>Ga0307502_10000213_pt1 | contig 15732 bp, 11 predicted proteins | sample 16_S_MG_FD_201364 | JGI IMG/M metagenome (GOLD analysis project Ga0307502, IMG submission 201364) | Soil microbial communities from Populus trichocarpa stands in riparian zone in the Pacific Northwest, United States - 16_S | ecosystem: Environmental > Terrestrial > Soil > Riparian zone > Trees... | reverse complement strand
GGCGTTGGGGGCCGAGTCGGTGCGCGCGCTGCGCTGCTCCTGCGCCCCCGCGAAGGGCTGGGCGTGACCGCGCCGCCTCGCTAGCGGCGCTTGGCCTTGCTCGCGGCGCGCTGCGCCCGCGCGAGGTAGCTGTGGCCGGCCTTCACGGTCACGGTCTTCTTGCGCTTGAAGTCGCGCACCGCCACGGTGCCGCGCCGCACCTTCGTGAGGGTCCCCTCACAGCGGTCCTGCACCAGCCAGATCGTGCCGCGGACCGTCGCCGAGCTGTACTTGCCGTTCGTGCGGAACTTGCCCTTGCCGCTGCCCCACAGCTGACCGAGTACGGCCTTCGGGCCCTTCTTCTTCTTGCTCACCGCCGCCCGCGCACCCTTCAGCGCGGCGCACTGCGACCGCGCGATCTGACCCTTCATCACGAGGTCGGTGATCAGCGCCCTGGCCTTCTTGGGCTTCTTCTTGGGGACCGACTGCTTGACCTGGAAGATCCCGTCGTAGAACTGCGCCTTCTGCGTCTTCTTGCCGGCCGTGTCGGCCGCCGTGGTCAGCTCGACGCGGCCCTTGCGTGTGTCGAGCTGCGACCCCATCGGGATGTTGGCCGCGGTTGTGAGCGGCACGAAGCCCTTGCCCGGAAGCTTGACGAGCACCGTGCCAGAGACGACGCGCGCGACCGCCGACTTGCCCGGGACGGGCGGGGCCGGCGGCGGGGCGGGGCCCTGCGGCGCGGGCGCAGGGGGCGTGGTGTTGAGCAGCACGGTCAGGGTGTTGGCTTGGTCGTTGGAGGCGGCGAGGTCCGGCTTGCCGTCGCCGTCGAAGTCGCCCGCGGCGACGCCGTTGGCGCCCGGCGCAGCGAGCGGCGCGCCGTCGGCCGCGAAGCCGCCGCCTGCCTGGCGCAGGAGCACCGTGACCGTGCCGGCGGTGTTGCTCGTCACCGCGAGGTCGGGTCGCCCGTCGGCGTCGAAGTCGGCCGTCGCCAAACCGAGCGCGCCGGCGCCCACCGGGATCGGGGCTTCTGCCGTGAAGCCGCCGCCCGGGTTGCGCAGCAGGACGTTGACCGTGTTCGTCCCCAGGACGGCCACCGCGATGTCGGGGTAGCCGTCCCCGTTGAAGTCGGCCGCCTCGATGCCCTCGGGCGTGGCGCCGACCGGAATGGCCGCGGCCTCGGATGCGAAGCCGGTGTTGGCGGCGTTGCGCAGGAGCACGGTGACCGAGCCGTCGCCGAGGTTGGTGATGGCCAGGTCCGGGCGCCCGTCGCGGTTGAAGTCGGCGGCCACGACATCGCGTGGCGTGGCGCCGGTGGGGTTCGTCGCCTCCAAGGTGAAGCCGGTGTTGGCGGCGTTGCGCAGGTAGGTGACGATGGTGGAGCCGTTGTAGCTCGGGGCGGCGATGTCCACACGCCCGTCGCCGTTGAAGTCGGCGGCGGTGACGGAGCCCGTGCTGCCGACGCTGAGCGGCGTCTCGGCGGCGAAGCCTCCAGCCGCCTGGCGGATCATCACGCTGACGGTGCCGCTGCCGAAGTTCTGCGTGGCGACGTCGGGGAAGCCGTCGCCGTTGAAGTCGGCGACGAACCCGTAGCCGGGACCGGAGCCGACTGGGAACGGCGAACCCGGCTCCGTCGCGAACGCGCCGGCGCCCCGGAGGAACACCGAGAGGCTGCTCCCCGTGCCGTTCACAGTGGCTGCGTCGGTGCGTCCGTCGCGGTTGAAGTCCGCGGTCAGCACCCCGTACGGCTGGGCCGCCCCGACGGCGAGCGGAGTGCCCTCCTGGACGAACGACGCCTGCGCCGGCGCGGTCATGAACACGGCGCCGAGCGCCGCCATCCCTGGCAGAAGCCTCCTCATCGGCCCATCCTCTCTGCCCGGCGGCCAGTGCGCAATCGATAACACCTACTCGACCGTTGAGGATGTCCGAATTGACGCCCGCGGCGCGACCCTCGACGGCATCGGCGAAAAGGTCGCCGATTCGGCGAGCTTTTGTCGCGTTTTGCAGGCCTTTCGACAGCGGGCGGCGGGGCGTTCAGGGGGCTCCGTGTGCTATTCTTCTGTCAACCAGTTGCTCGAGCCCCGGCCGGGTGGCGATCAGCCCGAGACCGGGGTTCTGCACGTCTACGGAGGCACTTTGGCGCAGGACTCAGACCCCAAGAACGGCCGCGAGGGAGCGGCCGCATACGACGCCCAGGACATCACCGTCCTCGAGGGCCTCGAGGCCGTGCGCCTGCGCCCGGGCATGTACATCGGGTCGACCGGACTGCGCGGCCTGCACCACCTCGTCTACGAGGTGGTCGACAACTCGGTGGACGAGGCGCTCCAGGGCGAGGCGACGCGTGTCGACGTCACGATCCATCCCGACAGCTCGGTCACCGTGGTCGACGACGGCCGCGGGATCCCGGTCGACATGATGGAGAAGGAGGGGCGGCCCGCCGTCGAGGTCGTGCTCACGGTCCTGCACGCCGGCGGCAAGTTCGGCGACGGCGGCGGCTACAAGGTCTCCGGCGGCCTGCACGGCGTCGGTGTCTCGGTGGTCAACGCGCTCAGCGAGTCGCTCATCGTCGAGATTCGCCGCGACGGCCACGTCTGGACGCAGGAGTACGAACGCGGCGCTCCGAAGTACGACCTGCGCAAGGGCGAGGCGACCAGCGAGACCGGCACCACGATCAGCTGGCTGCCCGACGCCGAGATCTTCGAATCGCTGGACCACGACTTCTCGATCCTCGAGCAGCGTCTGCGCGAGACGGCCTTCCTCACGCGCAGCCTGCGGATCTCGCTGACCGACGAGCGCTCGGGCGGCAACCGCGTCGAGTTCCAGTACGACGGCGGCATCGAGGACTTCGTGCGCTACCTCAACGAGGGCAAGGAGCCCATCCAGAAGAAGGTCATCTTCTTCGAGGGCGAGTCCCAAGAGGGCGCGGTCGAGGTCGCGATGCAGTGGAACGGCTCCTACCAGGAGTCCGTCTTCTCGTTCGCCAACAACATCAACACCCACGAGGGCGGCTCGCATCTCTCGGGCTTCCGCAGCGCCCTGACGCGCACGCTCAACCGCTACGCGCGCGAGAAGGGCCTGCTCAAGGAGAAGGACGAGAACCTCTCCGGCGAGGACGTGCGCGAGGGGCTGACCGCCGTCATCTCGGCCAAGCTCGCCGATCCGCAGTTCGAGGGCCAGACGAAGACCAAGCTCGGCAACCCGGGCATGGAGGGCTTCGTCGCGACGATCGTCAACGCGCGCCTGGCCGAGTTCCTCGAGGAGAACCCCGCCGAGGCCAACCAGGTCCTGCGCAAGGCCGTCCAGGCGGCCCAGGCCAGGGCCGCGGCGCGCAAGGCGCGCGACCTCACGCGCCGCAAGACCGCGCTGGAGAACACGCGCCTGCCGGGCAAGCTCGCCGACTGCTCGCTCAAGGATCCGTCGCTGTGCGAGATCTTCATCGTCGAGGGCGACTCCGCGGGCGGCTCGGCCAAGCAGGGGCGCGACCGCAACACCCAGGCCGTATTGCCGATGCGCGGCAAGATCCTCAACGTCGAGAAGGCGCGGATCGACAAGGTCCTGCAGAACGACGCGATCCAGGCGCTCATCACCGCGATCGGCACGGGCGTGCGCGACGAGTTCGACCTCGAGCGCGCCCGCTACCACAAGGTCATCCTCATGACCGACGCCGACGTCGACGGCGCGCACATCCGCACGCTCGTCCTGACGCTCCTGTTCCGCGAGATGCAGGAGCTGATCGAGGCCGGCTACGTCTACATCGCCAAACCGCCCCTGTACAAGCTCAAGCAGGGGCGCAACGAGCGCTACGTCGAGAAGGAGTCAGAGCTCGAGGAGATCCTGCTCTCCGACAAGTTCGACAAGTTCGAGATCCTCGACGGCAAGGGCAGCGAGTTCAAGCTGACCGAGGCGCGCTGGCAGCGCTACACGCGCCTGCGCAAGCAGTACGAGGGCTGGGCCAGCGCGCTGCGCGCCGAGCATGGCCACGACACCGTGCGCTTCCTCGAGGAGTCCTCGATCCTCGACGAGCAGGCCGGCACCGTCGAGGACGCGCTCGCGATCGTCGCGCGCGCCTCGCAGAACGGCGCCGTCCACACGACCGAGCTCATCTCCCAGGACGACGAGGTGCTCTACATCAAGGCGATCGAGACCCGCACCGGGCTCGCGCAGACGCACCGCATCAGGCGCTCGCTCTTCGACTCGCCCGAGTACAAGACGTTCGTCAAGGTCCACACGACCCTGGTCGAGCTGGTAGGCACGCCGCCGTTCACGGTCAAGCTGGGCGAGAAGCACGGCGAGGCGCTCTCCTTCGAAGCGCTGCGCGGCACTGTGCTCGACGTCGTCCGCAAGCAGCCCGGCGTCGGTCTCAACCGCTTCAAGGGCCTGGGCGAGATGAACGCCGAGCAGCTGCGCGAGACGACCATGGACCCCGCGACCCGCACGCTGGCGCAGGTCACGATGGAGGACGCCGCGGCGGCCGATCGCATCTTCTCGATGCTGATGGGCGACGTCGTCGAGTTCCGGCGCAAGTTCATCGAGGACAACGCGCTGGCGGCGACCGTCGACGTCTGATCTGAGGTGGTGATAGTGGTCCCCCCCGCAAGCCCTGACGCCCTTGGCTCGGTCGCTGATCGCCGCCTGGCGGCGTCCTCGGTCGGTCATGTGCCAGGGGCACATCTCCCTCCCTGCGTCCTTGCCAGCCGGCGCCAGCGACCGCCCAAGGCCGCCACGACTCACGGGAGGAACCACTAGATGGCCGGAACCGACATCATCGGCGGTGGCAACATCGAGCCGCGCGCGCTCGAGGACGAGATGCGCTCGGCGTACCTGGACTACGCGATGTCCGTCATCGTCGGGCGCGCGCTGCCCGACGTGCGCGACGGCCTGAAGCCCGTACACCGGCGCGTCCTCTTCTCGATGAGCGAGAACGGCCTGGGCCCGACGCGCCCGCGCGCGAAGTGCGCCGCGATCGTCGGCGACGTGATGGGCAAGTACCACCCGCACGGCGACCAGGCGATCTACGACACGCTCGTGCGCATGGCGCAGGACTTCTCCATGCGCTATCAGCTCGTCGACGGGCAGGGCAACTTCGGCTCGATCGACGACGATCCCGCGGCGGCCATGCGCTACACCGAGGCGCGCCTGACGCGCCTGGCGATGGAGATGCTGCGCGACCTCGACCAGGACACGGTCGACTTCGTGCCCACCTATGACGGCTCGCGGCAGATGCCGGTCGTCCTGCCGTCGCGCTTCCCCAACCTGCTGGTCAACGGCTCGACCGGCATCGCCGTCGGCATGGCGACCAACATCCCGCCGCACAACCTGCGCGAGATCGCCGACGCGGTCATCGCCTTCGTCGACGATCCGCAGATCACGGTCGAGGGACTCATGGCCCACGTCAAGGGCCCCGACTTCCCGACCGGCGGGATCATCGTCGGGCGCCAGGGGATCCGCGACGCATACGAGACCGGGCGCGGCCGCGTGCGCGTGCGCGCCCGCGTGGGGATCGAGGAGATCGGCCAGGGCAAGGAGGCGCTGATCGTCACCGAGCTGCCCTATGCGGTGAAGAAGGGCGGCGACGGCGGCCTGATCACCAAGATCGCCGACCTCGTCCACGAGAAGAAGCTGCCCGACATCACCGACCTGCGCGACGAGTCCGATCGCCACGGCATGCGCCTGGTCATCGAGCTCAAGCGCGGGGCGCTGCCCAAGGTGGTGCTCAACCAGCTCTACAAGCACACGGCGATGCAGTCGACCTTCGGCGTGAACATGGTCGCGCTGGTCGACGGGGTCCCGCGCACGCTGTCGCTGCGCGAGGTCATCTCGTCCTACGTCAACCACCAGCGCGAGGTCATCGTCCGGCGCACGAAGTTCGAGCTCTCCGAGAAGGAGCGCCGCGCGCACATCCTCGAGGGCCTGCTGATCGCGATCGACAACCTCGACGCGGTCATCGCGCTGATCCGCGCCTCGCGCGATCGCGACAGCGCGCGCACCGACCTGATGGACCGCTTCGAGCTCTCCCAGGTCCAGGCGACGGCGATCCTCGACCTGCGCCTGTCGCAGCTGACCGCCCTGGAGTCCGACGAGATCCGCGCCGAGCACGCCGACGTCGTCGAGCGCATCAAGGAGCTGCGCACGATCCTCGGCGACGAGACGCGCGTGCTGGGCCTCATCAAGGAGGAGCTCAGCGAGATCGCCGAGCGCTTCGAGGACGACCGGCGCACGGAGATCACGGCCTCAGAGGACGAGATCGACATCGAGGACCTGATCGCCGACCAGCAGATGGTCATCACGATCACGAAGACCGGCTACATCAAGTCGCTGCCGCTGACCACCTACCGCAAGCAGCACCGCGGGGGCGTGGGCGTGACCGGGATGGACATGAAGGACGGCGACTACATCGAGCACCTCTTCGTGTGCTCGTCGCACGACTTCCTGCTCTTCTTCTCCAACCGCGGCAAGGTCTATCGCTCCAAGGTCTACGAGCTGCCCGAGGCGCAGCGCACGGCCAAGGGGCGCGCGCTGGTCAACGTCCTGCCCCTGCGCGAGGGCGAGCGCATCCAGTCGGTGCTCTCCACGCGCGACTTCGCCGAGTCGGAGTACCTCATCTTCGCCACCAAGAAGGGGACGGTGAAGAAGACCGAGTTCGGCAAGTACAACACGCCGATCAAGGCCGACGGCATCATCGCCATCTCGATCCGCGACGACGACGAGCTCGTCGCCGTACGCCGGGTCGACCCCGGCGAGGAGATCCTGATGATCTCCAAGGAGGGCCTGGCCGTCCGCTTCGCCGAGGACGACGCGCGCTCGATGGGCCGCGACACCAGCGGCGTGCGCGGCATGAACATCACCGGCAAGGGCAACGAGGTGCTGACCATGGACGTCGCGCGCGACGACCAGGAGGTCCTCGTGGTCACCGAGAACGGCTTCGGCAAGCGCACGCCGGTCAGCGAGTACCGCAAGACCTCGCGCGGCGCGAAGGGCGTGCAGACGATCAAGTTCTCCGAGAAGCGCGGCGGCCTGGCCGCGGCGCTCGTCGTGCGCCCCCACCAGGAGCTGCTCTTCATCTCCCAGGAGGGGATGGTGCAGCGCACGGGCGTGCGCGGGATCCGCCAGACCGGTCGCTCCGCGCAGGGCGTGACGGTCATGAACGTGCGCGACGACGACCGCGTGTCGGCGGTGGCACTGGTCGTCGAGTCCGAGGCGCCGACGGCGGCAGCCGTCGCGGACGGCGCGCCGGGCGGCCTCGACGCCGGGATGCAGGACGGTGCGCTGGACGCCATCGACGGGGAGGCGCAGGACGCCATCGACGCCGAGGTCGAGGGCATCGACCCCGACGCGGAAGGCCCCGAGCTGGACGCCGAGGACGTCGATGACGCATCGTCGGACGGGAACTCCCCAGACGGGGATTGAGTCGTCGCCGCAGAATGGTAATCTCGGATCACCAGAGAAAGGAGGTGGTCCGTATAGGAAGTTCTAGTTCTTGCGGGACCCTGGAGGTGACCGGCCGCTAGGTCGGAGGCTGGAGCCGCGTAGCGGAATCCAACCCGGGCCACCGTCGGACGGCATGCCGGAACTGGTCCCCCTGGCGAAGTGTCTACCGCCGTCCGATCCTTTATCCAGTCAAGCAGTAGAACACGCGAAGGGCGGCCCCACGGCCGCCCTTCGTGCGTAACGCGCTTGCGGGCATCTCGCGTCACGCGAGGGAGGCGAGCGCCCGGGCGACGTGGTCCTCGAGGCGCAGCAGCTCGCCGTGCGGGGTGGTCGGGTCCAGCCAGTTGATGACGTCGAGCGCGGTGATGACGTCGTAGTAGGGGTGGTGCTCGGGGTGGGGGAGGACGGCATCGGCGACCCGCTGGCCGTAGTCGACCACGAGGTTCCAGCGCAGGTGGCCGAGGTCCACGGCGCCGGGGCCGCGTGACCCGGTGGTCCAGTCGACGACGCCGGTGAGCTCGGCGCCCTCCCACAGCGTGTTGCCGGGATGGAAGTCGCGATGGATGAAGCGGTCGGGCAGCGCGGGGGGCGTGTCGTGTGCCAGGGCGATCGCGCGCTCCCACACGTCGCGGTCGGCCGCCCACGGCGGGACCGCCAGGTGCTCGGGCTCGATGTAGCGCCGGAAGGGCGGGATGCCGTCGGGGTCGACGGCGTGGATCTCGGCCAGCGCGCCCACGAGCGGCCCGACCGGCGGACGCCCGACGATCGGCGCTCCCGGCACGCGGGTGATGAGCAGGGCCGCGACGTCGCACGTCGCCGCCTGCGGATCGGCGGCCACCAGCTCGGGCGCCGGTACCGCGGTGTCGGCCAGGCGCTCGAGCACCAGGGCCTCGCGTGCCGCGTTGAGGTCGGGGTCGTCGACCTCCCAGCCCGGCCGCGCCCAGCGGCGCAGCACGAGCTCGCGCCCGTCGGCCAGCACGAGCAGGTGGTTGGCCAGCCACTGGCTGTCGAGCGGCAGCGCGGCGACGACGCGCGCGCCGGCCGCGTCCTGCGCCCAGCGCAGTGCGGCCGGCGGGACGGCCTGGGCCCACTCCACTCAGGCTGCGTCGGCCACGGCGCCCGTCGCGGGCAGCCATTGTCGCCACGCCGCCGGGATCGTCGGGCTGGCGACGTGGATGAACACGTGCGGGCTCGGCGCCTTGGGCTGCCGGCGCGGGTGCATGTTGGCCCGGTCGGGCAGGTTGTCGCCCTTGCGCCGGTTGCACGGCGCGCACGAGGCGACGATGTTCTCCCAGCTGGAGGGCCCGCCCTTGGAGCGCGGGATGACGTGGTCCACCGTGAGGTTCGAGCGCGAGCCGCAGTACTGGCAGGCCCAGCCGTCGCGGGCGAAGACGGCGCGGCGCGTGATCTTGCGCCGGTGCGTGTCGCGCGGGACCTTGACGAAGGTCACCAGGCGGATGACGACCGGGCGCGGGATCGCCGTGTGCTCGGAGCGCAGCTCCCAGGCCGCGTGCTCGAGCATCTCGGCCTTCTCCTTGAGCAGGAGCACCGCCGCGCGCCGCACCGAGCAGACGTTGATCGGCTCGAAGGTCGCATTGAGGACGAGCACCCGGCCAGCGTCACGCCCGCGCCGCCGGTGCTCGTGAACCGGCGCGGACCCCATTCGGCCTGGTGGTGTCAGCCTCCCCATGGGAAAATCTGGGCCGAAGTGTAGAGGACTGGGCGGGCAGGTCAGCCGCCCTCAGGCCGCCGGATAAGTGCCCAGCAGCCGCACCTCCTCGCAGTGCGCGTCGAGCGCGCCCACCGCGTCAGCCACCGACGGCTCGTCGACCCGGCCCTCCATGTCGACGTGGAAGAGATAGTGCCCGAGGCGCCCGCGGCGGGGGCGCGACTCGATCTTCGTCAGGTTCACGCCGCGGAAGGCGAACTCCGACAGGCAGCGCACGAGCCAGCCGGGCTGGGCGTCGCCGGCGCCGGCGAAGACGACCGACGTCTTCCACGCACCACCGCCGCCGGTCTCGAGCGGCGCGCTGCCCGCCCGCCCCAGCCACACGAAGCGCGTCGTGTTGCCGGGCTCGTCGTCGATCTCCTCGCGCAGCACCCGGCAGCCGTAGCGCTCCGCCGCGCCGCGTGGTCCGAGCGCGGCCCACGGGTCGTGCGACTCCGAGACGGTCCGCACGGCGTCGGCCGTCGAGGCGGCCGCGCGCACGGCGGCGCCCGGCAGCTCGGCGCGCAGGAAGCGCGCGCACTGCGCCAGCGGCTGCGGGTGGGAGATGACCGCCTCGATCGCCTCGAGCGCGATCGGCTCGCGCGCGATGAGGCAGTTGCGGATGGCCAGGACGGTCTCGCCGAGGATGACCGTTTCGTGCGCGTCCCAGGCCAGCGCGTCGAGCGTCGCGGTGACGCCGCCCTCCAGCGAGTTCTCGACCGGCACGAGCGCGCGGTCCACGGCGCCGCCATCGACCGCGAGCACCGCCTCGTGGATCGACCCGAACGGCACGAGCTCGGCGTCCTGGGTGGCGACGGCGTGGCGCGCCGCCTCCTCGCTGAACGTGCCGGGCGGTCCCAGGTAGCCGAGGCGCATCACGACGAGCGGCGCCGGCGGCGCTCGCCCGCGTCGGGCACCTCGCCCGCCAGCGCGGCGCGCATCGCCTCCTCCTCCTCGGGCGACAGCTCGAGCTCCGCGCGACCGGCCACCACCTGCTTGGCGTAGAGCCGGGCCTGGTCGCGGTGGTGGATGGAGGAGATGACGATGCCCGAGCCGGCGGAGTCCAGCAGCGCGATCGAGGTCGACTGGCGCCCGGACATCTCGTTGTAGGCGTCGTAGCGCACGAGCCCGTGGAAGGCGACGGCACCGTCGAGGCGTCCCTCGGCCGCCGTGAGCCGCGCGTCGAGCCCTGCCACCACGTCGCCGACGTAGTCGTTGAGCGAGGCGAAGCCGCGGTCGAGCTCGGCGGCGTGGGTGACGAGGTCCTGCGGGGAGCTGCCGCCCAGGATCGCCCGCTGGTCGGCCCGCAGGCGGCGCAGCGCCCGTACCAGCACGAGCACGGCGATCAACGCGATGAGGGCCAGGCCGCCGGCCACCAGCGCGACGATCCCCGTTATCGAGGAGAGGTCGTCCACGGCCGCGAAGGATAGGCGGGCCGGCGGTTGATTTCGCGGGCGCCCGGGCCCGCGGGCTCACTTCGTGAAGATGACCGTGTAGCTGGATCGGTTGTTGTCGGTCTTCTTCTCGCCGTTGACCTTGGCGATGAGCACCGAGAGCGTGGTGGGCGTGCCGGCCGGCGGCGCTGCGCCGAGCGGGATGTTGACCGTGACGTCGGTATGGGCCTTCGTCGAGGTCGTCTTGGTCGCCGTGATGGCCTTGCCCGTCGGCGGCTTGACCGAGACGGAGACCTTGACGTTGGGCTCGTCGTTGTCGCCCTGGTTGGCGAACTTCACGGTGATGGTGGGGTTGGCCGACCACGCGGGATGGTTGACCACGCCCGGTGCCTCCGGGTTCAGCGCAACGGCTCCGACGCTCGTGCCCACCAGGCCGTGGCCGTGCAGACCCGGCGCGGGCGTCCCGGTGCTGCCGGTGGTGCTCCCGGTGCCGGTGCGGCCGAGGCGCGCGCCCACGGTGGCCGGCGACAGCCACGAGACGTCGGTCATGAAGCGACTGCCGGCGATCTGCTGGCCCTTGACGTCGTTCTTGTCGAGGGCGTCGCGGATGAGCGGCGCCACGCGCTCGGCGTGGACCACGTCGGAGGCCAGGAAGGTCTGCATCTCGCCGGCGATCTTGTTGATCGCTTCCTCGGACGTCTGGCCGCGCCCCAGCGCGGCGGGGATCTGGTCGGCGATCTTGGTCAGGCCCTCGGCGCGCAGGTTGAGCACCAGCTCGAGGTTGCGCTGGGCCGCCTTCATGTCGCCGGGCACGGCGAACGCCTTGGCGCGCTTGACGTCGTCCTCGGCGGCCACGCGCAGCTGGTTGATCTGCACCCCCAGGCCCTGGGAGTCGCGCGCGCCGTTGCCCATGCGCTGGAAGAACGGCTTGCCCACCGACTGGTCGGAGTCGTTGACGACGGCGGTGACGTTGCGGTTGTAGTCCTTGAGCTGGTTGTCCTTGCGGCTGTCGAGGCAGCCCTTGAAGCCGAGCACGATCACGAACGCGAGCACGACGAGCGCGCCGAGGCCGACCGCCTGGCGTAGGCGGGCGGTCTGGCGGTCGGGTGGCGCTCCGGCCCCACCGCCGCGCGCGGCAGTGGCCGGACGCCGCGGACGCGCGGGGCGCGTACGCACTCGTGTGGGTTCGTCACCCTCGTCGAAGAACGACAAGAACTGCTCCTGCTCGGGCTTGCGAAACGCCCAGTATGCCCATCGGACCGGACCTGTCACCCCACCGCATGACGACGTGCAAGGCGAGGAGCCAGGCGTCGCACGGCGAAGCAGGGAGGCGGTGAGGACCGCCGACGAGCCCACGGAGGCCACCGCCGCGCACCCCTCGGGCGCCGGGGGCGGTGCGCAGCGCGTGCTCGGGCGCTACCGGCTCGTGCGCCAGATCGGCTCGGGCGGCTTTGGCGTCGTATGGCTGGCCGAGGACGAGCACCTCGAGCGCACGGTGGCGGTCAAGCGCATCGCCATGCACGATGGGGCGGTGGCGGGGCGGGCCGCGCGCGAGGCGCGCGCGGCGGCGCGCCTGGCCCACCCGGGGATCGTCGCCCTCTACGAGTCCGGCCGCGACGAGGAGGCCGTGTACCTGGTCTCAGAGCTCGTGCGGGGACGCACGCTCGCCGACCTCATGCGCGAGGGCGAGCTCTCCGACCGCGACGTGCTGCGCATCGGCGTGGCGCTGTGCGACGCCCTGGCCCACGCCCACGGCCGCGGCGTCATCCACCGCGACGTCAAGCCCGGCAACGTGATCGTGCCTGATCGACCGCACGACGGCGCCGGCGTGGCCAAGCTCACCGACTTCGGCGTCGCGCGGATGGTGGGCGACGATGCCCTGACCCAGACCGGCGACGTGGTCGGCACGCTGGCCTACATGGCGCCCGAGCAGGCCGCCGGGGGCGAGGTGGGCGAGGAGGCCGACCTCTACGCGCTCGCGCTCGTGCTCTACGAGGCGCTGAGCGGCGTCAATCCCGTGCGCGGCCGCGGCGCGGCGGCCACGGCGCGGCGGGTCGGCGCGCGGCTGCCCGCGCTGGGGCGCCTGCGCCGCGACCTGCCGCTGGAGCTGTGCCGCGCGCTGGACCGCGCGGTCCTCGCGCGTCCCGAGCAGCGCGGGACGCTGGCCGACCTGCGCGCGGCACTGGCCGACGGGCTGCCCGTGGCCGACGACGAGCGCGGGACGATCGCCGGCAGCCCGCTCGAGGGGCTGGCGCGCCCGGCGCCTGCGCCCAAGCTCCGCCCGCGGGCGCGCGTCGCCGCGGCGCTCGGGGCGGGCGCGCTGGCCGGCGCCGCGCTGGCGTGGCTGACGCCGGCAGCGCAGCTCGAGGTCTCGCCGGCCGCGGGCGCCGCGGCCGCCGCGCTGGCCGTCCTGGTGGCGCCACGGCTGGGCTGGATCGCGATGGCCGGCGCGCTGGCGGCGTGGGCGGGCGGTCCGACGGCGCTCGTCCTCGGCCTCGCGGCGCTGCCCACCGTCGTGCTCCTGCGCCGCTCGGGGACGCTGTGGTCGCTGCCCTCCGGGGCACCGCTGCTGGGCGTAGCCGGCCTGGCGGGGGCGTGGCCGGCGCTGGCCGCGCAGGCCGGGCGGCCCTGGCAGCGCGCCGCGCTAGGCGCGCTGGGCGGCTGGTGGCTGGCGCTGGCCGAGGTCCTCACCGGCGACCGCCTCGCGCTCGGCGCCCCACCGGACAGCGCGCTGGACTCCGCGCACCTCGATCCCCTGCTGACCAGCGGCGCGCTGGCCCTCGCAGCGCTGTGGGCCGCCGCCGCCGTCGCGCTCCCCGTCCTGGTCCGCGGGCGCGTCCTCGCGGCCGACGTCGTTGGCGCGACGGCGTGGGCGGCGGCGTTGGGATCCGCGACGCAGGCCGTCGCCGATACCCTGTCCTGGCAGCCGACGATGCGCGGGCTGGTGGCCGGCGCGGTCGTCGCGGGCGGCCTCGCGATCGCCTTCGCCGCGTCACGGGGCGAGGCGTACGGGCGTTCCGCCTCGTAGCATCACCGCTTTCCGACGCGACCTCGGGCTGGATGCCCGCGCCGTCGGGCACTACTTCGCCCTTCATGAGCCTCCTGCGCAACCTCGAGGACAAGATCGCCGGCCTCGTCGAGGGGACGTTCGGCCGTGTCTTCCGCACCCAGGTGCGCCCGGTCGAGATCGCGCGCAAGCTGGCGCGCGAGATGGACGAGCACAAGACCGTCTCGGTCTCGCGCACCTACGTGCCCAACGAGTACGTCGTGTGGCTGGGGACCGAGGATCGCCAGCGCTTCGAAGGCGTCGAGCACGAGGTCATCGACGAGCTCTCCGCTTACCTGCTCGAGCACGCCCGACGCGAGAAGCTCGCGCTCGTCAGCCGCCCGCAGATCACCTTCGACACCGACGAGCGCCTGCGCCTGGGCGAGTTCGGCATCCAGGCGCGGCTCGTGCGCGCGGCGGCCGAGGCCGTGGAGCAGGCCGACCACGGCCACACGATGGTCTACTCGTCGGCGGCCCGCGCGCAGGAGGAGCTGCAGGACTCCCGCAGCGCGCGCCGCGGCCGCGCGATGCTGCTGGCCGAGGGCAAGCGCTACGCCGTCGGGCCGGGCGGCGCGAGCATCGGGCGCAGCCGCGAGTGCGACATCGTCCTGGCCGACTCCAACGTCTCGCGGCGCCACGCCGAGCTGCGGCCGCTGGGCGACGGGTGGACCATCACCGACCTGGGCTCGACCAACGGCGTGCGGGTCAACGGGCGCGACGTGCGCCCCAACGAGCCCCACCCGCTCCAGACCGGCGACCGGGTCGACGTGGGCACCGTCGACGCGCGCTTCGAGGTCGACTGATGCCCGCGGTGGTGGTCGAGCCGATCTCCGTCGGCCTGCAGTTCGGGTTCCTCGCGGTGCTCTACCTCTTCCTGCTGTGGGTCTCGCGCAGCGCCCTGCGCGACCTGCGCACCCCGCCGCGGCGCTCCATGACGGCGGCGCCGGCCGATGTTGCGCCCGACGCCACCGGGCTGCACCCCGCCTCGCAGGCGGGCGGGCGGGGCGACGCGCCCGGGGCGCGGGAGCCGTGCCTGATCGTGGAGCGCGCTCCAGGGCACACTCCCGGCATGGAGTACGACGTCGGCGACGGCGCGATCATGGGGCGCGGCGAGCAGGCCGAGATCCGGCTCGAGGATCCCTTCGCGTCCTCTCGGCACGCCAAGCTCACCCCCCAGGGCGGCATCGTCGTGCTCGAGGACCTCGGCTCCACCAACGGGACCTACCTCAACGAGGAGCTGCTCTCCGGCCCGCAGCCGCTGCACCAGGGCGATCGCGTGCGCATCGGCGACAGCGAGTTCACGTACTCCGAGCGCTGATGCTGCGCGTCGCCGAGCACTTCGAGCGCACCGACACCGGCCGCCAGCGCCGGGGCAACGAGGACGCCTTCTACGCGCGCTCGCCGCTCTTCGCCGTGGCCGACGGGATGGGCGGCGCCCAGGCCGGCGAGGTCGCCTCGCATCTCGCGGTCGAAGTCCTCGAGCAGGGGCTGCCCGAAGGCGCCGGTTCGATCGAGGAGCGCCTGCGCGCGCGGGTCAGCGAGGCCAACGAGCGCATCATGGCGTCCGCCCAGGCCGACGACGCGCGCGCCGGCATGGGGACGACCCTGACCGTCGCCCACGTGGGCGAGGACGATCTCACCGTCGCGCACGTCGGCGACAGCCGGCTCTATCGCCTTCGCGACGGCGTCTTCGAGCGCCTGACCGACGACCACTCGCTCGTCGAGGAGCTCGTGCGCCAGGGCAAGCTGACGCCCGAGGAGGCCGACGAGCACCCCCAGCGCTCGATCATCACGCGCGCGCTCGGCGCCGAGGAGGGCGTCGAGGCCGACAGCCGCACGTGGCCGGGGCGCGACGGCGACGTCTACCTGATCTGCTCCGACGGCCTGACCTCCATGATCCCCGAGGCGCGCGTGGCCGAGGTCCTCACCGCGGCGCCGTCGCTGGCCGCGGCGGGCCGCTCGCTCATCGACGCGGCCAACGACGCCGGCGGGCGCGACAACATCACCGTCGTCCTCTTCGAGCTCGAGGAGCTCGACGCGCCCGATCCGTCGCGCGAGCAGCCGACGCAGGTCGGGCTGGCGGTGCCCGCGACCGCGCGCGGCGGCGCGGTCACCGCGACCGCGCCGACCCCCCCGGCCGCGCCCGTTACCGCGGGACGGCGCCTGCTCCCGACCGCCCC
>Ga0307502_10000212_pt1 | contig 15740 bp, 17 predicted proteins | sample 16_S_MG_FD_201364 | JGI IMG/M metagenome (GOLD analysis project Ga0307502, IMG submission 201364) | Soil microbial communities from Populus trichocarpa stands in riparian zone in the Pacific Northwest, United States - 16_S | ecosystem: Environmental > Terrestrial > Soil > Riparian zone > Trees... | reverse complement strand
ACCCGGCGATCTCGTCCGGCAGCTCGGTCAGCTCGATGCTGTCGGTGTGCGAGCAGATCGTGCTCATCGAGCCAGCGCCTCCAGCAAGGACGCCGCGTCGTAGCCGCGGCGGTGCACGACTCCGTCGATGAACAGGGTGGGCGTGCCCCGTACCTCGCCCGACGCCAGTCCGCTCTGCACGTCCCGGCGAACTCGCCCGAGCACCGCGGCGCCGGCCCGGTCGCCGTCGAACCGCGCGAGGTCGAGCTCGAGTTCGGCGGCGTACAGCCGCAGGTCGGCGTCCTCGAGCGCCGCCTGGCGGTGGAAGAGCAGTTCGTGGATGTTCCAGAACCGGTCCTGGAGCGCGGCCGCCTCGGCTGCGGCGGCCGCGGCGAGGGCGTGCGGGTGGATCTCGGTCAGCGGAAAGTGCCGGAACGCGAAGCGGACCCCCTCGCTCAGCCGTCGCTCGACGTGTTCGATCTCCCGAAACGCTCGGCGCGAATACGGGCATTCGTAGTCGCCGTACTCGACGATGAGGCGCCCCGCCGTCCCGCCGCGGACGTGATCGACCGCATCGTCAAGCGGCTCCATCGCCACATCATGCTTCGTTGGCACGGGGTTCCTCATGCGTATCCTTCACCGTACTGCGGCGACGGAGTGGATCGGCGGTTCGGGAGGGCACGCGCCGTCGCGACGCGCTCGCGGACTCGTGGCGCGACGTCCTCGATAAACGTCCGCAGCATCTGGGGATCCGGCTTGCCCATGAGAACGAACGTGCTGAACCCGAGGTCCACGGCAAGGTGGGTAAGCACCTCGGTCCAGTGGTCGGGCGGTCTGCCGATCGCTTCGTCGCTGTCTGCCAGGCGCGCCGCCTCGAGCACCCCGCGCGGATCACCCGCTTCCGGGATCAGGAAGTATCCGAACTCCAGCGAATGGCCATAATCCATGGCTCCGCTGCGTCCGGGCAACTCGGGCATCGCGTTGCGCGTCATCGGAACCTCAGAAGCCGACCGGCTGCCGGATGAGGACGACGTGGATGCGCCCGGGCAGCTCCTGGTGGATCTCCAGGACCTTGCCGACATAGCTGTTCTGCCCGTAGGCGGCGTACGCGCGCGCATCCTCCAGTTTCAGGCTGTGCTCCGTGATCCGCTCGCGCGCCGCTTCCAGGGTAGGGACGAGCTTTTGCGCACCGACGACGAAGATGACATTGGCAGCGCCCCAGGCGTACGAGGCGAGCTGGCTGCCCGAGGCAGAGGCGATGACGAGCGCCCCGTCGCGTGTGACCGCGTGGACGCTGCCGAGGGCGTACTCGGGCTGGCCGCCGATCGCCTTCATCTCCTGCACCTGGGTCCCGAAATCGAGCGCGAGCATCTTGTTGCGCGCCGATTCGTACGGGCCGCCGTCGTTGATCGCCGCCGCGATCCCGGTCTCCTCCAGCGTCACCGAGGTGTTGGTCATCACGGATGCGCCTTCGGGAATGAGGGCGAGGACAGTTTCGCGGGCAGCGTCGAAGTCATCGACGACATCGACGCTGGATCCATGCTCCTCGAGCGCAACGACGGTCGCCGCGAGCATCTGGTCGTCTGGCAGTGCGGTGAAGCGGTCAGCTGCGGGGGTCGTGCTCACTGCTGTCCTCCCTCGTTCGGAGATCGCTGTGGGCGTGTGATGCGCTGAGAGTGAGGCCGCCGGCGCACCTTCGCATCCGCCCGTGGCCAGTCGTGGGGCCGGTCGGTCCGCGGTGTAACGTCGCGTCCCGGGCAGATGGCCGCAGATCCCCCCATCCGACGACGTGCCGCGGAGCTACGGGGCCGAAGCAGGGAACGCGACGTGCTCGACGGGCTCATCGAAGCTGTTCGCGTGGGCGAGAGCCGGGCGCTGGTCGTGCGCGGCGAGTCGGGCGTGGGCAAGACGGCGCTCTTGGACTACGTGGTCGAGCAGGCGTCGGGTTTCCGCGTGGCGCGTGCCGTGGGGGTCCAGTCGGAGATGGAGCTTGCCTTCGCCGGGTTGCATCAGTTGCTGGCGCCGATGCTGGATCGCCTCGAGCGCCTTCCTGCTCCGCAGCGCGATGCGCTGCGGACCGCGTTCGGCGTCAGCCCGGGGGCGGCGCCGGATCGGTTGTTCGTCGCCCTGGCGGCGCTGAGCCTGCTCTCCGACGTTGCCGAGGAGCGGCCGCTGATCTGCGTCGTGGATGACGCGCAGTGGCTCGATCGGGCCTCGGCGCAGGTACTCGCGTTCGTCGCGCGCCGTCTGGAGGCAGAGTCGGTCGGCTTGGTCTTCGCGGCTCGCGGAACGAGCGACGAGTTGGCGGGGTTGCCAGAGCTGGTGGTCGAGGGTTTGCGCGAGGGCGATGCGCGCGCGCTGCTGGACTCGGTGCTCACGGGGCCCCTGGACGCGCGGGTTCGCGACCAGATCGTCAGCGAGACGCGCGGCAACCCGCTCGCACTGCTGGAGCTCCTACGGGGGTACACGCCCGCGGACCTGGCGGGTGGGTTCGGACTCCCTGGCGGGGTACCGCTCTCGAAGAGCATCGAGGAGAGTTTCCGGCGGCGGCTGGACGCCCTTCCAACCGAGACCCGGCGCCTGCTGCAGCTTGCTGCGGCCGATCCCGTCGGCGAACCGCTGCTCGTCTGGCGGGCCGCCGAGCGGCTCGGAATCCAGGCTGAGGCTGCGACGCCGGCCGCCGAGGCGGGCCTGCTCGAGTTCGGCGCCCGCGTGCGGTTTCGTCATCCGCTCGTGCGCTCGGCGGCCTACCGTTCGGCATCACTACAGGAGCGACAGGACGTGCATGGCGCGCTGGCGGAGGTCACCGATCCGGTGCTCGATCCCGACCGCCGCGCCTGGCATCGGGCGCAGGCCGCGCCCGGTCCCGACGAGGACGTCGCCGAGGAGCTCGAGCGCTCGGCTTGCCGCGCGGTGGCGCGCGGGGGCTTGGCGGCGGCGGCCGCGTTCCTGGAGCGCGCGGGGATGCTCACGTCCGAACCCGCTCGTCGTGCCCAGCGCCTCCTCGCGGCTGCCAGGGCGAAGCGCGACGCCGGCGCGCTCGACGCCGCACTGGGACTGCTGGTCGCGGTCGAGGCCCGGCCGCTTGACGCCCTGCGGACGGCCGAGGTGGAGCACCTGCGCGGGCAGATCGCGCTGGAGCAGCAACGCGGTAGCGACGCTGCTCGGCTGCTCCTCAGCGCGGCCAGACGCTTCGAGCCGCTCAACGCCGAGTTGGCGCGAGAGAACCATCTCGAAGCGCTCGTGGCCGCGATGTGGGTCGCCGACCTGGACGGCTCCCGCGGCGTGCTTGCTGCCGCCGAGGCCGCGCGCGCCGCGCCGCCCGGCCCCGAGCCGCCGCGGGCGGTGGACGTCCTGCTCGACGCGCTCGCGATCCGCCTGACTGACGGATACGCAGCTGCCGCGCCGACGCTTGTCCGAGCACTCGAGCTGGTTCTCGCTCCCGAGGCCGGCACCGACGAGGTCGGCCGCTGGCTCTGGCTCGGCAGTGCCAGACCCAGCGCCGCGATCGCCGTCGAGCTGTGGGACGCCGAGTCCTGGCATTTCCTGGCTGCTCGGCAGGCGCGGGTCGCCCGTGAGACGGGCGCGCTCGTCCAATTGCGTCTCGCGCTCCACTTAGTCGCCGGCAGCCACATTCTCGCGGGCGAGTTGACCACGGCGGCGCTGATGCTCGAAGAAGATCGCCTGATCGCGGAGGCGACGGGGAACATGCCCATTGCGTACACCGACATGATGCTCGCGGCCTGGCGCGGCCAGGAGTCACACGCCGCTGAGCTGATCGAGGCGACCTTACGCGACGCAGCCACGCGCGGTCTGGGCCGGTTTGTCACCCTCGCGGACTACGCGAGCGCGGTCCTCTACAACGGCCTCGGTCGCCACGACGCCGCGCGCGACGCCGCCGCGCGAGCGTTCGAGGGCGATCAGGTCGGGCGCGACGCCCTCGTCCTGCCCGAGCTCGCCGAGGCGGCGTCCAGGACCGGCGACGTCGAGCTCCTTCGCGCTGCACTCAAGCGGCTGTCCGAGCGCGCACGTATGACGCCGACCGACTGGGTCCTGGGGATCGAAGCCCGCGTCTGCGCACTGCTGAGCGAGGGCGACCTTGCCGACACGCTCTACCGCGAGTCGATCGAGCTCCTTGGCCGTACGCGCTTGCGCGTGGAGCTGGCGCGAGGCCATCTGCTCTTCGGCGAGTGGCTGCGACGCGAGCGCCGGCGCGTCGACGCGCGCGAGCAGTTGCGCACCGCCCACGACATGCTGGACGCAATGGGCATCGAGGCGTTCGCCGAGCGGGCCCGGCGCGAGCTGCTGGCCACCGGCGAGACGGCTCGCAAGCGCACCGTCGAGACCCGCGACGAGCTCACCGCGCAAGAGGCGCTGATCGCCAGACTCGCCCGCGACGGGCTCTCGAACCCGGAGATCGGCACACGGCTGTTCATCAGCCCGCGCACGGTGAAGTATCACTTGCGCAAGGTCTTCATCAAGCTCGATGTCAGCTCCCGCAACGAGCTCGACCGCGTCCTGCCCATCACGCCAGGAGTTCGCGGACGCGTGGGATGATTTGGGTGCCGTAAAGCTCGACGTTCGCCATGAGTGCTTGATGGCAGAGGCCGTCGGCGTCGTCGACAGCGTCGGCTGCCCATCGTGGCTCGGCTCCCGGTGCCAGCGCCCCCGCAATGAGCGCGACCCTCTCCGGTGCACCAGAAGCCGCGATCGTCACGTCGTAGCCGCATCGACCGTGATCCGCGCGATCACTCGACCGACGTGCCCTACACCGAGCACGGCGATCCGCGGCAACTGCGGGGCTTCGCTCCCATACAGGGGTGCGGCTGCGCGGATCATGCGGCTGAGTGTCGGGCCGCTGGGCGCGTCTCGCATCCGCCACTGGCCAGTCGTCGCCGACACCCCCACCCCAGCCACCCGCACTGGCCACTGGCCACTGGCGGATGCGAGCGCGGCTCAGGCCCATGACGCTCGCCGGATTGGCGGAGATGCCTGTCGCCCTGGTGTACGTCAGTGCCGGTCCCGTCGAGAAGACGTTCACGCGAGGCCCAGCGCACTAGCCAGGCCGGCCACGCCCGCGGCAAGCTCGTCCTCATCGTCGCCACCGACGTGGCCCGCTGGCGACTCCGACGCGACCATGTCGACGCTCCTGGCCTCCATCGCCCGAACCCTCGCAGGACGGGCGTACCGCGTTCGCGACCGTCCAGTACGGCATCCAGCCGACGGCACTCGAGCGCAAGGACGGCCGTCCTCCCAGGTGAAGTGCCCGCAGTTGCCTCCAACCAGTCGCGCTGTCCAGTGGCGGATGCGAGCGCGGCCCGGGCGCAGGACACTCGCCGGGATGCACTGGTTAGACGGCGACATCCCACAGAGGAGACGCGAGATGAACCTGCTGGAGCAGAAGTACGAACGCTGGAACAGCCGGGACTTCGAGGGTGCCGTCGCGTGCTACACCGAGGACGGCACGCACCACGACCAGACGCTCGGCCTCACGTGGACGCCGAAGGAGTTCGCGGAGTTCACGAAGATGACGTTCGACGTCATCCCCGGGCTGCGCTTCGAGATCGTCAACAGCTTCCAGACCGACTCCTTCGTCGCCGGCGAGCTGGTCATGTACGGCCGCTTCGAGAACGACATGGGCGACGTGAAGGCCACCGGCAAGCCGCTGAAGGTCCACGTCGCCACGTTCGGCGAGATCCGCGACGGCAAGATCCACCGGATGACGGACTACTACAACAAGCTCGAGCTCACGGGCGAGGCCTAGACGGCGAGATCCGCCGCATCTACAACATCCCGGGCGCATTCACCACGGCAGCGCCCGCGCCCGCCCGCGACACCGACGAGGCGATCATCGGGCCGCCCGAGCACTGGACCGAGGTGCTCACCCACCTCGCACTGGACCGCGGGTTCGGCACGTTCGTGCTGATCGGCGAGCCGGATGCGCGGATGCTGCGGACGTTTATGGAGGACGTCGCCCACGGGTCCGCGAGTGCGTCGTGACGGGCGTGCCTGCACGGCGGCATGACCAGATGAGCACGATCTGCTCGCACACCGACAGCATCGAGCTGACCGAGCTGCCGGACGAGATCGCCGGGTGCGAGGAGTGCCTGGCGATCGGGGGGACATGGGTGCATCTGCGTATGTGTCAGTCCTGCGGCCGTATCGGGTGCTGCGACAGCTCGCCGCACCGCCATGCCTCGGCCCATGCCCGCAGCATGGGACACCCGATCGCTCGTTCCGCTGAGCCCGGCGAGAACTGGAGCTGGTGTTATGTCGACAACGTCGCGTTCGCGCTCACCGGGCCGTGACGCGTCCATCTGCCTATCGGGTTCTTCGTCTTCAGCAACGGCTACGGATACAACCTGGTGCTGGCCGCGGCGGTGTTCGCCCTCGGCGGGATCGGCGCCGGGGGGCTGGTCGCTTGACAACGTGCTCGGCGTTGATTTGGCCGGCGCGGGCTGGGCGCTTGGCGCGCTCGGCGCCGGCACCCTCGGTGGCCCCGCCGCCATCCTCAGCGGACGCCTCGCCGCCGAGCGTGAGCCCGGCCACGACCACCCCGCCCACTGACTTGAAGGGTTCCACCGGGCACGTCCCCCGCGCCGCGCGTGGCGCCGCCTCTCTCACCCCGCCAGCTGACCATCTCGCCGATCAAACAGCCAATCAGGAGACCGACATGACGACGACAGGCAACCAAACCACGACGTGTCCTGCGATCTGAAATGGCGACCTGGATCCTCGAGCCGGGACACACAGAGGCAGAGTTCCGCGCCCGCCACATGATGGTCACGTGGGTGCGCGGCCTGTTCAAGGACATCCACGGACAGCTCGAGCTCGACTGGGACCACTGGCTCGACGCGACCTTCGAGGGCGAGATCGACGCGACCGGTATCTGGACCGGCGAGCCCGCCCGCGACGCCCATCTGCGCAACGCCGACTTCCTCGATGTCGAGAATCACCCCAAGATCACGTTCAGCGGCCGCTTCACCGAACGCACCGCCGACACCGCGTTCAAGGGGGAGGTCGACCTGACGATTCGCGACGTGACGCGCACGGTCCCACTCGACATCGCCTACATCGGCGAATGGAGGACGCCGTTCTGGGACGCAGACGAGAACAAGGGCGACATGCGCCGGATCGGCTTCGAGGCGACCGCCAGGATCGACAGACACGCGTTCGGCGTCTCGTGGCAAGACGAGCTCCCCGGCGGCGGCGTAGTCGTCAGCAACGAGATCGAACTGGTCCTCGACGCTGAAGCGATCCTGCTCGAGGACCTCGAGCGCACCGGCGCGATCGAGTACTACCGAGGTTGAGCGCGACCACCTGCAGCGCTCGCGGGTCCGTCCATGCGACCCGCGGCATACTGCTCCTATTCGACGGTTCCGGCGCTCTCGAGCCGCAGCGCCGCAAAGCGGAACCAGGACGGACGCGGTTCAGCCGATTGCGACGAACTCGCGGCGTCGGAACATGTCTGTCCCGCGCGGCCGTTCGGTCATCGTCGCGGTGCAGGGGTCTGGGGTGTATGCGGTGCTCTCGAAGCCGATCAGCCGCGCTGACATCTCGGCATGGGAAGCCGCGGAAGGTCGCATCCCGTTAGAGGTGCGACTCAGTCGGCGTTCCAGCGCAGGACGGCTCGGACATCGTGCTCGTAACCGAGCATCGACAGCGTGCCGGTGCCGAGCACCAGGCGCGCGCCGAAGTCCGCGGGCTGCTGCAGCCAGCGCGCCGCAAGCACGCGCAGCACGTGACCGTGGGCGAAGATCAGGACATCCTCGTCTCGCGCGGTGATCTTTGCGATGACGCGGTCCACGCGCGCGCCGACCTCGTCGGCGACCTCGCCGCGGGCGGCGCCGTCGCGCCACAGCAACCAACCGGCGCGCTGCTCGCGGATCTGCGGCGTCGTCAAGCCTTCGTCGTTGCCGTAGTCCCACTCCATCAGGTCGCGGTCAGGCTCGGCATTCGCGAAGCCGGCGAGCGTCGCGGTCTCGACGGCCCGCGACAGCGGACTGGTCAGCACGCGGTCAAAGGACCGCCCGCGCAGCTTGTCGGCGAGCGAGCACGCGATCTCGCGGCCGCGATCAGTCAGCGGCACGTCCGTGCGACCGGTGTGACGGCCCGACAGCGACCACGCGGTCTCGGCGTGGCGCACCAGTGTCGCGGTGCCCCGGCGCCCGTCAGATCTCATCGACGCGAGGCTAGACGACCTGCGCGGCAACACGACGTCCGGCCAGGACGGACGCCGCACCGGTACTTCACGCGACCGCCTTGGGTCGCGATCAACCGACGCTGCCGACGAGCGCTCCGATAGCGGCAGTGATCGCCATCGCCGCGGCCCCCCAGGCCACCACGCGGATCGTCGCGCGGCGCCGCGGCGCGCCACCAAGCCGAGCGCCAAGATCCCCCAGAAACGCGAGCGCGACGATCGTGACGAGGATCGTCGCGCCAATCCGCCCCGACGATGGCGTCACGCCGACGGCCACCAACGGCAGCGTCGCACCGGCCGAGAACGACACCGCGGACGCCCACGCAGCCTGAAACGGCTGCGCCAGCCGCTGCTCGTCAAGACCGAGCTCATCGCGCAGGTGCGCCTGCAGGGCACCGCTGCGCGACAACGCAACCGCGACGTCGCTCGCCAACGACGGCGAGAGGCCCCTGCGCTCGTAGGCGAGCGCGAGCTCACGAAGCTCGCCCTCCGGATCGCTGAGCAGCTCGCGCTCCTCCAGGCGGATGTCGGCCTGCTCGGCGTCGCGCTGCGAGCTGACCGACACGTACTCGCCGGCCGCCATCGAAAGCGCTCCCGCAACCAACCCGGCGATCCCGGCGGTCACGATCTGCCGGCCCGCGGCGCCGGAAGCGGCCACGCCCAGCACAAGGCTCGCCGTCGACACGATCCCGTCGTTGGCACCCAGCACAGCGGCGCGCAGCCAGTTGGATCGGTGACTGAGATGAACCGCGGGAGCGGCGTTGGATGCGCGCACGAGGCCTACAACGTACCTGCGCTCCTACCGCGTATCGCCACCTGACAGGGGAAGCATCCCCAAGGATGCAGTGAGCCGTCGCCGCGCTCAGCCCGCGCGAGTGTTGCATCCCTCGGGCTGCGATCGGACGGGCCTGAGCACCACGACCGCAGCCTCAGGCAAGAACAGGAGGACGGACTTTGCCGCCGCGCACCTTGAGCGAGCAGGGAGCGCAGGGCGAGACTGCCCTCCTCGACGGTTCCTTGCATTCTGGAGCTCGCAGCGCCGCAAAGCGGAACAAGGACGGACACAACTCAGCCGATCGCGACGGGCTCGAGGCGCCGGAACATGTCTGTCCCACGTCGTCAGTTCGCTGATCGTGCCGGTGCCGGGTGCTATGCGGGTACGGGCCCGGAAGCCGCACTCGGGTCTCAGCGACGGTTCGAACGTCGCCGCTAAGTCCTGCTAGAAATGCGCCGAAGAGGACTCGAACCTCCACGGGGGAATCCCCCCACAAGGCCCTCAACCTTGCGCGTCTACCAATTCCGCCACCGGCGCGAGGGCTCGCGCAGTATAGGCCGCTTGATTCCATCCGACGGCGCCGCTAGCTTGTACGAACAGATGTTCGCCTTCGCAAATTCCCCCTCTCGCGGCAAGGAGCGTGCGCCGTGGACTTGACCAAGCGCCAGCAGGAGATCTTCGACTTCATCAAGAGCTATTCGGCGAGGTTCGGCTATCCGCCGACCGTGCGCGATATCGGCAAGGCCGTCGGGCTAGCCTCGTCCTCGACCGTGCACGCCCACCTGGCCAACCTCGAGAAGCTCGGACTGCTGCGGCGCGATCCGTCCAAGCCGCGGGCGATCGAGATGCTCGACCGTGCCGTGGAGCAGGTGAAGTCGATCGTACGGCCAGACGGCCTTCCGCTCGTCGGGCAGGTGGCGGCTGGGTCGCCGGTGCTGGCCGAGGAAAACATCGAAGAATACGTCAACGTGCCGCTGTTGGCTGGGGGCGATGAGGGCCGGTTCATCTTGCGCGTACGCGGCGAATCGATGATCGACGCTGGCATCCTGCCCGACGATTACGTCGTGGTACGGCCGCAGGAGACCGCGGAGGACGGGGAGATCGTCGTGGCGCTCGTGGGCGAGGAGGCGACCGTCAAGCGCTTCTTCCGCGAGGAGGACCACATCCGGCTGCAGCCCGAGAACGCGTCGATGGAGCCGATAAGAACCCGTGACGTGCAAGTCCTGGGCCGTGTGGTCGGCCTGTTCAGGAGCGTGCCCTGATGGCGACGATCGACCTTGAACGGCCAACGGTGCTCAGTCGTGTCCCGCGCGAGGGTCGGACGCTGGAGGACGTTCTCTTCGGCGCCTGGGAGGACCTGACCGCGCACCGCACCGCGGCGTGCCCGATCTGTGACGGGGCGATGGAGCCTCGCTATGGATCCGGGCCGTCGGCGGTCGGCGGGCGCTGCCGGGAGTGCCGGACCGAGGTCGCCTAGAACCGTGCGCTGCCGTCAGCGCAGGATGCTGGCGAGAACGTCGTCGTCGCTGGCGGCCGGCGGCGGCTCGTCGCGGGGGGGCGCGGCTGTGTCGTTTGTGATCGCCTCAACGTGGGTCTTCGCGGCAAGGTCGCCCAGGCGCTGGCGGCGCTCGCCGGTCATGAAGACCGCGATCGCACCGACGATGTACAGGCCGGGCAGCCAGTCGACGACCCGCATCACGTTGCGCAGGAGCATCGGGCCGGCACCCGGTTTGCCGCCATCGATCGCGACGACGCGCAGGTTCATGACGCGCTTGCCGAGCGTCTGCGCCCAGACGAGCTCGGTGACCACGAAGTAGGCGAACGTCAGCAGGAAGAACACCGTACGCGGGCTGCCCTGCGTCTCGGCCCAGATCGACCGGCTTGTCGTGCCCTCGTTGCCCAGCGTCTTGGCGACGACAACGAGTAAAACGAGGATGAGGACCGCGTCGATGACCGCCGCGATGACCCGCCTACCGAGCACGTCTTTCATATGCGTGGACACTATCCCGGCTTGCCTGCGGGCGGCGTCAGCCCTGGTCGGCGATCCAACGAGACGCTACGCTGAAACCGCAGACCAAGCAGCCGCGGAGGCTCGCCCTTCGAGGAAAGTCCGGACATCACAGGGCACGGTGGTCGGGAACCCGACCCGGGGAAACTCGCGGGAAAGTGCCACAGAAACACACCGCCGATGGCGCGTCAGCACGTGCGACGCGCACAGGCAAGGGTGAAAAGGTGCGGTAAGAGCGCACCGGCGCCGTGGCGACACGGCGGCCAGGCAAACCCCACCCGATGCAAGGCCAAGCAGGACCGTTTGCAGGCTGCCCGCCAAGGTCCAGGTCGGCCGCTCAGATGGATGGTTGCTCACGACAGAATCCGGCTTACAGGTCCGCTACGGAAAGGCCCCGCTCCGGCGGGGCTTTTCTATATCCCGAGAAGCAGGGGACTCGTCAGGGAAGATCAGACGGGCGACCTTGGCGATCCCTATGGAACCCGCTCGGCGCGAGCGCCCGGCCAGGGCCGGTAACGTTCCGCACCGCGCGAGGGAGCATAACCGCTGGATCAGCGAACGCTGGCTGCTGGCCGCCGCCGGATGCCGCTCAGAGCGGCGTTCGCGAAGGGTCAGGGCTCGAAGATGAGCACGAAACGCGCGCTCGTTACTTCGCAGGCCGCCGGGGAACCCAGACCGGTTCGGCCAGACCTCCGGCTTGTAAAGGGCCTCCGCGGCCTGGCGGACGGCCTCGGCGAGCAGATGGAACCGCTGGTCGGTCAACGGGAACTCGAACCCGCTGCGAGCTCCCGGCACCGGCTCGAGATCGCGACGGTCCGCCGAACCGAGCGTGCACGAGTCGCTGAGACCAGCACCGTTCTCCGTCACGGCGATCATGGCCCGAAGTCGAGGTCGATTCCCAGGTCGTGGCCGAGTTCAACGGTCGCCAGCTCGCGCTCGGGCCAGTTCGGGGTCTGCTCGATCGCCTCTTGGCGGGCGATGGCGCGTTGGTCGAGCTGTTGGCGGTCGGCGAGTTCGCGGTCGGTGGCGACGAGCTGCGCGGCTTGGTCGCCGTACTTTCCCGAGCCAGTCGTGGAAGTTGCCGGCGGCGAGGTCGTGGGCGGCGGTGGTTCGGTCGCACCGCTCGAGTTGCTGCTCGCGGAGTTCGTTGACGTCGGCGATCTTCTGGTCGAGGCGGCCGCGTTCTCGGAACTGCAACAGGCCGGTCTGGTCGCGAATGTCTTGGAGGCGAGTGATGCGCTGGTCGGTGTCCTCGAGCGCCTGGTGGGCGCGGTCGCGTTCCCAGCCGAGCTCGGTGAGCCGCATGTCGGAGGGGAGGTTGTGGTCCTCGAAGAGCTTGCGCAGCTCGTCGCGGTCGTTCTCGAGCTGGGTGGTGTCCTGGTCGGTGAGGCTGTCGAGCGCGAGCTCCTTGGCGGTGCTTCGTTCGAGGAGCTGTTCGAGGCCGTGAACAACGGGGTCGTGGTCGGGGAGGTCGCGCTCGACCTTGGGCTCGAGGTCGCCGCGGGCGACGTAGAAGCGCGCTTCGTCGCGGTGGCGGGAGAGGGCGGTGAAGCCGAGCTCGCGGTAGAGGTGCTGGGAGCCGAGCACGAACGTCCGGTCAACGGTCGCGCCCTGGGCCTTGTAGGCGGTCAGCGCGTAGCCGTGGTCGAGGTGTCCTTCGCTCAGGTAGCCGGAGTCGAGCGCGATCTGGCGGCCGCTGTCGAGCTCGACTTTCACCCTGTGGTGGTCGCGGTCGATCTCGCGGACGGTCCCCGCGCTGCCCGTTGAGGATCCCGCGGTCGCGGTCGTTGCGTTGGCCGATGTCGAGCGTCAGCCCGTGTTCCGCGGCGCGCGCCGCCCAGTCCAGGCGCAGCCGGTCGACCGGCACGTCCTGCTTGGCGCGACGGGTCTCCAGTGCGGCGATCTGCGCCGACGCCGCCGAGCGGCCGCCGTGCGCAGCCATGTGCTCGAGGATCTCCGCCCGCCGCTGCGAGAAGTGCTCGACCACCGACCGCGGCACACCGCGCACATCCGCCACGCCCTGCTCGACCGGGTCCCAGGCAAGGCCGAGGCGCTCGGTCAGCTCGCGCCGCAGCACCGCCTGATACAGGCAGCCGGCGGTCTTGGCTTGGCGGTAGAGATGGCGGCCATCGAGCGCCGTCCAGCGCCCGTCCGGCCCGCGCGTGAGATTCCCCACGAGACATGCGTATGAAGCAGCGGATCGCCGGCGCGTGAGGTGCGGTGCACGAACGCCGCCCCGACGAGCCCCTCGCCGCGCACCTGCACGACACCGTCGGTCCCGCGGCGGCCGCGCCACGCCTCGCGCTCCAGGTATCCGAGTGCCTCTGCGACCGCCGCGTGATGCCCCGCCCGCAGCTCGCGCACGACGTCCGAGCGCGAGGGCGCCGGCGTCACTGTCGGCCTTGGGTCCCCAGTCAGGCTGCTACCGCCGGCGGCGTCTTCCAGCGATTGATCTCACGGAGCAACGAAAGAGCCTGCGCGGCGAGCTGGGCGATTTCTTCACCGAGGTCCTCGCCCTTGGCAAGGACCTCGTTACGCGCCCAGGAGTGACGCAAGTGATACGCGAGACGAGTCCACGCAACGTCGGCTTCCGCGCGCCACGAGTCCAGCCATGACGCGAATGCGCCGCTATGGATCTCGTCGGGGCCAAAGACCCTCGGGATCGTGTGGGTCGCGTGCATCCAAAAGGGGTCGCCCTTGTGATCCGGCTGGGCGCGGCGCCCGTGAACGACGAGGTCAAGATCCGGGGCGGCGTCCGGGCGCGTCAGGAGCCACCTCTCCAGCCTCGCGAGCGTGGCGCCCGACCTCTGCTCCGCTTCCCATACATAGACTCGGCAAGGTGCCCGCCCGATTCACGCCGCTGCGCCCGGTACCGGACCAACCCCGGCTCGAAGAGAACATCCTCGGTCTGTGGGAGTCGCGCGGGACGTTCGAGAAGCTCCGCGAGCAGAACCGCGGTAACGCGAAGTTCAGCTTCATCGACGGGCCCGTCACCGCAAACAAGGCGATGGGCGTCCACACGGCGTGGGGCCGCACGCTGAAGGACGTCTTTCAGCGCTACAAGGCCCTTCAGGGCTTCGACCAGCGCTATCAGAACGGCTTCGACTGCCAGGGCCTGTGGATCGAGGTCGGCGTAGAGAAATCGCTCGGCCTCAACTCAAAGTCGGAGATCGAGGAGTACGGCCTCGAGAACTTCGCCCGCAAGTGTCGTGAGGTGGTCCAGTGGTCCTCGAACGAGCTCACCCGTGCTTCGAAGCGTCTCGGCCAGTGGATGGACTGGGGTAACGACTACTTCACCTTCAGCGACACGAATATCGAGTACATCTGGCGTTTCCTCAAGGTGGTCCACGACCGCGGCTGGCTCTTTATGGGCCACCGATCGTCCGAGTGGTGCCCTCGTTGCGGAACGTCGCTGTCGCAGCACGAGCTAACTCAGTCGGGCGTCTACCAGGACGTCGAGCATCCGTCGCTGTACGTCCGGTTCCCACTCCTCGACCGGCCCGGCGAGTCGGTGATCGTTTGGACAACGACGCCGTGGACGCTTCTGGCCAACGTGGCGGCGGCCGTTCGTCCCGACATCGAGTACGGGCGGCGTCCATCGGGCGATTGGGTTGCGGTCGCGTCCGATCCTGAGGCTGACTACGACGCGAAGCTGCCCGGCGCCGCGCTCGTCGGCTGGCGCTATCAGGGGCCCTTCGACGACCTCGAGCCCGGTTCCCAGATCAACCACCACGTCATCGCGTGGGACGGCGTCGAACTCGGCCAAGGCACCGGCGTCGTCCACATCGCCCCCGGTGCGGGACGTGAGGACTTCGAGCTCTCGGACGCGCTCGGGCTCCCCGTCCTCGGACCGGTCGACGAGGCTGGCCGGTTTTATCCGCAATACGGCTGGCTCGCCGGCATGGCCACGGACGAGGTAGACGACCGAATTGTTGAGCGCCTACGCGAGAAGGGCATCCTCGAGCGTGCCGAGACAATCACGCACGCGTACCCGCACTGCTGGCGCTGCGACACACCGCTGATCTTCCGCATCTCCGACGACTGGTTCATTTCGGTCGAGGGGGTACGCGAGCGGATGCTCGAGGAAAACCAGACGATCGCCTGGACACCCCCGCAGTACGGCAAGCGGATGGACGACTGGCTGCGCAACATGGCCGACTGGAACATCTCACGCCGTCGCTTCTACGGCCTGCCACTGCCGTTCTATCCGTGCGGGTGCGGTCAGTTGAATGTGATCGGCTCCAGGGCCGAACTCGAGCAGCGCGCGGTCGAGGGCATCGAGGGCCTGCTCGAACTGCACCGCCCCTGGATCGACCGCGTGGTGATCCGTTGTGAGAAGTGCGACCAACCTGTCAAGCGGGTGACCGAGGTCGGCGACGTGTGGCTCGATGCCGGGATCGTCCCGTTCTCGACCCTCGGGTGGCAGAACCCAGAGTGGATCGAGCGAGGCTACGCCACCGGCGCGTCTACGGGACTATCGACGGCCGACCTGCCCAACCGTTCCTACTGGGAGGAGTGGTTCCCTGCCGATTGGGTCACTGAGATGCGCGAACAGATCCGCCTCTGGTTTCACTCGATCTTTTTCATGTCGGTCGTGCTCACGGGGCGCACGCCGTACCGCAACGTGCTCACCTTCGAGAAGCTGCTCGATGCCAGCGGGCGCGAGATGCATGGCTCGTGGGGCAACCTGATCTCCGCCGAGGAGGCTTTCGAGCGCATGGGGGCTGATGTGATGCGTTGGCTTTACTGCCAACAGCTCCCGACCCAGAACATCCGCT
>Ga0307502_10000211_pt1 | contig 15746 bp, 14 predicted proteins | sample 16_S_MG_FD_201364 | JGI IMG/M metagenome (GOLD analysis project Ga0307502, IMG submission 201364) | Soil microbial communities from Populus trichocarpa stands in riparian zone in the Pacific Northwest, United States - 16_S | ecosystem: Environmental > Terrestrial > Soil > Riparian zone > Trees... | reverse complement strand
GAGCGTCGGTCAGCGCGACGTTGTTGAACTTTGCCGTCTCGGTGGCGAGGCTGGCGTCCCCCTCGAAAGTGAGCAGCCCGACCTTGGTCGTCACCGGCGCCGGGCTGACCGGCGTGTGAAACGGCGCGACCGTGGTCTGGAAGGTGTGCGTGCCGTCGACCGTCCCCAGGCCGTCATAGACGTGCAGGCCGCGGACCGCCTGGTTGCTGTCGCGGTAGGCGATGAACAGCGCCCAGCCGGCGAAGCGGTCGTTGCCCGTGCCGGCCTGGACGTTGGCCACCGTGTACGTACCGGCGCCGGCGGCGGACACGGCCGCCGTGACCTCGGCGAACCCGCGGTAGCGATTGGGCTGTGAGGTCGAGGTCAGGAGGTCGGCGGGCGCGGCCGTGACGGTCTCATAGGCGCCGGCGCCGGCCTTCAGTCGCACGGTGCCGCGGCTTGCAGGCGTCGGGGCGGCGGCCCCGCCGCCGGCGCCCGCGGTGGTGTCGGCGGCCCAGTAGAGGCCTGCCCAGAGGACGGTCGAGCCAGCCGGGAGCGAGGTGGGCGCGACGGTCGCCGAGGACGAATCGAAGGTGGTCGCGTCGAGATCGACGTCGACGTAGCCCATGACGTAGTTGTTGTTGTTCAGCGTCCCGCCGGTGCCGCCCTGGGCATTGGTGCACCCGGCGGCCGCTGTTGGGCAGGTCATCAGCGTGTTCCCGACCGTGGCGATGTCGCCGCGCACGGTCTCCGCGAAGCGCGGCGTGAACGGCGTATCGACGGCGTAGGCGGGCGCGGCGAGCAGGACCAGCGCCAGGGTGGTGGCGCAGAGCAGGCGCGAAGCGCGTGAGAGGGTTGCGTTCATGGCTGGGTTGCACGACGAACTGGTCGGCAGACCGGCGGCTGAGCCATCTCCAGGCAGGAGACCTCTGGCTTTGCGTCCCCGTCTCACGGCGGGTTTGCCTTTTGCGCTCTGTGCAGGCGATATCGACCGGCGCAATACGTGGGGTGAGCGGTCTGGACGAAGGGATGAGCGGTGCCATCCTCAGAAACCGTCGCGCCAGACGTCCTTGTAGAGCAGGTACTCGGAGGGCTCGTCGCCGGCGACGAAGGACTGCGGGCAGTACGGGGCCATGTAGATGAAGTCGCCGGCCTGCACCTCGAGCTGTCGGTCCTCGAGCAGGTAGGTGCCGCCGCCCGCGGTCATGTAGAGCCCGTGCTCCTCGTCGTGGATCTCGACCTTGTCGAGGCCCACGCCCGCGTCGAAGGCGAGCAGGCTCATGTTGAAGTCGAAGGCCGGGTCGGCGGTGGGCAGCAGCTCGCGGCGGCGGAAGCCGGGGACGTCGGTGTCGGCGAAGGGCTCGTCGTCGCGATGGCCGGACAGGGCCTGGGGCGCCTCGAGCCCCGGGAACGGCTCGTAGCGGCGCTTGACGATCACCAGCCGCGCGGGGTGCTCGCCCGCGGCCACGTCGTAGCCGTGGTCGACGGGAACGTAGGCGAAGCCTCCCGCGGGCAGGTCCAGCGCGTCGCCCTCGGTGAGCACGGTCGCCTCGCCCTCCAGCGCGTAGAGAAACGTCTCCCAGCCCGGCTCGACGGGCCGCGCGGTGGCCGCGCCGGCCGGCAGGGAGACGAGGTACTGACCGATGCGTGACGGCGCCATGCGCGGCGTGACGAGCTTGACCACAGACGCGTCGCCCCACGGCGGCAGGCGGCTGGGGTAGTGGTTGGCCGGGGTGACGACCGTGTACGACAGCCCCCGGACTCCACGTGAGGTCTGCATCCGTGCATCATGCTCGAACCGGTGGAGATCCTTGTGCCCGACACCTGGGGGGAAGCGCTGGCCATGAAGGCGGCGCAGCCCGACGCGGTCCCGATCGCCGGCGGCACCGACCTCATGGTGGCGCTGAACTTCGACCGCGCACGCCCTGCGGCCATCCTCGACCTCACGCGCGTGCCGGAGCTGCGCGATTGGAGCGCCGATGACGGGCGCCTGCGCATCGGCGCCGGCGTCACCTACACACGGCTCATCGACGAGCTCGGCGACCGGCTCCCTGGGCTGGCCATCGCGGCGCGCACGGTCGGCTCTCCCCAGATCCGCAACCGCGGCACGGTGGGCGGCAACCTCGGCACCGCCTCGCCGGCGGGCGACGGGCTGCCGCCCCTCTACGTGTGCGACGCCGAGGTCGAGCTCGCGAGCACGACGGGCACCCGCCGCGTGCCGGTCGCCCAGTTCATCACCGGCCCCAAGCGCAACGCGGCGCGCGACGACGAGCTGATCGCCGCCTTTCTCCTCCCCGCGGCCGCCGGGGCGCAGCAGTTCGCCAAGATCGGCACGCGCAACGCGATGGTCATCGCCGTGTGCTCGCTCTCGCTGGCGATCTGGCCCGAGCGCCGCGCGGTGTGCGCGTGCATCGGGTCGGCCGGCCCGACGCCCATCCGGGCGACCCAGGCCGAGGCGTTCGCTGCCGCCGTGCTCGAGGAGGAGGGCCTGTGGGAGGCGCGCCGGCCGCTCGCCGAGGCGGCGCTCGAGCGCTTCGGCATGCTGGTGGCCGCGGCCGCCGCGCCCATCGACGACGTCCGGGGCAGCGCCGCCTACCGCCGCCACGCGCTGGGCGTCCTGGGCCGGCGCACGCTGTCGTGGGCCTGGGAGGAGCAGCGGTGCGCCTGACCCTGACCGTCAACGGCGAGCTGCGCCAGGCCGACGGCGTCTGGGAGGGCGAGAGCCTGCTCATGGCCCTGCGCGACCACCTCGACCTCCCGGGCTCAAAGAACGCCTGCGAGCAGGGCGAGTGCGGCTCGTGCTCGGTCTACCTCGACGGCGAGCTCGTGTGCGCGTGCCTCGTGCTCGCCGGCCAGGCCGAGGGCCGCGAGGTCGTGACGGTGGAGGGGCTGGCCGACGGCGAGGAGCTGCACGCCGTCCAGCAGGCGTTCGTCGAGGCCGGGGCGGTGCAGTGCGGCTTCTGCACGCCGGGCCTGGTCGTGGCCAGCCACGACCTCCTGTCGCGCAACGCGTACCCCACCGATCCCGAGATCCGCGAGGCGCTGGCCGGCAACCTCTGCCGCTGCACGGGCTACGAGAAGATCCTCGACGCCGTGCGGATGGCCGCGGAGCGCCTATGAGGACGGCGATCGAGGGCTGCGCGATCGCCACCGTCGACGCGGCCGGGACCGAGCATCGCGACGGCCACCTCGTCATCGAGGGCGACCGCATCGTCGCGGTCGGCGACGGGCCCGCGCCCGAAGGCGAAGCGCGCCGCATCGACGGCCGCGGCTGCCTGGCCACCCCGGGGCTCGTCAACTGCCACCACCACCTCTATCAGTGGGCCACCCGCGGCCTGGCCCAGCAGGCGACGCTCTTCGAGTGGCTCGTCGAGCTCTACCCGATCTGGGCGCACGTCGACGCCGAGGTCGAGTCGGCGGCCGCCCGTGCCGGCCTCGCCGCGCTCGCGCGCTCGGGCTGTTCGACCTCCACCGACCACCACTACGTCTTCCCGGCCGGCGCGGGCGACCTGCTCGAGGTCGAGGTCGACGCGGCGCGCGCGCTCGGCGTGCGCTTTCACCCCTGCCGGGGCTCGATGGACCTCGGGCGCTCCGACGGCGGGCTGCCGCCCGACGAGGTCGTCGAGGACCGCGACGCGATCCTCGCCGCCAGCGAGGCGGCGATCGATCGCTTCCACGACCCCGCGCCCGGGTCGATGCTGCGGGTGGCGCTGGCGCCGTGCTCGCCCTTCTCGGTGACACCCGCGCTCATGGCCGAGACGGCACAGCTCGCCCGCCGCCGCGGCGTGCGCCTGCACACTCACCTGGCCGAGACGCTCGACGAGGAGGTCTTCTGCCAGGAGCGCTTCGGCGTGCGCCCCGTGCAGTACCTGGAGGACCTCGGCTGGCTGGGCGACGACGTGTGGCTGGCGCACTGCGTGCACCTCAGCGCCGAGGAGGTGGCGCGCTTCGGCGCCACCGGCACCGGCGTGGCGCACTGCCCGAGCTCCAACGCCCGCCTCGGCGCCGGCATCGCGCCGGTGGTCGACCTCACGCGCGCGGGCGCTCCGGTCGGCCTGGGCGTCGACGGCGCCGCGTCCAACGAGGCCGGCGCGCTGTCGGTCGAGCTGCGCCAGGCGCTGCTCGTCGCGCGCCTGGCCGGCGGCCCCGCGGCGCTGACGGCGCGCGAGGCGCTGGCGCTGGCGACGATCGAGGGAGCGCGCTGCCTGGGTCGCGACGACGAGCTGGGCTCGCTGGAGGTCGGCAAGCTCGCCGACGTCGCGTTGTGGCGCGTGGATGGGCTCGACCACGCCGGCATCGAGGACCCCGTCGCCGCGCTCGTGCTCGGCGCGCCGCGCCCGGTGGAGCTGCTGCTCGTCGGCGGCCGCGCGATCGTCGAGAGCGCCGAGCTGCGCACCGGCGACGTCGACGCGATCGCCGCCGACATCGCGCGCCAGAGCCGGCGGCTGCTGCAACGAGTCGAGGCCGCGGCGTGACCGTCATCCCCGAGACGCCGCTCCGCGAGCGCCGCGACATCCAGCGCCCCAACGAGGTCGGCATCACGACGACGCGCGCCGACGGCGTCCCCAAGGTCAAGGGCGAGTTCGAGTACGCGTCGGACATGCGGATGGACGGGATGCTCCACGGCGCCACGTTGCGCAGCCCGCACCCGCGCGCGGACATCTGGAGCATCGACATCGGCCCGGCGCTCGCCATCCCAGGCGTGCACGCCGTCATGACCCACGACGACGTCCCCGGGCGCAAGGTCTACGGCATGGAGGTCGCCGATCAGCCGGTGCTGGCGATCAACCACGTGCGCTACCAGGGCGAGCCGGTGGCGATCGTCGCCGCCGACCACCCCGAGACCGCGCGCCGCGCGGCCGACGCGATCGTCGTCGAGTACCAGGTGCTCGAGCCGCTGACCGACGCCGAGGCCGCGATGGCGCCCGGCGCACCCGAGCTGCACCCCCAGACGCCCGACACGCCGCGGCTGCACGGCGAGGGCAACGTCCTGCGCCACGTGCGCATCCGCCGCGGAGACCCCGAGCCGACAGCCGACGTCGTCGTGACCGGCGCGTACGAGGTCGGCATGCAGGACCAGGCCTTCCTCGGGCCGGAGTCGGGCCTCGCCGTGCCCGACGGCGAGGGCGGCGTCGACCTCTACATCGCCACCCAGTGGCTGCACGTCGATCAGGACCAGGTGGCCGCGAGCCTCGGCTTGGCGCCCGAGAAGGTCCGTCTCACGCTGGGCGGCGTCGGCGGCGCCTTCGGCGGGCGCGAGGACCTCTCGATGCAGATCCACGCGTGCATGCTCGCGCTGCACACCCGGCGCCCGGTGCGGATGGCCTACAACCGCGAGGAGTCCTTCTACGGCCACGTCCACCGCCATCCGTGCACGATGCGCTACGAGCACGGCGCCACGCGCGACGGGCGCCTGGTCTTCGTGCGCGCGCGGATCGTCCTCGACGGCGGCGCGTACGCGTCGAGCTCCACGGCGGTGTGCGCCAACGCGGCGTGCTTCGCCTGCGGGCCCTACCAGCTCGATCACGCGAGCATCGACTCCTACGTCGTCTACACCAACAACCCGCCGTGTGGGGCGATGCGCGGCTTCGGCGCCGTCCAGGTCGCCTTCGCCCACGAAGCGCAGATGGACAGGCTGGCCGCGGCGCTGGACATGGACCCCGTCGACCTGCGGATCCTCAACGCCATGGGGCCCGACAGCCGCATGCCGACCGGCCAGCGGGTCGGCGAGCCGGCGCCGGTGGCCGAGTTGCTCGAGCGCGTGCGCGCGATGCCGATGCCGCCCGTCGAAGAATCGGACCCGCCCGCCCTGCCCGGCGGCGTGGCCAACGCCACGCACGGCGAAGGCGTGCGGCGTGGCGTCGGCTACGGCGTGGGGATCAAGAACATCGGCTTCTCGGAGGGCTTCGACGACTTCTCGACGGCGCGCGTGCGGCTGTCGGTGGAGGGCGGCGAGCCGCTCGTCGAGGTCCACACCGCCGCCGCCGAGGTCGGCCAGGGCATCGTCACCGTGCAGGCCCAGATCGCGCGCACCGAGCTCGGCGTCGAGCGCGTGGCGGTGCTCGACGCCGACACCAGGGTCGGCTCGGCGGGCTCGACCTCCGCCTCGCGCCAGACCTACGTCACGGGCGGCGCGGTCAAGGCGGCGTGCGAGGCCGTCCGCGCGCGCCTGCAGGCGCTGGCCGCCGAGCGCGGCGTGACGGACGATCCGACGGCCGTGCTCGAGGAGGGCGAGGCGATCGAGGAGACCGTCGAGTGGCGCCACCGCCCGACGCACTCCCTCGACGAGGACGGCCAGGGCGACGCGCACGTGCAGTACGCCTTCTCCGTGCATCGTGCGGTGGTCGACGTCGACACCGAGCTGGGGCTCGTGCGCGTGGTCGAGCTGGCCACCGCGCAGGAGGTGGGCAGGGCCATGAACCCGCAGGCGCTCGAAGGCCAGATCGAAGGGGGCAGCGCGCAGGGCCTCGGGCTCGCGCTGCTCGAGGAGATCCAGATCGTCGACGGCAAGGTCCTCAACGCGTCCTTCACCGACTACCTGCTGCCGACGATCCTCGACATGCCGCCGATGCGCATCGAGGTCCTCGAGCACGCCGACCCCGAGGCGCCCTACGGCCTGAAGGGCGTGGGCGAGCCGCCCAACATCTCCACTCCGCCCGCCATCGCCGCGGCGCTGCGCGCCGCCACCGGGCGCGAGCTGCCGCGGATCCCGGTGCGTCCCGAGCACCTCGTCGGGCTCGACCCCGAGGAGGCGTTCATGACCCGCTACGGCGCGCTCTTCGAGCACTCGCCGTGGGTTGCCCGCGCCGCCTGGGCGCGCGGCCCGTTCACGGGCATCGACGACCTGCACGCCGCGCTCGTGGCCGTGGTGCGCGAGGCGCCGCGCGCTCGCCAGCTCGCGCTCATCCGCGCCCATCCCGAGCTCGCCGGGCACGCGGCGCAGGCCGGCGAGCTCACGGACGCGTCCGCGAGCGAGCAGGCGTCGGCGGGCCTCGATCGACTCACCGCGCAGGAGCTCGAGCGCTGGCGCGCGCTCAACCGCGCCTATCGCGAACGCTTCGACTTCCCGCTCATCGTGTGCGTGCGCGAGCACACGAAGGCCTCCATCATGGGCTGGGGCGAGGAGCGCCTGGGCCACGCGGTCGAGGAGGAGATCGCGGTCGCGCTCGACGAGATCGCCAAGATCGCCCGGCTGCGCCTCGAGGAGCTCGACACGTGATCACCACCCATGTCCTGGACACCGCGCGCGGGCTGCCGGCCCCCGGGGTGCCGATCGTCCTGGAGCACGCGACCGGCGAGGGCTGGGAGCTCGTCGGTCGCGGGGCCAGCGACGCCGACGGGCGTGCGCGTGACCTCGTGGCCGAGGGCACCGCGCTCACCCATGGCCGCTACCGCCTGACCTTCGACACCGGCGCCTACTTCCGCGGCCGCGGCGAGGCGGCCTTCTACCCCGAGGTCGCGGTCGTCTTCACCGTCGCCGGCGACGAGCACCACCACGTCCCGCTGCTGCTGAGCCCCTTCGGCTACAGCACCTACCGAGGGAGCTGACGCATGACCTTCGTCCTCAGCCAGAGCAACTACGGCAAGTCCGAGGTCCGCCTGGTGAAGGTCGTGCGAACCGAGGGGCGCCACGAGCTGTCCGACGTCACCGTCGACGTCATGCTCGAGGGCGACTTCGCTGCGGCCCACAACGAGGGCGACAACCGCGCCCTGCTGGCCACCGACACGATGCGCAACGCGGTGTACGTGCTCGCCGCCAAGCACGACGTCGCACAGCTCGAGGCGTTCGGGCGTGCGCTGGTCGAGCATTTCGTTGTCGCCGGCCCGACCGTCGAGCGGGTGCGCATCCAGCTCGTCGAGCACCCGTGGGCGCGGCTGGGCGAGCACGAGCACGCCTTCCAGCGCGGCAACGGCGGCGATCGCGTGGCGATCGTGAGCGGCGACGGGCACAGCGTGCGCTTCGAGGCCGGCATCGAGGGCCTCGAGCTGCTGCGCACGACCGGCTCGGGCTGGAGCGGCTTCGTCCGTGACGAGCTGACCACGCTGCCCGAGACCGACGACCGGATCCTCGCCACCGCCCTGAGCGCGCGCTGGTCCTACGCGGAAGGCGGGATCGACTACGGCGCCGCCTGGCACGCCGCCCGCGACGCGATCCTCGAGAGCTTCGGCGACCACTTCAGTCCGTCGGCGCAGTTCACGCTGCGGCGCATGGGCCGTGCGGTGCTCAAGGCCGTCGAGGCGATCGACCGTGTCCATCTCTCGCTGCCCAATCGCCACCACCTGCTCTACGACCTGTCGCGCTTCGGCCTGGAGAACCCCAACGAGGTCTTCCACGCGACGAGCGAGCCGTACGGGCTCATCGAGGGGACGGTCGCGCGCGAGCAGTAGCCGGCGCGCGCCGGGTAGGGTCGCGCGCCATGAAGATCCGCGCCGCTGTCCTGGAGGAGTTCGGCGCGCCGCTGGTCGTCCAGGAGGTCGACCTCGCCGAGCCGAGGGCCGGCGAGGTGCTCGTGCGCCTGGAGGCCTGCGGCGTGTGCCACACCGACCTGTACACCGCCTCCGGAGCCGACCCCTCGGGCTACGCGCCCACCGTGCTCGGCCACGAAGGGGCGGGCATCGTCGAGGCGGTCGGCGACGGCGTCGAGAGCGTCACCGTCGGCGATCGCGTGCTCACGCTGTTCTCGCCCCAGTGCCGCGAATGCGTCCACTGCCTGTCGGACAAGACGAACATCTGCCTGGCGATCCGCGAGCAGCAGGGTCTCGGCTACCTGCCCGACGGCACGACGCGCCTGTCGCGCGGCGGCGAGCCGATCCGCCACTTCATGGGCACGAGCGCGTTCGCCGAGGCGACGGTGCTGCCCGAGATCGCGGTGGCCAAGGTCGACTCCGCCGCGCCGGCGGACGTCGTCTGCACGCTGGCCTGCGGCGCGACCACCGGCGTGGGCGCGGCGCTCTACATCGCGAAGGTCGAGAAGGGCGCGACGTGCGTGATCTTCGGCGCCGGGCTCGTCGGGCTCGGCGCGGTCGCGGGCTGCCGCCTGGCCGGCGCCGAGCGCATCGTGTGCGTCGACCTCTCCGAGGATCGCCTGAAGATGGCGCGCGGCCAGGGCGCGACCGACACCTTCGTGGGCGGCGAGGACGCCGTGCAGCGGGTGCTGGACATGACCGACGGCTTCGGCGCCGACTACACCTTCGAGGCCACCGGCAGCGTGAAGGTCATGCGCCAGGCCGTGGAGTCCGCGCGCATGGGCTGGGGGCTGTGCACGATCGCCGGCGTGGCCGGCCGGGGCGAGGTGCTCGAGGTCGTCCCGCGCTACCTGATCACGGGGCGGCGCATCGCCGGCGCCTCGTTCGGCGGCGCCAAGGGGCGCGACCGCGTGCCCGAGCTGGCGCGCGCCTACCTCGACGGCGAGCTCGACCTGGAGGCGCTGATCTCGGCGCGCATGCCGCTCGACGACGTCAACGAGGCCTTCGCGGCGATGGAGCGCCAGGAGGGCATCCGCTCCGTCCTGACCTTCGACTAGATGGCTGATTCCACGACCCCCGCACCCGCCTGCACGCGTTCCGCGGAACCAACCATCTCGGCTCCTACTGCAGCCGCTGCGCCGTGAAGGTCCCGCGCCATTCGAAGACGAGCCCGTCGTCGCTCACGCCGATGCGCATGGCGACGTCGGTGCACGCCGGGCAGCGCAGCACGACCCCGGCGCCGTGGTAGGCGCGGTGCGCGGCGAGCGGGTTCTCGGCGCCGCACGAGTGGCAGCGGCGCCGCATCGCCGTCACCTCGACCGCCAGGATCTCGCCCAGCAGCCCGGCGACGCCGTTGCCGTCGGTGTGCACGTCGGTCATCTCATCCTCCTGTTGGGCCGAAGCGCTCGGCGTGGATGGCCCGTGGGTCATAGCCGCCGTCGACCAGCAGGTCGGCCACGGCCTCGACGAAGGGCGTCGGGCCGCAGACGAAGATCAGCGGCTGGTCGCCGGGGGCCGGCGCGACGTCGGCGAGCATCGCGGCGTCGACCCGGCGGGCGTAGCCGCTCCAGCCCACCGGCGCGGTGCGGGTGAAGGTCCAGGCGACGCTCAGCCCGGCGCGCGGCTCGAGGCCCTCGAGCTCGTCGCGATAGAGCGCGTCCTCCTCGCTGCGCGCCGAGACGAGGACGTGCGCCGCGACGTCGCTGGCGCGCGCCGCGCGGTGGCGCAGCATCGACATGAGCGGCACGAGGCCCGAGCCGCCGCCCACCAGCACCAGCGGGCCGCCGTCGCTCACCGCCCAGGAGAAGTGGCCGCCGATCGGCCCGCGGACCTCGAACTGGTCGCCGGCGCGCAGCTCCTGCACGAAGTAGGGCGAGACCTCGCCGTCGTCGACGAGCTCGACGGTCAGCTCGAGCGTGTCGAGCTCGGGCGCCGAGGCGATCGAGTACGAGCGCTGCGCCTGGTAGCCGTCCTCGGCGGTCAGGCGCACGTCGACGTGCTGGCCCGCGCGATGGCCCGGCCATTCGGGCACGTCGAGCACGAGCGTCCGCGCGCGCGGCCCCTCGGCGACGACCTCGCGCACCGTCGCCACCCGCCACGTGATCCGGTGCGGGATCAGTCGCCCCAATATCGCTGCTCGCGCCACGGGTCTCCGTAGTTGTTGTAGCCGACCGACTCCCAGAAGCCCGGTTCGTCCTCGGCGGTCAGCGCGAGCCCGCGCACCCACTTCGCGCTCTTCCAGAAGTACAGGTGCGGCACCAGCAGCCGCGCCGGGCCGCCGTGCTCGGGATCGAGCGGCTCGCCGCCGTAGTCGTAGACCACCCACGCCTTGCCGTCGCTGACGTCCTCCAGCGGCAGGTTGGTCGTGTAGTCGCCGTCCGACCAGGCGGTGAGGAACTCGGCCTCGGTCGTCACGTCCTCGAGCAGGGTGTCGACCGAGACGCCGGTCCAGGTCGTGTCGAGCTTCGACCACTTCGTCACGCAGTGGATGTCGACGGTGAACGTCTCGGTCGGCAGCGCGCGGAACTCCTCCCACGACCAGGAGACGGGCTCGTCGACTGCACCGTGGATCGTCAGGCTCCACTCGTCCAGCGGCGTATGGGGCGTGGGCCCGGCCGACAGGACCGGGAAGTCGGGCGTCAGGTACTGCCCGGGTGGGATGCGAGCGGGGTCGGCGTCGTCTCGCCGCCGTCCGTGGAACCCGCGGGAGATGGGGGGCATGGCTCAAGCTTCGCTGATCCGAGCAGGCTGCGCACGCGATCGGCGAGCAGCTGGACCGGCGCCCCGGCGCCGTCCTGGTCGAGCACGGGTCCGGTGAGCTTCGCGATCTCGGAGAGGAAGACGTCGACGACCTGGGGGTCGAACTGGGTGCCCGCCGTGTCGCGCAGCTCCTGGCAGGCGGCCTCGTGACCGATGGCCGGGCGGTAGGCGCGGTCGGAGGTCATCGCCTCGTACGCGTCGCACACCGCGACGATGCGGGCGGCGGTGGGGATGTCGGCTCCGAGCAGCCCGTCGGGGTAGCCGGTTCCGTCCCAGCGCTCGTGCGTGGAGCGCACGATCCGCGCCACCGGACGCAGTGCCGGGGCGGCGTTGAGGATCCGCTCGCCGAGGATCGTGTGCTGGTGCATGAGGTCCCACTCGGTGGCGTCGAGGGCCGCCGGCTTGTCGAGGACCGCGTCGGGGATCCCGACCTTGCCGACGTCGTGCAGCTCGGCGGCGCGTGCGATCTCGTCGATCTCCTCACCCGCCATGCCCAGCCGGCGCGCCACGGCCACCGCGAGCTGGGCCACTTGGCTCGAGTGCTCGCGCAGGTTGGGCTGCTTGGCCTGCATGGTGCGCATGAGGACGTCGCGCGCCTGCTCGCGGGCGCCGGAGCGCCCGTGCTTGTGGGAGTACATGCGCTCGTCGGCGAGCTGCAGCGCCTGCTCGAGGGTGTCGGCCTCGTGCGGGAGCAGGACGACGCCGTAGGAGGTGGTGATGGTGAACTCCTCGCCGACCTCGGTCAGCGCGTGCGCGGCGCCGGCGATGACCTCCTCGAGGCGCTCGGGCTCGATGGCCAGCACGGCGCAGAACTCGTCGCCGCCCAGCCGGTAGGCCTCGCCGTAGGGCGCCGTGAAGGCGACCAGCTTGGCTCCGAGGTGGGTGAGCAGGGCGTCGCCGGCGGGATGGCCGAAGGTGTCGTTGTAGGTCTTGAAGCCGTCGAGGTCGAAGAGCATCAGCAGGCGCGGAGTTCGCTCGCCCGCGGTGGCGAACCACGTGCCGAGGCTCTCGGCCATCTTGCGCCGGTTGCCCAGCCCGGTCAGCGGATCGCTGATCGCCTGCTCGCGCAGCGCGTGGTGGCCCAGGATGTCGGCGGCGGCGGTGCGGCCCTTGCCGACGAGCTCGGTCAGCAGCGCGATCTCGTCGTCCTGGAAGGGTCGCGCGCGGCGCGCGAAGGAGACGGCGCCGCGCAACCCGTCGGGCGCGGCCACGGCGAAGGGCAGCGCGAGCGCCCAGCCGGCGTCATGGTGGGTCTGCTCGGGCGCGCCGCTGGCGGTCGCGGCGTCGGCCGCGGCCCGCAGCGCGGCGCGCACGTCCTTGGGCGCGTCCTCGGGTAGACAGCGCGGCTCGGAGCCGCTCAGGCGCAGGTAGCCGGCGTCGGCGTCGACCGCCTCGATGGAGCCGCGCAGCATGATGTCCACCAGCGCGTCGAGGTCGAGCTTGGCCGCGAAGGCGTCGCCCATGCGGCGCACGGCCGACTGCAGCCGGCTGCGCTCACGGATGGCGAGCTTCAGGCGGCTCTGGGCCTGCTCGATGCGCGCGTGGCGATCGCGGGCCAGCAGCATGAGCAGCGCGGCGAGCGGGAGGACGAGGAGCACGGCGGCCGGGTGGCGGCTGGCGGCGAGCCCCGCGAGGAAGCCGATCGGCGCCAGGCAGGCGTCGACCATCACGACGTGCGCGAGCACCTGGATCTGCAGCTGCGGGGCGATCCCGCGCGCGGCCGCCTCGCGCAGCGTGGCGGAGCCGGCGTCGAAGAGGCAGCCGCACAGCAGCGCGGCGCCGAGCAGGGGAAGGTTCGAGAGGTCGAGCTTCGGCGCGCCGGCGACGACGAGCACGAGCGCGGGCCCGAGGGCGTGCCATGCGTCGGGGATGGCGAAGAGCAGTCGCAGCGGGGAGCCGCGGCGGCGCACGAGGTCCGAGGCCCGCGCGAGGACGAGACCGATGGCCACAAGGAGCGGGACGGTGGCCGGCGGCAACAGCACCAGCATGGGGACCAGGACGAGCTGGGAGGGCACCACGTAGCCCGCGCCAACCGGGAACTCGACGCGCGAGACGAGCGTGTACAGGACGACGAGCGTGACCGCGACGTCGACGTCGAAGCCCACCCGTGCGCTCGGCACGAGCAGTAGTGCCACCGCGCAGAGCACGAACAGCGCACCGGCCGCGACCTCCGTCAGGAGCTCTCGGCGGTCGACTCCGCGCGAGCGCGTCTCCCACGAGTCCTCGAGGAGGCGCTCGGCGGCATCGTCGCTGCGGATGTCTTCGGCTGTCGGCTGTGTCATGCGGTGATCGGTCACATCTCTAACGACGGCCGATGGCCCGAGCATGTGCTCGGGCCATCCGCTTCAGGCTTCAGGTCATCCGCGGCCGTAAGGATCGACGTAGACGTCGTCGATGGCCCAGGAGCCTCCGTAGTTCTCGGGGTCGAACACGAGCTGGACGCTGACGTCCTGGTCGGCGTTCCACAGCCCCAGCAGGCTCGCGATGTTCAGCGCGCGTGACACGCCCCAGCCGGTGCCGAAGTTGGTGTCGAGCGCGGCGATCGTCGTCTCGTTGGTGCGGCCCGACGCGTCCTGCCAGCGCACGCGCAGGTTCAACACGCCCCAGCTCCCGCTCGTGCGCTTCGCGAAGAAGCGGTACGTCGGACGGCTGAGGTCGACGCAGACCGTCGGCGAGACGGCGACGCCGCCGGCGTCGATGGCGAGCGACTTCGAGTCGCCGGCGCCGCGGACCGACCAGGGCTCGTTGCCGGCGGTCACGTTTGAACGCGACAGCGACCATCCGCCGGCGCCGGTCTCGAAGCCGCCGTTCGACACGAGGCTGTAGTCGTTGCTGTCGCCGAAGGCCTGGAAGGCCTTGGTCGTCTGCGTCGTCGGACATGCGGCCTGCGCGGCGGCAGGCACCACGAGGATCGCCACGGCGCTGAGCACCGCGGTGAGTCCGGGTCGCAACCCTCTGGGTCGAAGTACGTATGGCAAGTCAAGGACTCCCTTGTCCGTATCAACCCGCGCGAGCGCGGGTGTGGCTTGGTGGTCGGCAGCTGGCCTACGTCCTGGAGAGGTCCAGATGGCGACAAGACACCCTTCGGCGTCCTGATAAGCGACCGATAGGCGATCGGCGCTGCGCTGGACGGTCGTTCGACGGCGTATTTCCGCCGTTCGGCGGCGGATCAGGCCATTCGGCGCGCGCTACGCCGCTTGGCGGCCGCCGCGCGCGGCCAGGCGCAGGGCGTCGAAGAGCTCGTCGATGTCGGCGCTCTTCTCGATCACGGCGTACGCGCCCGCGGCGCTGGCCTGGCCCTCCAGGCCGGGATCGGCGGTGGCCGTGTACAGCACCACCTCCGGCGGCGCCGTCTCGGCGCGCAGCGTGCGGCACAGCGCTACGCCGTCCTCGTCGCCCAGGCGCCAGTCGAGCAGCACCACGTCGGGGCGCGTATGGCGCAGGGCGGCGAGCAGCTCGTGGCCGTCGGCGGCGGTGCCGACGCACACGAAACCCGGCTCCGTCCGCAGCACCGCCTCCAGCCCCGCACGCAGGACAGGATGGTCGTCAACCACGAGGACCCGAATCATGTGCGCATGATGGTGGCACGAGGCACGTAATGTCGCGGTACGGCTAGCCCTAGATGGCTGATGGCAACCATCTCGGTCGCGGGGCGGTGTCAGCCGGGTGACGGCGATCCCCGTTAGGGTCCCGGGCCGATGTCGATCCCTCCTGTCCTGCGCGCGCTGCTCACCGCCCACGGCCCGTCCGGGTACGAGACCGCTCCGGCCGCCGTCTTCCGCGATTCCGCCTCCGCCTACGCCGAGGTGACGACCGACGTGATGGGCTCGGTGTGGGCCCGCGTGCCCGGGACCGCCGGCGGGCCTACGCTGGCGGTGGTCGGCCACATCGACGAGATCGGCCTGATCGTCACGCACATCGACGACGAGGGGTTCCTGCGCTTCATCGGCGTCGGCGGCTGGGATCCGCAGGTCCTCGTCGGCCAGCGGATCAGCGTGGCCACGCGCGAGGGAGCGGTCGTCGGCGTCGTGGGCCGCAAGCCGATCCACCTGCTCAAGGACGACGATCGCAAGAAGGTCGCACGCCTGGACGAGCTGCACATCGACATCGGCGCCAAGGACGGCGACGAGGCGCGCGGGCTCGTGCGCATCGGCGACGTGGCCGTCATCGACGGCGAGCCCGTCGAGCTGCCCAACGACCGCGCCGTCGCGCGCTCGATGGACAACCGCCTGGGGTGCTACGTCGCCTACGAGGTCGCACGGCTCGTGCACGCCGCCGGCGGCGCGCCGGGCGACGTCGTCGCCGTCGCCGCCGTACAGGAGGAGACGAGCTTCGGCGGCGCGACGACCACGGCCTACGCGCTGCGCCCCGATCTGGCCATCGTGGTCGACGTCACCCACGCCACCGATGCTCCCGGCGTCGAGGTCAACGAGCTGGGAGCACACCCGTTCGGCTCGGGACCCGTGATCGAGCGCGGCTCGAACCTCAACCCGCGCGTCGTCGAGCTGCTCTACGAGACCGCTGAGTCCGAGGCGATCCCG
>Ga0307502_10000210_pt1 | contig 15776 bp, 20 predicted proteins | sample 16_S_MG_FD_201364 | JGI IMG/M metagenome (GOLD analysis project Ga0307502, IMG submission 201364) | Soil microbial communities from Populus trichocarpa stands in riparian zone in the Pacific Northwest, United States - 16_S | ecosystem: Environmental > Terrestrial > Soil > Riparian zone > Trees... | reverse complement strand
CGCCGGCGCGGAGATCGCCGTGGACATCTGTGAGGCGGCCAGCGGGCGGTTCGGCATCGACCTCGCACCTCGGTTCCACGCGGCGACCGTGCCGTGCGTTGTCGAATTCGCCATGCCCGCGGAGGATGTCGAAGGGGCCATGGCGTCAGCGATCTGGTACCTGGACTCGGCGGTTCGGGGCGAGCGCACCACGAATGCGCACTGGGCATACGACGGCGAAGGGCGCCCGGTGGAGCCGGAGAACGTCGTGTCGGTCGAAGTTGTCGGTTAGGTCGATCCGGAACATCCTCAGGCGAAACCCATCAGCGTCCAAGAGCGTCTGAGCAACCGGACCGTTTCAGGTAGAGCTGGCAGGCGAAGACGCGGGACATGACGATGTCGGCTCTTGATCTGGCCTGATTGCTGTGCTCCCTTGAAACGGTCGCACTCGACCGAGCTCCACGATCGGCCCTGTCCCGCCACGTGACACGTTTGGACGTATGGAGCTGACGGCAGTCCCTCCCCGCGAACGTCCACCACAGCCAGAGCCATTTGCCGCCAACACGCACGCCCTGGGCTCCCGATGCGTCATCACAGCACCCCACACATTTGCACCGCGGTGCAACGCGTGCCACCGTTGCTCCATGCCTAGTCCGCATCCCGCAGCTCGGATCGCGGTGGACCACAAAGTGTGGCGCGCATTCCGCCAAGCCGCGATCGTTCGCGGCATTCCGGTGTCGGTCTACCTTGGCAAGCTCGTGGAGGTCGAACTCGCGCGTCGGGACGGCACGCAGATCGCCGAGGTCGTCCCGGATGCTGCCCCTCGCGACCAGGCGATGCTGGCGTTGTCCGCCGTACGAGCGTCGATCTATGAGCTCGACGACATCGCTGGCCGACTCGCGCGGTCAGCGGCCGAACTCGGGGGTGCGTGGAGCGATATCGCTTCCAGCCTGGGCTTGGCCGAGGACGACGCGCGCCGCGCCTACGACCGACCGCCGGCGAGCTAACGACGACCCTGGTGTGACGTGGCGATGCGATTGAAGCCGGCCAACGGACCCAGGGCGGTTGCGGCCGCCGGTGCTGCTCCGTCCCGTCGGAAACGACGCGCAATCGCCCGGCCTCGTCCTACGAACACGGCTACGGGATGCTTATAGCTCGCTGCGGCTGGTCATCGGCTGCGAAGAATCGGCCACGTACTCGCCCAGTCACGCGCGTCAAATCCGGGGCGGAGGCGCATGTCGTCCAGGCGCGTCTGCATCTCTGCGAGCCGGATCCCACGCTCAGTAAGGACGCCGACCATCTCGGGGTCCATGGGAGGCGCGTGCCAGGTCGTGTCAATGAAGCCAACCTCTAGGAGATAGTCAGCATCTTCGGGCTCAAGGGCTTCCCGAGCGAGCCGCTCGACTCTGCCCGCCCACGCTTCGATCGGCCCGCGCGCCGCCTGGCTCTCCATCAGCCTCGTACCGTCCGTCCCCGCCGCTAACAGAAGATCCTTGAGGAGAAGCGCGTTCGTCCGTCCCCAGCCGTCAGGGTGACCCCCCGGCTTGCGTGCCCACAGGCGCGCTTCAATGTCGCGGAGACGGGTCAGTCGCGTCGCGACGAACCATCGCCACGAATCCCTTTCTGAGCCGCCCATCGTCGGGGGAGCGGGCGGCTCGCCCAAGCCGCGGGTCTCGGTGAACCAGTCGAGGTACTCGGGGGCCTGGTCGCGCAGTGTCGCGGTCACGCCTGCAGCCCAGTCCTCACAGCCTGATCGCCAATGCCCAGGACCCCACGCCGGATCGGCATCAATCTTCTGACGGAGCGCATCACCTTGCTCAAGTAGTGGGGCGAGACGAGCCTCGGCGCCACTACTGTCCGCGTCGCGATTGGCGCGAGCCGCGTCGCGAGCCTCGTCTCGTTGGCGAAACGGTGCCCTTACGAAACACACTAGGACCGTCAACAGACCAATGATGAGCACTCCGCCGAGCGTTCCTAGTACGGCGGCGAAGACTCGTGTGCCGGCAGCAGCGTCGTCCGGCAACACGGCAGCGATGGCGGCGAATGCTGCGGTGACTGCCGAAGCGGGGACCCGAAACCACAGCGAGTTCGTCGCCTCTTTGGTGTCAGCCAATACGCGGTGCCAGACACCTTCGTCAAGAAGTCCCGTGGGCGCTCACGATTGGACCGTATCGCTGCCTCGGGTGCGCAGCCGCTCCCTCGTCCGGGGTTGAGGTCGTCGGAGTCCGACGGCCGTTTGCGCCACCGATCTTCGTGAGATGCGGAAGAGCACCCGAACCGGGTTCCACCACATCGCCATGGACCTGTGCGACGACTCCTGCCGACGTCGTCGGCCGAGCACGGACCGCCGGGGCGCTGCGCCGCTATTCGCCGGCGGCCTCGAGCACGTCAGCCAGGAGGCGGGCAGCCGCCGAGACCGCCGCATAGCCGGCGACGACGTCGGCCAGGCTGTCCTTGGCACTGGCCTCGTTGAGCTGCGCCACCGCCTCATCGAAGCGCGTCCACAGCTCGGCGGGACCGCGGCGCCCGGTGCCGGGGCGCAGTTCGTAGGGCGGTCGTGCGCGATCGGAGCCCTTGATGGGTCGCCAAGCCAGCCCCGCCTCGAGTGCTTGGGCGTGTGCGTCGCGCATCGCGCTTGCTGCCTGGGACAGCGTCCGAAGGCGATCACGGAAGCCTGCGTCGGGTGGAGCTAGCTGGTGCGTTCTCATCGCTTCTGCCCACGCATCCTGGGCGCTCCGTGCGGTTCCCAGTGCCTCGTCCTTCGCGGCCCTGGAGTCGCCCGCACGCCGCACGTCAGCCCCCGCGCTCATCGCAGAGGACCTGCCTCAGTTGCGCGCGGGCGCGAAGGGCGCTGAGGACATGCAGACCTACAAAGGGTCATAAACGGCCATAATCCACGGGCGACGAGACGATCGTGATCTTGACCGACCCGCTCCCATCCCAGCTCGAGTTCCTCAAGGTTGAGGAGGTCGCTGTGCTGCTGAAGATCAAGGAGAAGACGGTTCGCGAGTGGATCGGGCGTGGTGAACTCGAGGCCTACAAGATCGGCAAGGAGTGGCGCGTGCGGCGCGACCATCTGGACGAGGCGATCGAAGCGCGGCGGGTGGGCGCCCGGCTTGCGCCGCCTGGCGGGCTCTGGGATCCAGCCGATCCCGATCAGCGGTGACGTTCCCCGCCTAGCCAAGGAGATCGCTGCTGAGCTCGTCGGCGGTCAGGCGTTCCCGACGGTAGAGAGCCTGTGCCGTCGTGTCGTGTCGCTCGGCGGCCCGGCTCACGTAGTCCCACGCGTCGTCCGGTGCCTTGCGAGTCGTGGCGAGCGTCCAAACCTGGGGGCGATCCGGCCGGGTCTGCTCGCAGACCGCACTTAGGTGGGCGAGCAGAAGGCCCGTCGCCTTGATGGGGTCGTGGCCAGCCGCGACCACGACGACCAGCGTCAGCTTGGTTTGGCACAGGACGGCGAGCTCCTTGGGCAGCCCAAGCATGTTCCTGTCGCTCGTGACCAGGCCGTCCCAGGTTCGCTCGCCGGCGTAGAGGGCCTGGAGGACCTGCCAATCGTCGGCCGTCGGCAGGCGTGGGTCGATACGGCGGATCGGGACGAGCTCGGCGTCCTCGGTGAGGAAATCGACCAGCGCGTCCACGATCGGCTCCGGGAAGTTCTGGTCGAGCGCGAAGAGGCGCGGCACGAGCCGTGGCGTCACGCGGCGAGCAATAAGCCCGGCTGCAATTCGCGCTCGAGGTCGAGTGCCTCGTCGACGTCGTCGACCTCGATCGCCGGGTACAGACTCCGGATGCGCTGCGGGCTCATGCCGCGCGCGCCGAGCGCCGCGAGGACCTGAGTTTCGATGCGAGTCTGCCGGACGTGCGGTGCGCCGGACAGCTTGCCCGGGACGATCCGCAGGCGCGGTCGCGGCTGTACCAGGTCGGGCCCTCGAGTCGACTCGTCGATCTCGAACGGACGCAAGACGTCGAGCATGTCGGCGTCGAGCAGGCCCTGGCCGTTGACGTGGTACGGCTGTTCGGCCGCGCCGAGCACGATCTGGCCGCGCCGGTCGACGGCGAGGTCCGGCGCGTCGTCGCTCGACCAGGGCGCGAGGTCGAGGCTGTCTAGTTCGCGCAGTGCGCGCCGCACCGCCTGCATCGCGGTCGCGGGCACGCTGTGTCCGTCGGGCGCGGTCTTGCTCGCCCGAAGCCACGCAATCGTCCGCAGCCCCATGAGGTCGCTGTAGGACCACAGCTTGACCTTCTCGGCCGAGATCGACGGTACGAGGATGCCTTCGCGCGCCCAGTAGTGCACGGTCGACTTGGGGACGCCCGAGAGGGCCGCCGCCCTATCTGCTGGGTATGCGCCGCGAAGTTCCACATGCCCAGTATCGCGCCGACCGGCGACATGGGTCGAGTCTTGCGCGCAGGTTGTGGCCATCGAGGGAGGATATAGCCGTTGAGAACTGTTTGCGACCGTGCAAGGGCTTCTGTATCCTCACCGCCAGAGCGCTTGTGGGACTCTGTCGCCGCCCATGACCGATCGGCCGATGACCGTCGACGAGGTCGCGCTGTTCTGCGGGGTCAGCGCGAAGACAGTCAGGCGCGCGATCGAGCGTGGCGACCTCGAGGCCGCTCGGCTTGGTGATCATGGCGCCCTGCGGGTTCGGCCCGAGGCGATCGACGACTGGTTCGCTCGCCGCTCGACCCGGCGCACAGCTCGCCGCCCGGAGGTGGGTCCGGTAACGCCCATGCCCATCGCGGTCGGCCGGCGCCGCCAGCGGATCCCGACTCCGCTGCACGTGGGCGAGGACATGGGGATGCGATGAGCGGGAAGCCAGCCAAGCCCAAGGTCCCGCGTGGCGTCGAGGCTCGCTGGCATGCGGGCCGCAACGCGTGGACGTTCCGCGTGCGCTGGCTCGATCCGGTCAGCGGCGAGCGCCGAAGCCAGGAGTTCGACACAGCCGACGACGCCGTCGACTACCAGGCCTACCTGCGCCTCGCCCGGCGCCGAGGGGCGCTCGACGAGCTCAGCCGCGGTCGGGTGGTCCTCAGCGAGTTCGTCGAGGACGACTGGTGGCCCAACCACGCAGGCCGGCGGCTGTCCCGCCACACCCTCACCGCCTACTCGCAAGTTTGGAACCGCAACCTTCTGCCGCGGGTCGGGCACCTCGAACTGCGTCAGGTCACGACGCCGATTGTGCAGACGCTGCGCGAGGCGCTCGAGGCCGACGGGCTCGGTCCCGCGACCGTCCGCAAGTCGCTCGCCGTCCTGCAGTCGATCTGCGCCCACGCGGTCCGCAAAGGTGAGCTGACGATCAACCCGGTGAGCGCCGTACGCAAGCCGCCGGCGAAGCGCGCAACCGTCATCGACCCCTTCAGCATCGACGAGGTCGAGGCGCTTATCGGCGCGCTGCGCGATCGCGCGAGCCATCCGAGCCAGTGGATGCTCGCCGAGCTCATCGCCTACTCGGGCGCCCGGCCGCAGGACGCGCTTGCGCTCTCATACGCACGGATCGGAACCAAGCGCATCGTCTACGCCGAGAAGAACGTCGACGGGCACATCGTCCCGGGCAGCAAGACCGGCGAGGATCGCGCGCGGTCCGTCACCCTGCTCGCGCCGCTGCGCCGCGACCTCCTCGTCTTCCGACTCGCGGCGGGCAACCCAGCCGACGACGCGCTCGTCCTGCCGCAGACGGAAGGACGGCCGTGGCGCCTTCACGACTACAAGAACTGGCAGCGCCCCGCAGTCAAGACCGAGCGCTCACGCCGTGCCGCAAGCATCTTCGCCGCAGCCGCCACGGCCATCGGGCGGCCGGACGCGACGCCGTACTTCCTCCGCCACACCTACGCGAGCCTTCGCCTCGCCGAGCAGCGTCTCTCACTCCAGGAGATCGCCGAGGAGATGGGCCACACCGTCGAGATCCTCGCGCGCACGTACGCGCATGTCATCTCCGAGTACCGCGGCCAAGGCCCCATCGACCCCGAGACGCTCATCAAACGCGCCCGGCGCTCCCGAGAAACGCCCCAAAAACGCCCCAACCCCCACCACCAACAGCTGGAACTCCTCAAGCCGACGGGGGGACTCGAACCCCCGACCCCATCATTACGAGTGATGTGCTCTACCAGCTGAGCTACGTCGGCGCGGGGGAGGATGGTAGCGACCGGTCGGGTGCCTAGGCTGCCGTCGGTGGATGCGCATCTCAAGCTCCTGGCTGAGGTGTCGCTCGCCGTCGGGCGGGCGGAGACGGCGGCCGGCGACGGTGCGTTCACGGGCGCGCGCGAGGCGGTCGACGAGGCCGCGGAGGGCCTTCAGGTCCTGCGCGAGCGCTGGCCGCAGATGGCGGCGGCGGAGCGCGCGCTGGTGGGTCGGGCGGCCGCACCGGTCAAGCAGCGCCTCGACGCCGTGGCACGGCGGCTGCCGCGGCCGAGTGCGCTGAGCGAGGCGGCGCCCGAGCTCGATCCCGAGCAGGAGCAGGACCCGGCCGCCGCGTAGCCGGCCGGCGGGGGCCGCGGCTCGTGGTGTCAGCAGTCTTACGCCGGTTCGCGCCGGACTAGGGCATAGGCCAGACGAAAGTCCAGTGCCCGGCCCTTTCGGGGGTCGCGGACGGGAGTACGGTGCCCGCGAACAGCCCGGGAGGGGATGTTTTGCACAGGTTCGCCGAGCGCCGGCTTTGTTGTCCGGCCCTATTCAGCTCACTCGCAATGGCAGCACTGATGCTGTCGCCGCCGATCGCGCTTGGCGCCGAGGCGCCGGCCTTCACGTCGCCGCCCGCCGTGCAGGGCGACGCGGTCGTCGGGGCGACGCTGACGGCCGTGGCCGCCTGGACCGGCGATCCGGCCCCGATTGCGAAGTACGTCTGGCGCCGCTGTCGGGCCACGGGCACCGGGTGCGATCCGATCCCCGATGCCACGGCGTCGCAGTACGTCGTGACGGCTGCCGACCTCGGCTTCCGGCTCGGCGTCAGGATTGCACTGAAGAACAAGGCCGGCTCGACCGACCCCACGCCCTCTGTGACGACCGATGTGGTCGTTGCCACGCCGACGCCGGGGCCGGCGCCGGTGCCGGAGCCGCCGCCAGACCCGGACCCGGCGGTGGACCCGCCGCCCGCGCCGGTCACGCAGGAGGAGCGGACGAGCTTCACCGAGCCGGTGGCGCCGATCGTCAGCGTCTCGGCGCGCGCGACGCTGCTGCGGCCCTTCCCCGTGGTGCGCATCCGCGGCTACTTCAAGCGCGGCGGCGTGCGCGTCACGCTGCTGTCGGTCAACGCGCCTCGCTCCGCACACATCACCGTGCGCTGCTCGGGCCCCGGCTGCCCCCTGCGGACGCTGTCGCTGGCGAGCGCTCCCGCGCGGCTGCGCCCCTTCGAGCGCTTCCTGCCGGCCGGAACCGTCCTGCAGGTGCGCGTCACCCGCGCGGGCAGCATCGGCAAGTACGCGCGCTTCCTCATCCGCGCGCGCTCGGCTCCGGCGCGCACCGACCTCTGCCTGATGCCCGGACGGGCGACGCCTGCAGCGTGCCCGACGTCGTGAGCTCGCGGCGGCTCACGCCGGCCGTCTTCGGGGCCATCGTGGCGGCCGCGGTGAGCCTGTGGGTCGGCTTCGCCGTCGTGGCCGGGGCGACCCGGACCGCCCCGCGGCCGGCGACCCACGCGCAGCCCGTCCGCGGGTCGTCCGCTGCGATCAGCCTCGGGCTCAGCTCCGTGCCCGCGCTGCGCGCGCGCCCGGCGCTGTTCAGGCTCGCTCCTGCGATGGCCACCGCGCCGCCCGCGCCGCCGACCGCGGTTAGCGCAGCGCCATCGTCCGAGTCGGTTGAGCCGACGCGTACCCCCGCCTCCACGCCCGAGCCGTCCCACGCCGTCCAGCCGGCGCCGGCGCCCGCGCCGCGCCCCGCTCCCAAGCCCCGGCCCAGCCCCGCCGCCGAGCCGAAGCACCCTTCTAGTCCCGACTTCGACGAGTCCGCACCCGGCGGCTTCGACAACTCCGGATGAGCGCGTTCGGCCACGTCACCGCGACGGCCCATCGCCGTCCCTCCTCCACCGCGCTGCTCGTCGGCCTGCCGCTGCTCGCCGCGCTCCTCGGCGCCATGCTCGCCCTGGCCTTCGGCGGGAACGCCGGCGAAGCGCCGGGCCGGGCGAGCGCGGCACCGGCGGCGGGCACCGTCTCCGCCGGCGATCTGCGTCTGACGCTCCCGGACGGATGGACACCCGCGCGCACGGGACCGGACGTGCCCGGTTTCGAGGGCGCGCCCAAGGCGTTCGCGCACAGCTGGAACGCCGATGTCGTGATCGCGCTGCTGCCCGCGGCGCGGCGGTCGCTGCTGCCCGCGCAGCTCGACACGGCGAAGAGCCCCGCGTCGGCGCGACCGCGCGTGGCGCGGGCCGGGGCGCTCAGCGCGTACCACTACGTCCGGGCTCCGAAGGGCCAGCGCGTGCTCGACGTCGTCGTCGTGCCGACCACCCAGGGGATCGCGACGATCGCGTGCTCGAGCGCGGTCCTGGCGCCGTACGAGTGCGATCTGGCGCTGGACACGCTGCGGCTCGCGCGGGGGTCGTTCCTGGCGCTGAACGCCGACGCCGCCTTCCTCGTTCGCCTTCCCGCGGTCGCCGCGACCCTCGACGCCCAGCGCGTCCGCCTCCGTGCGCGCCTGGCTCGGACGTCGCTGCCCGATGCGGCGGCCCGTGCCGCGGCCGGCCTCGCCGGCGCCTACGCGGCGGCCGGTCGCGCCCTGCGCCCGCTCGCCGCACCGCGCGGCGAGGCGGCGGCGACGGTGCGGCTGCTCGACCGCCTGCGGGACCGCTACGGCGCTCTCGCCGGCGCCCTGCGCGCTCCTGACCGCGACGCCTTCGCGGCCGCGGCACGCGCGATCGCCCGCGACGAGTCGCGGCTCGCCGCGCGGCTCGAGGGCTGGCAGCGCGTGCTCGCGCTCCCGGGCTCGGGCCGCGCCGGCTGAATCGACCAGGCCGGACCTACAGCTGGCCGGCGGTCGGCACCGGCGCGGGCGCGGCCGCCGCGTCGGCGCGGCGCGCGGGCCGCGGCTGGGCGCGCGCCAGCACCAGCGCCGGCACCAGCGCGACAGCGGTGGTCGCCATCGCCCACCAATAGGTGTGGGCGAACGCGGTCGCCACCGGCCCGGCACCCCGGTTCCCCGCGCGCGCGAGCTGGTGCTGGAGCACGACGGCGAGCACCGCCGTGCCCAGCGAGCCGCCCACGCGCTGCATGACGTTGAGCATCGGCGTCGCGCGCGGCACCTGCCAGCGCTCGAGCGTCGAGTACGCGGCGGCCATCGCCGGCATCATCGTGAAGCCCAGCCCGATGCCGCGCACGAAGAGCGAGACCTCGAGCACCCAGTAGGGGGTACCGGCGTCGACCTGCGTGAAGGCGATGGTGCCGAGCATGAGCGCGAAGAGCCCGGCGACGGCGACGGGCCCGCCGCCGATGCGGTCGGTCAGGCGCCCGGCCCGGTTCATGCCCACAGCGGCGCCGAGTCCCTGGGGCGCTATGAGCAGCCCGGCCTGCAGGGGCGAGAGGTCACGCGCGATCTGGAAGTAGAGCGGCAGCAGCAGCAGCGAGCCGAAGAGCGCGGCGCCGACCAGGAAGACGGTCACCGCGGCCGCCGCGAAGCCGCGATCCTCGAACAGCCGCACGTCGACCACCGGCGCCGGCGTGCGCCAGGCGCGCAGCGCGAAGGCGACGACGAGCGCCGCGCCGGCCAGGACCGGCAGCACCCGCAAGACGGTCAGCGAGCCGCGGGTGGAGACCTCGCTGAGGCCGAAGACCACGAGCGCGACGCCGGGGGAGAGCAGGAGCAGGCCACGCCAGTCCAGCCGTCCAGGGCCGGCGTGACGTCCCTCCGCGCGCCCCGCGGGGAGCAGCTTCGCGGCGAGCACGAGCCCCACGAGGCCGATGGGGAGGTTGACGTAGAAGATCCAGCGCCACGACAGGTGGGTGACGAGCACTCCGCCGACGACCGGGCCGAGCACCGGAGCCAGCAGCATCGGCACGCCGACGACGCTCATCACGCGCCCGACGCGCTGGGGCCCGGCCGCCTGGGCCAGGGTGATCATCCCTATCGGCATGATCATCCCGCCCGCCAGCCCCTGCAGGACGCGGAAGGCGATGAGCGACTCGGCGCTCCACGCCGCGCCGCACAGCGCGCTCGTCACCACGAAGGCGCTGACCATCGTCATCCACACGCGGCGCGCCCCGAAGCGCTCGGCCGCCCAGCCGGTCAGCGGGATCACGCTGGCCAGCGCGAGCAGGTAGCCGCTGGCCACCCACTGGATGGTCGACAGCGGCGCGTCGAGGTCGCGCGAGAGCGACTGCAGCGCGACGTTGACGATCGAGGTGTCGAGGATCGACATGACCGCCCCGACGATCACGACGATCGCCACCCGGATGATCTCGGGGCTCAGCCTGTCGTCGTCGTTCACGCCGCCTCCGACACCTCCGTCACCCGCGTGTGCGCGCGCACGGCGCTGCGCGAGGGGATGGCGAAGCAGACGAGCAGTGCGACGGCCGAGGCCAGCGCGCTCATCGTGAACGCGCCCGTGAAGCCCGACTCCGACGGGAACTCCGCGCCGTCGGAGAGCGCACCGCTGACGATCGCGGCGGCCACCTGGGCGCCGACCGCGCCGCCGATCGTGCGCATGATCGCGTTGATCGCGCTCGCCACGCCGGTCACGTCGGGCGGGACGGCCTCGACGACGAGGTTGGCCATCGCCGCCAGCGCGAGCCCGACCCCGAGGCCGAGCAGGACGCTCGACAGGTAGATGTCGATGCGTTCGCCGTGAAAGGCGGCCAGCCACGCGTAGCTCAGACCCGAGGACGTCGCGCCCAGGGCGAGCGGCACGCGCGACCCGTAGCGCCCGCCCAGGCGCCCGCTGAGCGGTCCGGCGAAGAGCATCAGCAGGGCCGACGGGAGCAGGAAGAGCCCCGACTCGGTGACCGAGGCGCCGAACCCGTAGCCGGCCCTCGCCGGCGTCTGCACGAACTGCGGCACGAGCACGAAGGAGCCGAACATGGCGAAGCCGATGGCGCAGGCGGCGACGTTGGTCGTCCACACCGGACGCTCGCGCATGAGCGCGAGGTTGACGAGGGGGTCGGTGACCCGCAGCTCCCAGCGCGCCCACAGCACTGCGAAGACGGCCGCGGCCGCGAAGAGCGCCAGCACACGGCCCGACGTCCAGCCCCAGGTGTTGCCCTCGCTGATCGGGAGCAGCAGGGCCAGCAGGGTGAGCGAGAGCAGCGCGCCGCCGACCCAGTCGATGCGCGCCCGCACGCGCACGGGCGACTCGGGCACCCACAGCCAGGTCGCGAGCGCGGCCAGCGCCGTCGTCACCACCGAGAGCCAGAAGATCCACGAGATCGAGCCGTGGTCGACGAACAGCCCGGCGAGCACGAGCCCCGACCCGCCCCCGATGCCGAACATCGCCGACACCGTGCCGATGGCCGGCGCCACGCGCTCGCGCGGGAACTCGTCGCGGATGATGCCGATGGCCAGCGGGAAGATCGCGCCGCCCGCGCCCTGGATGGCCCGCCCGGCGATCATGACGGTCAGCGAGCCCGCGACGGCGGCGACCAGCGAGCCGACGCCGAAGATGGCCAGTGAGATCAGCAGCCAGTGCTCCTTGCCGTGCATGTCGCCCAGGCGCCCGAGCAGCGGCGTCGCGATCGACGAGGTGAGCAGGAAGGCGGTCAGCAGCCACGTGGCGTCGGCGGGGCCGGCGTGGAACTCCTGCTGGAGCTCGGGCAGCGCCGGGATGACCATGGTCTGCGCCAGCGAGTAGGCCAGCGCCGCGCCGGCCAGCGGCAGCAGCGTGCGCGTCGTCGGCTTCACCGCAGCCCCTCGACGGCGGCGGCGAGGCGCTCGAGCAGGCGCGCCGCCTCGCGTCGCTCGCCCGCGCTCAGCGAGGCGAAGATCTCGGCCCGGCGCGCCTCGCCCCGGGCCCGCTTGGCGAGCACGCGCGTGCGCCCGTCTTCGGTGAGGACCACGTGGACCACCCGCCGGTCGTCCGTGCAGGGCACGCGCTCGACGAGGCCCTCGCGCGCGAGCCCGGTCAGCATGCGCGTGGCGGTCGGCGCGCTGACCCCGGCCGCCAGCGCCAGCTCGCACGTCGCCAGGCGCTCGTCCTCGATCAGCGGCTCGAGCAGGTGGTACTGCGAGAGGCTGAGCTCGCCCTCGTCGCCGATGCGCCCGCGCATCCTGCGTGTGGCATGCAGGAACTCCAGCAGCGCGGAGGAGAAGGCGTCCAGCTCCGTCGTCGACACCACTGAATCCTTAGCACCCTAAGCAAATCGCCGCGGTTAGGGTCGGGCGATGGGTGCGCCGGCGTTCGACCTGCAGTCGCATTCGACCTGCTCGGACGGCGCGCTACCGCCACGCGCCGTGGTGGCGGCCGCGGCCGACGCGGGCGTCGAGCTGCTGGCGCTCACCGACCATGACACGGTGGACGGCGTCGACGAGGCGATGCAGGCGGGCGCGGCTCGCGGCCTCCGCGTGGTCGCAGCCGTCGAGCTCTCGGCGCTCGACGACGACCGCGAGGACCTCCACGTCCTCGGCTACCTCGTCGACCACCACGCCGCGGGCCTGCTCGAGGCGCTGACCGAGTTCCGTGCCGATCGGGGTGCCCGCGCCGTCCGCATGGCCGAGGCGCTGCGCGCCTGCGGCCTGCAGCTCGACCTGCCGCAGCGCTCCTCGATCGGCCGTCCCCATCTCGCTCAGGCCGCGTTCGATCATCCCGCCAACAGGATGCGCCTCGAGCGCGAGGAGATCGTGAACGCCTCGCAACTGCTCGAGGCCTATCTGATCCCCGGCGCGCCCGCCTACCGCCGACGCAGCACCCCGACGGTGGCCGAGGCGATCGCGCTCGTTCACGACGCCGGCGGCGTGGCGGTGTGGGCCCACCCGTTCTGGGACGTCGACGCCGCCGCGGCCGTGCTCGAGACGATCGACCGCTTCGCGGCCCTCGGCCTGGACGGCGTCGAGGCGTTCTACCCCAGCCACGACGCCGAGCAGACCGCTCTCATTGCCGCGCGCTGCGCCGAGCGCGGCCTGCTGACCACCGGTTCGGGAGACTTCCACGGCCCGAACCATCCGATCTTCAACCGCTTCCGCGCGTTCGATCTGCACGGGTTCGAGGCGCAGTTGGGCCCGATCGCTGCTCAATAGGGGCGAGTGCTGGACGCACCCCTGCGCGGGCGGCTAGGCTCGCCCGCGCGGGTGGGGTCGCGAAAGGTTGGACCGCAATGGCGAGCCGCAAGAGCCCAGATACGCCGTTTCTCGGCGGACCCGACACGTTGGAGACCAAGAGGGTCGAGAGCCCGTTCTCCTTCGCCGGCAGCTCCGACAATGAGCTCAACGCCGCGATCCTCGAGGCGGTGAATCGGATGGGCGGCGCGGGCGACGACGCCGAGGACAACTACCAACGGTCGCTGGCCGCGCTGAAGGAGCGGGCCGAGGACGCCGTCGACGTCATCGTCGCCGAGTACGAGGCCCTCCCCGAGGACGGCTACCTGGACCGCTGGTCGCTCGTGCACCTCCTGTCCGAGCTGCGCACCGCGGCGGCGGTCAAGGCCTTCAACCGGATCATCACGAGCAAGATCCCGCCGGAGCAGCGCAAGGAATCGCACGACAGCTCGACGGTGACCGAGGAGGTGATCATCCGCACGACGGCGGTCGAGGGCGTCGTCCGGCTGAGCGCCGACGGCGTGGAGGAGGCGAGGAAGGTGCTCCTGCGCCACGCCCGCCACCGGATGTTCTCGATCAGGCGAGCCTCCGTGCAGGGACTGATGGAGACGGGCACCGACGGCGATCGCGAGGAGCTGAGGGCGCTGCTGAAGGAGCGCGGCGACGAGGGGCTGCTCAAGATCACGCGGATCGACGTGCGCGAGGCCCCGCAGCCGATCGGCGGGCGCTTCGTGGTCCACCCGGACGTCAAGAGCGAAGTGCCGCCCCACGACCTGGGCGGAAGGGAGGGCTGAGCAATGGCGACCTGCACGTACACCGTCCCGGACAAGAGCGCCAGCGGCGACAACTTCTACGGCGCGGTCATCTGCAACCAGGCCTACATCGACTACTTCTGGAACACCTACGGCTTCAGCGGCAACAAGGTGTACTGGGACGACGGCTGGGGATGGGACGACTGCTGCAACACGAGCAAGCCGCTGGCGCGGGCGTTCAACGGCTGCTACGCGCTGACCTACTCCGCCCAGGACTACCTCAACGACAGCTACAGCTCCCCCATCCTCAACTGGGGCCGGCGCTACGTCCGCGAGAACATCGACGACCTGCGCAGCTTCTGCGGTGACGGGACGTTCATCGCCTACTCGAAGGGCGGCGGCCTCGTCGAGGTCTACCTCGGGTTCTTCTACAGCAAGGACGTCCCGGGCCGGGCGGAGACGCTGATCCACGAGTCGCGCCACCAGGGAGGCAAGCCCCACAACGCGAACTTCCCCGCAGGCTCGACCTTCGGCGCCGGCAAGTCCGGAGCCGATTCGACCTGGGACTACGAGGGCGCGTGGATGTACGGCGCGCTGTACCTGTGGTGGTACTACGCGCAGGGAGCCCGCACCACCTCGGCGCTGCGCGAGCGAGCACGCCAGCGCGGCAACGTGGTCATCGACAACGCGTTCGCGACGCACCCGGGGTTCTCGATCTAGCCAGCTGCGCGTCACCGCGAGCGCCCCGGCGTACACGAGCACCGCGGCGATCGAGGTCGCGCTCAACGCCAGCCCCGCCGCCAGCGCGCCGGCGCCCGCCCCGCCACCGACCACGAGCAGGGCGGCCGGCGGGGCCGAAGGCCCGAGCGGCAGCAGCCCGAACACGCCCAGCGCCGCGAAGGCCGCCGCCGCGGCGGCGGGAGAGGCGTCCAGGTGCGCGACGACCAGGACGAGCCACACGCGCGCGAGGCCGCCGACCAGCACCGCGAGGGCGGCGCGGCGGCGCACGTCGGCCAGGACGGCGAGGCCGCGCGTGGCGCGCCGGCCCGCGGCCAGCCGCGCGGCGATCAGCGCGATCAGCGCCCCCGCCGGCGCCCACCGCAGAGGGCGATCAGCACGCCCACGCCGATGACGGTCGCGGTCCGCATCCTGGCGCCTTCTTCCCTGCAAAGAGCAATCTTCCGGTGAGCGGACGGTGAACGCCTCGTGGCAATCCTGTGATCGGCGGTCGCGCGCTGGCGCCCAAGGCGTTACAAACCGTCGCGATGGCCTTCCTGAGGCGCCACAACCGCGCCCTGCTGTGCATCGCGGCGGGCCTGCTGCTCGGCGCGCTGACCTATCAGCCGCCCGTCTGAGTAGCCTCCGGCGTCGCCGTGGACGCCCTTCAGGCCATCGTCCTCGGGATCGTGCAGGGGCTCACGGAGTTCCTGCCCGTCTCGAGCACCGCGCACCTGCGGATCGTGCCGGCCTTCTTCGGCTGGGACGACCCGGGGGCGGCCTTCACGGCCGTGGTCCAGCTCGGGACGGTGGCGGCCGTGCTCGTCTACTTCCGGCGCGATCTGTGGAACATCGCCTCCGCGTGGGTCCGCTCGGCACTCGCGCGCGAGCGCGCGCCGCAGGATCCGGACGCGCGTCTGGGCTGGTACATCATCCTCGGCACGATCCCGATCGCGATCCTCGGGCTGGCCTTCAAGAACCCGATCGAGGACGAGTTCCGCACGCTGGAGCTGGTGGGCTCGGCGCTCGTGCTCTTCTCCTTCGTGATGCTGCGCGCCGAGGCGGTCTCGCGCCGCGATCGCGAGCTGTCGGACTTCACGCGCCGCGACGGGCTCATCATCGGGTTCGCCCAGGCCCTCGCGCTCGTGCCGGGCGTCTCG
>Ga0307502_10000209_pt1 | contig 15825 bp, 16 predicted proteins | sample 16_S_MG_FD_201364 | JGI IMG/M metagenome (GOLD analysis project Ga0307502, IMG submission 201364) | Soil microbial communities from Populus trichocarpa stands in riparian zone in the Pacific Northwest, United States - 16_S | ecosystem: Environmental > Terrestrial > Soil > Riparian zone > Trees... | reverse complement strand
GAGGCGGCGACGCGGCTGGTGGCGTCGCTGGCCACGGGCGACGGGGCCATCCACGTCGTCGACACGCGCAACGGCGACACCATCGCGGGGCTCGCGCCCGACGACGTGGTCGAGGTGCCCGCGCGCGTCGGCGAGCACGGGCCGCTGGCGCTGCCCCAGCGCCCGCTGGCGCCCGAGCTGCTCGGACTCGTCGCCCATGTCGCCGCCTACGAGCGCCTGGCGGTGCAGGCGGCGCTCGCCGGCAGCCGCAGCGTCGCGCGCAAGGCGCTGCTGGCGCACCCGCTCGTCGGGCAATGGGGCCCCGTCGAGGCGCTGGTCGAGGCCCTGCTCGAGGCCGACGCCCACCACCTTCCCCGGTTCGGCGCGGCGACGGGAGCCCGGCCGTGAGCTCGCCGATCGTCCTCGCCGTCGACGGCGGCAACTCGAAGACCGACCTCGCGCTCGTGCGCGCCGACGGCGCGCTGCTGGCCATGGCGCGGGGGCCGCTGAGCTCGCCGCACCACGTCGGCCTCAACGGCTGCCTGCGCGTGCTGGAGGACCTGCTCTCCGAGGCGATGGCGGCCGCCGGCCTGCCGGCCGCGCAGCCGGTCGCCGAGGTCGGCCACGTCCTGCTCGCCGGCGCCGACCTGCCGATCGAGGAGCGTGCCCTCCAAGAGGCGATCGGCGCGCGTGGCTGGGCGGCGCGCACGACGGTGAGCAACGACACCTTCGCGATCCTCCGCGCCGGCACCGACCGCGGGTGGGGCGTCGCCGTGGTGTGCGGCGCGGGCATCAACTGCGTGGGCGTGGCGCCCGACGGCCGTCACGTGCGCTTCCCAGCGCTGGGGACGATCACCGGCGACTGGGGCGGAGGCCACGACGTCGGACTCGCGGCGGTGTCGGCCGCGGCGCGCAGCGAGGACGGGCGCGGGCCGAAGACCACGCTGGAAGCGCGCGTGCCGGGGCACTTCGGTCTGAGCGCGCCGCAGGAGCTCGCCGAGGCGATCCATCTCGGCCGGATCCCGGGGCGGCGCGTGCTCGAGCTCGCGCCGGTCGTCTTCGCCGAGGCGCAGGACGACGCCGTGGCCGCCGAGATCGTCGACCGCCTGGCGGCCGAGGTCGTGGCGCTCGCGCGCGTGGCGCTGACGCGGCTGTCGCTCGCCGGTGCGCCGGTCGAGGTCCTGCTGGGCGGCGGGCTCATGCGCGCGGCCAACGGACGCCTGGAGGATGCCATCGCCGAAGGCCTCCGCGCGGTGGGACCGCAGATCACCGCGCGCGTCGTGCCCGACCTGCCGATCGTCGGGGCGGCGCTGCTCGGCCTGGACGACCTCGGTGGCGATCCGGCCGCGCACGCCCGCCTGCGGCGCGAGCTGGCCGTCGCTGCCGGCCCGCCCGACGAGCTCGCGACCACGGGGAGTACCACGCATGTCTGAGGTGCGCTTCGAGCAGGCGACCAAGCTCTACGCCGGCAACGACGAGGCAGCGGTCGACGCCCTGGACCTGCAGGTCCGCGATGGCGAGCTGATGGTGCTCGTCGGCCCGTCGGGGTCGGGCAAGTCGACGGCGCTGCGCATGCTGGCGGGCCTCGAGGAGGTCGACGCGGGCGCCGTGTGGATCGGCGAGGACGACGTCACCGACGTGGCCCCGAAGGACCGCGACGTGGCGATGGTCTTCCAGAACTACGCCCTGTACCCCTACCTCGACGTGGCGGCGAACCTCGCCTTCCCGCTGAAGATGGCGCGCGTAAAGGGCGCCGAGCGCGACCGGCGCGTGCGCGAGACCGCCGAGCTCCTTGACCTCACGGCCTACCTGCAGCGCAAGCCCGCCCAGCTCTCCGGTGGCCAGCGCCAGCGCGTGGCGATGGGCCGCGCGATCATCCGCGAGCCGGCCGTCTTCCTCATGGACGAGCCGCTGTCGAACCTCGACGCCAAGCTGCGCGTGCAGATGCGCGCGGAGATCGCATCGCTGCAGTCGCGGCTGGGCGTGACCACCGTCTTCGTCACCCACGATCAGGTGGAGGCGATGACGATGGGCCACCGTGTGGCCGTGCTGCGCGACGGGCGCCTGCAGCAGTGCGACACGCCGCGCCGGCTCTACGAGCACCCGGCCAACGTCTTCGTCGCCGGCTTCATCGGCTCGCCGGCGATGAACCTGTGCACGCTGGCGGTGGTGGCGGGACGTGCAGCGCTCGGCGGCCGCGAGCTGGCGCTGCCGGCCAGCGCCAACGGCGCGCACGAGGTCGTCGTCGGCCTGCGCCCCGAATCGCTGGAGCTCGCCGACGACGGCCTGCCCGGCCGCGTCGAGGTCGTCGAGGAGCTCGGGGCCGATGCCTACGCCTTCTGCGTGGCGCAGCTGCCCAGCGGCGAGGTGCGCCTCGTGGCGCGCGCCGACGCCCGCCACCCGCCGGCCAGCGGTGACCGGGTGAGCCTACGTCCCCGCCTCGACGAGGCCCACCTGTTCGATCCGGTCAGCGGGGCGCGGCTGGGGGATTAGGGCGCCGTCGCGCTCGCCGCATGGCCCGTTCCCCTACAGGCTGACTGAGCGTGAATAATCGGCCGGTGAGTGCCGGCTTCGAATCGCTCCGCGCTGTCGAGATCGTCGGGCGCGAGACCGAGCAGGCACAGATCGGCGCGTTCGTCGACGCGGGAGCAGATGGCGTCCGCGCGCTGGTCATCCGCGGCGACCCGGGCATCGGCAAGACGACGCTGTGGCAGGAGGCCGTGCAGGCGTGCCGGCGTGCCGGCTATGAGGTCCTGGTGACGAGGCCGGCGGAGGAGGAGCTGTCCCTCGCCCTCGCCGGGCTCGTCGATCTCTTCGAGCACCATGCGAGCGACGTGCCCGTGCTCCAGGCGCAGGCCGATCCGCTCGTGCGCGGTCGTGCGCTGCTGGCGGCGCTGCGGCTGATCGCCGAGAGCAGGCCCGTGCTGGTCGCCGTCGACGACCTGCAGTGGCTGGACTCCGCTTCGGCGCGCGCGCTGCGGTATGCCCTGCGCCGCCTCGACACCGAGCCCGTGAGCGTGCTGGCGACGACCCGGCTCGGATCGACGCCGGAGGACCCGCTGACGATGGCGGACCTGTTGCCGCCAGGGCGCTTCGACGCGATCGATCTCGGCCCGCTGAGCCTCGCTGACCTCCGGCGCGTGGTCGGGCGGATCGTCGCCACCATCTCGCCGCGGACGCTGCGGCGCATCCAGGACGTGTCGGGCGGAAACCCGCTGTTCGCGCTCGAGCTCGCCCGATCCCTCGGCGGCGACGATGGCGGCGCAAGTTCCCCGGGCGGCCTGCGGCTGCCCGATTCGATGCAGGCGGCGATCCTCCGGCGGCTGGAGTCCGTGCCGGTCGACCTGGTGGCGCTGCTGGAGACCGCGTCCGCGCTGGCGCGCACGTCCGTGGGCGAGCTCCGCGAGACGCTGCCCGACGTGGACGTCGACGCGCTGCTCACGCTCGCTGGGCGCCACGGCCTTCTCGTGGTGGACGAGGAGCTCGAGGTCCGCTTCTCCCATCCCATCATCGGCTCCGTCGTCTACGGGCGGATGAGCCCGCTCGCGCGCCGTGCGCTTCACGCGCGGCTGGCCCGGCGGGCCGCCGACCCCGACCTGCGGGCGCACCACCTGGCGCTCTGCACCGACGAGCCCGATGACGAGGTGGCGGACCTGCTGGCGCAGGCGGCGCAGCGGGCCAGCGACCGCGGGGCGGTCGGTCTCGCAGCCGAGTTCGCAGAGCACAGCGTCCGGCTCACGCCGCCCGACGATGCGGACGCCGCGCGCCGCCATGCGCTGCACCACATCGGCTACCTCACCGCCGCGGGCGAGCCCGTGCGCGCCCTCGGGCTCGCCGACCGGCTGGTCGCCCGGCTGCCGCCGGGGCCTGGGCGGGCGGAGGCGCTGGTGCAGCGCGCCCAGCTGGAGGACGACGATCTCGAGACGGGGGAGGCGCTGCTCGTGCGGGCGCTGCAGGACGCCGGCGCGGACGCTCCGCTGCGCGGTCGGGTGCTCGACCAGCTGGGCTGGCTGCGCGGCATCTTTCGCGGCGACCTGATGGCCGGGATCGAATGCGCCCGCGAGGCCCTCGCCGTTGCCGACGCCGTGGGCGACCCCGAGTTTCAGATGTCGGCTGCGGCCGGTCTTTCGAACATGGAGACCCTCGCGGGGATGCCAAGACCCGAGCTGATGGCGAAGGCCGTCGCTCTCGAGGACGAGATCGGCAGGCCTCCGTTGTGGTCGGGGCCGCGCGTCCTGCTCGGCGAGCAGCGCCTGTGGGCCGGAGATCTCCCCGGGGCACGAGCGCTGCTGGAGGCCGCCGTGGCCGACGCCGCCAGCCGCAACCACGAGCGCTGGCTGCCCTACAGCCTCTACGACCTGGCGTCGGTCGAATCGGCGGCCGGCAACCTGGTCAAGGCCGACGGGCTGCTCCGCCAGGCGCTGGAGCTCGCGCGCGACTGCGAGGACGCTCACGTCGAGAGCTGGATCTTCTACAGGCACGCGCTGGCGGCCACCTGGCTCGGGCGGGCCGAGGAGGCCCGAGCCGCGGCCAAGCGCCGGTTGGACGCGGGCACGAGGCGCGGCGAGCGGCCCGGGATCGCGCGGGCGCGAAGCGTGCTGGGCCTGCTGGCGCTGTCGGAGGGCGACACGGCGACCGCTGCGCGCGAGCTCGGTGAGTCGGTGCGCCTGCTCGACGAGATGGGCTTCGCGCATCCCGGCGCGATCCCCGCGCTGCCGGATGCGATCGAGGCCTTCGCGCTCACGGGCGAGGGCGACGCGGCGCGGGAGCTGCTGGAGCAGCTCGGAGGCCAGGCCGCTCGCGCCGGCAGCGCCTGGGCACTTGCGGCGCTCGATCGGGCCCACGGTGTCGTCGCCTTCGCGCAGGGCCAGACCGACGCTGCCGTCGCGTCGCTTCGGGCCGCCGCGTCGGCCTTCGCAGGGCTCGGCTTCCGTCCCGACGCCGCCCGGGCCGTGCTCATCGAGGGTCGTGCGCTGCTGCGCGCGGGCCAGCGAACGGCCGCAGCCGATGCGCTCGCCGTGGCGCGCGACGCGTTCGCCGCGATGGGGGCCGCGCTCTGGGAGGCGCGCGCGGCCGAGGAGCTCGATCGCGCCGCCCCGGGCCGCGCGGCCGGGGCGCTCACGCCCGCGGAGAGCCGCATCGCCGCGCTGGTGGCCCGCGGCGCCAAGAACCGCGAGATCGCGCAGGCGCTCTTCATGAGCGTCGCCACCGTGGAGGCGCACCTCACGCGCATCTACCGCAAGCTCGACATCCGCTCGCGCAGCGAGCTCACGCGCCTCATCACCGATGGGAGCGTCGTGCTCTCCGGGCGCCCGCTCCCCGACGGCGACGCGCCGGCCCCCAGCCAGAACGTTTAGGGGAATCCCGCTACCGCCCGGCGGGGTCGCTCCCTAGCTTCGGCGCATGAGAATTCCAGGCATTTCCTACGCGAACTTGACCGCTACGGCGGCAATGTTCATCGCCCTCGGCGGCAGCTCGTACGCCGCCATCAAGATCACCGGGAGCAACGTGGCGAACAGCTCGTTGACCGGGGCGGACATCAAGAACTCCTCGCTGACCGGATCGGACGTCAAGAACGCCTCGCTGCTGGCGGACGACTTCAAGGCCGGCGAGCTGCCGGCCGGAGCGCAGGGGCCCGCGGGACCCGCGGGACCGGCGGGGAGCGCCGGGCCACAGGGGGCTCCCGGGGCCACCGACGTCGTCGCGCGGCGCCGCGACACGCTGATCGCGAGCGGGACGAACGAGTCGGCATCGATCCAATGCGAGACCGGTGAGCGCGCGGTCGGCGGCGGCGCCGGGATGAGCGGGCTGCTCAATGGCACGACCGCGATCTACTTCGACGAGCCGCTCGAGGCCGACGGGACGCTCCCCGAGGCCGGCGACGTCCCGACGGGATGGCGGGCCGGCGGGGGCAACAGCAGTGCCATCCCGCAGACCATGAACCTGCACGTCCTCTGCGTCTCGCCCTGACGCCGCCCGCGGCGCCACCCATCGACTGAACACGCCGGGCGCTCGGCGAGCCGCTCGCTCGCCGTCGGCTACGTCCTCCGCGCGCGTCCGCCCTGCGGGCGCGCGCGGCGCCGGCGCATCTAGCTCGACACCGCGCTCACCACGACCGCCGCGATGCCCGCCTCGCCCCGGGCGTTGGGGTGGAAGGGCGCCGCGAGGTTGGCGGGGACGAGCGGCTCGACCCAGCGCGTCGAGGGCGACTTGCAGGCGTCGCGGCCGATGCTGGCGGTGTAGTCGTCGACGATCCGCGCGCCGTTGAGGGCGGCCTGCTGGGCGAGCATCGCGTTGAGGTTCTTCTCCACGCTGCGCAGGTAGGCCACGTCGGAGAAGGCGATCGGGACCTGCGGCCAGCAGCCGATGCCGGTCTCGGGAAGGATCGCCGCGTAGTTGACGACGAACACGTGCGCGGTGGGCGAGAGCGTGTGGATGCCCTGCAGGACCGCGGCGACCTTCGGCGCGGTGGCGGCGATCTTCTCGGCGAGCGTGTCGTGGCCGTTGACCACGTAGCGGTCGCGGCACGGGTGCGCGAACGGGTTGGCCGTGGCGCAGTTCTGGATGATGCTCGTGAAGCCGATGTCGTTGCCGGCGATCTGCAGCGTGACGATCTGGGTGGTCGGCGTGAGCGCGTTGAACTGCGGTGGGTTAGGCCCGGGGGTGACGTCCTGGGCCCTCGTCATGTCGTCGGTCTTCGCGCCGCTGCACGACGCGTCGGCCAGCGACTTGCCGAGCGCCGCCGCGGCGAGGTGGGCGAAGTTGTGGTCCGAGCGCAGGCAGCCGAGCGGGTTGAGCTGCTGGTTGGGGATCAGCGGCCCGGCGGCGTAGGAGTCGCCGAGGCCGGCCCAGTTCGCGGCCGACGCACCTGCCGCGCCCAAGGTGAGCGCCCCGGCGATCGAGGCGAGGACGACGAGGACCCGAACCCTGCGCAGCATGTGAACCTCCGGTGGCTGTGACCCGCCGGCTCCTTACCCCCGGGGCGCGAGCGAAAACCTTCCGGCGCCGCTCGCCTCAGCGGACTAGGTTTGGCGCATGTTCCGCGCTGAGGTCATCGGGTCGATGCTGCGTCCGTCCTACCTGCAGGAGGGCAGAGCGGCGTTCGAGCAGGGGCAGCTGTGCGCCGCGGACTTCAAGCGCCTCGAGGACCGGGCGGTCGACCAGGTGATCGCCCTGCAGGAGGGCGCGGGCGTCGACGTGGTCAGCGACGGCGAGATGCGCCGCTTCCTCTTCATGGGCCCGATCACCGAGACGGTCGAGGGGATCGAGCTCGTCGAGCACGACAGCGCGATGCCGTGGAGCACGCCCGAGGGCGACATCGAGTGGACCTCGCCGGCCGCGGTGACCTCGAAGCTGCGCAAGAGCCGCTCGATGGTCACCGAGGAGTACAGCTACGCACGGGCGCGCGCGAGGCTGCCGCTGAAGGTGACCGTGCCGAGCCCGCTCGTGCTCTACGGGTTCTGGAGCCCGAAGTACTCGACCGGCGCCTACTCCGACCCCTTCGCGATGTTCGCCGACGCCGCCGAGATCGGGCGCTCGGAGATCCAGGAGCTCGTCTCGCTGGGCTGCCAGTACATCCAGGTCGACGCGCCCGAGCTCGCCACGCTCGTCGACCCGCGCGTGCGCGAGTGGGCCGAGCGGATGGGGTTCGGCGCCGAGCGCATGCTCACCGAGGGCATCGACCTCATCAACGCGATGGTCGAGGGCGTCTCGGGGGTGCGCCTGGGGATCCACCTGTGCCGCGGCAACAACGCCGGGATGTGGATGGCCAGCGGCGGCTACGAGTACATCGCACAGGCGCTCTTCGAGCGCGCGACCGCCTTCGACGCGTTCTTCCTGGAGTACGACAACGCCCGCTCGGGGTCGTTCGAGCCGCTGGCCGGCGCGCCCGACGACAAGCAGGTCGTGCTCGGGCTCGTCTCGACCAAGACGCCCGCCCTGGAGACCCCCGACGAGCTGCGCGGGCGCATCGAAGAGGCGGCGCGCTTCGTCGCGCGCGACCAGCTCGGTCTCTCGACGCAGTGCGGCTTCGCCTCCATCGCCGCCGGCAACCCCATCACCGAGGTCGACGAGGAGCGCAAGCTGCGCCTCGTGGCCGACACAGCGCACGCCGTTTGGGGTTAGGGCTCGCCGCCTTCTCGGTAGGATCAGGAAACCTGAGAAGGGAGCGCGGTCATGGCCGAACGAAGTCTTGAGGAGCTGCTCGGCACGGTTGAGAGCCCCGTCGAGCTCCTGCGCAATGCGCAGGTCGGGCCGAACGTCTATCCAGGCGTGCCGGCGGAGTTCACGAACTGGCGCGACGAACAGCAGGCATGGCAGCAGACGTGCGTGCTGTACAACCAGTCCTTCCACATGGCCGAGCTCATGGTGGAGGGCCCGGATGCGCTGGCGCTGCTCACGAGCCTGGGGGTCAACAGCTTCGCGACCTTCGAGCCGGGCAAGGCCAAGCAGCTCGTCCCGTGCACGCCCGACGGCTACGTCATCGGCGACGTCATCCTCTTCGGCCTCGCCGCGGATCGCTACAACCTCGTCGGCCGCGCGCCGGTGCTCAACTGGGTCACCTACCACGCCGAGACCGCCGGACACGACGTCGAGGTCCAGTTCGACCAGCGCACCGCGCTGCGCAAGGATGGCCGGCGGCGCCACTACCGCTTCCAGGTGCAGGGGCCCAACGCGATGGCGGTCCTCGAGAAGGCGCTCGGCCATGCGCCCGAGGACCTCAAGTTCTTCAACATGCGCACCGAGCAGATCGCCGGCGTGGAGGTCTGCGCGCTGCGCCACGGCATGGCCGGCCAGCCGGGCTGGGAGCTCTTCGGGCCGTGGGAGGAGTACGAGGCCGTCCACGAGGCGCTCGTGAGCGCCGGCCAGGATCTCGGGCTCACGCTCGTGGGCGGGCGCGCCTACGGGTCCAACGCGATCGAGTCCGGCTGGATCCCGTCGCCGCTTCCGGCCGTCTACACCGGCGAGGGGCTCAAGGCCTATCGCGAGTGGCTGCCCGCAGCCGGCTACGAGGGGTCGGCCTCCCTGGGCGGCAGCTTCCTCTCGCGCGACATCGAGGACTACTACCTCACCCCCTGGGACCTCGGCTACGGCCACCTCGTCAAGTTCGACCACGACTTCGTCGGCCGCGAGGCGCTCGAGCGGATGGCGGACGGCGAGCACCGCACCAAGGTGACGCTGGTGCTCGACGACGAGGACGTCACGCGGACGATCGGGATGATGTTCCGGGACACGGATCGGGCGAAGTTCATCGAGTGGCCCAACGCGGTGTACGCGATGCACCAGTACGACAACGTCACCGTCGGCGGCGAGACCGTCGGGGTCTCCACCTGGGTCTGCTACAGCGCCAACGAGGGCAAGCTGCTGACCCTGGCGATCCTCGACGCCGAGCATGCCGAGCCGGGCACCGAGGTGACCCTCGTCTGGGGCGAGGAGGACGGCGGGACGGCCAAGCCCACCGTCGAGCCCCACGTGCAGACGGAGATCCGAGCGGTGGTCGCACCCGTCCCCATCGTCGGGGCGGTGCGCAGCTCCTACGCGCCGGGCGGCTGGCGCGCGGCGCACGCCTGAGCCGGCACGTGGGTCGGCGCGGACTAGATGGCTGATTCCACGACTCCCGCACTGGCCGCGGAATCAACCATCTAGGCTTCCGCCCGTGGCTCCGCTGACCGTCGCCCTGCTCGGCCTCGGCGAGGCCGGGAGCGCCCTCGCCGGGGATCTCGTCGCCGCCGGCGTCTTCGTGCGCGGCTTCGACCCGGCCGCCGGACACGACGTCCCCGGCGTGCATCGCGCCGCGGACGCGCGCGCGGCGGTCGACGGCAGCGACGTCGTGCTGAGCGTCACGGCGGCGTCCGCCGCGCTCGCTGCCGCGGGTGGTGCCGCGAGCGGATTGCGCGAAGGCCAGGTCTACGCCGACCTCAACTCGTCGAGCGCCGCGCTCAAGCGCGCAGTGGCCGAGGTGGTCGCGCCGACCGGCGCGCAATTCGCCGACGTCGCCCTCATGGGCGTGGTCCCCCGTGACGGGCTGCGCACGCCGGCCCTCGTCTCCGGGCCTGGAGCGGACGGCTTCGCAGCGCGCCTGCGCCCGCTCGGCATGCCCGTGGAGGTGCTCGGCGACGAGCCGGGCGCCGCGGCCGCCCGCAAGCTGCTGCGCAGCGTGTTCATGAAGGGCCTGGCCGCGTCGTGCCTGGAGAGCCTGCGCGCGGCGCGCGCGGCCGGCTGCGAGGACTGGATGGCCGAGGAGATCGAGGCGGTCCTGACCGCTGCCGACGCGGCGCTGCTCGAGCGCCTGGTCACGGGCAGCGCGCGCCATGCCACGCGCCGCATCGGCGAGGTCGGCGACGCCCGCGAGCTGCTGGCCGAGCTCGGCGTGCAGCCGCGCGTCACCGACGCCGCCGGCGGCTGGCTGGCGCAACTGCAGAGCGAAGGGAACCCGTGACGGCGACCGATGAGCTGACGCCCACCGCCCGCGGCCGCGAGCTCGTGCGCGGCGCCTACGACATGCACGTGCACATCGCCCCCGACACCGTCGAGCGGGTCATCGACGACGTCGGCCTGGCGCACCGCTGCCGCGAGCTCGGGCTGGCGGGCTTCCAGCTGAAGTCCCATTACACGTCGACCGCAGAGCGCGCCGCCGTCGTGCGCGGGGTGGTGCCCGGCGTCGAGGTCTTCGGCGCCGTCACGCTCAACCGTGCGGTGGGTGGCATGAACCCGCTCGCGGTCGAGATCGCCGCGCGCGAGGGCGCGCGGACGGTCTGGCTGCCCACCGTCGACTCGCTCAACGAGATGACCGGGGCCCACGAGCTCGCGCCGGGCGCCAAGCCGCCCGTGTGGATGCGCCTGCAGCGCGAGCTGCGCGAGCAGGGGGTCGAGATCGAGCCCGTCCGCGTCGTGGACGAGCGCGGCGCGCTGCTGCCCGAGACCCACGCCGTGCTCGACGCCATCGCGCGTCACGGGATGGTGCTCGCCACGGGCCACCTCAACCGCGACGAGATCTTCGCGGTGGTCGATGCCGCCGTCGAGGCGGGCATCGAGACGATCGTCGTGACCCACCCCGAGTTTCCCGCCCAGGACATCGGGGTCGAGGACCAGGCGCTGCTCGCCGACCGCGGTGCGCTGCTGGAGCGCTGCTTCACCACGCCGCACACCGGCAAGGTGACGTGGGAGCGCGTGTTCGACGCGATCCGGGCCACCGGCCCCGAGCGTTCGGTGCTCTCCACCGACCTCGGGCAGGTCTTCAACCCGCCCGTCGAGGACGGGCTCGCCCTGATGGCTGACCGCCTGCTCGCCGCGGGCTTCGACGAAGAGGAGATCCACACGATGGCCGTGACCAACACGCGTCGACTCGCCGGGGCGCCGAGATGAGCCGCCGCGTGCAGGTCATCGGCGCGCACGCCGCCGACTTCGTGTGGCGCGCCGGCGGCGCCGTCGCCGTGGCCGTCGCGCGTGGCGGCACGGCCGAGGTCGTCGCGTTGTCCTACGGCGAGCGCGGCGAGTCGGGCGAGCTGTGGAAGCAGGAGGGCCAGACGGTCGAGAACGTCAAGAGCATTCGCCACGACGAGGCCGAGGCGGCCGCGACCGAGCTGGGCGCGACCTTCCGCTGCCTGGACCTCGGCGACTACCCGCTGCAGATCGACGCCGACGCGCTCGCGCAGATCGCCGACGCCATCCGCGCCTTCGCGCCCGACGTGCTCATCACCCACACGGACCGCGACCCGTTCAATCCCGACCACCCGGTCGCCTCGGTCGCGGTCGATCGCGCCCGCGGCCTGGCCGCCGGCGCCGGCGTCCAGAGCGCCTTCGACACGATCGCTCCGCCGGCGCTGTTCCTGTTCGAGCCCCACCAGCCCGAGCTGTGCCACTTCACCCCGACGACCTTCGTCGACATCACGCCCGTCTTCGAGCGCAAGCGCGCCGCGATGGCCGAGATGAAGGCGCAGAGCTACCTGCAGACCTACTACGCCCAGCGCGCCGAGCAGCGCGCCAACCACGCGCGGCGCGCCTCGGGGAACAAGGCCGTGCAGTACGCCGAAGCCTTCCAGCGCATGATCCCGCAGGTGGTGAGCGAGCTGTGAGCCAGCACGACTACGCCGAGCTCGCGCGGCTCGGATCGGCGACCGTCTACGAGGGCGGCGGGCGGCGCGGCCTCATCGACGCGCCGCTGCACCAGGTGGTCCCCGGCTCGCGCGCCGCGGGGCCGGCGCGCATCGCGCGCTGCGCGCAGGGCGACAACCTGATGGTCCACGCGGCGATGGCCGCGCTGGCGCCCGGCGAGGTGCTCGTGCTGACCATGCCGCTCCCCGAGCCGGTCGCGCTCGTGGGCGATCTGCTCGCCACGCAGGCCAAGGTCCACGGCGCCGCCGCGATCCTCGTCGACGCCTCTGTCCGCGACCTCGAGGAGCTCGTCGGGCTCGGGCTGCCGATCTGGGCGCGCTATGTGCGCATTCGCGGCGCCGTCAAGGAGACGGCCGGCGAGCTCGACGTGCCCGTCGAGGTGGGTGGGACGACGATCCGGCCCGGCGACATCGTCGTCCTCGACGCCGACGGCGCGGCGGTGGTCGAGCACGAGCGCGTCGCCGAGGTGCTCGCCGGGGCGCTGGCGCGCGAGGAGAACGAGCGCGTCAAGCGCGCCGAGCTGCAGGAGGGCGCGCTGTCCTACGACCTCGACGGGCTGCGGGCGATGGTGGAGGGGCCTTGAGCCACCCGCTGCACGAGATCGCGCACATCAGCCACGCCGAGCTGCTGACGCCCAAGGCGCAGGAGAGCCTGCGCTTCTTCGTCGACGTCCTGGGGATGGAGGTCGAGGCGCGCGAGGGGCAGTCGGCCTTCCTGCGGGGCTGGGGCGACTACCAGCGCTACAGCCTGAAGCTCACGGAGTCCGACACCTCGGGCCTGGCCCACCTGGCCCTGCGCACCTGGAGCCCGGAGGCACTGCAGCGCCGCGTGGCCGCGGTCGAGGCCGCGGGGCTGGGCATCGGCTGGAGCGAGGGCGACCTGGGCCACGGGCCCGCCTACCGCTGCACCGACCCCGACGGCCACGTGTTCGAGCTGCTCTACGAGGTCGAGCGCTACACGCCGCCGGAGGCGCTGCGCCCGGCGCTGAAGAACCAGCCCCAGCGCTACGTCGGGCGCGGCGCCGCGATCAAGCGCCTGGACCACGTCAACGTCCTTGCCGCCGACGTGCGGCCCAGCCGCGTCTTCGCCCAGGAGCAGCTCGGCTACCGCCTGCACGAGCGCATCGAGCTCGACGACGGCACCGAGTCGGGCGCCTGGCTGAGCGCGAGCATCGCCGCGCACGAGCTCATCTACACCGCCGACGCCTACGGCGTGCGCGGGCGCCTGCACCATCTCGCCTTCTGGGTCGACACGCGCGAGGAGTGCCTGCGCGCCGCCGACCTCTTCCTCGACAACGACGTGCCGATCGAGGCGGCGCCCTCCAAGCACGCGATCGCGCAGGGCTTCTTCCTCTACGGGCTGGAGCCCGGTGGCAACCGCATCGAGGTCACCACTGGGGGCTACTTCGTCTTCGACCCCGAGCACGAACCGGTGGTCTGGTCGGAGGCCGAGCGGCGCAAGGGCCAGGCGTGGGGCGTGCAGACGGTCGAGAGCTTCCACACCTACGGGACGCCGCCCGCGCGGGCGCCCGGGTGAGTCACGTGGCCACCGCCCGCGCCAGGTCGGGATCGTCGCGCAGCCGCGCCAACGCGCGGTCACGCGTCGGGCCGATCGAGCCCACCGGCATGTCGAGGTGCGCAGAGAGCTGCTCGTAGCTCGGGGCGGGCGTCGCCAGCATGGAGTTCAGCAGGACCCGCTGGCGCCCCGAGAGGCGGTCGACGGCGCCCCGCAGCGCCACGCGGCGCTCGCGCGCGATCGCCAGCACGTCGGGGCTCGCGGGATCGGGATCGTCGATGGCCGTGGTGTCGTCGGTGAGGACCTCGCGCACGCCGCGCTGCAGCGTGCGCATGGCCTCGCGGCGCGTGGTCACGACGAGCCAGCCGGCGATCGCCCCGGGGTCGTTGAGGCGACCGACGTGGTCGACGGCGCGCAGCCAGGTGGTCTGCACGACGTCGTCGACGTCGGCGGACGCGAGCCGGTAGCGCCGGGCGACGCCGCGCAGCACGCCGTCCAGGCGGCGGACCAGCTCGTTCCACGCCGCCTCGTCGCCGGCCGCGGCTTCGCGCGCCAGGCAGGACAGCTCGACGCGGCCGCTGCGTGCGAGCTCAGGCATGTCGCACCCCCACTCCGATGCGCCGCGCGGGCACGCGCAGCAGCTCGCGCAGGCGGCGCCTGATGGCCGACCGCCGGGCGCGCGCGTGGCGCACCAGCGAGCGTGCCGGCTGGCGCTCGTCGAGCAGCAGGTATGTCTGGTGGCACTGTTGCAACAACATCATGAGCCCCCCTGGGCGATGAGTTCGAGGAGTACGTCGGCGCATTCCGGGGACGCCGCCGATGGCGGCGCCCCCGGGGATGCGCCCCCTACGCCAGCTGACGCTGGCGCACGACCTGCAGGCGCTTGCGGCCCGCGAGGCCAAGGCCTCCGACGAGCAGCAGCGCGCCGCCGCCGATGGCGACCAGGACGCCGCCGTCGACGCCGTCGCCGTCAGCCACCGGAGTGCTGGTGGTGGTCACGACGCGGTGCGGGATGGGCCGCGGGTTGGTGGGCCACGTCGGCATCCCGGCCGGCGTCGGGCGGTCGGCCGTCGAGCCGTCGATCTGGTCCGGCGCACGCAGGTCCTGCGGAACGCCGGAGCCGGGCGCGACGACGCCGCCGTCGATCGTGCCCGCGAACGCGGCCGTCGGCGCGATCGCGGCGGCCGCGATGCCCGCGACGATCAGACGGTTGAGCTTGCTGCTCTGGAACATTGCCCCTCCTGGAGATGAAGAGCGCTCGAGTGCGCTCTGCGTTGGTGAGGAGCACGGTCCCAGCGGGCGATCGCCGCTACCCCGTCGTTTGACCCTCTGGGGGTGTGGGCGTGGTCACACTGGCGCGCGGTGCCGCGGCCTGGGAGGATCGATGTCCGTGGCCGCGCCCGGTGACCAGCGGTTCATGGACGCCCTGGCTCAGGGGCACGCCGACGCGCTGCGCGCGCTCGGCCGGGTGCGCAGCTTCCCCGTCGGTGCCGCGCTCTTCATCGAGCGCGCGCCGGGCGACGCGGTGTTCATCCTCATCTCGGGCCGCGTGAAGCTCAGCTGCGTGACCGAGGGCGGCCGCGAGGCGCTGCTCGGCATCCGCGAGCCGGGCGACCTCATCGGGGAGATGTCCGCGATCGACGAGTCGCCGCGGCTGGCCACCGCGATCGCGCTCGACCGCGTCGAGGTCCTCATCGTCTCCAGTCAGGCCTTCGTGGCCTTCCTGGACCGCACGCCCAGCGTCGCCCTCGTGCTCGTGCGCATGCTCAACCGACGGCTGCGCGAGGCCGCTCGCGAGCGCATCGAGTTCGGGACGCTCGACACGGTCGCCCGGGTCTGCTCACGGCTCGTCGACCTGGCCGACCGCTTCGGCGCGCCCGAGGGCGACGGCGTGCACATCGAGCTCGCCATCACCCAGGAGGAGCTGGCGGCGTGGACGGGCGCGTCGCGCGAGGCGGTCATCCGCGCGCTGCGCACGCTGCGCGAGCTGGGCTGGATCGAGACACGCCGGCGCGGCGTAAGCGTGCTCGAGGTCGAGCAGCTGCGCCGGCGCGCGGTATGAACGCCGCCTTGGTGCCTACTTCGGCGTGCGCGGCCCGGTGAAGGTGAAGGCCCCGGGCCTGCGGACGACGAAGTCGTGGCGCATGACCGCTTTGACGATGGTGTTGTCCGTCACGAAGTCGGCGTCGGTGGAGAAGTCGACGCCGACGAGGTCGC
>Ga0307502_10000208_pt1 | contig 15861 bp, 15 predicted proteins | sample 16_S_MG_FD_201364 | JGI IMG/M metagenome (GOLD analysis project Ga0307502, IMG submission 201364) | Soil microbial communities from Populus trichocarpa stands in riparian zone in the Pacific Northwest, United States - 16_S | ecosystem: Environmental > Terrestrial > Soil > Riparian zone > Trees... | reverse complement strand
TCCTCCTATGCGGTTGTGGCCGCCGCGCGGGGTGCCACCCGCACGGCTACACATCACCCCACGATCGCGTGGGGGACCGGCCAACAGCTACCACCCCGGCCGGACGACAACCTCCATAGGGTCTAATCCGCTGATTGGCGGCGCGCGGCACGGGTCTCTCTCCTTGATGGTGTGTGAGGCGGCTCTAGGCCAATACCATGTTTTCCGTTAAACAGGGGCCAAGCGAGGCTATCAGGGGTCTAGTCAGACCAGGCGATCCAGTCTGCATTCGGACCCAAATCGATTGTTGAGTTCGTTGTCAGAAAGCACACGAACCGTTCAACGCTTGCAGTTGCTCCAGCGCGTGTCGCGCGCGCCCTGAGGGCGAGCGTTCAGCCGCGGATCCCTCCCCAACGCACCACGGAGCAGACCGTCCAACCTTGTGTGCGGGGCGTGGCGACGACGTAGAGCGATCCGCGCAGACGGCGGCGGCGGTTGAACGCGAACGTCCCGTTCTTCCGCGTCAGCGTGCGTCCGAACGACCGCTCCGCGCTACCGATACGGCGCAGCAGCACGGTGCGCCGGAATCTGCACCGCACAGGCGTCGTCAGCCGGCCACGGTAGCGGCCGCCGCGCCGGTGCAGGGAGATCTTGCCGCCGACCCTCTCGATCGACAACGGCGCGGCGATCGGGCCGACAACCTGGAAGGACTGCGGTTGCGGGCCCGCGATCGGAGCGCTGTCGACCGGCGATGCCGCCAGCCAGAGGCAGATCAGGTAGCTGCCGCCCGTCGCCTGCTTGGTGCTCGTCAGGACCGAGAAGGAGCCGTTCACCGCCTCGCCGTCGATCAGTCCCGTTCCCGTGTCGGCGCCGTAGCTTGGCGCGCATGGCGGCTCGCCCGCGGGCCGTATCGTTGCGTAGACGTAGGCGGGCGACTCGCTGGACCCCGTGATCGTGACCGTGGCCTGCTGATCGACCGCCGGGCTGATCGGGTTCAGCGTGGCCGTGATCGTCCCGCTTGGCGCCCGGACCGCGATCGTCTGGGCGAACGGGGTCGTGTTCGTCGATGACGACGACGCGATCCAGGTACAGAACAGGAACGTGCCAGCGCCGCGGCTCCACGTACCAGCCCGCTGCAGGTTGAACGCCCCGTTGACGGGGTCGCCGTACACGTGAAACGGATCATTCGCGCTCAAGGTTCCCGGGTCCGTGTCAGCCGACCCTGCACAGGGCGCTGCGCCCGTTGCCCGGTACTTCACGTAGACGCGATTGCTCCCGGCAGACGTGCCGCTTACGGTGAACACACGCGGCGCACCTGCTAACGGATCAGACGCGCCGGCCGCGGTCGCAACGCTGATCGTCGCGCTGTCGGCGAACGCTTGCCCGGTGCAGCACAGCACCGCGAGGAGCACGCCGATGCTCAGCAGACCACAACGCTCGCTGATCCGATGATCCGTACGACGTCGCACGCTCTCTCCTTCATGGCGTGTGGAGCGGAGCCGCGCCGTACCGTCCTTGTTTCAGCGCAGCGGGCGCAGCAGGCTACCGGCCCGCGTGCTCTCAGGCGTCGTCGATCAGCCAGTTCTCCACGCGCAGACCCGGCACGCGGGCGAAGTGGCGAACGTTGGCGGTGACGAGCGTGGCGTCTCGCGACAGCGCGATCGCTGCGATCCGAAGGTCCGGCTCAGCCAGATGGCGCCCGTCGCGCTCGAGGCTCGCGCGCACGCGGCCGTACTGCTGTGCGGCCGGTTCGTCGAACGGCAGGACCGGCCCAGCGGACTGGATGAGGTTCTGCACGCGCTCTGCCAGCGCGCTGCTTCCACGGCGCGCGGCGCCGGAGAGCAACTCACCAAGGGTGATCGCCGTGGTGCATTGCTCGGTCGCCGGAGTCCGCGCAAGACGTCGGATCAGGTGCAGCGGCGGGTCGCGCTTGACAACGGCGCTCAGCACGTCGGTATCGAGGCAGAACATCGAGTCACTCCAGCGTCGGCGCCGGCCGATCTTCGGCCTTCGTGCGCGCGGCGTAGATGTCACGCACCACGTCGTCCAGCTCGTCCCAGTCTGCAAGCGCGCCTGCGATCGCAGCGAAGCCCGTCGGGGCGGAGCGATCGCCCCGAGCAAGCTCGTCATGCGGTGGCACGAGCGCCACGGCAGGCTTGCCGCGGCGGGCGATCACGATCCGCTCGCCTGTGCCTACACGATCCAGGAGCTCCGAGAAGCGCCGCTTTGCCTCCGCAACCCCAACAAGCTGTGTCATGGAAGGGGAACGGTATCAGGATGACATAGCAGCAGGCTCATGACATAATGTCATCTAAGGGTCGCGTTGATCACGTGCTTGGGGCAAGCGTGTGCACGAGCACCGCCGCGAGTAGCAGCATCACAGCCGGCACGAGGACCAGCGCGACCACGAGCTGGATCTTCGGCGCAGCGCGAGCGGCGTCGTCGCGCAGCCGACGGGCCTGATCTGCGCGGGCCTGCACCGCGAGGGCGCGAAGCGCCGGAGCCAGCGGGGCGCCGTGGCGCTCGGCGCGGGCAATCGCCGCAGCGAGGGCGGCGACGCCGTCCGCGGGGCAGCGGATAGTGAGCTCGGCGAGCGCATCCGCCCGCTTCGCGCCGAGCTCGATGCGGGCGGCGGTCGCCCCGAGCTCGTTGGCGAGCACACCGCTCCCCCGCCTGCCGACCTCGGCCAGCGCCCTGCTCACCGGCAGTCCGGCCTGGACGGCCACGCGCAGCAGGTCGAGGATGTCGGCGAGCTCGTGGCTCATGCGCGCGGCGCGGGCACGTGCGCGGCGGGCCAGCAGCACGTCGGGCGCGAGAAAGCCCGCGGCCGGCGCGACCAGTAGCGCGGCGAGGCCGAGCCGTCCCGGCAGCGTCGCGGCGATCGGGAACGCCAGCAGCAGGCCAGCCAGTGCGGCGGCGCCTTTGAGCGCCATCACGTCGGGCGCACTCAGGCCCAGCGGCGTGCCGGCCGCGACGAGGCGCGTTTCGAGATCCACGGGCGCGGCGCGCACCCCCGCGCGGCGGACGATTCGTGCGAGCAGCACGGTCATTCCGCCGAGGTGGCCAACGCGGGCCGGCGGTGCTGGGTGTCCACGGCGCCGCAAGCCGACGAGCTCGACGATCGCCGCGGCAGCGAGGACTCCGGCCGCGCCGGCGAGCAGCGCCAGCGGCGTCACGGTGCCTCCCCCACGCGCGCGATTCGCCGCACACACAACAACGCTACGACCTGCAGCGCAATCGCCGTCATGACCAGCAGCGCCGCCAGCGGCTGCGACGCGAGCCGGACGAGGAAGCCGGGCTGAGCAACCTCAGCAAGCGCGAGACCGGCCACCGGTAGGCAGCAGACGACCAGCGCCGTGAAGCGCGCCTGGGAGGTCGCAGAGCGAGCGTCGGCGAGCGTGCGGGCGCGCTCCTCCAGCGCCACCGCGAGCGAGCGCAGCAGACCCGACAGATCTCCGCCCGCATCGCGCTGCAGCAGGATTGCGGCAACGAGTGTGTCCAGGGCGCCCCCGGGGCCGGCTCGCTGCGCGAGCGCACGCAGCACGTCGTCGGTGCGCTCGCCGAGCTCAAGCGCCACGGCCGCGGCCCGTAGCTCCTCCCCCGCCGGACCCGGGCCCGACCCTGCGGCGGCCGCGGCGAGCGCCCCGCGCACGGAGTGGCCGCCCGCCAGTGCGTCGGCGATCGCCCGGGCGACAGCGGGCGCCGCCGCGGCGATCGCGGCCTGGCGGCGCCGGCGGCGCACCCGCAGCCCCGCGCGCGCGACCCACGGCGCAGTCGCGCCAAGCGCCAGGCCCGCCCACACGCCGGCCACGAGCCATCCCGCACCCAGCAGCGACAGCGCGCCGACGAGCACAAGACGGCGACGCTCGGGACTCGTCGGCTCACGCCCCGAGCGCAGGATCTCCAGCCCCGGCGCCAGCCAGCGCCCGACGGCCCGCACGAGCCGCTCCTGCTCGGCGGCCGCGATCGCCTCCCACGCGGCGAGGACCGCGCACACGCCGGCGAGCCCTGCGAGCGCGGTTGCAACGCTCATCGCGAGGACCGCCCTTGCGAGTCCACACGAGCGACAGTCCAGCGATGACGCGCTGTCACGCCGCTTTCGGCGCCAGCCGCGCCGCCAGCCGGTCGCCCAGTGGAGCGCGCCACGTCGGACGGCCATCCCGTAACGCGTACAGCTCACGCGTGGCCGGTCCGCCCGCGACGCGCACGACCTCGCTGACGGCGACCACGCGCCGCGTCCCGTCGCCCAGCCGCGCCTGGTGTACGACGAGATCCAAGGCGCCCGCGACCTGCTCGCGGATCGCTTCGTGCGGCAACCCCAGTCCGGCCATCAGCGCAAGCGTCTCGACCCGGCGAAGCGCCTCCTCGGGCGAGCCGGCATGGACCGTCGACAGCGAGCCGTCATGGCCGCTGGACATCGCGCTGAGCATGTCCAGCGCCTCCGCGCCGCGCACCTCTCCGACGACGATCCGGTCCGGGCGCATGCGCAGCGCGTTGCGCACGAGACGGCGCACCGTCACCTCGCCGCGGCCCTCCAGCGATGCCGGCCGCGCCTCCAGTCGCGCGACGTGGGCGTGGCGCAGCCGCAACTCGGCGGCGTCCTCGACCGTCACGATCCGCTCGCCGTCGCCGATGAACTCCGTCAGCGCGTTGAGCGTCGTCGTCTTGCCCGAGCCGGTGCCACCGCTGATGAGCACGTTGCAGCGCGCCCCGACGGCAGCGGCGAGCAGGTCACGCAGCGGCGCTGCCCAGGTGCCATTGGCGACCAGCTCGTCGGGGCCAAAGCCGCGGGGACGAAAGCGCCTGATCGTCAGGATCGAGCCGTCGAGCGCAAGCGGCGGGACGACGACGTTGACGCGCGAGCCGTCGGGCAGCCGCGCGTCGCAGAGCGGTTCTGCCTCGTCGACGCGGCGCCCGAGCGGCGCGAGGATGCGCTCGATCGCGTGGCGCAGATCCGCCTCACCCGCAAACCGTGCCGCCGTCGGCTCGATGCGCCCCTCCCGCTCGACCCACACCTGGTCAGGTCCGTTGACCATGACCTCGTCGACGGACGGGTCGCCGAGCAGCGGCTCCAAGGGCCCGAGCCCGAACGAGCGCTCGGCGACGCGCGCCACCAGCCGCGCGCGAGCGTCGTCGTCGAGCAGGCCAGCCTCGCGGTCCACGAGCGCACGAATGCGCTCGTGCATGTCGCCCTGCGAGGCATCCGCGCGCCCAGCCTCAGCGAGCAGGCGATCGCGCAACGCGACCGCCAGCTCGTCCAGCGCCTCGTCGCGTTCGATCGGCTCCATATCTTCTTTAGGGCGCAGCGCGCCGAAGTTCGCCCCCTCGGAGTGACGAAACCATCCAGGAGACGGCTTGCGTACTCGAGTCGCGAAGGCGATGCGTCGCCACAACTGTCGAAGAGCGTGAGCGGTAGAGCAGCATCTAGCTCGGCACCGGCTCGTCTTTCAGCATCCAACGGCGCTAACGGGACTCCGGCACGTTCTCAGCCTCGCCGTCGTGGAACGCCAGTCCGGCGACAATGCCGACCTCGCGGAGGCACGCGTACTCGCCCTGCGGCGGGTCCTCACGCCGCGATCGCCACGGCGCGCAAATGCGGCCACTCGCGAGGCGCCAGCTTTTCCATGGTCCCGACCGCTGCGACATCAGCGTAGATATGCGGCTTACCCTAGATTTCGATGCCGCGCCGCTCGCGCCTTACTGCACGCTACGGTCGCCCAGGTTGACGCATCGCATCCTGCAGAAGCGCCTGCGTCCGTCTATGTCGGCGCCGGGTGAAAACTAGGCCACCTGCGAGGCTGTCGCGCAAAGTCCCCGCATAGAGGCTGTCGCGCAAAGGTGGCGGTGGTCAGGACCATGCAACCCCGGGGCTCGCGCAGCGGTCAGCGCACGGTGGCTGTGAGCGGCCTATCCAGTGGCGGGGGCGTGCCGGTAGAGCTTGAGGAGGTTGTGGGAGGCGGCGAGGAGCCGCCATTCCGATCGGCAGGCGGGTAGGCCGCGGCGTTGGAAGCGGTCGGCGCGTCTGGTGATCTTGGTCTGGGCGAAGATCGGCTCGATCATCTGCTGTCGTTGGCGGTACAGCGCAGCGCCGGTCTCGCTGCTGATGACGCGTTGCATATGCGCGTAGAGGCCGTGGACGCGCTTGTCGCGCAGCTTGCGCTGATCGGCTGGCCGGCTCGCGCGGGCGCTGCTGTCGGGGTTGACGATCACTTGGCTGCCGTGCGACACGACCGCCTCGATCTGCGGGACGTTCCAGTAGCCGCCGTCGGCGAGCACGACGTCGGGTGCTTCGTCGATCCCGACGGCGAAGAGCTCGTCTCGGGCCGCTTGGAACATCGGCTCGAGCAGCCGCGCGTCGGGTGAGTCCGTCGAGAGCTCCGCAGCGATGATCACCTGCGTCTGGGTGCAGACGGCTTGCGCGTTGTAGCCCTGCACGAACCCGCGCGGGCTGCGTACCAGTCGGCAGTCCGGGTCGGTGATGTTCGCTCTCGCGCCCGGATCGACGACCGCCGGCGGCGCGATCGGCTTTCGCCCGCGCAGCTTGCGGCCACGCGCAGCCTCAAGGTCTGCGCGGGCATGCAGGCGCGCGGCGTGCGCGTCCTGCGCCTCGCGCACCTCGGCCTCCAGGCGCTCCTTGGCAGCTCGCAGTCGGGCGCGTCGCGTGGTGCGCTCGGCGAGCTCGGCGGGTAGCTCGTCGCCGCAGCGATCTCCAAGGCGCGCGTCATCCGCGGCATCCGCAGCGGCAGCCTCGTCGAGGATCTCGCGCGCAATCTGCTCGTAGGAGCGGTTGGCGCGCATCGACGCATCGGCCGAGATCTTCGTGCCGTCGACCGCGATCACCCCGACTTGCACGAGCCCCGCCTTCGCGCAGAGCGCGAGAACGCTGCTGAACAGGTCGCTGAGCGCCTGCTCGTGAAGCACCCTGAAACGCGCGATCGTGGCGTGATCAGGCGTGTTGTTCGCGCAGATCACGCGGAAGGCGACGTCCTCGCGACAACGCTGCTCGATGCGTCGCGACGTGCGTTCGCCGATCGCGTAGGCGTAAAGCACGAGCGCGACCATCATCGCCGGGTCAAACGCTGCACGACCCCACCCGTCCTGGCGGTAGGCCGCCAGAAACGGCGTGATGTCGATCTCGTCAACGACATCGAGCACGAACCACGCCAGATGATCGGCGGGCAACCAGTCGCGAAGGTCCGGCGGCAACAGCAGCGCCTGCTCGCGATCACACGACAAGAAGTTCTGGGGCATGCACGCCATGCTCCCGACCCCGCCGGACATTTCGACCGGCTATGCGGGGACTTTGCGCGACAGCCTCCTGCGCCGGTTGAAAAACTAGGCCACTGACCGTCCGGCGGTCTGCGGACCCTGGGCTCGTCTGCGCAGAGCAAGCCTGGGAGGACCGGGGTGGTCGAGGTGGAGCAGTGGGCGGAGATCCGGCGGCTGCATTTCGTGCGCGGCTGGTCGATGCGGGAGATCAGCCGCAGGACGGGGCTGGCGAGGGACACGATCAGCCGAGCGATCCAGTGCGACGCGCCGCCGGCGTATCGGCGGGAGCCGGCTGGATCGAAGCTTGATCCGTTCAAGGACGAGATTCATCGATTGTTGCGGGCCGATCCGAAGCTGCCTGGCCAGCGCGTGCGTGAGCTGATCGCGCCGCTCGGGTTTGTTGGTGGCAAGACGATCGTCGATGACTATCTGCGTGAGGTGCGGCCGTTGTTCGTGCCGCCGCCGAGGACGTTTCAGCACCGGTCTGGGGTCTGACTCCGCGTACGACTTGCTCCTGCGGGATGCGCTTGCGTTGAGCTGTCGGCCTGTGAGCGGTGCTGTCGAGATGCGCACCGGGCGGACGAACGTGACCTGATAGGAGCCTTGCCAAGCACCATGAGTGTCCTGTCCGTCGTCCCGGCCGATGGTTGCGCGCCCTGGTCACCATCATCGACGGGAGCACCATGCAGACAATCGCATGCCTCGTCGAGGAAGTCCTGCTCGGCGTCGACACGCATCTGGACCCGCACACGGCTGTCCTCATCGATCTGCTTGGTCACGAGCTCGAGACCCGGACGTTCCCCACGACCCGTCTCGGCATCGACACGCTCATCGAGTGGGCGCGCCTGCACGGTACCGTCCGTCGCGCCGGCGTCGAAGGAACGGGCTCCTACAAAGCCGGACTGGCGCATCGCCTCGTCCGCGAGGCATTGAGGTGTTCAAGGTCACCAGGCGCGCCCCCCGCGGGCAGCGTCACCGCGGCAAGAGCGACGACCGACGCTGCAGCCGCCGCACGCGTCGTGCTTATCGGCGAGGCCCGCGCGATTCCCAAGACGCGTGACGGCATCGTCGAATCGATCCGGGTGCTGCGCAACACCACGACCAGCGCCGTGAAGGCCCGCACCCAGGCAGGCTGCAGCTGCGTAGCCTCATCCTCACCGCTCCGATCGAGCTGCCCGACAGACTGCGCGATCTGAACACCACAAAGACGGTCGCTCGCTGCGCGCGCTGGCAGCGCGTCGACCCGAGCGACGCGACACGCTCCACACGCTTGGGGATGCGCGTCCTGGCCCGCCGTCACAAGGCGCTCGACGACGAGCTCGCCGAGATCGACACGCACAAAAAGGCGCCGACCAAGACGGCGGCTCCCAGACTGCTCGGTGAGCGCGGCGTCGGACCGGAGACCGCCGCACGCCTGCTGATCGTCGCTGGCGACAACCCCGGCGTCTACGCAACGACTCAGCTCTCGCCGCGCTCTGCGGCGCCAGCCCCGTCGAAGCGTCAAGCGGCAAGACCACGCGCCACCGCCTCAACCGCGGCGGTGATCGCTAAGGCAACAACGCGCTCTGGACGATCGCCAACAATCACATCATCCACGACCCCGAGACCCGCACCTACGTCGCACCGCGCACCACGTCCAGCAAGAGCAACAAGAGATCCGCCGCTGCCTCATGCGACACCTCGCCCGACGGCTCTACCCCCCTCCTCACGCCGATCTCCGCGACACCGAAACCCACCTCACTTGACATAGGAGCCTCACCGCGATGGCCCAGAGCTTCGTCGACACCTTCAAGACCGAACTCATCGCCGACCGCGTCTGGCGCACCCGCAGCCGTGGAGCTGGCGATCGTCGAGTGGGTCGGCTGGTACAACCACCACCGCCTGCACTCAAGCCTCGACGACGTCCATCCCTCTGAGTTTGAGACTCCGCGGAACCATGCGATCGCCGGTACGGTTGATCTCTCTTCCTCTTTCACTCTCATCTGTTGAGATTGAAAGCCCGATAACCCGGCCTCCGTCGAACCTGGGATAGTCCATTCGCCAGATGAAACGCGCCGTGGGTCGCGCCACGGAAGCCACTGTACCTTGCAATTACTGCGTAGGCCGCTTGGGTTACCCCGACGGAATAGCGACGCGATTAGAGATGTCCTCCTCCAAAGCGTCGAGTTGTCGCCCATAGCGACGAAGATGTGCGTCTGCAGCCTCGACGGTACCCGCGCCGTTGCTCCCGAGCACGTACGCGTGCATGCGGTCCTTCCACCACTTCTCAAAAGGTCTAGCGGCCGGCTCGTCGATAAGTCGCCTCAACCGCGACAGCGACAGTATTCGCGCCTCCTGAGAGGTATCCGGTACGACGAGCTGAGCGCGAAACGTCTCAAGCAACTCCACGGGCCGCAGAGCCATGTCGAACCGCCTGAAGCGGCGAAGCGGCGCGATGATCTCGTCTACTTGGATGTCGGGGTCACTGCCTCCGCTCCGAGCGGCCAATTCTCGCCAAGCTCGCGTCTCTGCGTAGGCAAGTTGTAACGCCTGCGGGAAGCGCCTCGCACCATCGGCGAGCAACGCCTTGGTGGAACTCACGTCGCCACTCTCGGCCGCGCCGATAATCGCCTCCACGAGTGGACGTGTCTCCCATGGACGTCCTGACCGCAGGGCAGCCAGTAATTGGTTCGCGTGGGATGCGGCTTCGATACCATCAACTAGATCTTCACGTCGCCGTCGTGCGGCCCGTCGAAGTGTTCGAGCCGTCGAAAGCTGCGCCTCAATCTGCTGAGGTGAGAGCGACTCCACTGCATCCTCGTGCAGAACGGGTGGGGGCGTCGACGCCTCCACATCGCTCGCGGCCGGCTCGCGACTCGCCCGAGCCGCGCCACCGAGATCTGCTCGCACCCGCAGCAGCGCCTTTAGCCCTCTGGCGAGATACTCCTCACTCGGACATGCGGATAGCCCGTCGCGGAATGCTTTCTCGGCAAGATCGAGGTGCCCGGCGGCCTTTTCAGCCATCGCGAGCCCTCGCCACGAATAGGCGCTGTGAGGGTCAATGTGTAGCGCCTGACGGTACTGGCCGATGGCAGCTTCGTACTCGCCTACCGCTTTCAGTACGTTGCCGAGTCCGTCTAACAGGAAGGCGTTGTCAGGGCAAAACTCTGAGAGCGCGCGTCGGTAGACCGCTTCGGCGCGGCTAAACTCCCCTTGCCGCCGGAGCACATCGCCCACGCCCCGCCAGCCATATGGGCGATGAGGAAAGCGTTCGGCCGACTGCCAGAAGACCTCCTCCGCTTCGAGGAAGCGGTATGCCTCCACAAGCGCGGCGCCTAGGTCGTTCCAGGTGACCTCATTGTCGGGAAAGCGCTCGATCGCCTGCCATCCAACGCGGACGGAGTCGTCACGTCTTCCGGCTCGCAGCAGTGAGCGCGCTAGCGTATTCCAAGTGTAAGGATCCCAGGGTTGCACTCTGCGCGCACCTGTCGCCCATTCAGCTGCCGTCGCTGCATCGTGGTCCCAGATCGAGCGAGCAAAGTTACATAGTGAGCGTGCAACGGCATCCGTATCCCCAGTCTGCAGGGCGTAGATATGTTGTTCCCGCAACAGCGCATCGGCCTGCTGACGACTAGAGGGCTCCCGCTGTCTCAGCCCGGCAGCGATCGTCGTCGCTTTGCTGGGCCAACTCGTGTCGAACCTGGGAGACGATCGACGGCGGTAATCAGACCCCTCGTCGGCGCGCCCGCGCGTGCGAGACGCTTTAGGTGTTACTGCCGCGAGCCATTCTCGAACGTTCGCCGGCGCAGTCTCGATATCCATGCAGAGGGCTTCGCGCCACCGACCGGGAAACGGAAAGCTGTCGATCGTAATAGTGGCGACGCTGGTGAACTCCTCCCGTGCGACGGATTCCGTAACTCGGCCGTCTTCGACGCTTCGCGCCAGCCCGCGCCCGATCCGACGGACCGCGTGCGCCACATCCCACCGAAACCCACCTTGATCGTCCACGTCCTGAGGTGGAAGCCCTCGAATACCAGCGACGGCGTAGGCGATGTGGTAATAGGGCACATCGGGCGGGAGATCGCACATAGTCCACCAGCTGCGGGCTAACCGTCGATCAGGCTGGTACGGTGCGATAGCCGCGAGAAAGCGTCCGACCGGATCGAGCGCCGGGCCGGTTGAGAGCGGCCATAAGTATGTCTCCCGCTCAGACGCTCGATCGAGCAACTCAGTCGAAGCATCGGTGAAGAAGTCGAATGTACCGACGAGAAGAAAGAGGTTGAGCCACGCTCTCGCAAGCCGCCGCGCATCCGAGCTTGTCGCAGGTACTTCGTGCCACGTTGTGCGCACCCATTGTGCGAATGCTGAATCGAGGCGAGCTGCGAAGTCGTCTTCATCTCCCCACGCGACCAGCCAGTCACGCACCAGCTCGCTAGGAGTCACGCGCACCAGCCGATCCGGCAGTGCACGTCCTCTCAGAAGCTGGTCGACTGCGTGCGATGGCGCCTGGTCGAAAGCTGTCAGCCACGCAGGCCGGTCGCTTGGATACGCGGATAGAGACGGAGTCACGCTAGAAGATCACCATCGGTCTGGTCTCCGAAGTCATCGCGTCCGCACATCACTTGGAGCGAGAGAAGATGCAGCCCGCGAGCGTCGGCAAGCGGCCTACGGACGCGGGCCTCCACAACGCCGACATCGCACAGATGCCGTGCACGCACGCGGACTGGAGCATGTATGACCTCGCGGTATGGGACGTCGACCGCAGCAGCTAGGTCCACCACACGTCCCCACGGGCTCTCTGTGGGCGCCGGACAGAATGCCTCCGACAGGCCTCCATCCAGAACCGTCGGGAACGCTAATGCTCTTCGGCTCGCGATTCCGAGCAGGGTAGGCACGAGCCGAGCCGGATAACGGAACACGACAATGGACACACCTCGGCCGCTTAGTGCCGGGTCCAGATCGGCGAGTCCAAGTCGATCCCTCAGTACCGAAGCCCAATGGGCATTCTTGCTGTCGGCTCCGAGGACGTCTTCGCAGTCCTCCAAGAACGCCGCCCAAGCAGGGCGCAGATCGCGAGTGCGGCTCCACCGTCCCAGCACCGCATCAGTCCACGAGACCGCACTCGCGTCAGCCTGATCGGCGATCGCTCCGGCGAACTGACGCAGGACGTCGGCCTCCGTGACGCCCACGGCATCAGCGATTGAGGCAGCGCGCTCCACGCGAACCAGTTCGACCGAGGGATCCGTCTGAGACAGATCCGTGAAGGCGTCGGCGGCACTGAACGATTCTGCGCAGGTTGCGGGGTCATCGGGGTTGACACGTCGGGGGAGCCCGGAGGGCGGCTGCTCGACCCACAGCACACGGGCTAGGTAATTCCGATGATCGTCATACCAATCGGTGATGCCGCCGGGCGCGGGCTCCGCTACCTCCCGGTACGATCGTACTCGCTCCGCCGGGACGCGTTCGTCCAGACGAAAGTTCCGACCGACGAAGCGCAAGTCGGTCTTGATGGTCAGCAGCTCAAGCTCGGCGAGGAAGGTACTGAAGCTGCTGTAGGCATCTGGCAAGCTTCCGGACGCCGGCGACGTCGACATCAGGACCGCCCTATCGCGGGGCCTGCGAACCCAGCCATGCTCGAACCGCTGATTCGCATGGTCCGGACGATAATGAGAATCTGACCTCGGCGCGCGAGAACTAATGCTAGCGGGGGTCGAATGGCTCGGCTCGCGCAAGGTTCGGTGGCGGGCGTATCAGGCCGCTGTCCCGACCCACAGCTACCCGACGACGTCGCACGACGCTCACCACTGGACCGGAGCAACAAGACGACTATCAAGTCAGCGGAGGCAGGACACAGACGAGCGGGCAGTTGTCAAGTCTCGGTTGATGCTTGTCGGTCGTGTCTCGGGTGATGCTTGTCGGGTGGCCTAGAGAACTGAGGTTCTGGGAGTCCTGGAGGACTTGGTGTTCCGCAGGGGCTTGGTGGTGGTCCTGCGGACGGTTTGGACCTCCTGGTTGTCGACCTCGATCGCGAGCGTGGTCTCCGAGACGTGGGTCGTGAGGGGCGGCGGGCGTGGATGCGGCCGAGCGCGACGCGTTGGCCGCAGACGACGATCAACCTGGTGCTGCTGGCGCGCCGCTGGGCCGTGACGGGTTCTGTGGTTGGTCGTGGCGGCGGTCCCGCGGGCCGGGCGCCTTGCAGCCGGGCGGTCTGCTCGTGGGTGAGCGGGTTGGGGCGGGTGCGCAGCAGCTGCCGGGTGTCGGGGTCAAAAAAGCTCAGCGTGGCGGGCTCGATGCGGATCGCGAAGCGCCGGCCGGCGAGGATCTCGGCGGCGAGCACCTGGCGGCGGCGAGCGAGACAATCCCGGCGCTGGAGACGGTGCGATCGACTTCGACCGCATCGCTGTCGGCCGGGGCGGCTGGGAGCGGCGGAGATCCGGCCGCGATCGCACCGTTGCGGGCGAGCTGCTCGAGGTCGGCGGCGCTGAGGTGTGAGCGCAGGGTCTTGACGCAGGCGCCGCCGATGAGCAGGTGGATGGCGTCGACGCTGGCCCAGAAGCGAACCGTCACACCGGCCCGCGCGGGCCCCAGCCAGAACTAACGGCCGGCAACCCACAGGTTGCCCGACGCGGGGACAACGCGGTCAAACTCGACCGGCCCGCCCGCGGCGCGCTCAGCGTCCGGCTGCTCGACGACGTCCGCCTCGGCGGCGGCCGGGGGCTCGGCAGCGGCCAGTGCGCCCGGCAGCCACAGCCCGAGCAGATCGCGCTCGGACTCAGGGACGGGCGCAAAACGTTGCGCCGGGGTGACCGGCTCGCCGACGTCCAGGGCTTGGTGGGGCCGCTCGGCGTTATAGGCGCGCACCCAGTCATCCAGGGCGGCCTGCGCCGCAAGCAGCGAGGTGAACGGGCGGACGTCGTCGAGCAGCTCGCGGCGCAGGGTCTGATGGAAGCGCTCGATCTTGCCCGTCGTCGTCGGCGACCTGGGCTTCGTCAGCCGGTGAATGATCGCGTTCTTGCAACAGATCTTGTCGAACAGCACCTCGCCGCCACCGGCGCCGAAACGCGCGGCGGTGAACTGCTTGCCGTTGTCGGTGAGGATCTCCTCCGGAGCCCCGAAGCGCCTCAGCGCCTCCGCCAGCGCGAGGCACACCGCGCTGCCGGTCGCGCGCTCCACGACCCGCGCGATCACGCAATAGCGCGAGTGGTCATCGACGCCCGTCACGACCTTGGCCTCACGCAACTCCCCGGCCCTGGCGTCGACAAGCATCACGCCGCCGACGATGTCCATCTGCCACACGGCCATCGCCAGCGGCCGCTGCCAGCGCACATAGTCCGACGCCCTCTTGCGTCGCGCCCGCGGCAGGACCAGGCCGCGACGCACGAGGATCCGGTGGACCGTCGCCCGCGACGGCAACCCACCCGCCGGCACCGGACCGCGCATCAACTCATGCAAGATCCGCAGCGCTCCCCACTTCGGATGCGGGCGACGCAGTTCGCACACGACCGCCTCCAACTCGGCCGAGGCCTGATGCGGACAGCTGCGCGGCCGATGCGAGCCATCCGCGAGCCCCGCCAATCCCGCCCGGCGAGATATCTGGCCAGCCACGCGTGCACCGACTGCCGCGACACGCCCGCCTCCGTCGCGACCTCGGTGACCGTCGCCCCGTCCAACACCGCCATCACCGCTCGATACCGCTGCTCGACAACAGACAACGCCACCAATGCCAATCCCGGCCCCCCGCCCCAAAGCGACAGAGCCGATCACGGCCACCGGCGTCAAACATCTCCCGACACCCACCCGTCAAGCATCACCCGAGACAGGACACAGACGAGCGACAATTACTCGTGAGGGCTTTCTCTACATCCTCAAGGGCTGGCTTTCGCGCGCCGCCGGCCAAGCCGCTGCCTCCGGCCCGCCCTGACCCTCCGGACTTCGTCCTCCGGGCCGGCCGGCCCCGGCCAGCCCCGCTACCAGCACCAGGACACCCACGAGGACGCAGACAACCCGCCCACGACACGCGCCTGCCGCCAACACCGCTGGCCACGCACCGCCGCGGCCCAGACGATCGTGGGCGACTGCCCGCCGGCCACGCCCAGCAGGCGATCGCGCAACACGACCGCCGGTTCGTCCAACGCCTCGTCGCGTTCGATGGGCTCCATATTCTCTCTAGGGCGCAGCGCCCCGAAGTTCGCCCCCACAAGCGTCAAAACCGCCTGGGTGGCGGCTTTGACGGTCGGTGTGTCAGGTCTCGATCGCCGCTGGGGCTAGGGCCACGCAATCGGCGACGACGCAGGTAGCGGCGCGTCGAACGGCGCGAAGATCGGCGTCCCCTCGGGGATATAGCGCGGGCAGGTGCGCGACGTCCAGTCGGGCAGGCACGGGTTTTGCGGGTGAACCATCCACGGCCCGCGGTTGAGCTCGTCGACGTTGTTCCAGTCGTCGTGGTCCTGATCGTCGTCGCCGTCGAGGATGCCGTCGCCGTCGGAGTCCGGATCGAGGAAGTCCGTCGCGGGATAGATGTCGGGGTACATCTTCTCGGTCTTGTAGAGGCTGGTCTTCCAGAAGTGGGCGTGCATGCGACCGCTGGTCTCGTCAAAGTTCCCGAGGCGGTCGCCGTCGGCGTCCTTCTCGTCG
>Ga0307502_10000207_pt1 | contig 15963 bp, 12 predicted proteins | sample 16_S_MG_FD_201364 | JGI IMG/M metagenome (GOLD analysis project Ga0307502, IMG submission 201364) | Soil microbial communities from Populus trichocarpa stands in riparian zone in the Pacific Northwest, United States - 16_S | ecosystem: Environmental > Terrestrial > Soil > Riparian zone > Trees... | reverse complement strand
CGCCGTCCATCAGAACGTCTCCATCTGCCGAACGGCGCGCAGGATCGCGACGGCTGCTGCGAGCCTGCTGCTCGCGCCGTCCATCAGAACGTCTCCATCTGCCGAACGGCGCGCAGGATCGCGACGGCTGCTGCGAGCCTGCTGCTCGCGCCGTCCATCAGAACGTCTCCATCCGCCGAACGGCGCGCAGGATCGCGACCGCTGCCGCGAGCAGCAGCGGGAACAAGAACAGCGCGATCGCCGCCCCCTGGGCCAGGTCGCCGCCCTCGATGCCCTTGAAGTACGCGTAGCTCGGAAGCACCTGCGTCGCGCTCTCCGGCCCACCGCGCGTCAGGACGTACACGACCGTCATGTCCGTGAACGTCAGCACTGCGCCGAACAGCGCCGCCACGGCGACGACCGGCAGCGTCAGCGGCAGCGTGATCTCCCACAGGCGCCGCCAGAAGCCGGCACCGTCGATCGCCGCGGCGTCCTCGATGTCCTTCGGGATCGAGACCAGCCCGGCGAGCATGATGACCGCCGCGAGCGGCACGATGCGCCAGGTGTGCACGGCGATCACGGACGCCATCGCGAGGTTGTCGCGGCCGAGCCAGTGCATGTTGCCCTCCAGCAGGCCGAGCGAGCGCAACACCCAGTCGATCGGGCTGTAGATCGAGTCGAGCATCCACAGCCAGGCGATCGCTGCGAGTGCGATCGGGGTCGTCCACGGCAGCAGCACGAAGAACCGTACGAGCCACTTCAAGCGGAAGTCCGCCACGAGGATCAGCGCGAGCGCCTTGCCCAGCACGACGATCAGGACCATCGAGATGGCGGTGAAGACGAGCGTGTTTTGCAGCGCGCGCCAGAAGGCCGGGTCGTGGAAGATCGCCGAGAAGTTGTCCAGGCCGACCCAGTCGAAGCTCGGGTCGCCGGCCGTCACATCGCTGAAGGCGAACCCGATCGCGAGCAGGAAGGGCAGTGCGACGAGCAGGACGATGTAGACGACGGCGGGCAGCAGGAACAGCCGCGCCAGCACGCCGTCACGGTCGGCGATCGACCTTCTGCGGCCGCTCGCGTGCGTCACGTGCTGCCGGCGCCGAGCCATCAAGCGTCAGCCCGGCGCCGGCCGCGGCTCGATCCGCCGGCCGCTGTCGGCGTCGAAGATGCACAGGTCGCGCTCGTGCAGCGCGAACTCGTGCACCCGGCCGGGCTCGATCGCCGTGCTCACCGTCGCTCCGAGCCGCGAGATCACGCGCGTCTGCTCCCCGATCCCACGCACGGTCCCGTAGACGTGCCGGTCGCCGGACAGGTACTCGACGCGGTCGACCTCGAACTGGGCGCTCACCCGGCGGTCGCCTCCCTCGACGAGCTCCGCCGGCAGGAAGCTCTCCGGCCGGAAGCCGAGCAGCTCCCCGTCACGGGGCACGAGGTTCATCGGCGGCGAGCCCAGGAAGGTCGCGACGAACGTGTCCGCGGGACGCAGATAGACCTCCTGTGGCGGGCCGAGCTGGCGCAACCGCCCGCCGTACATCACCGCGATGCGATCGCCGAGGCCCATCGCCTCCGTCTGGTCGTGCGTGACGTAGATCGTCGTCGTCCCGAGCCGGCGCTGAAACCCCTTCAGCTCGTCGCGCGCCGTCGTGCGCAGCTTCGCGTCGAGGTTGGACAGCGGCTCGTCGAGCAGGAAGACGTCCGGCTCGCGCACGAGCGCGCGCGCGAGCGCCACCCGCTGGCGCTCCCCGCCGGACAGCTGGCGCGGCTTGCGCTCCAGCAGGTGGCCGATCTCCAGCAGCTCCGCCGCCCACGTCGCGCGCTGGTCGCGCTCGCCCTTCTCCATCCGCTGGGCCTTGAGCGGGAACGTGATGTTCTGGGCGACGGTCTTGTGCGGGTACAGGGCGTAGCTCTGAAACACCATCGCGATCTGCCGCGCCCGCGGGGGCAGCCCGTTGACGACGTGGCCGCCGATCAGCACCTCGCCTTCGGTGGGCTCCTCGAGCCCCGCGATCGTGCGCAGCAGCGTCGTCTTCCCGCACCCCGACGGTCCGAGCAGGACAAGGTACTCACCCTCGTCCGTCGCGAGATCGACGCCGTCGATCGCCCGGACGTCGCCGCCGCGAAAGTGCTTGCTCAGGCCCTTGACCTCGACCGCGAACGCCACTCAAGCGCCGCCGATCAGGCCCTTCTTACGCCACTTCTCGAAGATCGGCTTGATCTGGCTCTCCGCACGCGTCACCGCCTCCTGCGGTGTCGCGCGGCCACGGGCGGCGCGGGCGTACATGTTCGGGATCAGGAACGTCCCGAAGACCTCGCCGATGGCGGCATTGGCGTAGCCGCGGTGACCGACGTTCGTGGTCCAGTCCAGTGCGTCCTTCAGCACGGAGAGCTTGTCGCTGGGCTTGGAGCCGAACGGATCGTCGTCGAGCCAGTCGCCGAGCTTCGGCACGAGCTTTGAGAACGCGGGGAAGTCGTAGAGCTCGCTCTCCCAGGTCGCGCGGGCAAAGTTCTCCGTGTAGTGCAGCAGGAACTCCTGCGCGGCGTCGGGGTTCGAGGCGTACTTGGGAACGACCCAGTTGTACATCACGTGCTGGGCCGCGAGCCCGGCCTCAGGACCCTTGAGCGCGCGGACGAAGAACACGTCCTCGGCGACCTTCGGGTTGATCTTTTGCATCGTGCGGTACGCCGAGATCGAGTTGACGATGTACGAGAGCTTGCCGGCGACGAGCGCCTGGTTGTTGGAGGCCGGATTCCAGGCGAAGACCTCGCTCGTCATCGCGTCCTCGAACAGGCCTTTCATGTACGTCACGGCCGCGACCGTCTCAGGGGAGTTGACGATGACCTGCTCGTGCTCGTCTTGGATTGCGCCGCCGTATGACCACAGCAGCGCACGCAGCGCCATGTTGGAGTCGGTCTCCTGCGACATCCCGACGCCGACCGGGACCTTCTGCTTGGCTTTGATCTCGGCGCCTCCTTGGCGCAGCTCGGCCCAGCTCGACGGGCCGCTCGGCAGACCCACCTCGGTCCACATGCTCTTGCGATAGTTGCCGGGGTCCGGCACCCAGCTCGGGCTGTAGGCGTAGCACTTCTTCGTCGTCGGGTTGAGGCTGCTGCGCCGGCACAGCTCGATCTGCTTGCCAAAGCGCTTCTCGGCCTCCTTGGTGACGTCGGCGAGGTCGATCACGCTCGGCTCGAGCTGCGGCAGCGGAGCGATGAACTGCGCGAGGTCGTGTCCCGAGCGGGCGGAGATCTCGGATTCCAGCCTCGCGGGGATCGTCGTGACCTCGATGTGATCGACGGTGACCTTCACCCCGACCTTGCGCCCCCAATCCTGCGCGAAGCGATCGAACCACTTGTCGTGTCGCGGCACGAAGTGGCTCCAGAGCAGGATCTTCAGCTCGCCGGACAGCTTCGCGGTCGGCTCGGTGAACGTCTCCGCCGGAGCACCGGCGCCGCCCGCGCTCGTGCCGCCGCCGCCCTCGTCGCCGGATCCGCCGCAGCCTGCCAGCACGAGCGTCGCCGCAGTTCCCTGGATGAGCCTGCGACGCGTGATCACGAACGGCCTTGTCCGATCGGCCATGCGTCCCCCTCCCTCGTCATCGCCTGGTGGAGATCGCGCGACGTTAGCTCTCAGCCGCGGCGCTGTCCAATGCTGCCGGCAGCTGCGCGTCCGCCGGATGAGCACCGTCGGAGCTCGTCGTATAAACGCACCGGATTACGGTGTACCCCTATCCATGGGGGGCACACCGGCTGTAGCTTCGCGTGGCCGGGGGTGGATGTGACGGAGGAGCGACATGCATACATGGCGGAGCCGCGCGGGATTAGCCGCGATCATTGGGACAGCCGCCGTGCTCGGCGCGTCGAGCACGTCGGCGCAGGCGGCGCTGGTCGTCACGAACGTGGTCGACCTCCCTCCGGGCACGAACCCCGGCAGGATCGCGGTCGACGAGTCCAACGGCTCGGTCTACGTCGCCGACGGCGGGAACAAGGTGCTCGGTTTCTCCGCCGACCTTGGCACGAGCCTGCCGGACATCGCGACCGGGTCGGGCGCGTTCGGGCTGGCGATCGATCATCGCGCCGGCAGCCACCGGCTGTTCGTGACGCTCTACCCGGGCTCGGTCGAGGTGCACTCGCTGCCCACGGGCGCGACGCTCTGCTCGTATGGCGGCACGGGAGCCGGCCTCAACGCGGTCGCGTTCAACCCCAGCACCGAGAAGGCGTACGTGGCAGCCGAGGTGCCGCCGAACATCGCGGTCTCCGCCGGTGCGGGTAACTGCTCCATCACGTCGAACGTGTTCACACACGACAAGCCGCTCGACGTGGCAATCGATCGATCGGCCAACAGAGTTTATGGGCCGATCCACCACGCCAACGAGCTCGCCGTCATCGACGGAGCAACCGACACGCTCCTGAACCAGATCCCGTTGCTCGCGGGCAATCCCTTCGGCGTCGCGGTCGACAACATCCACCACCGTGTCTACGTCGCGCAGAACGTCGGCAACCAGATCGTCGACGTCGACTCCGGACCGACCGGGCAGGGACCGTACTCCCAGACGAACCTCACCGTCGGCGACGCGCCGGCGTCGATCGAGGTCGACGCGGCGCTGGACACGGCCTACGTCGGCATCCGCAACTTCCTGCAACTCGGCGTGGTCACACACGACGTGGTGCAGAGCCCGATCTCCTTGGGGTTCATCCCGGGCAAGCCGGCTGTCAACCCGGTGTCGCACTGCGTCTACGTGGCAGGCTCCCTGGGCGCGGACCGCAAGCTCGCGCGACTGTGCCCGAACAGCTTCTCCGACCAGGTCACGGCCGACGGCCCCGGCTGGTGGTATCGCTTGGGCGAGGGCTCCGGCACCACGATGACTGCCTCCGCAGGGGGCAAGAACGGCAATTACCAGAACGGCGTGGTGCTCGGCCAGCCCGGTGCGCTTGCCGGGGACAGCAACACGGCCGGGCTCTTCAACGGGACCGCCGCATACGGCTACGTCAACGGCATCGCGGCTCCCACGCAGGCGTACACGATGGAGATCTGGATGAAGGCCCAGGCGCCGCTTCAGAAGGGCACGCTGATGGACCACGGCGGTGGCGGCGCTCTCTACATCGAGACCAATCGCTTCTGCTTCCGTCAGAGCCAGACGCACATCTGCTGGCCAAGCGCGCCGACGACGGGAGACTGGTACCACGTCGCCGGCACCTGGGACGCCGTCTCGGGCACGGCCCGGCTCTACGTCAACGGCACGGAGCGTGCCAGCGGACAAGCGCCGACCGCCCCATCCGGCAGCGGCAGCTTCTACATCGGCTACGGCCAGTCGGCGCCCTGGTTCAAGGGCTTCCTCGACGAAGCGGTCTACTACCCGACCCGGCTGGGGGCCGATCGGATCGCATCGCACTACCACGCGGGGTGCGGCTGCTAAGGGCGCTCGCTGCTTGCCGCGGAACGACCAGTCGTTCCGCGGCAAGTAACCAGCTCCCCCGGTCGGGGGCGTGCGCCGCGCCTTGTAGACGCCTACCGTCCGCGCAGGGCTCGCAGCTCGGCTCGCAGCTGCGCGACCTCGGCCTCCAGGCGCGCGACGCGATCGGTCAGCGGCAGCTCGACGCGCTCGACCTCGGGTGCAGCCGGCATCGCGCGGCCTGGCGCGCGGACGACGGGCGCCGCTGAGTTGCCGGCCGAGACGGGGGTCGCCGTGGTTATGCCAACCGGCTCCGGCGCGTCGTCGTCGCTCAGGCGGTGGGCGTAGCGCTCCTCCTTCTGCCCCGGCCGACGCGGGAGCTCCTGCACGAGCTCTCGATCGATCAGCCGCGCGAGCGTCTCGTGTACCGACGCGAGATCGGCGAAGAAGTGCATGCGCTCGCTGCGCTGCTTGAGCTCACCCGGCGTCTGGGGACCGCGCAGCATGAGCACGCAGAGGATCGCGAGCTCGTCGGCCGCGCGCGTCAGCGCGTCTTCGAGCAGGTGGCGGTACTTCGATGTGCGACTGCCCGCGCCGCTTGACAGCCGCGCCCAGCGGCGGCGGTTCAGGCGCGTGATCGCGTCGCGGATCGTCGCCTCGTCGTAGGCCACGACCGGATCGCGGTTCGTGGACTGGTTGCACGCCGCCCGCAACGCGTTGAGCGTCAGCGGATAGTGGTCGGGCGTCGTGCGCTGCTTTTCGATCAGGCAGCCGAGGACCCGGATCTCGGCCGGCGTGAGGTCCATTCCTCAGTTGTCGGAACCCGCCTTGGGATCCTTGTCGGAGTCATCGAAACGGCGCAGCCAGTCGCTGAGCTGCTGGCCGGCGGAGCCGACGTGCTCGCCCGCCTCCCGGAAGAGCTCCTTGAAGCGCTCGCTGTAATGCGAGACCGCATCGCCGGCTTCCTCACGCGCCGGGCGCTCCTGGCCGCGGCGCATGTACTCGCCGCTGACGATCCGGTCGTACTCGCCGTCGCGGACCCACGTCAACAGCTCGTGAACGCGCTTGACAGGCAGCGCATGGTCGACGTGCATGTCGGTCAGCAGGCGGTGCAGGCGGTCCATGCCGGCGCCCGTCTCGGTGTACTCCATCGCCTGGCGCATGAACGCCTCGAGGTTCAGCTCGCCCGCGCGGGCGCCCGCCGACATCGTCATGAGCATCGAGCAGATCATGCGCGGGTCGCGGGTGACGATCGCCGCCGCGCGGTCGCATGTGAGCTCCGACGCGCGCGACCACTCCAGCAGCGCGTACTTCACCGCCATCAGCGGCAGGCCGGCGCCCATCGGCAGTCCGCGCGTCCCTAGCGCGAGCAGGATCGCCAGCGCGGTTCGGTACAGGACGTGGTCGGACAGGATGTGCGCGACCTCGTGCGCGAGCACGCCCTCGAGCTGGTCGTTGTCGAGCAGCGTGACGGTCTCGCTGTTGAGGACGACGATCGGCTTGGAGGCCCCGATCGTCATCGCGTTGGCCATCGGAAACTGGGTGAGGTAGAGCTCGGGCTCGTCGGACATGTCGAGCACGCCAAGGATGTGCTGGTAGCGCGTCCAGATGTCCGGCAGCTGGTCGGTGCCGATGCGCACCGATGCGCCGAGATACATCTGGCGCAGGGCGCGCTCGTAGCCGAAATCGATCAGCTTGCGCACGACGAGGTCGAGCATCGGGATCGACCCGAGGGCGGCGGTGGCGGCGCGATCGGCCGGATGCTCGTAGGCCTTCGGCGAGATGTCGGGGAGCCGGTAGGCCTCCGCGGGCGTCGTCACGCCATGAGCGTAGTACACCATTGGCTTCAGGCCCGCAGTCCTTGGGGGCTGCGCTCATTGTCTTGACTAACGTCCAGTGGCAGGCGTCGTCGGCGCACCTACACTCGGCTCCCGTGCCGCGGCCTTACACCGCTCCTCTGCCTGCGTGCGGTCTATCCAGAAGCGAGCGGGAGAGCAGAAGGTGATGGTCCGCAGCGAGGCGAACGTGCTGCACGAGCGTGGCGGCGCCATGAGCAAGGTGACAGTGGCTGGCCGCGCGGTGCTCGGCGTGCTGGCGATCGTCTTGCTCGCACTCGTCGTGGCCGCGCCGGCGGGTGCGGCGCCGGCCTGGCTTGCGCCTGACGACATCTCTGCCGCCGCGCCGGGTGCCGCAGCCCCGCGGCTCGTATTGGACTTCCAAGGCAACGCGGTCGCGGTCTGGTTGCACTCCGAGGGCACCCGCCGGATCATGGAAGCAGCGGTGCGACCGACGGGCGGGGACTGGCAGACGCCGGTCGAAATCTCAAACAGCGACCAGATCGCCGACGACCCGCCACAGGTCACGGTCGATCCACAGGGCACAGTGGTCGTGATGTGGCAGCGCTTCCAGGGCGGCGGCCGGATCGTGCAGAGCGCGGTGCGTCCCGCGGGCGGGGGCTGGCAGACGCCCGTCGACATCTCCAGCACCGCCGCCGTCAGCCCACGGCTAGCCGTCGATGCGCAAGGCAACGCAGTCGCCGTCTGGAGAGGTTACGACGGCACAAGCAGTGTCGTGCAGAGCGCGGTGCGCCCGGCGGGTGGGAACTGGCAGGCGCCGATCGACCTGTCGGCCACCGGTCAATCCGCGAGCAACCCGCAGCTCGCCGTCGATCCGCACGGCAACGCGGTCGCGGTCTGGAAGCGCAGCGTCGACTTCAACAACAGCGTCGTGCAGAGTGCGGTGCGACCGGCGGGCGGGGACTGGCAGACGCCCATCGACATCTCGACCGTCGGCCAGTACGACCACGACCCCGAGCTCGCCGTTGATCGGCAGGGCAACGCAGTCGCGGTCTGGTGGCGACTGGGCAGCGGCGGCTCCCACTTCGTGATTCAGAGCGCCTTTCGCCCGGTGGACGGCGCATGGCAGGTGCCTGTAGACGTGTTGTCAACCGGAAGTAGGAACGACGCGTTCTATCTGCGCTTGGCGATCGATCCGCAGGGCAACGCGATCGCCGTCTGGACGCACAGCGGCCGGACCGACAACGCCGTGCAGAGCGCGGTGCGTCCGGCGGGCGGGGACTGGCAGGCGCCCGTCGAGGTCTCAGGAACCGAGGTCATCACAGACCCAGTCGCAGGTGACCTGCGGCTCGCCGTCGGTCCGCACGGTAACGCGATCGTCACCTGGACCTACGGCACCCGCACCGAGATGGGCGTGCAGAGCGCGGTGCGCCAAGGGGGCGGAGACTGGCAGGCTCCCGTCTACTTGTCCGCACGCGGCGAGAACGCGAGCGAAGCGCAGGTCGCCTTCGATCCGCAGGGCAACGCGATCGCGGTGTGGGGGAGGTCGGACGGCTTGACCGGTGGCAAGGTGCATGCCGCCCTGCGCCCTGCGCGGGGCGACTGGCAGGCGCCCGTCGAGATCTCCGCCGCCGGCCAGAGCACGCTCGGCGCGCAGGTCGCCTTCGATCCGCAGGGCAACGCGCTGGCGATCTGGCATCGGGTCGACGGCACGAACTGGAACCTGCAGGGCGCGGGATACGATGCCGCCGGGCCCGTATTGCGCTCGCTCTCGGTACCGGCGTCGGGCGTCGCCGGCCGGCCGCTGTCCTTCTCGGTGTCGCCGTTTGACGTCTGGTCGAGCTTGGGGGCAACATCGTGGACGTTCGGTGACGGCGTGACCGCGATGGGCGCCGCGACCGCGCACACGTACGCCCACGCGGGCACGTTCACCGTCGGACTTACTTCGGCCGACGCGCTGGAAAACTCCAGCAATGCGACGCGCACGATCGCCATCGCGCCGGCACCAACTGCGCCGCCGCCACCACCTGCCCAGCCGCCGCCATCCCCGCGATCGTTGCCAGCGGTGACGGGGCTGCGGCTATCGCCGAGCACGTTCCGTGCCGCGCGGTCCGGTCCGTCCGTGAAAGCGGTGGCCGTGCGAGGAGCCGCAACGCGCGTGAGCTACACCCTCAACAAGGACGCCGGGGTGCGGTTCACGATCCAGCGCCGCGACCATGGACGCGCTGTTGGCGGACGCTGCGTCGAACAGAGATCCAACAACCGCGGTCAGACCGGCTGCAGACGGTTCGTGACGGTGCGCGGCAGCTTCACCCGCAGCCGCCTCGCTGGCGAAGATCGCTTCACGTTCACTGGCCGCGTGGGCGGTCGCGCGCTCAAGCCCGGCCGCTACCGACTCGAAGCGATCCCGATCGCCAACGGTCGCGCCGGCACCCCGGGGCACGCGAGCTTCCGCATCGCGCCCTAGCTCGCGATCTCTAGACTCCGCCACCGTGCGCGCTGCCACGATCCGCGACGGCGAAGTCCTCGTCGAGGAGCACCCCGACCCGGAACCGGGGTCCGGCGAGGTGCTCGTGCGCGTGCGTGCCGCCGGCCTGAACGGCGCCGACATGCTCCAGCGCCGGGGCCGCTATCCGGCCCCGCCGGGTAGCCCGCCCGACATCCCGGGTCTGGAACTCGCCGGCGAGGTCGCGGCGCTCGGACCCGGCGCGACCCGCTTCGCCGAGGGCGACCGCGTCATGGGAATCGTCGGCGGCGGCGGTCAGGCCGAGCTCGCCGTGGTGCACGAGCGCCAGCTGATGCCGGTGCCCGACGCCGTCGACTTCCCGGCCGCCGGGGGACTGCCCGAGGTCTTCACGACCGCCCACGACGCGGTCTTCACGCAGGCCGGGCTACGCCCGGGCGAGCGGCTGCTCGTCCACGGCGGCGCGGGCGGAGTGGGCACCGCGGCGGTGCAGCTCGCGCACGCGGTCGGCGCGCACGTCACCGCGACCGTGCGCAATCCCGACGCGCGCAACGCTGTCGCCGAGCTCGGCGCCGACGCCGTCATCGACCCGGAGGGCTTCGAAGAGAGCGGACCGTTCGACGTGATCCTCGAGCTCGTCGGCGCGCCGAATCTCGGCGCGAACCTCAAGGCTCTTGCGACCGGCGGGCGGATCGCGGTCATCGGCATCGGCGCCGGGGCGAAGGGCGAGCTGAACCTCGCGATCCTGATGGCCAAGCGCGGGCGCATCGTCGCGTCCACGCTGCGAGCGCGCTCGCTGGAGGAGAAGGCCGCCACCGCGCGGGCGATGGAGCGCGAGGTCTTGCCACAGTTCGAGCGCGGCGCCGTACACGTGCCGGTCGCCGAGACGTTCGAGCTCGACGATGTCACCGCCGCGTACGACCGCTTCGCCGCGGGGGGCAAGCTCGGGAAGATCATCCTCGAGCTGTAACCGGCCGTTTGCCTGGCGATGTGTGACGGAGTTCACACCCATTAACTGTCACACCTGTAGTTTGGTGCGCCAATTCATGGGGACCCCGGTACGACATGCTTGAGATCGACGCCATCAGCCGTCGCTACGGTTCGGTCGTCGCGCTTGAACGCCTGAGCTTCGCCGTCGAGGACGGCAGCATCTGCGGCTTCGTCGGCCCCAACGGTGCCGGCAAGACGACCGCGATGCGGATCATCCTCGGCGTGCTCGCGGCCGACGACGGCGAGGTGCGCTGGGATGGCGGGCGAATCGACGGCGCCACACGCGCTCGTTTCGGCTACATGCCCGAGGAGCGCGGCCTGTATCCGAAGATGCGCGTCGCCGACCAGCTGGAGTACTTCGCGCGGCTGCACGGCGTGCCGCGTGGCGACGCCGCGGCGGCGGCGCAGCGCTGGATCGAGCGCATGGGACTCACGGAGCGCGCTCGTGACCGCGTCGAAGCGCTCTCGCTGGGCAACCAGCAACGCGTCCAGCTTGCTGCGGCGCTCGTCCACGAGCCCGTCGCGCTGATTCTCGACGAGCCGTTCTCGGGACTCGATCCGATCGGCGTCGACGTCATGAGCGAGGTTCTGCGCGAGCGCGCCGGCGCCGGCGTCCCCGTGCTGTTCTCAAGCCACCAGCTGGAGCTCGTCGAGCGGCTGTGCGACAGCGTGGCGATCCTGAAGGCTGGCCGGCTCGTGGCGTTTGGGCCCGTCGCCGAACTGCGCTCGCGTGGTGGTCGGGGCGCGTGGCGGGTGGTCGTCAACGTCAACGGCGACGGCACGGACTGGATCGCGCGCGTCCCGGGTGCGCGCGTGCTCCAGGCGGACGCTCGCGGCCTGCTCGTCGCGCTCGAAGACGGCGCCGACGAGCAGGCGCTGCTGGATGCCGCGCGCGCGGCCGGGCGCGTCTGGCACTTCGCGCGCGAGGAACCGACGCTACGGAGCTGTTCAAGGGGGTGATCGCGGCATGAGGCCGCGTTACGCGGCGGCGCTTGTCGCGCGGCGGGAGATCGTCGAACGCATCCGCGACCGCTCGCTGCTGATCTCGACCGCCGTGACGCTCGCGATCCTCGCGGCGATCCTGCTCATCCCGCCGCTCATCGGGATCGGGGGCACGAAGACCTACAAGGTCGCGGTCGCGGGGCCGCAGGCCAAGCAGCTCGCGCGCGCCGCGCAACGGGATGCGAAGGCGTTCGATGCGAAGATCGAGATCGTCCGGGTCGCGGACGAGCGCGCGGTGCGCAAGGCCGTGGACGCCGAGAAGGCCGATGCAGGGCTGTCCGGCGACGCCCGCGCGATCGTCGTGCGCAAGAAGCTCGACGACAAACTCGGCAACGCGTTGCAGGAGGGCTCGCGGCAGCTGCGCTTACAGGCGCAGCCGCCACCGCCGCTTCCTGTCCATACGTTGCTGGCGAGCGACAACTCAGACGACCTGCAGACGATCACTTTCGTCGCCGTGCTGCTGCTCTATTTCCAGCTCGTCGGCTACGGGTACTGGCTCGCCTCCGGGATCGTCGAGGAGAAGGCCTCGCGGATCGTCGAGGTGCTGCTCGCCACGATCCGCGCCCGTGAGTTGCTCGCCGGCAAGATCGTCGGAATCGGGATCGTCGGCTTCATGCAGCTCCTCGTGATCGGCGTCGGCGCGACGGCTCTCGGGGTTGCGACCGACCAGGTCAACCTCACCGGCGACACGGCACGGGCGGTCGGCGTCGTGCTCGCGTGGTTCGTGCTCGGCTACGCGTTCTACGCCTGTCTGTTCGCCGTCGCCGGCGCGCTCGTGCCGCGCCAGGAGGACATCCAGAACACCACGACGCCGCTGTCGATCGTCCTCTTCGGCTCGTTCATGCTGTCGTTCGCCGCGATCGACGATCCCGGCGGCGGGCGCGCGACGGCGCTGACGTTCATCCCGCCGACCGCCCCGATGATCGCCCCGGTGCGGCTCATCGCCGGGGAGATGCCGGTCGAGCAGATCGTCGTGTCGGTGGCCGTGCTGCTGGCGGGTACCGCCGCGCTCGTGGCTATCGCCGCACGCATGTACTCCAACGCGGTGCTGCGGACCGGTACGCGCGTGAAGCTGCTGGAGGCGTGGCGGTCGGCGCAGAGCTGAGCACCGAGGGCGACCTGGGCCATCGTCAAGCTCGGTCGCGACGTGCCCGCTGCGGCGCGATCGTCGCGGCCGGATCGGCCGCCGAGTCCATCCCCGCGCGGAAGATCGCCCAGCGCTCGAGCGCCGCGCCGGCGAGCAGCGCGACGGCGCCGAAAGACTGGATGGCGCGGCCGCGGCTCGATCGCCCGCCGGTCCACGGGCGCAACCGCACGGCGGACACGCGCGCTGGGCTTCGCGCCGCCGACGCGCACGCCAGCGTCAGCGCGCCCGCCGCGCTCAACCCCTTGGCTGCGCGCGCAAACGGCTTGGCGCTGCCCTCGTGGTACGGGGCCGCGAGCGCCCCGAGCCGGCGCTCCATCGCGATCGTCGCGCAGAGCGACAACGTCGCGCCACCGACGGCCATCCGCCGCGCGGGCGCCGAGGCAGAAGGCCCGGCCAGGATGGTCGCGGCGGCCCCGGCGCTCGCCAGCGAGCTGCCCGCGAAGACGAATGGCAGCTCGCGGCGCGCCTCATGCCAGACCGGAACGGCGGTGCAGGCGAGCAGGGCCGCCGTGTACGTCGACAGCGTGGGACCGAGCAGCGCGCCGCCGACCTGCCCGGCGCGGCCCACCGCGGGCGCCACGCCCAACAGCTCGCGCCCCGCGCCGACCGCGACGGCGGGCGCGAACGCGCTCAGGATCCACGCTCCGACGCTCATCGGCGAGGTCACCTTGAACATCCGCAGCATGTTCAGGAAGCGCTCCGGCCGTCCGAGGTCTGAGATCAGCAGCGGCGGGCTGACCGCCACGCCCGCCAGCGCGACCGCCGATGCAGCCCGCGCCAGCCGTCTGTTGCCCTGCACGCTTGCGGCCAGCGCGAGCGGTGCCGAGGCGCCCGCCATCCCGCCCGCGAAGAAGTAGGCCGGGATCTCCCACGTCCAGACCGGCTCGTTGAGCACCGGCAGCCCGTAGTAGGAGCGCGGCCGGGCGCGGGGAACGGTCGGGCGCCCGTCGCCGGCGGCCGTTACGGCTCCCTGCCCATGGCTGCGATCGAGCGCGCTCATCGCCGCCGCGCACGGTGACGGCCGCCGCTCACCGCCGCTGCGACGCCGGCGAGGATCGTGCCCGCGGCGAGCGCCGTCAGTCCCCAGATGGCCGGCAGGCGGCGGACCGGATCGACCGGATCCGGCGGCAGTCCGTACACCTCGGGGTCGTCGAGCAGGAGAAAGAACGCGCCCGCACCGCCGATCCCGTCATCGCCGTCGGCCAGATACAGCTGCGCGCCCTGCTCGCCTGCCTGGACCAGTTGCGCCACCCGATCCTGGGCATGGGCGCGCAGCTCGTCGAGCGGACCGAACTGGATCGAGTTGGTGGGGCAGGCCTGCGCGCAGGCCGGCGTCTGGTCGTCCTTGAGGCGGTCATAGCAGAGCGTGCACTTGTAGGCGCGACCGTCGTCCTCGCGCCGGTCGATGACGCCGAACGGACAGGCGGGGATGCAGTAGCCGCAGCCGTTGCACACGTCCTCCTGCACGACGACCGTGCCGAACTCGGTGCGAAACAGCGCGCCGGTCGGGCAGACCTCCAGGCAGGCCGCGTGCGTGCAGTGCTTGCAGACATCGGAGGCCATCAGCCAGCGCAGGCCACCCTCGCCGTCGTCGCCGAGCTCGAAGGCGTTTCGCTGCTCGATGAACGCGACGTGGCGCCATGTGTCGGCGCTCAGCCCGCCGGTGTTGTCCATCGACATGCCGCGATGCACGAGCCCGTCCTCGGGCACACGGTTCCACTCCTTGCAGGCGACCTCGCAGGCCTTGCAGCCGATGCACAGCGACGTGTCGGTGAAGAAGCCGACGCGCTCGCGCGCCTCCTCGCCGTAGGACGCCTGCCACGACGACGTCGGCAGCTCGAAGTCGCTCATGCGCCCTCAGCGCGACGGCGGTAGGCGGCGACGTACTGAAGCAGCGCGGGTCCGCGCGGGCGCCGGCCCGGCTGCACGTCGCAGGTCGCCGACTTGAACTCCGAGATGTGGACGTTTGAGTCCAGCACGATCGGCAGCAGGTCGTTGGCGGAGTCGCCGCGTGCCAGCCCGCTCGTGCCCCAGTGCCACGGCGCGCCGACCTGATGCACGGTGCGCCCGTCGATATCGAGCGACGTGATGCGCTCGGTGACCATCACGCGCGCTTCGATCGCAGTGCGCTCGGTGACGATCGTCGCCCAGTCGTTGTGGCGCAGGCCACGTTCGGCGGCCAGCTCGGGCGAGACCTCGACGAACGGATCCGGTGCGAGCTCGGCGAGATAGGGCATCCAGCGCGACATCGCTCCAGCGGTGTGGTGCTCGGCGATCCGGTACGTCGTCAGGACGTAGGGGAAGACGTCGGCGCCGGGTTCGCCGTGGGCCGGGTTGTAGCGGTTGTCCTGGCGCGGGAACTGCTCGCGCGTCGGGTCCGCGGGCTGGCGTGGATACAAGAGGTTCGATGCCGGCGACTCGTGCGGCTCGTAGTGCGCCGGCAGCGGGCCGTTGGTCAGGCCGGTCGGCGCGAACAGCCAGCCCTTGCCGTCGGCCTGCATGACGAACGGCTCGTCGCCGCGCAGCGCGTCCTCCGCCTTCGCGCCCTCGGGCGGCTCGTAGTCCGGCGGCATGTCGACCTTGAAGTCCGGAACGTCATGGCCGGTCCAGGATCGATTGTCGGGATCCCACCAGACATAGGCCTTGCGCTCCGACCACGGCCGGCCGGCAGGATCGGCCGACGCGCGGTTGTAGAGGATGCGGCGGTTCAGCGGCCATGCCCACGCCCACTCGGCCGCGACCCAATCCTGCTCGGTGCGTGGCTTGCGGCGGTTGGCGAGATTGCGCTCGCCGCCGTACACGCCGGAGTAGATCCAGCAGCCGCAGGCGGTCGAGCCGTCGCCGCGCAGCTCGGTGTAGCCGGACAGTGCCTTGCCATCGGGTCCGTACTCGGCGCCCGATATCTCGCGCAGCACCGTCTCGGCGTCGGGCTCGGCGGTCGGCCCGGCGGTCGGGTAGTCCCAGGTCAGATCGAGGATCGCGCGGTCGCGGGGGTCCTGCGAGCCGGCGAGCTTCTCGCGGATGCGCCGCCCGAGATGGAACATGAACCACAGCTCCGAGCGGCAGTCCTCTGGCGGTTCGATCGCCTTGTTGTGCCACTGCAGCAGGCGCTGGGTGTTCGTGAACGAGCCGTCCTTCTCGGTGTGCGCGGCGGCGGGCAGGAAGAAGACCTCGGTTGCGATGTCCTCCGTGACGAGC
>Ga0307502_10000206_pt1 | contig 15996 bp, 16 predicted proteins | sample 16_S_MG_FD_201364 | JGI IMG/M metagenome (GOLD analysis project Ga0307502, IMG submission 201364) | Soil microbial communities from Populus trichocarpa stands in riparian zone in the Pacific Northwest, United States - 16_S | ecosystem: Environmental > Terrestrial > Soil > Riparian zone > Trees... | reverse complement strand
CATCGGTCACACCGTCGGCACGATGGGTGCCAAGTGGTAGCTCGGATCGGGGCCGGCATCGCCCGGCCCCTCGCCGGCGGCGTCCGCGCCGGCCGCAAGTGGGGCTAGTGCGGTCCACGGCCGCGTCGGCTCCATAAGACGTCGGGCGCCGTCGTACCCCTCCCGCGGATAAGGTCCGGCCATGCGGGCAGGGAGAGCGATCGTCGTCGCAGCGCTGGTCGTCGGCCTCATGGCCGCCCCGGCGCACGCGACACCACACTTCAGCGTCGGGCAGGGTCGCGATCCAGGCGTGGCGATCGATGCCGCTGGCACGGCGTACATCGGCTGGCAGGTCAACACCTCCGCCGATACGGGAGACGCCGTGCAGCTGTGCGTGCTCCCCGCGGGCGCGCGCGCGTGCGCGAGCCTTGCCACGATCGCGTTCCCGGGCTCGGGCTACAGCGTCGGCCAGGTGAGCGTGCTGCTTGCATCGCCGGGCGTCGTCCAGGTCGCGGTGGGACGCAACCTCCAGAACGTCTACGGCTACTACCTCGGCACGTCGGTGGACGGCGGCGCGACCTTCAACGTGCCGATCCGCATCGGCGGCGAGTTCGCCAAGCGCGCCGAGCTGCTGCCGGGCGGCCTGATCGCCGCGCAGGGCGACGACGTGCGCACGCTCTCCGGTGCGATCCTGCGCCCGGACGGCTCCGACGCGCGGACCGAGCCCGCGAAACTGGGCGAGCGCGCGCAGTTCAGCGACGTGACCGTGCAGGGCGGCGACGTCTACGTCGCGGGCTCGCTGGCGGGCCCCACGAGCGTGGCCCATCTGCCCGCGGGAGCCGCGTCCACCGATCCCGCCGCGTGGCAGGTGCTGCCCGACATCGCGGAGGGCGACAGCCCCGAGCTCGCCCCCGGACCGCTGGGCCCTCTGGCCCTGATGGAGAACAACGCCCCCGGGATCGCCGCGCTCTTCGTCCGCCGCTGGACCGGCACGGCGTGGACGCCGCATCTCACCATCGGGCCGGAGAACTCGAGCTCGCCGTACGCGATCTCCGGAGCCGGCCCGCGGGTCGTCGCCGCCTGGGCGCGCAGCCTGCCGAGCTCGGGCAACCTCGTGCAGTTCTCGGGCTCGGTGGACGGCGGCGCGCTGTGGTCGACCGCGGCCACGCTCGCCGTCATCGACGGCACGCCGCAGGACCTGGAGGCAGCGGTGCTTCCCAACGGAACCGGCGTCGTCGTCGACGGCGGCAGCTTCGAGGACAAGCCGATCGACGTCTACGTGGTCGACCCGCACCGCGCCAAGATCGCGCGGGCGCGGTTCGGCTCGACCACGGTCCAGCTGCGCGCCGACGACGGCGACTGCATCCCCGACACGCAGCTGAGCCTGCGCGTGCAGGCGGCGCGCGACGGCCTGCTGGTCAGTCCGGGCACCGTCCTGCGCGGGGCCCGGATCTCGGTGAGCCGCTCGCGCGTGGAGCGCCGGGGCACCTGGTCGCTGCTCGTCGACCTGCGCCGCTCGCGGGCCAAGCGCACGGCGACCGTGCGGCTGGTCCCGCGCCACGGCCGCGCGCGCACCCTGCGCCTGCCCGTCCGCGGCTGCGGGCGCGTGGCCTGACCCGTGAAGATCGTCATCCCCGGCGGCTCGGGACAGGTCGGCACGGTGCTCGCGCGCGCGTTCGCGGGCGACGGGCACGAGGTCGTGATCCTCAGCCGCGGCGGCGCGGCCGCCGCCGGGCGCGCCGTGCACTGGGATGCGACATCGCTCGGCCCATGGGCCCAGGAGCTCGAGGGCGCTGACGTCGTCGTCAACCTCGCCGGGCGCAGCGTGAACTGCCGCTACAACGAGGCCAACCGCCGCGCGATCATGGACTCGCGCGTGGAGTCGACCCGCGTGCTCGGCCAGGCCATCGCTCAGGCGCAACGCCCGCCGCGCGTGTGGCTGCAGTCGAGCACCGCGACCATCTACGCCCACCGCTACGACGCGCCCAACGACGAACGCAGCGGGCGCCTGGGCGGCGACGAGCCCGACCTGCCCGACACGTGGCGCTTCAGCACCGACGTCGCGCGCGCGTGGGAGCGGGCCCTGGACGAAGCCAACACGCCCAACACGCGCAAGGTGGCGATGCGCACGGCGATCGTGCTGGGCCCCGATCGCGGCGGGATCTTCGACGTCCTGCTCGGCCTGGTGCGCCGCGGCGTCGGGGGCACGGCGGGCGACGGACGCCAGTACATCTCCTGGATCCACGACGAGGATCTCGTTGCCGCCCTCTATTTCCTGATCGAGCACGACGACCTCGACGGCGCGATCAACGTGGCGGCGCCCGAGCCGCTGCCCAACGCCGAGTTCATGCGCGCGCTGCGCCAGGCCTGGGGCACGCGCGTGGGCCTGCCGGCGACCGCGTGGATGCTCGAGCTCGGGGCCGTGTTCATGCGCACCGAGACCGAGCTGATCCTCAAGAGCCGGCGCGTCGCCCCCGGGCGGCTGCTCGACGCGGGCTTCGCCTTCCGCCACCCCAGCTGGCCGGAGGCGGCGCGCTCACTGTGCGCTGCGTGGCGGCTTGCCCGATAGCAGGTGGCTCTCGCGCCACTGGACGAACTTGCCGCTCACCGTCGAGCAGTAGTCCGGGCTGCGCTTGCGGAAGCAGTGGTAGCCGCTGACGATGCAGCCCGTGGTCGGCGGCGGGCGGTCGGCGGCACGACGGCACGACGGGCTCGACCCCACCTTGGTCAGGAGGCTGCGGATCAGGGCCTTCCCCGCCGTGCACGAGACCTTGGTCGTCCTGATCGAGCTGGCGCGGACGGACGTTCCCTTCACCTTCACGATCACCGAGCCCGCGCAGCGGGTCGCCACGGGCACGCCGGCGGCCTGCCGGGCGGTCGTCGACGACGGCGCGCAGAGCGCGGCCGCGCAGGCAAGGGCGAGGAGCAGACGTCGCATGCGCCCCAGTCTCCCCTTCCATGAGCGCGCGAACACATCTTCGCTATCGTCGTAAAGCGGAATGACGAATCCGCTTGTGCTCAGTGTCCTGGACCAATCGCCGATTTCGGAGGGCTCGACCGGCGCCGACGCCCTGCGCAACACGCTCGACCTCGCGCGGCTCGCCGACGAGCTCGGCTATCACCGCTACTGGCTGGCCGAGCATCACGGCGGGACGATGCTCGCCGGGCCCAGCCCCGAGGTCCTGATCGGCCCGGTGGCGATGGCCACCACGCGAATCCGCGTGGGCAGCGGCGGGGTGATGCTCCCCCACTACAGCCCGCTGAAGGTGGCCGAGAGCTTCAGCATCCTCGCCGGCCTCTTCCCCGATCGCATCGACCTCGCCATCGGCCGCGCGCCCGGCACCGACCCGCTGACGACCTTCGCGCTGCAGCGCGACCGCCGCCAGGCCGCTCCCGACGACTTCCCCACGCAGCTCGCGGAGCTCCTCGGGCTGCTGGAGAACCGCCTGCCGCACGACCACCCCTTCGCGCGCCTGGCGGACCTGCCCGGCCTCCCCCACGCGCCCGAACCATGGCTGCTGGGCTCCTCGCCGCAGAGCGGCATCTGGGCCGCCGAGCTGGGCCTGCCCTACGCCTTCGCCGACTTCATCAACCCCACCGGCGCGCAGGTCGCGGCCGACTACCGCACCCGCTTCGTCGAGACCGGACGGGCCCCGGCCCCGCGCCTCGCCGTCGGCGTGTGGGCCATCTGCGCGGAGACCGACGAGGAGGCGCAGCGGCTGGCCGCCAGCGCGCGGATGGCGATGATGATGCTGCGTCGCGGGCGCCTGATCGCCGTCCCGCCGCCCGACAAGGCGGTGCGCTTCCTGGAGTCCGAAGGCCAGGCGCTCGACGCGATGCCGCCCGGGCGCCGCACGGTGGTGGGCTCACCGCAGACCGTCGCCGCCGGCCTGCGCGACGTGGCCGCCGCCTACGGGGCCGAAGAGGTCATCGTCGTCAGCATCACCTTCGATCACGAGGCGCGGCGGCGCTCCTACGAGCTCATCGCCGAGGCGTTCGAGCTCGCGGACGCCCGCGTCGGCGAGCGCGTCGCCTCCTAGCGGGTACCGTCGGGGCGTGGCCGACGCCCCCGCTCCGGCGCCCGGAGTCCGCACGCGCCCCGCCCGCTTCGTCCCGCGCCTGCACTGGGAGCTGCTCGTGTGCGGCGTCGCCGGCCACGAGCTCATCGGCCTCGACGCCGCCCACGCGACCAGCGAAGATGCGCTGGTCGTGCGCGAGATCGGCGGCGTGCGCTGGCATCGCTGCCTGCGCTGCGACAGCTGGCTGGCGCTCCCTCCACCCGCGCATCCCGCGCGCGAGGAGCCGCCGGGTCGCGACGAGATCGAGCTGCCCCTGCGCGGGCGCCCGCTGCGCGACAAGATCGTGCTGCGCCTCATCGCCATCAACCGCGCGGTGCACTTCGTCGTCCTCGGGCTCCTCGGCATCGCGATCCTGCTCTTCGCCTCGCACCGCGCCGAGTTCCGCGACCGCTTCTACCGCGTCCTGACCGACCTGCAGGGCGGCGCCGTGGCCGGCGGCGGGCACGGCCAGCACGGCCTGCTCGGCGAGATCGACAAGCTCTTCTCGCTGCAGTCCTCGCGGCTGCACCTCTTCGCCGCGGTCATCCTCGTCTACGCCGCGGTCGAGGGCGTCGAGGCCGTCGGCCTGTGGTACCAGCGTCGCTGGGCCGAGTACCTGACCTTCGTCGTCACCGCCTCGCTGCTGCCCATCGAGGTCTACGAGCTGGTCCACCGGCTCTCGCCCCTGAAGGTCCTCGCCTTCGTCGTCAACGTCGCGGTCGTCGCCTACCTCCTCTACGCCAAGCGGCTGTTCGGCCTGCGCGGCGGCGCGGCCGCCGACGAGGCGATCCGCGCGGCGGACGTGGGCTGGGATGCGCTCGAGCGCAGCGCGCCGGAGGCGGCTCCCGGGTGATCGGCGTTATGTAGACCGCCTCTGGCGGCCGCGCCCTCCGAATCGCGTAGCTTGGCCGCATGCCCCTGCACCCCGCGCGCCCGCGCGCGAGCGACGACGAGTACCTCGAGGTCCACCCCGAGTACGCCTCCGAGCTCGCGAGCAGGCCGCTCCCCAGGCTGCGCCTGCCCGACCAGTCGACCGCGCCGCGGATCGCCTTCCAGCTCGTCCACGACGAGCTGATGCTCGACGGCAACCCGCGGCTGAATCTCGCGACCTTCGTGACGACGTGGATGGAGCCCGAAGCGCGCGCGCTGATCGACGCGGCCGTGGACCGCAACCTCGTCGACAAGGACGAGTACCCCCAGACCGCCGAGCTCGAGCGCCGCTGCGTCAGCATGCTCGCCGACCTCTGGGGCAACGACCAGCGCACCGCGACCGGGTGCTCGACGACGGGCTCCAGCGAGGCCTGCATGCTCGCGGGCATGGCGCTCGAGCGCCGCTGGCGCGGGCGCGGCGCCGCGGGACGGCCGAACCTCGTCATGGGCGCCAACGTGCAGGTCTGCTGGGAGAAGTTCTGCCGCTACTGGGACGTCGAGGCGCGGATGGTCCCCGTCACCGAGGGCGCGACGCACCTGACGCCCGAGCGCGCGGCGGCGGCGTGCGACGAGAACACGATCGGCGTCGTGGCCATCCTGGGATCGACCTTCGACGGCAGCTACGAGCCGGTGGCGGAGATCGCCGCGGTGCTCGACGCGCTGCAGGCACAGCGCGGGCTCGACGTTCCCATGCACGTCGATGCGGCGTCGGGCGGCTTCGTCGCTCCCTTCGTCGACCCCGACCTGATCTGGGACTTCCGCCTGCCGCGCGTGCAGTCGATCAACGCGTCGGGCCACAAGTACGGGCTCGTCTACCCAGGGCTCGGCTGGGTCCTGTGGCGCGAGCCGGCGGCGCTGCCCGACGAGCTCGTCTTCCATGTCGACTACCTCGGCGGCGACATGCCGACCTTCTCGCTGAACTTCTCGCGCCCTGGGGCGCAGGTGGCGGCGCAGTACTACACCTTCCTGCGGCTCGGCCGCGCCGGCTATCGCGCCATCCAGCAGGCGTGCCGCGACACCGCGCGGTTCGTGGCCGACCAGGTGGCCAGGCTCGGCCCGTTCGAGCTGGTCTCCGACGGCTCGCAGCTTCCCGTGTTCGCCTTCCGCGTGCGCGACGAGGTCGAGCGCTACTCGGTCTACGACGTGTCCGAAGCCGTGCGCAAGCGCGGCTGGATCGTCCCCGCCTACCCGATGCCGCGCGACCTCCAGGACCTGCACGTGCTGCGCGTCGTCGTGCGCAACGGCTTCGGGCGCGACCTCGCGCGCACGTTCATGGACGACCTCGGGCGCGCCGTGGAGCACCTGGAGGCCGGCGGGGGCCGTGTCGCTCCCGACCACCGCGCGGGGTTTCACCACTAGCCATGGCCGATCGCGGCAAGCGGCGGCGCGACCGTGGCGCGCGCGGGACGGGTGGGCCCTCGGTGCGCGTCGTCGCCGCCGAGGGCGGGCGGCGGCGCCTGCTCGTCGACGGGCTCGAGGCGGCGGTCGTCGATCGCGCCGACCCCACCCACCTCGACTTCCCCTACATGCGCTGGATCGCCGACGTTCTCGATGTCGGCTGGCGCGCGGACACGCCGCTGCGCGCCGTGCACGTCGGCGCGGGCGGGTGCGTGCTGGCGCGCTACCTGGCCGCCACGCGGCCCGGCTCGCACTCCGAGGCCTACGAGAACGACCCCGCCGTCGTCGACGCGCTGGCCACCGTCCTCGACCTGCGCGTCGAGCCGGGGCTGAGCGTGCACCTGGGCGACGGCCGCGCCCTGCTCGCCGGGCGCGCGGCGCGCAGCGCCGACGTCGTGGTCACCGACGCGTTCGCCGGTCCGCTCGTCCCCACCCACCTGACCACGATCGAGTACCAGCACGAGGTGCGCCGCGTCCTGCGCGCCGGCGGCGTGCACCTCATGAACGTGATCGACGCGCCGCCGGGGCGCGCCGCGCGCCGCCAGGCGGCCACGCTGCTCGAGGCCTTCGCCGAGGTCGTGCTCATCGCCCCGCGCGCCGTGGTCGCGGGCCGGCGCACCGGCAACGTCGTGCTGGCGGGCGCCGACCGCACCCTCAGCCTCGCGCGCCTGCGCGCCCGCGCGGGAGACGGCCACGAGGTCCTCGCCCCCGCCGAGGTCGCCGTGCTCGCCGAGGGCGCCGCGGTCCTGCGCGACCGCTGACTACGCGCTCGCCTCGTCCAGCGCGCGCAGCTCGTCGGCGCTCAGCTCGAGGTCGGCCATCGCCATCAGCTCGGCGAGCTGCTCGGGCGTACGCGCGCTCGCGATCGGCGCGACGACGGTGGGCTGCGCCGCCAGCCACGTCAGGCTGGCCGCGGCGACCGGCGCGCCGTGTGCAGCGGCCGCCGCGTCGAGGGCTGCGAGCACGCGCTCGCCGCGCTCGTCGAGGTAGGCGCGGGCGCCTTGTGCCCGCTGGCTCTGGACGTCGTCGGCGCCAGGGCGGTACTTGCCCGTGAGGAAGCCCTTGGCCAGCGCGAAGTACGGCAGGCAGCCGAGGTCGTGGCGCCGGCAGACGTCGGCCAGCCCGTTCTCGTAGTCGCGCTCGACGAGGTTGTAGTGAGGCTGCAGCGCGACGTAGCGCACGAGCCCCTCGCGCGCGCTGGCGGCCATCGCCGCCTCCAGCCGCACGGGCGAGACGTTCGAGGCGGCGACGTGGCGGACCTTGCCCTCGCGGACGAGCTCGTCGAGCGCGCCGAGCGTCTCCTCCGGCGCCGTCACCTCGTCGTCGCGATGGGTGTAGAGCAGGTCGATGCGATCGGTCTGAAGGCGTTGCAGCGACTCCTCGGTCGCGGCGCGCACGTTGTCGGCCGCGAGCCCCTTGCGGTCGGACTTCGAGCCGACCTTGGTGGCCACGACGATCTGCTCGCGGTTGCCGCGCGCCGCCATCCAGCGCCCGAGGATCTCCTCCGACTCTCCCCCGCGGTGGCCGGCCACCCATTCCGAGTAGCCGTCGGCCGTGTCGACGAAGTTCCCGCCGCCGGCCACATACGCGTCGAGCACGGCGAAGGACTCGGCCTCGTCGGCCGTCCAGCCGAACACGTTCCCGCCCAGGCACAGCGGGTGTACGACGAGGTCGGTCGAGGGGATGTTGCGCATGCAAGCAACCTACCGGGCGCGCAAACCCAGCAAGTTCCCGACTTCCGGAGCGTTGAGGCGGGGGTGGGAAAGCTCCTCGCCATGCTGATGCTGCTCGCCGTCCTCGCCCCCGTGGCGAGCGCCGCCGCGGCCGATCGCGTCCTGGTGGCCAACGTCCCGCGCGGGCTCGCCCAGGCCCAGCGCGTCGGCGCGTCCCCGGCCGCCGAGCGCATGCGCATCGGGCTCGTCCTCGCACATCCGCACCCGTCCGATGAGGACGCGCTCCTGCACGGCCTCTTCGATCGCTCGAGCCCCGACTACCACCGCTTCGTGACGCCCGGGCAGTACGCCCAGCGCTTCGGCGTGGCCGCAGCCACGCAGCGCGACGTCCGCGCCTGGCTCGCCGACGGCGGCCTGCGCGTCGACCACGTGACCGGCGCCGGCGACTACTTCCTGGCCGCGGGCACCGTGGCCCAGGTGCAGGCGCTGCTGAAGACGACGATCGGTCGCTACCAGGCGGGCGGCAGGACGTTCGACGCCAACGACACGCCGCCCTCCGTGCCGCGGGCGCTGCCGATCTTCGCCGTCCTCGGACTCGACAGCTCGCGGCGCCATCAGACCATGGCCGACCTCGGCGGCGTGCAGGACACGCCGGACGTGGGCGCGCAGTCGCCCGAGGAGCTGCGCTCGGTCTACGAGCATCCCGCCGGCATCACCGGCCAGGGCACGTCGGTGGCCATCCTCGGCAACGGCGCGACGGATTCGGTCATCGCCGACCTGCACGACTTCGACGAGCAGCACGGCATCGCCCCGCTCCCCGTCGACGTCGTGCACGTCCCCGCCAACGGCGACTTCTCCGACACGAGCGGCAACCTCGAGTGGAACATCGACATGCAGGCGATCCACGGAATGGCGCCGGGGATCAGCCGCGAGGTCCTGTACTTCGCGCCGTCGCTGGCCGACAGCGAGCTGACCGCGGCCCTCGGCGCGTGGGTCAACGACCCCAACGGGCCGCCGATCATGAACGCGTCGCTGGGCGAGTGCGAGCAGATCCCGATCCTCAACCCGATCCTCAACAACCCCATCCTCAACCCCATCAACGGCAACAACAACCCCAACGCGCTGCCGGTCAGCCAGGCCGTCAGCCAGGCCTCCGAGCCGGCCACGACCCAGCTGCTCCAGCAGGCCGTGATGCAGGGGCGCAGCTTCTTCGCCGCCTCGGGCGACAACGGGTCGTCGTGCACGGTCGCCTATCCCGGCGCCAACGGCGTGGCCAACGAGGGCGTGCCGCTGACCTCCGACCCGGCCAACACCCCGTTCACGACCGGCGTCGGCGGGACGGTGCTCTACAGCGACGGCAACGAGCCCGCCGGGCGCGCCCTGGAGAAGGCGTGGGAGTACTCGGGCGGTAACTCGAGCCCCTTCATCCGCGCCCCCGACTATCAGCAGGGCATCGCCAACCTGAGCCACCCGTGCGCGACCGACGCCCAGGGCCAGCCGACCAACACCGGCCAGCTCTGCCGCGGAGTGCCCGACGTCGCCGCGCTGTCGGGCGACGCGGTGGCCAACGGCTACGCGATCGTCTCCGACGGCGCCGACGCCGGCGGCGGTGGCACCAGCCTCTCCTCGCCGCTGTGGGCGGGCATGTGGGCCGATGTCCTCAGCACCGCACCGGCGGGCAGCCCGGGGTACGGGTTCGCCAACCACGCGCTCTACGCCATCGCCAAGGACCCCGCCCGTTACGCGCAGGCCTTCCACGACATCACGGCCGGAGCCAACGGGCTCAACACGACCCTGCCCGGCTACGACTACGTCACCGGCTTCGGCGTGCCGCGCCTCGCGGGGCTGATCGCGCAGGTCCAGGCCGTCACCGGCATCGCCGGCCGCTCACCTGGCACCGGCGCGAGCGGGTGCGCCGATCGCAGCGCCCCGGTCTCGCGCTTCGCCCGCAAGGGCGCCGTGAAGGCGACGCGCAAGCGCCTGGCGCTCGCCGGGACCGCCAGCGACCGTGGGTGTCGCGCCAACGGCGCCGGCCGCGTGGCGCGCGTGCGCGTCGCGGTGGCCCGTCGGGCGGGCAAGCGCTGTCGCTTCCTGAAGGCCAGGAAGGGCTTCACGGCGCCGCGCAGCTGCTCCAAGCGGGTCTACCTGTCGGCCAAGGGAACGGCGCGCTGGCGCTTCACCCACCGCGGGCGCCTGCCCAAGGGCAGCTACCGCGCCTACGTGCGCGGCACCGACGAGGTCGGCAACGCGCCGCGCAAGCTCGCCAAGACGGCGATCCGCAGCTTCCGGATCCGCTGAGCTCAGGCCGGTGCGGCGACGCGGCCCGCGATGGCCGCCGCCGTCGCGGGGCGCAGGTCGGCGAAGCTCAGCCGGCGCCCGCCGGTCGTGCGCACGCGCAGGACGGCCGAGCGGCGCAGCGGCCGGCCCAGCCGCTGGTCGACGTCGGCCACGTCGCGGAAGCGCAGCGAGCGCACACGATGGGTCGGCGCGTCGTCGAGCAGCCACAGCAGGCGGCGGTCGGTGACCGCCAGCAGCGCCTGCGGGCTGGCCCACGTCGACGTCGGCGTGACCATGGCCACGGCCTCGCCGTCCTCCAGCGCCGCCAGCAGCTCGCGCCCGAGGGCGCGGCGCAGGGGCTCGGCCAGCCACGCTCCGGCGCGCACGCGCGCGACCGGCGCCTCCGGCCGGGCCGCCGGCGGCGCCGTGCGCCCGTTGCGCTCCAGCCAGCGCTCGGAGCGCACGAGGTCGTAGGCGGCGTTGATCTCGGCCATGCGCCGCGTCGCCTCCTGCCCGCGCGCGCGATCGGGGTGCCAGCGCTTGGCCAGGCGCCGGTAGGCCGCGGCGACCTCCTCGCCGGAGGCGGCGGGCGTGACGCCCAGGACGGCGAACGGGTCCGCGCTCACGCGCCCATCGTAGAGGCGACCTCGACGGCGAAGGCCGCGTCGTAGGCCTCGGCCAGCGGGCACGCGCCCGGGTGCGTGAGGGCGCCTACGGTGGCGGTCATCGGCTCGAAGCAGATGAACGGCTGGCCCGCCGGCGCGAAGACCTGCGCGAAGCGATAGCCGTGCTCGAAGCGCACGGTGACGGCACGCTGCGCGTCCCGCGCGGTGAAGGCGACCGGGTCCTCGCCGACCGCGTAGAGGTCGTCGAAGGTGCGCTCGCCCAGCGGCGCGCGCTCGGCCTCCTGGGGCTCGCTCGCGCCGGTCGGCAGGCCGCGGGCGTCGAGCGCCAGGTGCGTGCGGGCCGGCAACGTGACCTCGAGCGCGGCGCGCTCGCCGCCGAGCTGCAGGTAGGGGTGAAACCCGAAGGACACCGGCACCGCGGCGTCGCCGATCGCGCGCAGGGTGATCTCGACGCGCAGCGCGCCGGGCGCCAGGGCGGCGGTGAACGTGAGCCGGTGGGCGAAGGGGAGGCTCTCCAGCAGCTCGGGACGCTCGAAGCTGAATTCGGCCACCAGCCGAGCCTCGTCGTCGCTCGCCTCCAGCACCGCGACGCGCCAGTCCCGCGAGCCGCCGAGGAGCCCGTGCATCGGCAGCCCGTGCTCCTCCAGGCGCACGCCCGGCGCGCCCTCGCGCAGCGTCACGGTGCGCCCACCCTGCTCGTAGCGCAGCCCCGCGAGGCGATTGGCCCACGGGTGCAGGAAGGGGATGCCCATCGTCGAGCCCGTGGCCGCGTAGGTTGCCAGCCCGCGGCGCTGGCCGAGCAGCTCGGCGCCGCGATGGCGCAGCGAGCAGCAGACCATCCCGGCCCCGGTGGCGAACGTCGCCTCGAGCTCTCCCGCGGCCAGCGTGGCCGTCGCCACCCCGTCCTGCTCGCCGCTGCGCGTGGAGGCGTCCATGATCCGCGAGCTTCGCACAGCCGACGGTGCGGGTACGCTCGCGTCATGCGCGGTGGCATCGACCTCGGGGGAACCAAGGTCCAGGCGGTGATCGTCGACGGCGAGCACGAGGTCCGCGGCGAGACGCGCGTGCCGACGCCGACCAGCGGCGGGCCCTCCGACGTCGCGGCGGCCATGGTCGGCGCGCTGAAGCAGGCGGCCGAGGCGGCCGGCGTCGCGACGGCCGAGCTCGACGGCGTCGGCGTCGGCTCGCCCGGCGACGTCGACGCCGAGCAGGGCACGGTGACGAGCGCGCGCAACCTGCCCGACTGGGAGGGAAGCTTTCCGCTGGCCGACGAGCTGTCGCGCGCGCTGGGCACGCGCGTCGCCCTGGGCAACGATGTCCAGGTGGCAACCGACGCCGAGGCGCTGCTGGGCGCCGGGCGTCCCTACCCCTCGCTGCTGGGCGTGTTCTGGGGCACCGGCGTCGGCGGCGGCATCGTCCTGGACGGGCGCCCGTGGATCGGCCGCGGGGCCGCCGGCGAGATCGGCCACGTCGTGGTCAAGCGCGACGGCGCGCGCTGCACGTGCGGGCGGCGCGGCTGCATGGAGGCCTATGCCGGCCGCGGCGCGATGGAGGTCCGCGCACGCGCCAAGCACAAGGCCGGCACCAAGACGGAGCTCTTCGACATCATGCGCGATCGTGGCCGCGACAGGCTCACGAGCGGCATCTGGGCGCGCGCGCTGGAGCGCGACGACAAGCTGGCCGTCGAGCTCATGGACGATGCGATCGCGGCGCTCGGCGCGGGCGTGGCGTCGGTGCAGAACGTGCTCGACGTCGAGGCGATCGTCGTCGGCGGCGGCCTGGGCATCCGGTTGGGCGAGCCCTACGCGAACCGCATCCTCGACGCGATGCTCCCCCACCTCTTCGTCGACGGCGACCCGCCCGTCGTGCAGGTCGCCGCGCTGGGCGACCTCGGCGGCGCCATCGGCGCGACGCTGCTGCTCAGCGACCCGTCATAGAGCCGGGCCGCTTCGCGGCGGTCAGCCCTGCGGGTTGACCCCGTAGTACTTCGCCGAGTACGAGCGGTTCGTGCACGGCGCCGGCGCGTCGAGGTAGGCGATCGTGCCAGTGATCTTCCCCTTCGCGAACGTCCCGGTGACCTTGATCTTGATCACGGAGTTGCCGAATCCGTGCAGCGTCGACTTGCCGTCGAAGGAGAACTTGCCCGCCGTGATCTTCAGCGCCTTGGTGATGACGTTGCCGCCCGACTGCTGGCCGTTGCGGATGCACGAGATGTTCAGCGACTTGATCTTCGTCGCGGCGGCGTTGGTCACGACGTAGGTCTGCGTCTTGACCTCGATGTACGTGCCGCGCTTGACCTTGGCCAGCGCGAGCGCGGGCACGAGCAGCACGAGCAGCACGGCGAGCGCCGCGAACATGGAAAGGCGTGGCATGCCGGCGATGCTATGGCGCAGCGCGCGCCATCACCCGGGCCGTCCGTCCAGGGTTCGGCCTCAGCGACCCGGCGGAGCCGGCGTGCCTTCGTGGACGTCGTAGCGCAGGAGCACCGCGCCCCCGGTCGCGTAGTTGGGCACGTCGGCGGCCGTCGCCTCGCCCTCGGGTGACGCGAGCGCGGCGTCGAGGGCGCCCGCGTCGTCGAAGTCGGCCTCGAAGACGCAGAAGTACGGCGTGTCGCCGCCGGGCGCCGCCACGTCGAAGCCCCAGCGAAAGCCCCGCAGGCCCGGCATCCGCGCGGCCAGCGGGAGATGATTGGCCTCGTAGTACGCGCGGAACGCGGCCGGATCGGTCGGCGGCGGGTAGAGGGCGAGCAGCCGGTGCACGTCAGACCGCCGCCGACTCGTGCGTCGCGGCGCGCGCCGCCAGGAACGCGCGCGTGCGCTCGGGCGTGCCCAGGACGTCGACCTGGCGCTCGGGGTCGTTGAAGTTCGAGGTGAACTCGTCGCAGAGCGCCTTGTCCTGGGACATCGCGCCGATGAACTCCATCACGTGGGGTGGCGGGTTGAGCATCAGGTTGGTCCAGTCCGAGACACTGTGGACGAACCCCTCGCGCCGTCGCGCGACGCGCTGGCAGAAGCGCTCGTCGTAGACGTGGTCGGCGACGATCGCCTCGCCGATCGTCCACGCCGAGTAGGAGGCCGAGTTCGCCCCCTGGCCCATCATCGGGTCCACGACGGTGTGCGAGTCGCCGACCGCCAGCGCGTAGCGCCCGCTGCTCAGCCGTGCGTAATCCTCGCGCACGATCGGCGTCAGCGCGCCCTGCAGCAGATCGCGGCTCGACCACAGGCCGAACGCGTCGGGGTCTACGCGCTCGGCGGCCATCGGGTAGTGAGCCCGCAGCGCCTCGAGCACGAGACGGTCGTAGGCCGCGGGGTCGTCGTCGTAGCGCAGGTGCGCGAGCGGCTCGAGGGCGCCGCCGGGGACGTTCTCGAACAGCAGCGCGGTGGCGAAGCCGTCGTGCGAGTAGATCGGCAGCTCCAGCAGCTCGCCGTGGCCGGGCGAGAAGTGCACCCCGACGCCCTTGGGCTCGGAGTACTCGATGCCGCTGTAGATCCCGGCCGAGAGCCGGCGCTGCGGGCGATCGTAGGGCGACTTGTCGTCGCGCCGCGCGAACAGGTCCTCCATGCTGCGACGCCCGACGGCGATGACCATCAGCTCGTGGTGCTGGGAGAGGCGCTCGACGTCCTCGACGCCGACGCTGGGCATGATGACCAGCTCGCCGCCGCGCTCCTGGAAGTCCTCCATGAGCCGCGGGAGGTAGACGCGGTAGTCGATGACCGACGACGGGTGGTCGAAGTCGCCGCGGAAGCGCAGCTCGCCGCCGACGCAGTGGTGATGGCAGACGTAGCCGTATTCGCCCGCGTCCCAGTGGTGGACGCCGAGCGCGCGCTCGCGCTCGAGCGTGTGGTGGTGATGGCCCACCGTGTTCAGGAGCCGGCCCGCACGGATGTCGTCGGGCTCCTTGTCGCCGTACATCGTCACGGGGACGTCGTGGGCCCGCAGGAACAGGCCGAGGTGAAGGCCCGAGACGCCCGAGCCGACGATGCCGATGGTCGATCCCATGCGCTGACGCTAACCGCGCAGCCCCATCGCGATCAACGCCTGGGCGCAACTGCTTCCGATGCAGGATCTGCATCGGTAGGGTGACGCGGCGATGGTGCAGCTGCGTGACCTGCACGCGTTCGAGATGCTCGCCGCCGAGCTGCACTTCGGTCGCGCCGCCGTCCGCCTGGGCGTCTCGCAGCCGACGCTGAGCCGCTACGTCCGGCGCTTGGAGCGCGAGCTCGGAGTCGTGCTGGCCCACCGCACGAGCCGGACGGTGCGCCTGACCGACGCCGGTCACGAGCTCGCGACCGCCCTGCCCGGCGCGCTGCGCCAGCTCGAGCGCACGCTCGCGGCCACGCGCGCGGTGGCCGAGGGCGGCTGGGAGATCTAGCCGCGCGCGATCAGTGCGGGGCCACGGCCCTCTCGGCCCCCAGGCCGGTCTCCGACCGCACATACAGCTCATGGAAGCTGCGCTCGGTCTGGCGCTCCGTCGAGAGCAGCGTTCCGAGGATGCACCCGAGGAAGCCGAGCGGGATCGAGATCAGGCCGGGGTTGTTGAGGTCGTACCAGGTGAAGGCGCCGGTGTCGGGCGCCCCGGGAGCACCGCCCCACACGATCGGGCTGATGATGATGAGCCCGAGCGCGGAGATGACGCCGGTCAGGACCCCGGTCACCGCGCCGACCGTGTTGAAGCGCGGCCACGTGAGCGCGAGCAGCAGCGCCGGGAAGTTGGCGCTGGCAGCGATCGCGAAGGCCAGCCCGACCATGAACGAGACGTTCAGGCCCTCGCCGCCGAGGATGGCGATCGCCATCGCAATGGCGCCGATGGCCACGGCAGCGACTTTGGCCGCCACCACCTCCTCGCGGTCGGAGTTCTGGCCCTTGCGGATGATGCTCGACCACACGTCGTGTGCCACGGCGCTCGACGCGGAGAGCACGAGCCCGGCGACCACGGCGAGGATCGTCGCGAACGCGACGCCGGCGATGACGGCGAGGAACAGGTCGCCGCCGGTCGTTCCCGCCCCGCCGCCGAGGTTCTCGGCCAGGTTCGGCGCGGCGAGGTTGCCGCCCTTG
>Ga0307502_10000205_pt1 | contig 16004 bp, 10 predicted proteins | sample 16_S_MG_FD_201364 | JGI IMG/M metagenome (GOLD analysis project Ga0307502, IMG submission 201364) | Soil microbial communities from Populus trichocarpa stands in riparian zone in the Pacific Northwest, United States - 16_S | ecosystem: Environmental > Terrestrial > Soil > Riparian zone > Trees... | reverse complement strand
GTCGGCAAGGGCTTCAGCGACGTCCTGACGCTCGGCGACGCGCAGTACGACTGTGCCACGGCTGCCGATTTCGCCGGGTCGTTTCACCCGTCGTGGGGCCGCGCGAAATCGATCATGCATCCCGCCACGGGCAACCACGAGTACAAGTGCGACGAGGCGGCCGGAGGCTACTTCGGCTACTTCGGCGGAGCGGCCGGCGAGCCCGCGAGCGGGTACTACAGCTTCGATATCGGCAGCTGGCACATCATCTCGCTGAACACGAACAATGCGAGTTCCACGGGATGCCCGTGGGTCTCCTGCGCGGCAGGCTCGCCCCAGGAGCGGTGGTTGCGCGCCGACCTGGCGGCCCACCGCAGCGCTTGCACGATCGCGCTGTGGCACCACCCGCTGTTCTCATCCAAGTCGGCCGGCGTGTCGGCGGCGTCGCGGGCGTTCTGGGAGGACCTGTACGCCGCAGGCGCAGAGATCGTCCTCAACGGGCACGTCCACAATTACGAGCGCTTCAACCCGCAGCGCCCGGACGGAACGCTCGATTCGAACGGCATCGCGCAGTTCGTCGTCGGCTCCGGCGGCGTGAACCTCGAGGCCACCGAAGACGATGGATCGCCGCCGGCGGCCAACAGGGGCGCCGCAACGAAGACCTTCGGCGTCCTGGCCCTGACGCTCAGAGCGACGAGCTACGACTGGAAGTTCCTGCCCGAGGCGGGCAGGTCGTTCAACGATTCCGGCAGCGCGAACTGCCACTGATCGAGCTGGACCCGCATCGCGCCGCCCGCGTTGTCGGCGTCAGGACGCGCCGGCCGCCGCAAGCAGCCCCGGCGCCACCTGCTTCTTGCGGCTCATCACGCCGGGCAGCTCGATCGCTCCGTCCACCACCGGCTTGCCGAACGCCCGCTCCGCGATCTTGCCGGCGCCGGCAACCAGCAGCAGCGTGTCGCCGGCGAGGATGTCGGTGAGCATGAGGGCGAACAGAACCTGGTCGCTGCGCGCGCGCTGCTTCTCGATCGCGGTCAGCAGCTCGCCGGTGCGCTCGAAGACGGCCCGCCCGACGCTCTCGATCTGCGCGACGCTGAGCGTCCGCCCGCCGTCGAGCTCGTACTCCTTGAGGTCGCGCGTGACGAGGTCGCCGGCACCGACGCCCTCGACGTCGGAGCTGCGCTCGAACATCTCGCGGCCGAACGCGCTCGCGTCCAGCGCGAGCAGGGACTCGAGGTAGGCCGTCGCGGCACGATCGCGCTCGGTCGTCGTCGGCGACGTCAGCAGCACCGTGTCGGAGACGATCGCGCCGAGCAGCATCGTCGCCGTCGGCGGCGACGGATCGGCGCCGGCCTGACGGAAGCGTTCCGTGACGAGCGTCGCGGTCGAGCCGACAGGATCGAAGATCGCCGTCACCGGGTGCTTGGTCTCGATCGAGCCGATATGGTGGTGGTCGAGGATCTCGACGATCTCGGCCTCCTCGATCCCGGGGACGCTCTGCGCGCGCTCGCCGTGGTCGACGAGCAGGACGCGGCGCGGGGCTGGGTTGACGAGATCTGAGCGCGTGACGAGTCCGAGCGGACGGCCGCCGTGGTCGATCGCGACGGCGGCGCGGTAGTGCACGTCCTTGATCTGCTCGGCGATGTCGCTGACGAGGTCGTCGAGGCCGACGGTCAGCGGATCGCCGTCGGCGAACGCGCGGCATGGCTCGGACAGCGTGATCATGCGGCTCGTGACGTAGCTGTCCAGCGGAGATCGCACGATCGCCGTCCCGGCCTCGGAGGCCAACCGCAGGATGTCGTCGCCTGCGGCGACGTCGTTGCTCAGCACGAGCAGCGAGATCCCCTTGCGCAGCGCGTCCTGCTGGGCGTTGGGCCGGTCGCCGACGACGACGACGTCGCCGGCCTCGACCTTGCTCGGCGAGCTCGAGTGCATTGCCTGGACCCACACGCGGCCGCGGATCTCGCGCTCGGGATCGCCGACGACGAGCTCACCTTCGAGCACGTCGACGATCGCGCGCACCGCCGTCGGCTCGTCCAGCCGCGACGCCTCGCGCGATTCGCGGATGTAGCGGCGCGCCAGGGCGCGCTCCGTCAGCACGCCGAGCAGCACGCCGTCGTCGTCGACGATCGGGACCACGTCCTTGGGCGCCATCAGCAGGCCCACGGTCCGCACCGGATCGCTGCCGCTCGCGACCGGAAAGCTCGTGCGCATGACGTCGCGCACGCGCAGCTTGGCGTGCGGGAGCAGGACCGGGAGATTCGCGCCGCTGCGCTCCAGCAGCCACTCGGTCTGGGCATTGGCGAAACCGAGCCGCACCGGCACGTACTCGAAGCGCTTGCCATCGAGGCGGTTCTTGAGCTCGGCATAGCCGATCGCCGCGGCGATCGAGTCCGTGTCGGGATTGCGATGGCCGCTGACGTAGACACGCGGACGTGGGGCGTTGGTGCTCATCGTGCGACCGGCCAGGATAATGCTCGCTGGCCGGTCAGCCGGTGTTGCGCAGCCCGCCGGCGATGCCGTTGATCGCCAGCAGGCTCGCCCGTACGAGATCGGGATCGTCGGGGTCGCCGCCGGGCGCTCGCAGGCGGCGCAGCAGCTCGAGCTGGACGAACGAGAGCGGGTCGATGAACGCGTTGCGACGCGCGAGCGCACGCTGCAGGATCGGCTCGCGATCGAGCAGGTGCTCCTCGTCGCGGACCGCTCCGAGCTCGCGCAGCGTGAGCTCGAACTCGGCCTCGATCGCGCTCCAGATGCGCTCGCGCGCCTGCTCGTCGTCGTAGAGCTCGGCGTAGCGGCGGGCGATGTCGAGGTCGACCTTGACGAACGCCATTTCGGCGTTGGAGATCAGGGCGGCGAAGAACGGCCAGTCGCGCTCCATCTCGCGCAGCAGCTCGACGCCGTGCTCCTCGCGGGCGGCGCGCAGCGCCGTGCCCAGCCCGTACCAGGCCGGCAGCACCGCGCGCGCCTGCGTCCACGAGAACACCCACGGAATCGCGCGAAAATCCTCGATCCGCATCGACGCCCGGCGCTTGGCGGGACGCGAGCCGAGTCGCAGTCGTGAGACCTCGCGCACCGGCGTCGCGGCGTGGAAGAAGGCGGCGAACGCCGGGTCGCCGTAGACGAGATCGCGGTAGGTGCGGGTCGAACGCTCGGCCATCTCCGCCACGACGCCTTCGAAGCGCGTCAGCCGGTCGGGCTGGTCGGCGTAGGCGCGGTCCAGCGTGCTGACAAGCGCCGCGCTGGCCGACAGCTCGAGCTCGCGGTGCGCGATCTCCGGGACCGAGAACTTCGCCGACAGCATCTCGCCCTGCTCGGTCACCTTCAGGCGGCCGGCGACGGTCCCCGGCGGCTGGGCGCGGATCGCCGTGTAGCTCGGCCCGCCGCCGCGACCGACCGCGCCGCCGCGGCCGTGGAAGAACTGCCACGCGATGCCGTGCTCGCGCATGACCTCGGCGAGTTCCAGCTGGGCGCGATAGACATGCCACGCCGACCCGACGTAGCCGATGTCCTTGTTGGAATCCGAATAGCCGACCATCATCTCCTGGTGTCTGACGGCGTCGACGGCGGCGCGGTAGACGGGCGTCTCGAGCAGCGTGCGCATCGTCGTCGCCGATTCCGCGAGCGTCTGGCCGGATTCGAACAGCGGCACGATGCGCAGCGCCGCGTCGACGCCGCCGGCGCTCGCGAGGCCGACCTCCTTCATCAGCAGGAGCACCTCGAGCAGGTCGGCCGGACCGGTCGTCCCCGAGACGATGTAGGACTGGATCGTGCCGGGGTGCTCGCCGCGCAGCAGCTCGTGAATCGTCCGGAAGGTCTCGACGACCTCACGGGTGGAGGCGCTGAATCCGCTGACGTCGACCGGGATGAGCGGCCGCCGGTCGGAGATCTCGCGCGACAGCACGGCGATCCGCTCGGCCTCGGGCAGCTCGGCGTACCCCTCCTGCACGTTCAGCTCGCGCAGGATCTCGTCGATCGCAGCGCTGTGGACAGCGGCGTGCTCGCGCACGTCCAGCAGGGCGAAGTGAAAGCCGAAGACCTCGACCTGGCGGATGACGTCACGCAGCTCGTCGCCGGCCACGAAGGCGGCGCCCTGGCTGTGCAGCGAGCGCTCCGCGAAATGGAGATCCTCAAGCAGCTCGGCGGGGCGCTCATAGCGGGCTTCCCAGCCCTTGCGCGTCGCGCGCACGCGCGCGGCGAGGAGCTTGAACAGGCGCCGGTAGGGCTCCTCGGGGTTGCGCTCCTTCAGCTCGGCCGTGAGCTCGGGCAGTATCCCGGCAAGCCTGTCGAGCAGCTCGCGCAGCTCGTCGGGCTCGCCGGCTACTCGCGCGGAGAGCGTCACGCGCTCGGTCAGTCCCAAGACGCTCTCCTCGAGGTGGCGCAGGCATGTGGACTTCATGAGCTCGAGCGTGTCGGCGGTCATCGCCGGCGTGACGAACGGGTTGCCGTCGCGATCGCCGCCCATCCAGGAGCCGAACGACAGCAGCGGCGGCACGGTGATGCCGGCCTCGGGGTAGGTGTCGCCGATCGCCGCCTCGAGGTCGCGGTAGACCGTCGGCACGACCTCGGCGAGCGTCGATGTGAAGTAGATCAGCCCGCCGCGGACTTCGTCGAGGACCGTCGTCGATACCGCGCGCAGCTCGTCGGAGCCCCACATCTCCTGGACCGCGGCGGCGATCTGGCGGCGGATCTGGTCGCGCTCCCAGCGTGGCGGGTGGCGCTCGTCGAGCGAGCGCAACAGCCCGAAGATCCGCGACAGCTTGCTCACCGTCGTGCGCCGCCGGGCCTCGGTTGGGTGCGCCGTCAGGACGAGGCGCACTTCGGACTCGCCGAGCGTCTCGCGCAGCTCTTCGGCGCTGGTCCCGCCGGCCGCGAGCTGGACGACGGCCTCGTGCAGCGAGCCGCGGCGCGGCTCCGGCGCCACGTCGAGCTTGCGGATGCGCCGGACGCGGTCGTTGTCCTCGGCGAGGTTGATGAGCTGAAACCAGCGCGTGAGCATCCGGATGAGCAGGACGAGATCCTGGAGGTCCAGCCCCGCGACGAGCTCGGCGAGCTCCTCGGCCGCCGCGGCCTCACCGGAACGCGAGCGAGTCCCGAGCTCGACGGCTCGACGGTGCAGCGTCAAGGCGCCTGGGCCCTCGACGGCCTCGATGACGTCGTCCAGCACGCCGCCCAGCAGCGCCTCGTCGTCGGCGAACGTGCGGGGGTGCTCGGCGGTGTCGACGCTCATGGGTCTCACGGTAGCGGCGCGACCCGTTCGCGAGGCGTCAGGGCCTGGGTGTGTCGTTCTGGTGGCCCTATGGGACATCAGGACGACACTCAATCAAGATTGTGGCTACCGACGCTGTCGGGGACGGTCTGACTCCTCGTAACGACTTGGCCTTCAGCCGGGCTGGTTGGGGTGCACTTGGTGTGAGCTGTCGGCTGGCCCTGGCGGTGTCGGTAGCGCACCGACCGGTCGGGCGGATCGTGACCTGATAGGAGCCTTGCCAAGCACCCTGAGTGTCCTGTCCGCCGTCCCGGCCGATGGCTGCGCGACCCATCCTGATCGTTGGAGAGGAGTCGCAGTTGTCGAAGATGGCATGTCTGCCCGTCGAGGTCATCCTCGGCGTTGATACGCACCGTGACACGCACGCTGTCGCGTTGATCGATCTCGTCGGTCGCCTCGTCGCGGCCGACACGTTTGCGACGACCCGGCGGGGCATCGCCGCGTTGATCGCGTGGGCTCAGCAGCACGGCACGATCCGTCGGGCCGGCGTCGAAGGCACCGGCAGCTACGGCGCGAGCCTGACACGAGCGCTGGCACTGGAGGGCGTCGAGGTCATCGAGGTCACGCGGACCGCGCGCGTCGGCGCGCGCCATTGCGCCAAGAACGACACCCGCGACGCCCAAGCCGCCGCGCGCAGCGTGCTCTCAGGTCAGGCGACCGCGATCCCCAAATCACGTGACGGGATCGTCGAATCGATCCGCGTGCTGCGCAACACCCGCGCGAGCGCCGTCAAGGCTCGCAGCCCAGCGATCTTGCAGCTCAAGAGCCTTGTCCTGACCGCCCCCGACGAGCTGCGCGAGTCGCTGCGCGACCTCAACACCAAGGCGCTGGTCGAGCGCTGCGCACGGATGCATCGCGCACGTCAGCTCGACACCCTGCACGCGACACGTCACGCCCTGCGGACACTCGCACGACGCCACAACGCGCTGACAGACGAGATCGCTCAACTCGACGCGCTCCTGGCCGACCTGACCGCCAAAGCCGCGCCAAGGTTGCTGACCCAAACGGGCATCGGCCCGCAGATCGCAGCCCGCCTGCTGCTCGTCGCCGGCGACAATCCCACACGCCTGCGCAACGACGCAGCCCTCGCCGCGCTCTGCGGCGCCTCACCGGTCGAGGCCTCAAGCGGCAAAACCATCCGCCACCGCCTCAACCGCGGCGGCGACCGTCAAGCCAACAGCGCGCTGTGGCTGATCGCCACCAACCGCATGATCCACGACCCCACGACCCGCGCCTACGTCAACAAGAAAACCAGCGACGGCAAAAGCACCAAAGAGATCCGCCGCTGCCTCATGCGCCACATCGCGCGCGGCATCTTTCCCCTCCTGATCGCCGACCTCCACGACGCCCGAACGCTGCACACCCAACCCAGCCGGGCGTGGCCCCGTGCCACAGCGCGCGCAGCGCAACCCCAATCGCCACAATCAGCGCAGCGCAGCCGGGCTGTCCAGGGCAGCCCGCCAGGGCCGAGCAACGCGAGCCGCGCAGCGGTGTCCCTTGACAGCCCTGGCGCAGCGCAGCTATCAGCCACCCGACGCCATCCACCACGCCCGCCGCGACCAACACCGCGACGGCCTCTCACGCCAACCACTTGACATAGGAGCATCACACCCCCGACGAAGACCCGCTTGGGCGGCGCCCGGAGCGGTCTAGTCTGGACAGGATGAGCGTTGCACTCTCCGTCCTGGACCTCGCCCCGATCGGCGCCGGCCAGAGCGCCTCCGAGGCACTCGCCGGCACCACGCGGCTGGCCCGCCGCGCCGACGAGCTCGGATTCCGCCGCTTCTGGGTCGCCGAGCACCACAACATCCCGTCCGTGGCATCGACGGCTCCCGAGGTGCTGATCGCGCACATCGCGGCGAACACGGATCGCATCCGCGTCGGCTCAGGCGGCGTGATGCTTCCGAACCACCCGCCGCTTGCGGTCGCCGAGCGCTTCGGGATGCTCGAGGCGTTGCACCCCAACCGCATCGATCTTGGCCTCGGTAGGGCGCCCGGCACGGACATGCGCACGGCGATGGCGCTGCGCAGCACGTCGCCCGAGCGTTTCGAGGAGCAGTTTGCGGAGCTGCGCGGCCATCTCGGCCGCGGGTACGCCGGCATGCGCGCGGTCGCCGGCGAGCACACGATGCCAGAGCTGTGGATGCTCGGCTCGACCGACGGCGGCGCCCGCATCGCGGCGGCGCTCGGCCTGCCGTTCGTCTTCGCCCATCACTTCCATCCGCATTTCGCCGAGCCGGCGCTCGAGCTGTACCGCAGCCGCTTCCAACCGTCTGAGCTGCTCGACGCGCCGCGTGCGATCGTCGCGGCCGGGATCGTCGTGGGAGACGACGACGCGGACGCCGCCCGTCGCGCCTTGCCCGGCGGCGTCGCGATGCTGCGCCTGCGCCAGGGGCGACCCGCGCCGATCCCGACCGTCGAGGACGCGGCGACGCTGCTGCCGCGATTGTCACCCGCCGAGCGCGCCGCGGTCGACGAGGCGATCGCGCGGGCGATCGTCGGCGGCGCCGAGACGGTTCACGCGGCGCTGCTGGACCTCGTCGAGCGCACCGGCACCGACGAGCTGATGCTGACCTCGCAGGTCGCTGACGCCGGGCAGCGGGCGCAGGCGCTCGAGCGGGTCGCGCAGGCATTTGAGCTCGTTGCACAGGCGGCCGCCTGACGTCTGTCCCGGAGCGGCCAGCCTACGCGGGCTTGTCCTCCCACTCTCCGGCGCTCTCCTGCAGGCACTCCATCAGTCGCCTCTGGACTGGAGTCAGCGGTTCGGCCCGGTGGGCGATGTAGAGGGTGTTGTACTTGCGGTTGGGGGGCTGGTAGAGCTCGAACAGCTCGCCGCGCTCAAGCGCGTCCTGCGCGATGTAGCGGGGGATGACGGTGACCCCGGCACCGGCGATCGCAACATCTCGGAGGGCCCGTAGATCAGGCATGATGAGCGGTACCTGCCGGAGCTTGTCGCTCCCGAAGATCGTGCCGAAGTGCTTCAGGATCAACGGGTGATCGCGGATCAGCGGGAGCTCGCCGTCAAACGCGAAGAAGCGGGCGCACGCAAGCACCTCAGCGAGCCGGCGTTCGTTCTCCTGGGTGGATTCGCGAGGGTCGAGCTGCTTGTCGATGCGTGCCCGCCAGCGTGCGTCGCCGACCAGCACGTACTCCTCCTCGAAGAGGGGCTCGTAACGTACCTCGAGCAGCCTGCTCGTTAGGCGCGCCGTCGCGATGAACACGTCCACGGTGCGGTTCTCGAGGTGCTCGAGGAGGTCAGCGGCAACCCCTGGCCGCACACGGATAAAGATGCCCTTCTCGTACAGAGGTTTGAGCGTCGGCAGGACGCGCAGCGACAGCAGGTCCGGTGGGCCGCCGAGGCCGACGTATCCTTGCATCGGCTTCTCGTCGAAGGTGAGCGAATCGAGCTGGTCGAGATGTGGCTCGACCATCCGGCGCAGTGCTTCGCCCGCTGCGGTCAGCGCGGCCCCGTTGGGGCCCCGATCGAACAGCTTGCGCCCATAACCCTCCTCGAGCTTCTGGATGTGCTCAGTGATCGTGGGCTGGCTGATGCCCAGGCTGGTGGAGGCCCTGCTGATCGAATGCGCCCGCGCGACGTAGAGGAAGCTGCGCAGGTGGGCGAGCTTGGGGCGCTGGTTGGTCATCGTCTTCGGATCGTCTGGCGCCCCATCCCGCGTGTGCGTTGGGCCTGTCACGCCCACAAGATGTCCTCGACGCGGTGCGTCACCTCACGGACGACCCCGCCCACGGCTGTGGCGCAGTAGTAGCGGCGGCTGTAGAAGCCCATGTGGACCATCTCGTCGGACCTGCGTGTGACACGACGCGTCTCGGCGCCTGCCGCAGACCGTGGACTGCCACAACCCCGAAGAGGCCACCCGCTGTGTGCTTGCCTAAAGGCCCGAATAGCTGAACACGGCCCAGTTGTGAGGTTCGGTGAACATCTGCTGCTCACGCCAGTACGTGAGCGCGCGTCCCGTGTTGCGCGCTGGAACGGGATAGGCCTCGGGAAACGCGTCGTGGATCTGACCGTTGGTCGCGCAGCGCAGCCACGCCTGCGCTTCTGCGAGTGCCCGCGCGGGCACGATGCCCTCGCGGAAGCGCTCGAAGAAGCGCAAGATCAGCAGCATCGCGGCTTCGTCGTTCACGAGCGTCTGTGAAGAGACGACGCCCCCGACTCCGGCCTGCAGGAGCGCGCTCGGGAAGTTGACGACCTCGTCGAGCAGTGTGCTGTCAGGCATCGCCGTCTGGCAGGCAGAGAGCACAGCCAGGCGCCGGCGACCGGCCGGTCGAGCGAAGATCGTCCGCAGCGTGAGCGGGCCGTCTTCCAGCAGCAGGTAGCTGGCGAGCGGCTCATCCGGATCGTGCCTGCCATGGCAGGCGAAGTGCCAGACGGCACAGCCGTCGAGCGCGGCGATGACGTTCGCCACGGTTGCCGGCGACGGTCGCGCCGTCTGTCGCTGTGGAAACTGGGCCGCCACGCCGAGAGATTCCATCGCGGCTCGTGGCAGAGGGCGGTCGCCGGGCGGATCCGGGACCTGAACCGTGAGGATTTTCAGACCCTCACTGCTGAGTCCGTGCGCGGCAGCCTGTGCCTTCAGAAGGACGCGGGCGTTCGGCGCGTACCGGAACACGAGCTCGTCCATCTGGTCACACCAGATCCCATCGGGATTCGGCGCGGCGCTCGCGGCGTGAATCGCCAACTGGCTCAGCGCTCCCACGGGAATCAGCGTTACGATCGACATCGGCGGCAGGTGCGCGACGAGCGGCTGCATGAGCACCTCCCACAGCCACGGCAGTTGCACCGCGATTTCCTCGGCGATCTCGTGGAGATCCTGCGCCCGAAGCAGCTGGCGTGCGTGTTGGTCGATGTCCGCCATATGCAACGTCGGAAGCTCGACGACGATCGGGTCGGGCGCCTCGGTGACGATGACAGCGGAGCCGCCTCGATCGGTGGCTGCGACATAAACGACCGGCCCCTCGCGTGCTGCGGCACGAAGGTCGTCGTAGGTCGGTGAGGCGTCGACGTCCTCGCAACCTCGCACACGGCTGATCTCACGCACGAGCTGTTCATGGTCAGCATGCGCCGCGTACTCGGCTGAGGTGAAGGTGGCTGCAAACGCGTGTCCGCGGACGTCGATCGTGGCCGGCGCAGGCGGCGTCAAGCGCGCATCGTACGCGGCCCGATCGGTCTCGGACACGCGTTCGCTGACCTCGCGCCAGCGGTCGCTGAGGTCCTCGCGCCCGGCGACGACCAGCCGTTGCTCGAGGCCGGCGCGGTCGCGTTGCATCCGCTCGGTCAGCAGGACCGCGCGGCCGAGCTCAAGCGCGACAGCCGCGTCGCGGGCGCGTCGCGCCGCCAGCAGCCATGCGCTGGCGTCTGCCGCGAGCCCCTGAACCTGTGAGAGCTGGCGCTCCTTCTCCGCTTGGAAGACACGGCGGCGCGATTCGGCGACGGCCGCCGTGAGCCAGTACCAATGGGCCTCGGCCGCCTGGCGCACGTTGTGCGCATCCGCTGCCCACCTCGACCACTTCTCCGCGTGGGCGACCGCTCCGCCGGGAGAGATTCGAGACTGCTCGGCGAACACATGCCGGTTCATCCACCCGATCTGACGCGTCGGAAGCGGCACGAAGTCAGGCACCTCGGCGCGCACCAGATACATCAGCTCGGAGAAAAGTGTTCTGGCCAGCGGTGCGAGCTCACCCCCCCGCCACGACAGCCCCATGCAAAGCCGCGCTGCTCGAAGGAGATCGTACGGCCTGCGTTCCGGCCAGAGGAACCCGATGAAGCCGTCCTTCGGACGGCCCGGCCAGAGCGATTGCAGAAAATCCCCGACGGGGCCGCTCGGTTCGACTTGCGCTCGCAGCGCGAGCAGATCCGCGAGCGTCAGATAGCCCTCCGCGCGCTGCCGGTAGTCACCGAGGACGCGGAGCCGGCGCAGTGCCCGGCGGCAGCTCTTGACGGCGCCGTCGAGATCGGCGTCGATCGTGTGGAGGCCGAGGATCCTCGCGAGCGCGATGGTGTGCTGCGCATGCAGGCTCGACCCCCTGCGCGACATCTCGAGCGCGCGCTCCAGATCCGCCACTGCTTCGGAGTAGAGATGCTGGACCCGTTCGCTGTCACCCTCGCTTGCGGCCAGTCCCATGAGTTGCACGAGGCTGCTTGCACGAGCCGACAGCGCCATACCGGGCGCATCGGGCAGCTCAGCGGACGCGTTCGTGGCGGCGTCCAGCAGCAGTTGCAGTGCCCCCTCATACCCGTCGAGATCCCCGCTGCGCTGGGCCTTGACGCCCATCGCGTCGACGAAGTGCATGGCACTTACGAAGGTCCACGCGGGTGGACGCGAGTTCAGCGACCGCTGGAGGATCTCATACGCCTCCGGCAGATGGTTCTCACGATCCCCCAGCGACGCCGCCACGAGCGCGCCGACCAGGTTCAGCTCGACCGCGGCTCGCTCGTCGGCGCTCAGCGACGGGTCTTGCAGCTGACGCCGACAGTCGCTGATCAGATCGTCCGCGACGCGGACGTCATCGAGCCGGATTGGCCGGCGCAGGTGTGCGTGGCGGTGGCGGTGCGCTTGGCGAAACGCGAGGCCCCACACCACGGCAGTGCAGGCACCTGCGATTGCGTAGGCGAAAAGCGGAATCCCGTGCTGGGATCGCAGCACGAGGACGATGCCCACGGCCGGCGGTGCCGTGAACATTGTGCTGATGACCCACGGTATGTTCAACCGCGCGCTCGAGTAATCGGTTGTCCCGGCGCAGGTCCAAATCGTGAAGAACGGGGCCAGCGCAAGATCGCCGATGCACAGCGTTAGGAGGAAGTTGGCAGTGCCGTCGATCCCCCACGCCAGCAGCACCGGCCGCAGGACGAGGCTCGCGGGGATCGCGAGCATCGACATGACCGACACCAGCAGAACCGCGCGCAGCACGCGGGGCTCCCGCAGAAGACCGGGCAGCTGTCTCGGTGAGTTGGGGGCTGTCACTCAGGGAAGGCTCATGTGTGTTCGTACCGTGCACGCGCGGCGCGCCTTCGATGTGACAGCGACGCTCCAAGGACGCCGGCCGCTAGGCTCCTGGTCGAGCGCAGCCATGGGATCCGCACAGGCGGCATTGAGGGAACTTCGGGCGTCCGATGAGCTGCTGGCCGCCGGCGACACCGAGGCGAGCGCAGCCGCGCGCGAGCGAGCACACGGGCTGCTGCACGCGCTCGGCCTGACCACCGCCGTCTTCGACGCCGACGCCGAGGTGTGGATCTTCGGGCACGAGGCGGTTGGTCCTGCCGGGCCAGCGAGGCTGCGGCTCGCAGGCGGCACGACGCTGTCCGTCGATCTTGCCGATCCGTCACATCTGTTGTCGCTGACGGCTCCGGTCCGCGACGACGGGACCTTCGCGGAGACGGTGCGCACGATCGTCGGCAGCGTGATCGGTGAGGCCGCGGCCACGATGCTCGACGCAGACGCCGAGCCGGGCATCTCGGTGCTCGTGCGGTCAGAAGGAGCCGCGACGCATACGTTTCGCGCTCTCGCGCGGCTCGCCGTGCTGGACCGGGCGCGCAAGCTCGACGAGGATGAACACGGCGCGTGGCCGCTATGGGCAGCCGAGGCCGCCGTGCTCTGCGCGCGCGCGGCCGATGTCCCTGGCTGCGACATTCGCGCGCGTGCCGAGGCGGCAACGTGCGCGCAGACCGTGATGGCTGTGGCCGAGGCCGGGCATGCGGCCGCGGCGCATGACCGGCTGGCGGCACTACTTCCCGAGCTCCAGCGGCTGGCGTCTTCGGAGGCTGATCGCGCGCTGCTCGACCGCGCCGCGCGCGCGCTGAGTCAAGATGGCAGACGCGTTGATCGCGACTGGCGCGAGAGGATCCGCGGGTTCGTCGCGGGGCTCGATGCGTCGGTGCCGCGACTGCCGCGCCTGCTGTGGACGAGCGAGCTCGTGACCCGGTCGCCGGGGTCTACGACACCTGCACCGCGGCCTCGGCCGTCGGCGACGTTCGTGATCAGCCCATATTTCGAACGCTTCGGGCTGTCGTCGAGACGTCGGGCACTCGTCTACTGGTCGGAGGCGACGGGAGAGCTCGACGTGCGCTGCCGCACGACCCGCGACGGTTCATCTCTCGTCGGCGCGCTCTGGGTACGCGCGTTCATGGCGCCGGACCTCGAGTTCCTCGACAGCGCGCAACTCGCCCTCGATCCCGACGAACGGCCCGACGAGGAGGGCCGGGGCCTCGCTCGCGTTCGGCTCGCGCTTCCGCAGGGGCTGAGCCAGGATCAGATCCTCATCGACATCACGGTGCAGCCGGCCGAGCCTCCCGCCAAAAGTCGACTCGGGCTGCTGCGCCGCGCCACCGACGCCGGCGAGGCTGCGGCCACCGCCGAGCGGGCGCGGCTCTACACCGAGGTCGTCGGGCTGTGGGCGAAGTCGGCCGAGCTCTGGCGCCGAGCGGGCGCCGAGTTGCAGGCGTCTATGGCCGAGCTGTTCAAGGCCCAGGCTCTCGATCGCCGGCCTGGAGCCGGGGGCGACGACCTGCGCGACGAGCTCACGCAGCGTATGCCTGCGTCTGCCTGGCGGATCAGTCAGGAGCGGGCGGATCAGGAGCCGTTCCTCGGTGAGCTGACGCGTCCGGACGACGCTGCAACGGGCTAGCGTCGTACGAAGGACGCCTTCAGTTGCCCGCTGGGCAACCGCGACGTGAAGATCACATCGTGCGTGCCTGCGAAGCCGGCCTCGTTGGCATCGATCAGCTCGCTCTGCTCCTTGGTCGCGACGACACGGACGGTGGCGGGCGTCCCGTCGACGATGACCTGAACGCGGTAGTGAAACTTCTTCTGCCACGGGTTCTCGAATGCTTGCGAGCTGTCGATCGCCGCCCGTACCCCGATCCACCGATCGGGTTGCTCCGAGAGGTACTCCGGCAGGTAGGTTCGCGGGAGGTCCGTGTGCAGGACGCGGCGATTGGCCCTGACCTGCGACCACGGCCGCACGCTGCGAACCGTCGTTCTGTCCGGACGATCGGTGCGCGCGCACCCCTTGCAACAGTGGTGGCCCACCTCGCTATAGCCCGAACACGCCTTCGTGATGATGTTCACGCGCTCGCTGTCGAAGACGCGGTCGAACGCCTCGTGGTCGACGACCCAGATCAGCGCTTTCTCGCGCTCGCGGAGCACCGTGTGCGTCGCGGACGTCCACGCCATCCGTAGCTGCTCCAGGACGTCGATCCCGGTGAGCCCGGGGAAATGCTTCCGATAATGCCGGTAGCCCAGGGCTTTGTCCGTCTCGAAGACGAACACAGTGGGCAACGTCGGCGCGCGGGTGAGCGGGCCGAGTGTCACATCGGGTACATAGCCGCGGGAGAAGCGGCAGCCGTCGAACAGGCATCCCGTCAGCGAATCCACGGCGCGCAATGCTACGTGCGCCGACAAGTCATGCGCAGCGGAGCGCCCTCGGCCCGATCTCGTGTCACACGCGCCCTGGTCTGCGCGTTTTGCTCTCGATGGCTGATGATCGCGATCCAGATCCCTTCTACCACGCGGTAGGGAAGCTGACCCCGATGCCCGCAGCGCGTTGCGCCGTTCGCTGGTGCGAGCCCTGGGTGCAGCGCAGCCGTCCCCAGATGTGCTCGCCGTCGATCTCGTCAACACCGCATTCGAGGTGTTCGACCTGACATCCGAAACCGGACGCCTTGCCGAGCACGTGGCACGCGCGTCGCTGGATGCCGAGCGGGCGCCGCTGGTGCGCATCTCGAACGGTGACGACTATGCGCTGCTGACGTCCCCGCAGCACCTGTGGCGGCTGGTTGACCGCGTTGACGAGCTGGAGCTCGCGATCGGCGTACTCGCCGGCGCCTGCGTGCGAGGCCTGACCGATCCCCGACGAATGGAGCGTCTGCTGCAACAACTCGACGCTTGACGGACGCTGGGTCGTTCCCTACATTGGCTCGTCGATCGGACCTCGGGTCCGGCAGCACGACACAACAAGCCGGAGTCGTCATGCGAAAGCAGACGCCGCGCCGGACCTCGTGCCGCCAGTTGAGGTGTCCGATCAATGTCGAAGTTTGACGATGATGCACAGCCGCTTGTCGTAGATGCGATGATCGCTGCCGTGCGCGCCGCGCTGCTGCGCCGTTGCGGTGCAGATCCCCTGCGCACGCCCGCGTCGATCGACTGGGCGGTGGGGCGACTGGTCGAGGACCCAGGTTTCGGCCTCGATCCCGACGGCGGGCCCTCAGCACGGACCGTCAAGGTGGCGCTCGCCCACCTCGCGGCCCAGCGGACCGCGCTGGACAGCGCGTATGGCCAGCTCGTGAGGCCGAGGGGTGTCGATGGTCAGACGCTCGATCTGCCGATCGACCATCTGCACCAGGCGTACGTCGAGCTGCTGCGCAAGCTGTCTGACAACCCCGACTGGCGCTGCGACCAGGACGCTCCGACCGTGGACGCCGCGAGGGCACAGCTCGCCAGCCGTGCCAAGCAGCGGCGCATCGACGGGCTGCGCCGAAGCGCTCGCCACATCTGCGTCGACGACGTCGAGAACCTTCTCGCCGGACCCGCGTTCAGCTGCCAGGAGGCGGAGTTCCATGAGCTGTATGTGTTCCTGCGCAGCCGCTTGCCGATCACCGATCACGCCAAGCTCGAGCGCTTCGTGTTGCACGCCGTCCTCGAGCTTTCGCACGAAGCGATCGCACGCGAGAACGGCATGTCGCATGACGCGTTGCGGGCGGAGAGCTCTCGCCTCGCGCGCCGGATCCGGCCGCTGCTGGAGG
>Ga0307502_10000204_pt1 | contig 16035 bp, 17 predicted proteins | sample 16_S_MG_FD_201364 | JGI IMG/M metagenome (GOLD analysis project Ga0307502, IMG submission 201364) | Soil microbial communities from Populus trichocarpa stands in riparian zone in the Pacific Northwest, United States - 16_S | ecosystem: Environmental > Terrestrial > Soil > Riparian zone > Trees... | reverse complement strand
TCGGCATTCTCGCCGGCATCCTCGCGCGTCAGGTCTTCAACCAGGTGTGGGGCCACATCGACGATCGCGAGCCACCGAAGGCCACCACGCTGGAGTCCACTTGGGGCAAAGTACTGGGCGCGGCGGCGGTTCAAGGAGCCACGTTCGCGGTCACGAAGGCGGCGGTCAACCGCAGTGGTGCCAAGGGCTTTCAGTGGCTGACCGGCATCTGGCCGGGCGAGAAGCGGCCCGAGCTCGAATAGGGCCGCCGGCGACCCCGCGCCCGAGATAGCGAGGCCCCGGCGGCGTTCGTCAAGCGTGGCGGACGCCGCGCGAGCGCTGGACGAAGGTTCGAGCTACCGCAGGACGAACCCGCGTCGTGCCAGGATCTCGAGATCGTTCTCGAAGGCCTCGAAATCTCGTGCTTTGAGGTGCTCCAGCGGCACGCCCGTGGGACCGCGACGGCGCAGCCAGGTGCGTAGGAGACCATCGCCGACCTGCGCCGCGGCCTCGTCGGTGAGCGCGAGGAAGATCTGCAGCTCTGGCCGGTGAGCCAGCTCGTCGGTGAGGATCTGCAACGGATCGACCGCGAGCACCTCACAGAGCTCGTCGTCGGAGAGCCCGAGGCGCTCCATCAATGCGACGGCGCGCGTGCTCAGAACAGCTGATTCTCGCCGCCGAAGACCTCGCTCACCGAGGCGTCGCTGAAGATGCGGCGGATCGAGTCGGTGAGCAGGCCGGCGCACGAGAGGACGCGGATGTTGTCGGGCGCGTCGGGAGGCAGCGGGATCGTGTCGGTGACGACGATCTCCTCGAAGCCTCCGGCGCGGAGGTTCTCGAAGGCGTTGCCGCTCAGCACGGGGTGCGTGGCCGCCGCGTACACGGTGCGAGCGCCGTGGTCGAGCACGGTCTGGCCGGCGACCTTCAAGGTGCTCGCCGTGTCGATCATGTCGTCAACGATCACCGCGGTCTTGCCCTTGACGTCACCGATGACGTAGCCGATCTCGGCGACTTGGTGGGCCGGACGCTCCTTGTCGAGGATCGCGAGCTCGGCGCCGAGCTTGGAGGCGAACTTCTTGTTGAGCTTGACGCGGCCGGCGTCGGGAGCGACGACGACGAGATCCTGCAGGCCGAGGTCGCGGAAGTGCTGCGTGAGGATGAACAGCGCCGTCATGTGGTCGACCGGCTTGGAGAAGAAGCCCTGGATCTGGCCCGCGTGGAGGTCCATCGTCAGGACGCGGTCCGCGCCGGCTCGTTCGAGCATACGAGCGACGAGCCGGGCGGAGATCGGCTCGCGCGGCGCGGACTTCTTGTCCTGGCGGCTGTAGCCGAACCAGGGCGTGACGGCGATGACGCGGTGCGCGCTGGCGCCGACCGCCGCGTCGATCATGAGCATGAGCTCCATGAGCGCGTCGTTGGGCGAGATGCCGTTGGCACGGTTGCCGCAGGTGGGCTGGACGATGAAGACGTCAGCACCGCGGATCGACTCGCCGTAGCGGCAGTAGACCTCTCCGTTGGAGAACGTCTTGAGCGTCACCGGGCCCGGGTCGATGCCGAGGTTATCGGCGATCTTCGCGGCCAGATCCGGGTTCGCGCGCCCGGAAAACAGCATCAGATGCTTGTCGTAGCCGAGCTCCAGCCTCGTGGCGGGCAGCGGCTGCGTCTCGACCGCGGTCATCGCGGGGGACAGTTTAGTCTGCATCCCGGCGCTTACGGTTGGCATAGCCCTCGTGGTTTGTCTGCCGCTCGCGCGCGATGCCAAGGGCGCCGGACGGGACATCGTGCGTGATCGCGGAGTTGGCGCCCGTGAAGGTGTCGTCGCCCAGGGTCACGGGTGCAACGAGTGTCGTATCGACCCCGGTGCGGACGCGATCGCCGATCGTCGTGCGGTGCTTGCGGACCCCGTCGTAGTTCGCGGTGATGGTCGCGGCGCCGAGATTCGTGTCCTCGCCGATGTGCGCATCACCGATGTAGGAAAGGTGCGGGACCTTGCTGCCCGCCCCGACATCGGAGTTCTTGATCTCGACGAACGTCCCGGCCTTGGAGCCCTCCCGCAGCAGGGTGCCAGGGCGCAGGTAGGCGAACGGGCCGATCGTGGCGCCGTCGCGGATCTCGCATCCGACGAGGTAGGAGTGCGGAACCTTGACGTCGTCGCCGAGCGTCGCGTCGATGAGCGTCGTGAGCGGGCCGATCGTGCAGCCGCGGCCGACGCTGGTCCTCTGTCTGAGGAACGAGCTCGGCTGCACGGTTGAGTCTTCGCCGATCGTGACGCCCACGTCGATGACGGTCGAAGCCGGGTCGACGATCGTCACTCCCGCGCGCCCGTGGGCGGCGTGGATGCGCGCCTGAGCGATCGCGCGAACCTCGGCAAGCTGCACACGATCGTTGACACCGAGCGTGATCGAGGGATCGGCGATCTGATGCGCCGCCACCGCCAAGCCCGCGCTACGGAGCGCCGGGAGCACGTCGGGCAGATAGAGCTCGCCCTGCGCGTTGTCGGGGCTGAGCATCAGCAGTGCATCCAGCAGCGGGCCGCCGCTGAAGGCGAAGATCGAGCTGTTGACCTCGTGGATCTCAAGCTCCTCGGCCGTGGCGTCACCGGGCGACTTGGTCTCGACGACGCGCTCTACTGCGCCATCGCTGGTGCGCACGACGCGCCCATACCCGGTCGGATCGTCGAGAACCATCGTGGCCATCGTCGCCGCCGCCCCGCCGTCGGAGTGGTCGATCACCAGCGCTCGGACCGCCTCGGGGGTCACCAAAGGCGCATCGCCCGGCAGCACGACGACCGTGTCCCGGGGGCCGATCTCCCCGGCCGCCGCCTGGACCGCTCCTCCCGTGCCGTTGGGCTCGGGCTGAATGACCGTGGCGACGCCGTCGGGAAGGTGGTCCTCTAGGGTGTTCGCCGGCGAGTCGACAACCACGATCTTCTCCGCCCCCGCCTCGAGCGCTGCCGCGATCGGCCAGCCGACGAGCGGGCGTCCGCAGAGGTCGTGGAGCATCTTCGGCGTGCGCGAGCGCATGCGCGTGCCCTGGCCAGCGGCGAGGATGATGACGATCAGCGCTGCCATGCGAGGCATCCTAGGGTTATCGTTCCCGTGGGCATCTCGCCCGATGTACTGGGGAGTGGTGTAATGGCAGCACAGGACTCTTTGGAAGTCCTGGTCCAGGTTCGAGTCCTGGCTCCCCAGTGACGATCCCGTGACGGCGCGCAGTGCCGGCAGCCGCTGCACGCACGATCGCGCCTCTCAATCGAAGCGGAAGAACGTTCCGATGGGCTCGAGACGGCTCTCGTCGATCTTCGGCACGGCGGCGGCGAGCGTGGCGGCGAATGTGTCTGCGCTCGCGCCGATCAGGCGTACGAGCTCCTCGACCGGGGTCGACTCCGACGCCACGCCGTTGGCGTAATCGGTCGCGTAGCCCATCAGCGCGTACGGGATCTCGGCCTCACCGGCGAGCACCGTCTCGGGTCCGGCTGTCTGGCTGACGACGGTGACGCCGCAGTTCTGCAGCATCTTGATCTCGGTCTTCGTATTGAAGCGCGGGCCGTCGACATGGCCGTAGCAGCCGCCGTCGCGGACGAAGTGACCCGCCTCCTTGGCGCCCTCGAGCAACGCCTCGCGCAGCGGCTGGGAGAACGGCCGCTCGTAGATCCAGTGTCCACGGCCCTTCTCACCGGGCTCGGTGAAGAGCGTGCAGATCGAACCGTCAGGGAGGCGGTTGACGAGGAAGTGCAGGTCGTCGAAGACGACGAGGCTTCCCAGCGGAAGCTTGTGATCGAGCGAGCCGCAGACCGTCACCGACAGGATCGCGTCGGCACCGCACTCCTTCAGGGCGGCGATGTTGGCCTGGTGGGTGACCTGGCTGGAGAGCAGCTTGTGGCCGGGACCGTGGCGCGATACGTGCAGCACGTCGACTCCGGCGAAACGCCCGCGCGTCACGGGCGCCGAGCCGTAGCGCGTCTGCACCATCTGCGGCTCGTCGCCGGCTTCGATCCCGGGCAGCGCATAGGTGCCCGATCCTGTGAGGATCCCGATTCGCATGGCGGGATGCTATCCGCGTTATCGGCCCGGCACGCGTCCGGCGCCCGTTCCCGGCTCGGTCGCCGGTCCGGTCGGCGCCGCGACGCCCAGCACGCGCATCGCCTTCAGTCCGAGCGACAGCTTCTCGCGACCGTCGGTCGAACCGACATCGAGTCCCGACAGCTCGCGCACGCGCTCCAGGCGGTAGCGGATCGTGTGGCGGTGGGTGAAGAGCTTCTGAGCGGTCCCGGCGACGTTGCCGTCGTTGTCCAGGAACGCTTCGACCGTGCGCACGAGCTCGGTCTCGTACTGCTCGTCGTAGGCGACGAGCGGCTCGACCGTTTCGGCATAGAAGCGCTGGAGCTCGGCCGGGTCCTCGCTCATCGCGGACAGCAGCAGGCGGTAGGCGCCGGTCTGCTCGAACGCCAGCAGCGGGCGCTCCTCGTCGCCTTCGGCGACGTTGACGGCCAGCAGCGCCTCGTTGCCGGCGCGGTGCAGGTCAAGCGGATCCCGAGCGACGCGGCTGCGTCCGAGCGCGAACCTGTGGCCGGGCAAGCCGGTCTGCAGCTCGCGCAGGACGCCCTCCGCCGCGCGCTTGGCGACAGCGTCTTCGCCACCGGGAACGAGCACGACGACCTCGGCTGCCCCGGACTCTCGCTCGGAGGACGCGGCGATCGCGGTGGCGACGACGGCACGAGCGCCGCGCTCGGCCGTCGCCAGGACGCGCGCTCGCCAGCCCTCCTCGGTCGTCACGTGTACGTGGGCGCGCGCGACGAGCACGCTGGCGCCCGAGACGAGGTCGACGCCGAGCTCCGACGCACGCGTGATGATCTCGTCCGGGTCTGACAGCTCGCCGGAGAGCACCGAGCGCAGGAAGGCGCTGCTGCGCTTCTGCGACGCTCTGGCGGGCGCCCGGACGCGCTCCACCTCGGAGGCGACGAGCGTCGTCACGAGCCGTACGAGGGCCGGGCCGGGCGTCGAGCGCGTGCGCATCCGCAGCTGTCCGACCGGCGCGTCGGCGACGCGCAGCTCGATCGTGTCGACGCCGGCGGCGGCGTCGAGCAGCGAGCGCTCGTCGGCCGGCGAACGCGCTGCGACGGCGAGCACCGACCCCGTGCGGTCGAGGAGCACGAGGCTGGCCTCGAGCGCGCGCGCCGCGGCGCGAACGACGTCCGGCAGCCCGGCGCCTGATTCGACGGCCTCCGTGATCGCGTCCAGTGCGGTGAGATCGAGCCCCATCGACCTTTCGACGGAGGTAGCCATGAGTAGACGTTACGCCGCTATACGATCCCAGTAGTAGGCGATCGCCGCTCCGCCGGCGGCTCCGAGCAGCAGCAGCGCCACCAGGGCGTACAGGGACAGGAAGCACGCGGCGATCCGCTCCCAGGTCTTGCTGTACGCAGACCAGGCCGGGATGACGATAAACCACCCGTAGGCAGCGAGCGCGCAGACGCCACAGACGGCGGCTACGAGATAGGTGGCTGCCGCATTGGTCATGAGCGCAGATTGTGACGTACCAGGGCGACGACGCGGGGCGCGGGGCGGCTAGACGATCGGACCGGCTGGTTGCGCGAGGATCGGCGCGGGCACACGGCCGCCGCCGGCGAGCGCGGCGTGGGCGGTGACGGCGCGCTCGTGATGGCCGACGCCGGAGAACATCGCCAGGACGGTGGGCCCGGATCCCGCGACGAGCGCGTGATCGGCGCCGGCAGCGAGCGCGGCCTCGAGCGTCCCGTCGATCGCCGGACAGAGCGAGCGCGCCGCGTCCTGCAGGTCGTTGCTGACGTGCTCGAGGACGGTTTCGGAGGAGATCGAGGCCTGCATGCGCGTCAGCGACCGCGCAAGGCCAAGCGAATCGCGCGGGATGCCGAGGCGGTCGGCCTCGGCGTAGACCTCGGCCGTCGACAGCTGCGCCTCGAGCGGCAGGACGATCACCGAGTACGCCAGGTGGACGGACAGCGGGCGCAGCCGCGTGCCCTCCCCCGTCGCCAGCGTGAGCCCGCCGCGAACCTGGCTGGGGACATCGGCCCCGAGACCGGCCGCGATGTCCTCCAGCAGGCGGCGATCGTCAAAGCCCGCCGCGTCGGCGATCAGGCGCAGCGCCGCGGCCGCGTCTGCCGAGCCGCCTGCCATCCCGCCCGCGACCGGGATGCGCTTCTCGATCTCCAGCCGCACGGGCGGTCCGTCCCAGCCCGTGCGCTCACGGAAGGCGGCAAGCGCGGCGGCAGCGAGGTTTTCGCCCTCGACCCCAGGACAGATGATCTCGTCGCCCGACTGCCCCTCGACGCCCGCGAGCAGTCGAACGTCGTCGTAGAGCGTCAGCGAGTCCATCAGCGTGACGAGCTCGTGGCGGCCGTGGGGCCGCGCTGGGCCGATGAATAGGCAAAGGTTGATCTTTGCCCGAGCCTCGGTGATCTGGACGCTCATGTGCGCAACGTTTCGTGCAGCGCCCTGAAGTCCTGCGGGGACAGGCGCTCGGCGCGTACATCTACAGGATGGCCGAGTCGCGCGAGTGCTTCGCGAGCGCGTTCGCGGACATCCGGCTCGGCGCCCGGGGCCAGCGCGAGCGAACGCGCGAGCGCCTTGCGGCGGTGCGCGAACGCTGCGCTGACAAGTTCGCGCAGGGTGGGTTGCGCCGCTGGGCCGGTGCGCTGCAGGCCGACGAGCACGGAGTCGACGTTGGGAACCGGCGAGAAGACGGTCCGTGCGACGCTGCGCAGCACGCGCACGTCGCAGGCAAGCTGAGCGAGCACCGACGGCACGCCGTAGGCGGCACTGCCGGGTGGCGCGGCGAAGCGCGCTCCGACCTCCTTCTGGACCATCCCGACCCAGCGCTCCACGCCTTCGAGATCCTCGATCGTGCGCAGGATCGCGCCCGCCGCGATCCCGTAGGGCAGGTTGGCGACGACCTTCGTCGGCGCCGGCGTCAGCGCTCCGAGGTCCAGGCGCATCGCGTCCTGCAAGTGCAGCGTCACGTTGTCGAACGGGCCGATCGCGTCGCGCAACGCCGGCTCCAGCGCGCGGTCGAGCTCGACGACGTGGACGTGGGCCGCACGCGGCGCGAGGTACTCGGAGAGCACGCCCAGGCCGCCGCCGATCTCGAGCACGACGTCGGCGTCGTCAAGCTCGGCCGCGCGCGCGATCACGCCGAGGATGTTCGAGTCGATGAGGAAGTTCTGGCCGAGGTCGCGCTTGGGTCGCACGTCGAACTCGCGCATCCGCCGCAGGCTCGGCTGGCTGGGCTCGCTCGGCGTTGCTCCGCCCCCGTTCGGGCCGGTGCGCGGGCGCGGATTCACCATCCGAAGAGCGCAGCAGCATTGCGCTCGACGAGCGCCTCGAGCTCGTCGTAGGCGATGCCGCGCCGCTCGGCGACGAACCGCGCCGTGTGCACGACGAACGCGGGCTCGTTGCGCTCCTTGCGCACTGCCTGCGGCGTGAGGTATGGCGCGTCGGTCTCGACGAGCAGCCGCTCAGCGGGCACGCGCTCGGCGGCTTGCGCGAGATCCTGCGCCTTCGGATAGGTGACGTTGCCGGCAAACGAGATCCACCAGCCCTGGTCGATGCATTCGTCGAGGCGGTCGGGCATCGTGAAGCAGTGCAGGATGACCTCGAGGCCGCCGCAGCGCGCGCGCAGTGTGTTGATCGTGTCTTCCTCAGCCGCGCGGGTGTGGATGACCAGCGGTTTCGCGGTCACCCGCGCGAGCTCGATCTGGGCATCGAACGCGCGCTGCTGGTCGGCGCGGGGCGCGTAATCGCGGAAGTAGTCCAGGCCGGTCTCGCCGATCGCCGCGCAGCGTGGATGCTCGGCGAGCGCCTGCAACTCGGCGAGGTCGGCGTCGGTGAAGCCGGCCGCTTCGTTGGGGTGACGCCCGATCGCCGCGAACACCTGTGGGAAGCGCTCGGCGGCGAGCAGCGCCTCGCGGCAGGTCGCGCCGGTCGTGCCGACCGTCAGCATCCTCGTGATGCCGGCACCGTCTGCCGCCGCGACGAGCTCGGCGTCGTCGGGCTTGCAGACGTGCAGGTGCGTGTGGCTGTCGACCACCCGGCTAGGCCTGTGGCTTGGGGAACAGCTGCTCGAGCGCGGAGATCGCGCCGAGCCGGCCGCGCTGCATGCGCGCGCCCTCGAACTCGAGCTCCGGCGCGCCGAGCGCGTGCAGCAGCGTGCCGGTGCTTTGCGGTATCCAGGGGTGCAGCAGAACCGCGATCGTGCGCAGCCCCTCGGTCAGGGAGGCCAGAACGGTGTCGAGTTCGCCGGCGCGCTGCGCATCCTTGGCGAGCGTCCACGGCGCCTGTTCCTCGACGTAGCGATTCAGCCGGCGCACGCGCTGCCAGATCGCGTCGAGCGCGCTGCTGAGGTCGACGCGGTCCAGCAGCGCGCTGACCTCGCCCGCCGTCGCGTCGATCTCGGCGGCCAGCTCCGCGTCGAGTGCGGCGTCGGGAACCGTGCCGTCGCGGTAGCGATGGACCATCGCGATCGTGCGGCTGGCCAGGTTGCCCAGCTCGTTGGCGAGCTCGGACTCGTAGCGCGCGGCGAAGCCCTCCATCGAGACGGAGCCGTCGTGCCCGAAGGAGACCTCGCGCATCAGGTAGTAGCGCAGCGCGTCGGCCCCGTACTGGTCCATGATCGCGAACGGGTCGATCGCGTTGCCCGCCGACTTGCCCATCTTGTCCTTGCCGATGAGCAAGAAGCCGTGCACGAAGACGTGCTCGGGCAGCGGCAGGCCGGCAGCCATCAGCATCGCCGGCCAGAAGACCGTGTGGAACTTCAGGATGTCCTTGCCGATGACGTGACACTGCGCCGGCCAGAAGCGGTCGGTCAGGTCCTCGCCGGGCTTCGCGTAGGAGAGCGCGGTGTAGTAGTTCAGCAGCGCTTCGAACCAGACGTAGAAGACGTGCCTGTCGTCCCACGGCACCGGCACGCCCCAGGTGAACGTCGAGCGACTCAGCGACACGTCCTGCAGGCCGGACTCGATGAATGAGCGCGCCTCGTTGTAGCGGTGGCGCGGCATGACGAAGTCCGGCTGCTCGTCGTAGAGGCGGATGAGGTCGTCCTGAAATGCCGCCAGCCTGAAGAAGTAATTGTCCTCCTTCTCGCGCGTCAGCGGCAGCTTGTGGATCGGGCAGAGATTGTCGTCGCCGGCCTCGGCATCGGTCTTGAAGTCCGCGCAGCGGGGGCAATACCAGCCCTCGTACACACCTTCGTAGACATAGCCGTTGTCGCGGATGCGGGCGAGCACCTCCTGCGACTTGGCCTCGTGCTCGGGATCTGACGTGCGGATGAAGAAGTCGTTTGAAGCGTTCAGCCGCGGCATCAGGTCGATGAAGCGCGGCGCGTTGCGGTCGACGAGCTCCTGCGGCGTGACGCCCTCGCGCTCAGCCGCCAGCGCGACCGGCTCGCCGTGCTCGTCGGTGCCGGTCAGGAAGAAGACGTCTTCGCCGCGCTGGCGCATGTGGCGCGCCATGACGTCGGCGGCGATCGACGAGTACGCGTGACCGAGGTGCGGCGCCGCGTTGACGTAATAGATCGGCGTGGTCACGTAGAAGGACATCGAAGCGGTGGAGGGTAGGCGCTCAGGCAGCGGCGGCGCGCAAAAGCTGCTCGACGGAGAGCTCCGGGAGGCCCGCAGGCGCGGCGATGCGCTCGCCGGTTCGAGCCTCGACGACCTGCTCGTAGCGATCGGCCCGCGGGACGCGGTGCACGACGACGCGAGCGCCGGCGAGGTCCACGACCCAGTACTCGGCGACGAGCGCTCGCGCGTAGATGATGGACTTCACGTCGAGGTCGCGGCGCAGCGACGAGACGGAGACCTCGATCGCGAGCGCCGCGGTCGCCGGGTGATAGGGCCGTGACGCGCCGCGCGGGATCAGGGCGAGATCCGGCTCGGGCGCGGACGTCTCGAGCGTCAGCGAGCTGGCGACGCGCACCGCGTAGCGCTCGTCGTCCACACCGCGGAAGAGGTAGCGGTTGAGCCACTCGATGGCCTGCTCGTGCTCGCGCGACTTCATGTCCTTGCGGACGAGCAGCCCATCGATGAGCTCGACCGGCAGATCCTCGAACGCGCCGGCCTCGACGAGCCGGCGGTACTCGTCGGTCGTGAAGCGGTGCAGCTCGTCCAGCTCGATCTGCGCGGACATCGATCCGATGATAGGGGCGGCTTCGCGGCTGACATGGATGCCGCTCATGCCGTCTGCGCGATGTGGGCGAGCGCGCGGCGCCGGCGGCGGCGCACCGTGACGAATCCGCCGAACGGGAGCCCGACGGCGACGCACGCGAGGCCGGCCCAGACCGTCAGCGGGACGCCGCCAGCGGGCACCGGCGCAGCCGGCGCGGCAAGCGGGCGTGAATAGCGGACCGCGCGCGGGCGCATCGCCCGCTGTGCGGGCGCGGGCCCGAGCGGCAGCGGCCGTGCGGATGGCGCGGGCGGTGCGGGCGCGGGCCCGAGCGGCAGCGGCCGTGCGGATGGCGCCCGCGGCGCCAGAGGCGGAATCGCCGGCGGCGCATCGCCGATGAGGCTCATCGGATCGACGTAGCGCCCGCTCACCGCTTCGCGGGCGCCGAGATGCAGGTGCGGCGTTCGTGATCGCGGCGCGCCCGAGCGCCCGACTACGCCGACCACCGCCCCCCGCAGCACGACTTCCCCGCGCCGGACCACGGCGCCGCCGAGGTGCTGGTATGTCGACACGAGGGTGCCGCAGCGAACGCTCAGCGTGAGCCCGCCGCCGGGAACGCGTCCCACGAACGAGACGCGGCCACCGCACGCGGCGCGCACGGGAGTGCCGACCGGCGCGTCGAGGTCGACGCCGCGATGCGATCCGGGCGCGAACCGGTCGGGCACCACGACGAAGGGGCGCAGGACGGTGCCTTCGACTGGCCGGCGCCACGTGCTCGCGCTCGCCGCCGGCGGGGCGATCAAAACCGCTATCACCACGAAGAAGCCAAGAAGCGCCACGCCGCCGAACGTACGACCGCCACGCCGCGACCGGCTGCCGAGCGCTCAATTCGTTACGAAGCCGCGCGTGCGCCGGCACGATCCGCGCCCGTTGCGCGACAGGCTCAGCGCTCCTCGACGATCTCCTCGTATGGCTTGCGGTCGGCCGCCGCGATCCATTCCTCGGGCGAGCGACGCTCCGGGTGGCGGGGGCGCGCCGGGTAGCCGAACGTCAGCACGCTGGCCACCCGCTCGTCATCGCCATGCCCGATGGCCGCCTGCAAACGCCCGGCATCGGCGACGCCGTTGGGGCACGACCCGATGCCATCGCTTGACGCGGCGAGCATCATGTTCTGTGCGGCGCGCCCGGCGTCGAACGAGGTCGGCCCCTTGCCGCCCACGACGACCGCGACCACGAGCGCGGCACCGCGCACGTTGTCAGACGCATACACGCTCTCGGCGACCTCGTCGCGCAAGGCGTCGTCGCGCACGACCACGAAGCGGCGCGCCTGGCGGTTCTTCGAGCTGCCGGCGACCCGGCCCGCCTCGAGGATCCGCCGCTCGGCTTCCTCGCCAAGCGGACGGCCGTCGTAGTCGCGAACCTCGCGCTTGCTCGCCACGGCCAGGTAGACGTCCACCTCGTGGAGACTAACGCGCGCCGAGCGTCGCACCGCAACGTAGCCGCAGCCCGTAGACCGACCTACCATCACGAGCCGTGACGGGGAGCGCGCCCACGGCCGATGACCGCGACACGCTCATCGTCGGGCTGCTCGTCGACGAGGCCTCGCATGCGCTCGCGGACGAGGTCGCGCAGGGGCTGCCCGAGGAACTCGGGCAGCGCTTCCCGGACGTGCGCTGGGCCGCACAGGTGCAGGTCGTCGCACCCGCCGAGCCGACGGCGACCACGAACGAGCTGCTTAGAACCGTGCGGCGCCAGCTGCTCGACAAAGGCTGGGGCGTGGGCATCGGGTTCACCGAGCTGCCGTTGCATGCCGGCCGGCGACCCGTCACCGCCTACGCAAGCGCGACCGAAGGGGTGGGCCTCGTCTCCGTGCCCGCGCTGGGGGCGCTCGGTCGCACGCGCCGTCTCAAGCAGACCGTCCAACATCTCGTCGAGGGGCTGATCGGCGAATCCTCCGACCAAGATGACGGGGAGCGCGAGCACGCCGGCCGCCAGCTGCGGGTCGGACAGCGCCTGCGCGAGCTCGCCGCGCCCGTCCGAACCGCGAACGCGTCCGACGACGGCACCCTGCGCTTCGTCGGCGCGGTCCTGCGCGGCAACCTGCGCCTGCTCGTCGGCATGGTCCGCGCCAACGAGCCGTCGACGGTGATCATGCGACTGTCCGGGGCGCTGATCGGGGCATTCGCCTCCGGCGTCGCGGCGCTCATCTCGTCCACGACCTGGCTGGTCGCCGACGGGCTGGGCTGGGAGCGGCTGCTGACGCTGCTGGCGCTGTCGATCGTCGTGATCTGCGTCGCGCTCGTCGTTGCCCACGGGCTGTGGGAGCGCGCGCCTTTGCCGCAGGCGCGCGAGCGCGTCGTCCTCTTCAACCTCGCCACCGTCGCGACTCTCGCTCTGAGTGTGATCGTGGCCTACGGGCTGCTGTTCGTCATCTACACGCTAGGGGCCGCATTCTTCGTGCCCTCAAGCGTGATCGCCGGCGTGATCCATCATCCGGTGGGGATTCGCGAATACCTCGAGCTGGCGTGGCTGACGTCGTCCGTCTCACTCGTCGGCGGGGCGCTCGGCTCGCTCATCGAAAGCGACGAGGCGGTGCGCGACGCCGCCTACCGCACGCACGCCGACGAGCGCATCGAAACCGAAGGCGCAACGAACGAGCAGGGCTGATCACGCTCCGGACGCACACCTCGACCGGATTCACAAACGAGAACGCGGTCGGTCAGGAGCTGCCCGTCTGGCCCTCGCGCTCAGTCAGCGCTCGGTACAGCTTGTTCGCCTTCACGCCGGTCAGCGAGGCGACGACAGAGCTCGCCGCCCGCGGCTTGGCGCCCGCCGCGACGAGCTTGCGCAGCGCGTCGAGTGCGGGCCCGAGCTCGGGCTCGCTGGCGGGCGCGCCGCCCAGCACGAGCACGACCTCCCCGCGCGGCGGCTCCTCCCCGTAGCGCGCCGCAAGCTCGCCGGCGCTACCGCGGACGACCTCCTCGTGCACCTTCGTCAGCTCGCGGCAGACGGCGACCGGCCGCTCGGCGTCGATCGCGGCAAGCGCGCTCAACGACGCAGCGACGCGATTGGGCGACTCGAACGCGACGATCGTCTCGGGCGAGCGAAACAGCGACGCGAACTCCCCGCGCTTGCGCGGCAGGTAGCCGACGAAGTGCCACCTGTCCGCGGGCAGGGCGCTCGCGACCAGCGCCGACAGCGCCGCGCTCGGGCCGGGCAGCACCTCGACCGCCAGGCCCGCCGCCACGCATGCGCGCACCAGGACGAAGCCCGGGTCGCTCACCAGCGGTGTTCCGGCGTCAGACACCAAAGCGACGACATCGCCCTTCTGCATGCGCTCGACGAGCTGCGTCGCGCGGGCGCGCTCGTTGTGCTCGTGGTAGCTGACGAGCTTCGCCGACACGCCGTAGCGTTCGAGCAGCACGCGCGTACGGCGCGTGTCCTCGCACGCGACGACGCTCGCATCCCGTAGCGCGCTCAGCACACGCAACGTGACGTCCTCGAGATTGCCGATCGGCGTCGGGCAGACGACGAGGCGGCCGGCGCTCGCGGTCACGGCGGCGTCCCGATCCCGTCGAACGCGAATGCCGCCGCGCCGAGCATCCCCGACTCCGCGCCGAAGCGCGCGGGCACGATACGCACGTGCTCGCGCGAGGGCGACAGCGCGCGCTCGGCGACGACCGCGCGGGCCGGCTCGAGCAGCAGCTCGCCGGCCGCGATGACGCCGCCGCCGATGACGACGGCCTCGGGGTTGAGCATGTTGACGAGGTTCGCGATGCCGACGCCGAGCCAGCGACCGATCACCGCGATCGCATCGACCGCCGCGGCGTCGCCGTCGTGGGCGAGGTCGGTCACGAGCGCCCCGGTGATCTCGCGGCCGGCGGCGAGCGCACGGCCAAGACCGGAGCCTGGGCGCTCGCGTGCGATCCGCGTCGCCTCGCGCGCCAGGGCCGTCCCCGACGCCATCGCCTCCAGACAGCCGTGGTTCGGGCAGTTGCCCTGGCAGCGTGGCCCGTCGGCCTGCACGACCATGTGACCCAACTCCGCACCCGCGCCCTGCGAGCCGCGCTGTAACGCGCCCCCGACGACGAGCCCGCCGCCGATCCCCGTGCCGATCGTCAGCAGCGCCGCGTCGCGCATCCCGGCGGCGGCGCCGAAGCGCCACTCGGCGAGCATCGCCATGTTCGCGTCGTTGTCGACGAAGACCGGCAGCCCGAGCCGCTCGGCCATGAGATCGCGGAACGGCACATCCGCGAGCGCAAGGTTCGCGGCCATGACGGCGATCCCCCGCTGCTGGTCGATGAGGCAAGGGATGCCGATGCCGACGGCGTCGACCGTGCCCGCCGCGCCGTCGATCGCGTCGCGCACCTCGCAGACCGCCTCGACGACCATGTCGAGCACGCCAGCCTGGGCGGCTCCGCGCGCGGAGCGCGTCGCGCGGTGGTGGACATTCAGGGCCGAGTCAACCGCGCCGGCCAAGAGCTTCGTGCCACCGAGGTCGACCCCGATCACGCAGCCGGTCGACACGATGGGCCACCATACACCTCTGAATGCCGGCACCCGAGGACCCTGTGGGTCAGCCCGAGTACCGCCTATACCGCTCGCGCAAGACGCTGTTCCAGCGGCGGGGCGGCGGTGATCGCGACGAGCTGACCCGTCTGCGCGGCGACGCGCAACCACCTGCGCCCGGACGCTCGCGGCGTCCGATCACGCGCGGGCGCATCTTCAGCTGGGTGCTGGGCCTGATCGCCGGCTGGATCGCGCTGTCGACCGCCGCCTTCCTGATCAGCGCGCAGGTCCAGCAGAGCAAGATCCCCGACGACGCCAACCAGGCCCTCGGAGGCGCCGGCTACCCGCTGTGGTCGCCCAACAACATCCTCGTCCTCGGTTCCGACGTGCGCAGCAAGGGAACGCAGGAGCCTGGCGCGCAGACGAGCGGGCCCGGCCGCTCGGACTCGATCCTGCTCATGCGCATCGGCGGCGGTGCGAACACACGGCTGTCGATCGCGCGCGACACGATCGTCGACATCCCCGGCGCCGGTCGCCAGAAGATCAACGCCGCCTTTGCGATCGGCGGCACGACGCTCGCCGTGCGCACGATCGAGTCCTACACCGGCGTCGACATCAACCACGTGGTCATCGTGAACTTCGAGAACTTCCCGTCGCTCATCGACGCGATGGGCGGCATTGGCTACAAAGGCGGCTGCGTCGTCTCGCGCATCAACGGCGGCTTCAAGAACGGCGGCTACACGCTGCGCCTGAAGGCCGGCAAGAGCCACATCGACGGCACGCAGGCGCTCGCGCTCGCCCGCACCCGCAAGAACCTCTGCTCCAAGAACGAGAACGACCTGACACGAGCGCGACGCCAGCAGAAGATCTTCGCCGCGATGAAGCGCCGGCTGCTGTCGCCGATGGCGTTCGTTCGGTTGCCGAACATCTCCTGGCAGGCGCCGCGGGCGCTGCGCACGGATATGAGCGGGCCGACGCTGCTGGGCGTCTTCGCCGCGCTGGCGATTGCCGGCACGCCGCAGACGCACGTGCTCGGCACGTTCGACGGCCACGTGCCCGAGAACGTCAAGCAGCAGGCCGTACAGCGCTTCCTGTCGGGGTAAGCCCTGCTCAATCCGTCGCGCTGCCCGACGAGGAAGACGACGACGAGGAGGACGAGGAGGTCGAGGATCCGGAATCGCTGGACTTCGAGTCGGGGGTCTTCTTCGCGTCGCTCTTGTCGCTGGACTTGGAATCCGCGGACGTGGACTCGCTCGTCTCGCTCTTCTTCTTGCCCTCCGACTCGGCGGCCTTCTCGCGCTGACGCTTCTTGGTCCCGTAGTCGGTGTTGTAGAAGCCCTTGCCCTTGAAGTGCACGGCGATCGGGTGAAAGACGCGCTCCAGCGGGACGCCGGTCTCCGGATCCTCCGCGAGC
>Ga0307502_10000203_pt1 | contig 16064 bp, 15 predicted proteins | sample 16_S_MG_FD_201364 | JGI IMG/M metagenome (GOLD analysis project Ga0307502, IMG submission 201364) | Soil microbial communities from Populus trichocarpa stands in riparian zone in the Pacific Northwest, United States - 16_S | ecosystem: Environmental > Terrestrial > Soil > Riparian zone > Trees... | reverse complement strand
GGTTCGCCAATGCCATTCTTCCAGTGATTAGACGACAAGTGCCCGACTTCACGTTTTGCATTGTGGGGTCGGATGCACGTCCGGAGATCCGACAGCTTGGTCTCTTGCCCGGCGTGACCTTTGTCGGCCGCGTTGACGATCCACGGATTTGGGTCCGACAAGCGGCAGTCTCCGTTGCACCTCTCCGTGCCGGCAGCGGATCTAGGCTCAAGATCCTTGAGGCCATGGCGGAAGGAGTTCCGGTGGTAAGCACTTCCATTGGGTGCGAGGGGCTCGCAGTGGTCGATGGCGAGGACATCGCGATTGCTGACGGTCTAGGCAAGTTCGCCGAAAAAGTTTTGACGCTACTTCGCGACCCGGGCATGGCGAACAAATTGGGGAATGCGGGCCGAACAGTTGCCGCTCGTTATTCGTGGTCGAGACTCGTGCCGCGCTTAGAGGAGAGCTACGAATCGATGCTGTGCGGTATCCAAACCTCAGGTCGGTAGAGGTCAAACGGCGCTGAAGGTACGATGTCTTATATCAGTATCGCCCTCGGACCAGATCTGGGCCGTCGATGTCGGAGTCCATATCGGCTCCCAAACGATGAACGACATCTCACGCTTTCGTCGGCCCCTTGGCTTCGTCAGGCGATGCTTGGTAGCGGCCATACCCATACCCATAGCCATAGCCATAGCCATCGCCCTCGTTCTTAACGTCATTTACCACCACGCCGAGGGGATCGACACCCAGATTGTCGAGCCGGCCCCGCAGAGCCTCACTCTCGTCTCTCGTGGTCTTGCCTAGGCGAACCGCGACTAGCACGCCGCTCGCCCGCTTAAGCAGCGGAATGGAATCGGAGACCACGATGGCGGGTGATGTATCGATGACGACGAGGTCGTAACGCGCTTCGGCTTCCTCCATGAATTCGATCATCCGATGGGACTCCAGCAGATCTGCGGGGTTCGGCGGCAGCGGACCGGCAAACGCAATGTCGAGGTAGGTTGCCGCGTGCCCGTCGTCGATCCCCGAGGACGCGGGGATGCTCGCGATAACGCTCGAGAACGTCTCGCCGCCAGCCAAATATTGCGTGAGCCCCGACGGTTCCTCCTGATGCAGCTTCCGTCCAAGCGACGGCCGTCGCAGATCGCACTCCACTAGCAATGTGGATGTGCCAGCCCTCGCGGACGCCACCGCGAGATGCAATGCGATCGTGGATTTGCCGTCTCCGGCAGCAGCCGAGGTAACGACGACGCTGTGGATCTCCTGGTCCACGTTGAAGTACTGGAGGTTGGCCCGCAGCATCCGAAAAGTCTCCGTGTCGCGCGGTGCCAGCATTGTTGGGTCAGGCACTGACGCGAGCGTGGAGCTCGAGGGAACGATGCCAAGGAGGGGTCTGCCGAAGATCAGTCGCGCCTCTTCCGCTGACTTGAGGCGCCTGTCGAGACGATCGAGGACGACCGCGGCCAGGAGGCCTAAGATCAGGCCGAGAACGCCTCCCAGGACGCCGTTCCGATAGGGCTTTGGGGAACTCGCATCGCGCGGTTCCTGCGCTGGTTGAGCCAGTTCCGCATTTCCCGTCTGCAACGACGCGAGGATCTGTAGCTGCTGCCGGCGATCGGCCAGAGATCGCCGTCTCGCGGCGGCCCCTGGACCCGGAGTTAGGCCCGCGATGCTGCGCTCGATGAGACGCTGAGCCTCGCTAATCTTGCCACGGTCTGCGTCCCGACGAACTCCGATGTATGCGTTCGCCCACGCGTTCGCGATCGTCGCGGCGGTCCGCGGGGAAGGGTCGCGCGCAGTGACCGCCACCACATCCGAGCGGCCTTTGCCAGCGACCCGGACCTTCGCCAGTAGCCTCTTCGGCGTGAAATGCTGTCCAAGTGCCCGAGCGGCCCTCTGAGCGACGATGTCGAATCCTACGAGCGTCGTATTGGTCAGTGCCTCACGGTCCGGGTCCTGGTTCGGCTGGAAGAACGTCGAACCGAACAGCTTCTGGTCGAACGCCGGATCCCTGAATAGCAGCGAAGCCGTCGCCTCGTACTGCTTCTGCTGCGCGTTGGAGTAGCCCCAAGCGAGTCCCGAGATGAGCACAACGCTGACGACCACAAAGATCCAACGCTGGGCGATGACTCGGAAGAACCGCAAGACACGGTCGATGGTGAGTTCGTCAGCGGTCATGGTTCCGTTACCGCGGTCTGGTGGTCACGATAGTGAAATCGGATAGCGGATCCTGAAGCGGCACTAAGTGGGCGCGTGCGTACCTCGAACTCGGGATCAACAAGAACCCCTCAGAAGTCAGATGGTGTGCCCGTCGATGGCCCGGCGCATATCGCGATGGCTGCCCAACAACATACACTAGGCGACCCCAACGCCACCGATGTGGCCAGCTCCCGAGCGGACCGATCCCGCAGCGGGGGCCGCTTCGATCAAGGAGCCTGCTGCACCGAGCAGTTCTGGAACCGCTCCACAACGGTTGCGCCTACGTCCCGAACCGCAGCAGCGTCCTAATAGTGCTTTGGTAGGTGTTTGCCGGGTTATGTAGCGTTGGCGGCGAATCGGGCTGTCATGTTTACCGCTTGCGTGACGGACAGCATCGATGAGCAATTGGTCGGTGGCGCGCCGCAGGTCGTCGATCGCGTGGGCGCGTATTTCGCTGATGTCGCGTCGGGGCTGGGGCGCTCTGAGCTGCGCCGTAACGCCGAGTTGTATGCGCGTGGGTTGATGGAGGCGGGGGCGCGCAAGTCCCTTGAGCCGCTCGTGGCGCGCCTGGGTGGCGGGAACGTCGAGTACGAGGCGTTGCAGCACTTTTTGGCCGACAGTTCGTGGGACCCGGCGGCCGTCGATCGCGCGGTCGCTGAGCGGGTATGCGCGGTGATCGAGCCTGAGGCGTGGGTGCTGGACGACACCGGCGTGCCGAAGGATGGCAAGCGCTCGCCCGGGGTCAAGCGCCAGTATTCCGGGACGCTGGGCAAGATCGGCATCTGTCAGATCGCGGTGTCGTTGCATGCCGTCGGTCACGGCGGCACGGTCCCGCTGGGCTTTGGGCTGTATCTGCCCGAGGACTGGTGCGCCGATCCGGAGTCGCACGAGGGCGAAGATCCCGGCGGATGTCGAGTTTCAGACCAAGCCGGCGCTCGGCGGCGAGCTCGTCGCGCGCGCGGCGGGCTGGAAGATCCGCCGCGCGCCGGTGCTCGACGACCAGGCCTACGGCAACGACAGCAAGCTGCGCGCCCGTCTGCACGACGACGCGATCGACGACGTGCTGTCTGTCAGCGCGGATAGCGTCGTCTTTGACCGCGACACCGTCTTCGCCGTCCCGGCACGCGCGCCCGGCTCACGCGGCCCGGCACCCGCGCGCTGCACGCCGACCGCGCGGCGCAGTCCGTCAAGACCCTCGCCGCCGGCCTGGACCCAGACGCCTGGCAGACCGTCGCCTTTCGCGACAGCAACGGTCAGCAACTCACCTCGCGGTTCGCGTTCGTGCGTGTGATCGCCGCGCACCCCGTCACGCGTGACCGGCGCGCGCCGCGTGAGGGATGGCTGATCGTCGAATGGCCCGACGGCCACGACTCGCCCAGCGATTACTGGATCAGCAACCTGCCGCCGGGCACCGAGCCCGAGCGCTTGGCGCGCCTGGCCCGCCTGGCCCGCCTGGCCCGCCTGGCCCGCCTGCGCTGGATGATCGAGCTGGACTACCAGCAGCTCAAGGGCGAGCTGGGCCTTGATCACTACGAAGGCCGCAGCTACCTCGGATTTCAGCACCACTGCGCGCTCGTGACCGCTGCCCACGGCTTTTTGACGCTGGAGCGGCAGAACCCAAATCACCTGCGGCCGGGCTGACACTGCCACAGGCGGTGCTGCTGTTGCAGCCCGTCTTTCAGTGCTGGACCGGCCGCTGCAGCACCTGCCAACAGCCCATCGACCTCACCGACCTACCACTCCGCTGACCACCCAAACAAGAGTGACCCACCTACCAAAGCACCACTAAATCGTCCGGACAAAACGCCAAGTTACGCAAGTGGCAACTGGGGGTGCCGAACTCAGCCGCTGTCGGCGAGCAGGAGGAACCCCAGGACGCCATCGCGCTACCTGGGCACACGGGTCGCGCTGCCGTGGACGCTCGGCGTGATCGTCATGCACGACCACGCCACAGCCATGGACCACCTGGAAAGGTTGATCACCAGATGAACACCTAACCGCGGAGAGCCGGATGTGGAATGCTCGCGCGTCCGTCTCAGAGGGTGGCCCGCGGAACGGAGCGATCGAAAGGCCGCCGCCGTCGCGGGCCGACCTTACCTCGCGATCGACGCGCTGGCGGAGGTCTGTCGCGAGGTCTGGAACCAAGGCTGGCGAGGCGCAGAACATACGGCGCTCGGCCAAGGATCTGAAGGGTGCACGGCTCGCGCTGCACGCCGAGAACGCAGAGCGGGTCAGCGGGCGGTAGGCGAGTACCATGGCCACCACGGAATGAGGCCCGCCGCGAGATCAGAGCATCGCCAGGATCGGCCACCAGCGAGTCAACGTATCGGATCCCGTCCGCGTTCGGCATCTGCTCGATCCTCATGGTCATCAACGGGGTGTCATCTCTGGGCATCGCGTTCTGGGCGCTGAGCAGTGCACCCGAGAAAGAGAAAGCCGACGTGACGACCCAGCAACGCTGGCGGCAGATGCGGGCGCAGCTGCGCCGGACAAGCGGGCCATGAACGTCCACACGGCACGCCGCGCCGTTCCGGTCACGCTGAAGGCAAAGCCGCTCTTGGTGCCCGCGGTCCTGCTGTTTAGTCTCGTGCTCGTCCGCGCACCCATCCTGATGGGCCATACGCAGTTGACGCTGCTGCCATTCGTCGCGGCGATCCTGTCCCTGACCATTTGGCGAGCAGGATGGCGCGCTTGCCCATGGGTCCTACTCGCGGGCGCGTACCTAGCGCTCGTTGTCATCGCGGCCATCCGCGGCCGCCACCTCGGAATACTTAGCCAGAATGCGATGGTGTTGGAGGTGGTCCAGCTCACGCTCATCGCTCTGCTGGGAATGTTCGCTTTCCTCCGCGAGACAAGTGAGCACAAACGCTCCCGGTACTTGCGTGCGCTGTGCTGGGCGCCGATTGCTTATGTCGCCGTGAACGTGGCATTGTACTTCGCTGGGGTGACTGCGCCGAACGCATCCGAGGGCTCCCACCTCGCGGCTACGACACTGCAGGCCCTGGGGATCCCGATGACCCGGGTACAGTTCCCGCTGGCGTCCGGCGTAAACGCCTTCGGGCCGATATGCGCCATCGCGTTCGCGCTCAGCGCCACCCTCGCGCTTGGCGGCGAGCAGCGCACGCTCGCGATTCTCGGCGCGCTCGTCAGTCTCTATGCGATCCTCGCGATCGACTCGCGCGGCGCGTTGGTCTTCGGGCTCCTCGCCGTCGCGCTCGTGAAGTTCATTCCTCGCGCGCGCCGCCGGGGGCTCGGGTGGGTCGCCATCTCGCTGCCTCTCTTGCCGATCCTACTCATGCTGACGCTCGGAGCATTGTCGAGTTCCCTGTCCGCGAGTCTTAGCCGGAACAGCACGACAGGCGCGCAGAGCATCACCGACGGGACCGGACGCACCGTCGTCTGGCAAGAAGCCGCCAAGACCATGATCAAACCCAGTCTGGGAAGCGTCTTGGGTTACGGGCGGGATGGCCAGATCACCAGCGGAACCAGTGTCGGCTACGCATACCTCTTCCGAGGACACCTCGTTGACCCATTGACGGCCAGCGCGCACAACATGGTGCTGCAAACCGGCTTGGATCTCGGCTGGTTGGGGATCCTGTGCGTGCTCACGCTCGCTGCGGTCGTGCTCGTGCGACTCTCGCGCCACGCTGGCAACCCTCTCTACACAGCGCTATTAGCCGCAGCGCTCGCCGCCTTGCTCATCGGCATTGTCGAAGCAGCCCCGACGCCTTCCAACCCGGAGAGCTTCATCTTCTGGATGTTGACCGTGTTCACTGCGATGCGCCCCAGCGACCTGCCGGGCGAGGGTAATCAGGCCGTGTCGTAGTGAAGCTCGATGAGATGAACGGGCTGTCCCGCGAACGCCCGCTGTACTCAGTGGTCGATAGGAGAAGGGCTCGAAGTCGGCCTCGAAGATCGGCTCCAGCACCTTCTTTAGAGCGGCCTCAACGCCGCACTCTGAGGATCGTTCGTTGCTTGACCGGCGCGCCGGAACCTCCCGGACCGCAGTTCGTGGATCGCGCTCCCGGCTGCTTCTCAACGCCCAGCACGCGGCTCGACGTAACTTGCGGTCGGCCCGTGCACGCCCTGCTGAGCGCGAGCCGCGATGCGACCTGACCGCCCGTCACACTGCCATCAGCGTCGCCGGGTCACAGACGAGTTTGTGGAGATCGTCAAATCTCCACCAGATGGCCACCCGTGCAGCCTGTGTTGAATCGCGCGTCTTGACGGGATGTGGAACTCCAGGTCAAGTTGGGGTTGGTGCTGGCGCGGGAGCGACTCGATGCGTGAGGTGCTGCGAGCGTCGCGCACGGATCTGTCGGTCAGGTTGTTCTCGGGTTCGGGCTAACCGAGGCGCTGCCGATCACTCGACGTTCAGTCACGCGCAGTGCCAGCGCTTTGCGGAGGCTTCGCTGTTCGAGCAGCTGTTTATAAGTGTGTTGCGCCAGTGCACCGACGCGGGTCTGGTCGGCGGCCGGCTGCTGCTTGTTGATGCGACGCATGTCGAGGCGGACGCGGCGCTGAAGGAGCTTGCGCGCCGAGCTCGCCGTCGTCGACGGCGACGGTGAGACCGAAGACGAGCAGGTGAGAACGCCATGGCAGCTCGAGGATGCCGCGCCCCCATCGGGGCCGACTCCGCAGCGGGCCGCGAGCAACACGACTGCCGTCTCGCGCACCGATCGCACCGCCAAGTTGCGTCACAAGCCCGGTCAGCGCGAGCATCTGGTGCATCGCGCCCAAGTCGCCGTCGATCCCGAGCGTCGTGTGATCGTGGCTGTGCAGGCCCAGCCCGCGAGGGCAGCGAAGGCAGTGTGCTGCCGGTGCTGGCCGGTCGCGCCCGTTTCGCTGGGCATCGGGTCGACCAATGGGCGCCGATACCGGCTACCGCGCTGACAGCTACGAACAGCTGACGGTCTAGTCTAGGACCCGTGCTTGCTAATCGCCAGAGGCATCGCGATGCCGGTCATGAGTCCGGTGGTTATCGGCAAGCTCAGGAGCCACGCGCTCCGCAGTGCGACCGACTCCAACCCGGTGGCAGGCGTCGTTAGCGTTGCAGCGACGTAGGTGGTGATAGCTACCACCGCCACTCGCGCGAGTCGCGCAAAGTCGAGTGACAGCCCCACGCGGATGCCGACCGCGTAGAGAGTGACGGCAACGAATAGGACGAAGTAGCCCGCAGCGGCGGCCAACGCCGCGCCGACGAGACCCTGTGCAGGAACGAGCAGGTAGACGAGCCCGATGTTCGTTCCTGCCGCGAGTAAGGTGAACAGCCATATGACGCGTGTGCGGCCAGCGATCATGCTAATCGCGTTCATCGGTATCCCATAGAGCCCGAGGAACACATATCCCAACGCGATCCAAGGGATCAGCGCCGCTCCGGCCGCGTACTCCTCAGGCGCCATCATGACTGCCAGGGGCGGCCCCACGAGCGCGGTTACGCAGCCAATGAGTACGACCACCGTCGCCTGCAGCGTGATGGTGGCTCGTAACCGTTTGCTCGAACCTGCCTCCATCCCCGCAATCGCGTAGGTAGGGATGAAACCTTGGCTGAGAGCGCTGACGAGAATCATGGCGGGAAGGGCGAAGTTCGCGCCCAGGCTGTACACACCCAAAGCACTGGCGGTCACCAATCCTGAGAGGACGAGTCGGTCCGCCAGCATGAGCGACCAGCTGGCGAGGAAGTGGGGAACCAGAGGAAGCCCGAGTGCCACAGCGGCACGAACACCTGTGCCGTCGAAGCGCTCTAGTCGACCCCACGGAACGATGATCACCGCAGCGATGAATGCGGCTATGTTGGCACCGATCAGCGCGGCGAACCATCCCGTCACACCCATCCCGAGTCCCACTACAAGGATAACCGTCAGAGCCGTCGCGGCGACGGCCGACACCATGTTCAGCACCAAGTAGTCGCGCAGACGCTGCTCGGCCCGCAGGACGGCTAGCGGAACGGTGTTCGCGGCCACGAATAGTGCCGTTCCCACGAGTGCCAGCGCGACATCGGTCCGCTTGAGAACGGCGCTGTCGTGCATGAACACGAGAGCCAATCCTACGGCCACAATGGTGATCATGGCCGAGGCGCATACGAGCGACCTCCACACCGATCGGATGAACCGCCATTGAGCCCCGCTGTCATCCTGAAGCTGAAAGAATCGTCGGTTGAGCGAGTAGTCCAGCCCGCCGGCGAGCAGGACCGCCGCGGCTCCGCCGATGCTGAGTAGGATGGATATCCGACCGTACTCCGCCGGAGACAGCACGGCCGTGTAAAGGGGCAGCAGAAGAAACGTGAGCGCGCGCTGCCCGGCTGAAGCAACGGCGTACGTCGCCGCGCTAAGCAGCGATCGGGAGTCGTTGGGCGCTGAGCTTACGGAGATCAGGACCTGCTTCGTCAAGTGGCGCTTCGAACAACATTGCGAGCCATCATCGACTTACCACGACGCTCGACGGCGTCGGCGCTCCTCGGACCTGAAGCGCCGGTATCCAGCTTGGCGCAGCACCTCGAACGATCTTGCCAGCTGTTTCACCTACGCGTATCAGCGCCTCGAGTTCTTTGCAATACGTTTCGTAGAAGTCTTCGTAGTCACGGTCCCGAAAAAAGGCAGGATGCGCGTCGAAGACGGTCTGCATCATGGCGTCCGAGTACTGAAGCTTGCTGCTGTGTGTCCAGAAATAGTTCTCGCTCGGTTGACGCCCGTCGGCTCCGGCAATGGAGATATCGTCCGCGAGCATGAGCGCCACCGGCAGCATAAGGATCGTTAGCACGCTGCTGCTGGGCGGCACGGTCGGGTCACGAGGGGTTGGCCATCGTAACGGGCCTCCGCGGACATACGGGATGACGGCTAGCCGATCGCGAAGCTCGGGCTGCAGTCCGACCATAGGACCAGCCCAGTCGGCGCCACAGAGAACAATCGCGTCGAGAAGCTCGGCCGCCTTAACCAGGTCTCGTCTGAACGCCGCCGCGTAGCGGCTCGGGCCGAAATGGAACACCGGATCCGCACAGGCGATGACGTTGGGGCGAAACGCCAGAAGTTGATCCATGTCGCGCACAGCGGAGTTGCAGATGATGCGAATGTCGGCGTCGACGGCCTCCAAGTCGACCGTTTGCGCAGAGGGTCCGGTTGCGAGGATGAACGCGCGGCGGTTAGGGTTAGGAATCGATTGCAGCATCTCGAGGGCAACCTCAACTGGTCTGTACGTCGGCCAGGTCGACGCGTTACGCCATCGGAAGTACTGGAGTTCTGACAGTGTGTGCAGCCGGCTATCAACGATCATCGACGAATGGCAGCTGACCAGCGCTCGGTACAAGGTGGCGGGCGTGATGCGATGAATGACGGTCGTCCCGCGGCCGGCGGGGCGATCGCGAACCCATCCAGGATCGCGCACCAAGGACGGCTCAAAGTACGGGACTTCGCTTGCGTCCAGGGGAAACCGTGGTCCATCCAGAAACAGCGGTATCTCGATGTCGCCTAGATAGGTCGCAACACGCGTCGAGAGATCGGCGAACTCAACGGGATCGCGTACGGCCGGAACGAATTCGAGGTAGTCCGCCCGATCTCGTGCGGGCCGTCGGCCGGCCATTGTTAGCGTCCGGTAAGCGTTAAACCGCAACTTGGCCTGCCATGGACGGCGGCGTCCAAAAGCAGCGATCATGCCTTTTGACGAAGGAGGTATCGACACGTTGTAGGCATCATAGTGTCGGGTCCTTGGCTCTCACGCCGCAATCCAAACGACGCCGCCGGGTCGCCAGGCCCGGAAGAGCGACGCGTCCGGGTTCCGCCGTGCGCGGTCGCCTAGACATCGCCGCCTCCCGCTCGCACGCTAACGTAGCTTGCCGTGTCAACGAGCCAAGCTATCGTGCGAAGCACGAGGTAGACGATGATCGCCCAGACTTTTGTTAGGCGTCGCATGGCGATGTGGCTCGGTCCAGCACAGGTTGATGAGTCGTACATTGCCCATGCTGCGCTGGGCAGGCGCCGAGGCATAATGCTTGACGTTGGCGCGCACCACGGCGCCAGCCTGGCTCCGTTCGCCGACGATGGATGGTCGATCCACGCCTTTGAGCCGGATCCGGCAAATCGAGCCGCACTTGAATCGGCGTTCGGCGGTCGGCGGAACATAACAGTCATTCCCGCGGCAGTTTCGGACAAGGCTGGCGAGATGCCGCTCTACACCAACGAACTCTCGACCGGCATCTCATCGCTCACGCCCTTTACGGCCGGGCATCGATCAGCCATGTCGGTTCCCGTTATCACGTTGAGGGATTACCTAGCGGATGCAGGAATCACCGCCGTGGACTTCATGAAGATCGATGTCGAGGGCTTTGAACGAAACGTGTTAAGCGGCTACGATTGGAATATCAAGCCGGAGATGATCGTTCTTGAGTTTGAGGACTCGAAGACGGCTCCGCTCGGCTACTCGTGGAAGGATCTGGCCGACGATCTGCTGGATCGTGATTATGAGATCATGGTCTCCGAATGGTTTCCCGTCGAGCGATACGGAGGCATCCATCAATGGCGGCGACTAGAACGATACCCGACGGATCTCGCTGACGCCGACGGTTGGGGGAACCTCATCGCGGCAACCAGCATCGAGCGTCTGATTCCTGCGGCCCGGCGAGCTATCAGGCGATACAGGTTGCGGCGTCAGATCGAGCGTGTCGTCCGGCCCCGGTGACGTTCGACCGATGACGGAGGGCGACAGCCGGCTACTCCGTGCTCAACCGCGCGAGCGCCCCCCCGTCCACGACTATCTCCTGCCCCGTGATGAACCGAGCCCGAGCATCATCCACAAGGAACGCCACGGCTTCAGCGATGTCGCGTGGAGTTCCGATCCGCCCAAGCGGCGTCCGGCGCACCAGCCTCTCCTCCGCGTCCACAGCACGCGCAAACCCGGCCCGCAGCGCCGGAGTGTCCACGGCACCGGGCAGAACCGCGTTGACCCGCACGCCAGCACGACCCAACTCGAGCGCCGCCGCCCGCGTGAACGCTGTCAAGCCGCCCTTAGAGGCCGCGTAGGCCGCGACCGACTGCGATGTCGCCCGAGCATGCACGGACGCCACGTTGACGACCGAGCCGCGCGAAGCGACGAGCTGGCGGAGACACGCCTTGAGGCACACGAACGCGCCCCGCAGGTTCACGTCGTGAACCTCGTGCCAGTCCGCGATGCTCGTCTCTTCCAGCGACTTGAAGAGCTGAATGGCGGCGTTGTTGACGAGCGCGTCGACTTGCTCAAGCGCGCTTAGGCGCTCAAGTACGAGCGTGGCGTCGGCCAAGTCGAGCTGAAGCGCCCTCGGGCGATCTACGGCCACGCGGTCCACTGGCACAACGTCCCAGCCCTGCGCGCCAAGCACATCGCACACCGCGGAGCCGATACCGCCGGCAGCCCCGGTGACCACGGCCGTGCGGGTCACGCCTGGCGCAGGCCGGCAAAGAGGTTCTCGACCGCACGCGCGCTCGCCCGCAGCACGGCCTCTCGCGTGTTGGACCCGTTGTGCGATCCGAACACGCACTGATCTAACGCCCGCAATGGGCTGGACTCCGGCAGGGGCTCTTTCTCGAACACGTCGAGCGCGGCCGCGGCGAGGTGGCCGGACTCCAGCGCGTCGGCGAGCGCCGCCTCGTCGACCAGCGGACCACGCGCGACGTTCACGACGTACGAGGCGGGCGGCATGAGCACCAGCGAGCGCGCGTTGACGAGGTGCCGCGTCTCAGGCGTCAGAGGACAGCACAGAACAAGGACGTCGCTGCGACGGAAGAGTTCGTCGCGGTCCACCAGCGCGATGCCAAGCTGAGAAGCCGCTTCGCGCGCGGAATCCGCCACGTCGTGAGCGATGACTTGCAAGCCGAAACCGGTCGCTCGCCGGGCGACGCCTTGGCCGATGCTGCCAAGGCCAGCGATTCCGAGGGTGTTCCCCGCGAGCGTACGGCCCTCGTGCTTGAGCCAACCACCCATCTTGACCGACTCATGCATGCGATGGAGCTGGCGCGCGAGCATCACGACGTATCCGAGTGCCACGTCGGCCACCTCGTCCCCGAAGACCGCCGGCGTGTTGGTGACCTGAATGCCCGCCAGGCATGCCGCCTCCTTGTCGATCCCGTCCGTCCCCACCCCCCACTTCGAGATGATCCGCATCCGATGGGCGTGCTCTAGGACTCGCGCAGTGAGGGGATCATCCCCCGCGATCATCCCGTCGAAGCCACCGATAAGATCGATCAGCTCGTCTTCCGACGGCTGCTGAACGATCGAAGGCAGGACGACGTCGAGCTTGCGCTCCTCGAAGCCTGAGCGAAACTCCTCGTAACAGTTCTGCATCTGCTGACACGTGATGAGGACGCGACCGCCGTCTGAGCTCATGCGTACTCCGCCGCATAGAGCGCTTCGACGACCTTCCAGTCGATCTCCTCGTCGATGTCCCACGCCTGTTCGCGATCGATCGGAAACAGCAACGGGCGCTCTCCGATGCGCTTGCCGGTCCGCTTCAGCGTTTCCGCGGTAAAGACGTAGAGGCAGGAGTTCTCCTCCATGACGGGGGGAAGATCCTGGGTGCGAAGCAGCACCGCGGGGTCGTGATTGATAGCGGCGCCCTCCGCGGTGTAGAGCCGGGTCTGTAGAGCCGTGACCGTGAACAGGGAGTCGTACCGGTCTTGATTTACGAGGTAGGTCTCGATCGCGCGGCTCACGGTCTCGGCGCGCAGCAGCGGATTCGTACTGTGGGTCTGGATGTAGAGATCGCCTGTAACCTGCTCGACGTCGTTGAGCAGCACGAGATTCATCTCGACATCGCCTCCACGGATCTCCTCCGGGCGCATGATGACCCGGACACCTGGAAACGCGCCGTGGGCATCAGCGGCAATTAGCTCCGAATCGGTGTCGATCACCACCTGCGAGATGCTCCGGCACGCTTGGAGCGTGGCGACGATGTGGTGGTAGAGCGGTCGTCCTCCAAGCGGACGGTAGTTCTTGCCCCTAACCCGCTCGCTGTCGTGGCGCATCGGCACGATGGCCACGATGTGCTGGTCAGCCATTCCAGCCATCCCCGAGCAGCACCGCCCTCGCGGGCGCCGCCTCGATGCCCGTGACGCGCAGTGGAAGACAGATGAGGGTCCAGCGACCAGGGGTCACCGTTCTCAGATCGATCCCTTCGAGGATGAGTACCCCAGCGCCGAGCAATATTTCGTGGACGTCCGGGGGGTCCTCGTAGCGCTGGATCGAGAGGTAGTCGATGCCAACCAGGCGGATCCCCCGCCGTACCACCCACTGCGCAGCGTCCGGCAAGAGCCCCACGTAATCCTCATGGAACCGGCCATTGTCCGTGCCCGGCCTCGAAGCGTTGTCCGTGCGCAGCAGCAGGCGCTCGGTGCCATCTCGGATGGCGCAGGCGTCGAGTGTCCCAGCGTCGATCGCCTTGCTGCCTGAGACGTCGACGACCAATGCGCTGCCGATCAACGCCGTCAGCCCGACCTCGTCGATCGTTGCGCCAGCAGGCACGAAATGAAGCGGCGCGTCGACATGCGTGCCGCAGTGCGCATCGAGGCCGAGCAGCGTCGCGTTTGCGATATCACCGGCGGCGAGCGAGAGGTGACTCCGCGACGAGAACCCGGGGCTTCCAGGCCAGATCGGCGTCAACGCGTTGAGCGGCATCGAGATGTCGACGAGTTTGGCGGTCATGTGGCCAGCGTGGGTTCGTCGTAGTCGATGAGGTGCCCGTGCGCATCCGCCGGCGCATCCGCAAGCTCGTCGGAAGATGATTTCGCGTAATAGAACCGCCTGGCAAGCAGGTCCGGTACCGGCCCCTGCTGTGCAAAGCCCCGGTAGGTCCCGTAGAACTGCGCGAGCCGGAAGCGGATGATGTCGAGTGCGGTGGGAACGGCCAGCACACCCTCCCGCCTGGCCGCGAGAAGGTCGCCCCCGATGTTGCTTGTCGCTCGGCGAAGCACCGCGGCCGGACCCATCCGCTGCTCTCTGTAGATCTCCTTGTGCGCGATCGCCTCGCGACGGTAGCGATTCACGATCTGCTCGATGTTCTCGTTGTGGACATGCGCGACGGGCGCCTCGGCGACATAGGACGCGACGTGGCCCGCGGCTATCGCCCGCTTGGCCCAATCAAGGTCTTCCAGGCCTGTCAGGTGCTCGTCGTACGGCTGCTGCTTCCATACGTGGACGCGTACGGCGGCGTTGGCGTTGTTGCAGAATGGATGACGCTGGCGGGCGACAGACGTGGCAGGAAACCACTGCGCGAGCAGGCGTCGTTCTGAATAGCGACCTCCTGGCGGAGTCTGCTGCCGACCGTATGTGACCGCAACCTCGGGGTCGCCGAATGGCGCGATGAGCTCGGCGATCCAGGTGTCGTAGATCGGATAGACGTGAGCGCTGGCCAGGATCGCCAACCTCGCGGACACCCTGGACAGTCCAACGTTCAACGCCCGGCCGAACGAGAAGTCCTCCGGCGCGATCTTGACGATAGTCACCGGGAACGCCGCCGCGATAGCGAGGGTCGCGTCGGTCGATCCCGAATCGACGATGACGATCTCGTCGGGCACGAGCGTCTGCCGCGTCACGCCCGTCAGCAGCCGGCCGATGTGCGCCTCCTCGTTGAAGCAGCGGACAACCACGGCAACGCTCTGAGACATCCGAAGGAGGGTAGACGCTCGGTAGGTGCGGTCAGATCAGCCGTGCCGCGGCAGACGGCGCCGAGACGCACGCGCAGGGCGGTCGGGCAGTGGCCGCTTGTCCGCGATCGCTGCGGGCAGGTCGCGCCCGAGCCACCAGGCGAGGTCGACATCTCCGAGCGACTCCAGTGCCGCCGCCATCCCAACGCTTCGTCGCTGGCAACGAGGTGGGCGAGCTCGAGCTTCAGCAGGCGGTGAGCGGTCTTTGCGACTCGCTTGCTTGTTCGGCCGTCAAGCGACGAGGCGGTCAGCTGCATAAGCGTTCCGCTGTCAACGAGCGGACGCAGTCGCTCAGGATCTTCTTGGACAAGCGGGTTTCGTTCCGGATGCGCGAGTACTGGGGTCATCCCACCTAGGCGCAGGGTGAAGAGTGTTTCCGCGATCCCCAGCGGCCACCCGTGGTACGGCGTTTCGACAAGCAAATAGCGCGGATTGCCGGCGAGGCAGAAACGACGCAACTCATCGAGTCCGAGCTCTGCGATCATGCCGAACCCGACCTCCCCTCCGGGTCGGACGTCTACGCTGACACTCTCACTGCGCAAGCGCTCGCGCACATCCTCGACGAGCAGGTGCATGGTGGCCGAGCGGGTCGGGAAGTCATCGCGTACGTGCGGCGTCGCCGCGAGAACGCTGATCCCCTCCCGCTCGGCCGCTGTGGCCATCGCGACGCTGTCGTCGAAGCTGTCGGCGCCATCGTCAACGCCAGGGAGGACGTGCGAATGGAGGTCAACGAGACCGCTCCAACCTTCTTCGGGGCGGACGGCGTGGGACCGCCTGAGGCTCATAGATGAGAATAAGTTGCCTATTCGTGCTGCCGTGGTCACTCTGGCCCGTTCGGATTCGATGAAGCCTGGGTTACCGCACGAGCACTTGAATTAGTCAAGATCGTACGGCGACTATCGTGGCGGGGACGGTCATCGGTTTCAACGCCTGTTTCTACGTACGTCGGATAGGGGAGCTGACAGAGATGAGAACGTAGCGGACACCCTACCCCCGATCTACAACGGTTGCGTCACCCGACGGACGCAGCTGACGAGGGCAGGGATATCTCAAATTGGCAGGGCGGTCCACGCAGCTCGCTCGGTGAGGTGCCTAAGCTAAGGAAGCGTCGATGAATTAGTTCGGAGGAGTGGGGTTGGTTATGTAGAACTCCGGAGGCGTGATCGATGAAGCGGCGATCGGAGAGCGCTTCCGGGCGTTGGCGGGTGAGCTGAACGA
>Ga0307502_10000202_pt1 | contig 16090 bp, 13 predicted proteins | sample 16_S_MG_FD_201364 | JGI IMG/M metagenome (GOLD analysis project Ga0307502, IMG submission 201364) | Soil microbial communities from Populus trichocarpa stands in riparian zone in the Pacific Northwest, United States - 16_S | ecosystem: Environmental > Terrestrial > Soil > Riparian zone > Trees... | reverse complement strand
GCCCGCGTGTGGGCGAGGCCGACGCGAGCCGGTCCCGGCTGCTTGCCATGTCGGGTGGAGTGCTTGCGCGTGCCCTTGCGCTTCTTGCTCGAGCTCTTCTTCTTGGTCGAGTGCTTCTTCTTGGTCGAGTGCTTCTTCTTGGTCGAGCTCTTGCGCTTGGGCGCTGCCTTGCTCCCGGCGCTGTTGGGTGCGCTGGGCACGGTGATGTACACGTACACGGGCGGCGGCGACATCGCCGGCGACGTGGCAGCCGGCGCACCCGTCCCGGGCGGCGTGGCTGCGGGCGGCGTGGCTGCGGGCGGCGTGTCCGCGGGCGGCGTGTCCGCGGGCGGTGTGTCCGCGGGCGGCGCGGGCTGGTCGGTCTCGTCGATCGGGGCGCCAAGGCCGGTCCCGTCGAGACCGCCGACCGGCGTGTCGTCGAGGCCGGCTTCGGGGTCGGCGGGGTCGGTCGTCCCGGGGTCCGTACCCGTGGCGGCGCACGCGTCCGTCCCTGTCGCGGCACCGGCTCCGGTGCCGGTGGCGGTCTCATCCACCGGCCCGCCGAGATCGGGGTTGTCCAGGCAGCCGGCAGCGGTGTCGTCGAGGTCCGCGCCGGGATCGGGATCGGGAGCGGTGACCGTCCCCGGGTCGGTGCCGGTACCCGCACCCGTGCCGGCGCCGCCCCCGGTGCCGGTGTCATCCACCGCTCCGCTCAGCTCGCTGCCGTCCAGGCCGCCGGCCGCGGTGTCGTCGAGCCCGGCCTCGGGGTCGGGGGCCGGGGCGCTGGGGTCGGCGGTCGGGGCGGCGGTCGGGTCCAAGCCGCCGACCGCGGTGTCGTCGAGGCCGGACTCGGGGTCGGGAGCTGCGGCGGTGGTGTCCGCCGGGGTGGTGGTCAGGTCCGCGCCGGGGTCGGTCGGCGTCGCCGCGCCGGTGTCGGTCGCATCGACCGCTGCGGCGGCGACATCGGTCTGGTCCAGGCCGCCGACCGCGGTGTCGTCGGTCGGGGTGCCCGGGTCGGTGGGGGCGGCGCCGGTGTCAGTGGGCGGCGCGGGCGCCTGGGCCCGCGCGGTGGCGACCCCCGGGAGAGCTCCCACGCCGGCGGCCGGCGCGAGAGTCATGACGCCCGCGCTGAGCATCGCCGCCGCGAGCACGAGAAGTCGGTTCATCGTAGGTTCTCCATTCGGTCCAGCTCGGAAATTGAAGGCTTCCGATCCAAAGTACGGCCGGGCGCCGAGCCCACCAATCGGTGCCGACTCTCAGTCGATATCGGTGGCCTCCGAAACGCGTCTCCGGTCGCAGGAACTAACCGTGTAGTCGAGGGTTAGTCCTGTCTGCCTGGCGGCTCTGCGACGCGGGTTTGCTCACTCCGAGATGGCCCGGATCGCGCCGCGCCGGGTCGAGCCATGCGCCGCCGGCCCTCACTCCTGTTGCGCCGTTGCGCACCATTTCCGCACCCTTTCCGCGCGGAAATAGTTCCGCGCGGACTCCGTTCCGCGGTTCCGCGCGGAAACGGCCGGGGGTCGGCGTCGCGGTACGCAGATCGCCGGGCACCTTCGAGCTCCCTGGGGGCCGCCGGGCATCCCGTCCGGGCCGCCGTTGCTACCTAGCCTGGCCGAGAATCGCCGTGATCGCTCGGGCAACAGACCGCTGGTACAGACTCCCCCGTGGACTCGCGTTGCTGGGCGTGATCGCCGCGGTGCTTCTCGCGTGGCCCGGCCCGGCCGGCGCGCAGTCGGTTTGGCGGGCCGGGACCTACGTTCCGGGCGAGGTGATCGTTCGCTACAACGCCGGCGCCACGCCGGCGGCGCGGGCGCGCGTCGAGTCAGCGACCGGGACGCACGCCGTGGCCGTTCTCCCGGGTGGGTCGCAGCGCCTCCAGGTCGAGGACGGGCAGTCGGTGCGCGAGACGGTCTCGGAGCTGCGCCGCGACCCCGACGTGGCGTACGCGGTGCCCAACTTCACGGCCCGGACGAGCGCCTTCTACCCCAACGACCCCAGCTTCGACCTGCAGTGGAACTTCAGCGGCCCGTTCGGCGTCAACATGCCGGAGGCCTGGTCGATCGCGAGCCTCCGGAACGCGCCCGGTGGTCGCGGCGCGATCGTCGCCGTCCTCGACACCGGAGTGGCCTACACGAACCGCGGTCCGAGCCGCCGCGCCCCGGACCTTCACTCCTTCTCCTTCGTGCGCGGCTACGACTTCGTCGACGATGACCCCTACCCGCTCGACCTCAACGGCCATGGGACGCACGTGGCGGGGACGATCGGCGAGGCGACGAACAACGGGGTGGGCGCCACGGGCATCGCCTATGGAGCCCGGATCATGCCGGTACGGACGCTCGACGCCTCCGGGGCCGGCGACGCGGTGACGATCGCGCGCGGCATCCGCTACGCCGTCAGCCATCACGCCGATGTCATCAACCTGAGCCTCGAGTTCGCACCGTTCGTGGACGCGCGGGACATCCCCGACGTGCTCGCCGCGCTCAGCCTCGCGCACCGGCAAGGGATCGTGGTGACCACGGTGGCCGGCAACGAGGCGGATCCATCGGAGCTCCCGTTCCCCGCCCGCTCCAACCGCGTGATCGCGGTCGGGGCGACAACCGCGGACGGCTGCCAGGCCACGTACTCCAACGCCGGCCCGCAGATCGACGTCGTGGCGCCCGGCGGAGGCCCGGACGCCACCCCTGCCGACGATGACTGGGATCGCGCGCATTGTCAGCCCGGGGTGGCCGGCCGCTCGATCTACCAGGAGACCCTGAGTCGGAAGCTGAGCCGCTTCGCGCTGCCGTCTGGCTACTACGGGACGTCGATGGCAGCACCCCACGTGGCCGGGCTGGCTGCGCTGATCATCGCCTCCAAGCGGCTCGGGCCGCATCCCTCCCCGGCCGCCGTGCAGCAGCTCATCGAGCAGACCGCACGCGACATCGGCCCGCCCGGGTACGACATCCGCTACGGACACGGCCTGATCGACGCCGCGGCTGCGCTGCGCTGACGGGGCGGCTGCCCCGCTGATCGAGGCCACCGATCGGCGGATCGCGGGGTGCTGTTGCGGATGCGCGGCGGCCGTCGATCGTTGTGGGCATGCACCGCTTTGCCGCCGTCGCGGCCGTTCTCTGCGCCTTCGCGATCGTCTCCCCCGCGGGTGGCCAAGCGGCCGTCGGCGACTGCGCAGGCGCCGACGTCATCCGCAGCCCGCAGGACGCGCACTCCTTCGAGCGCTCCACCCTGTGCCTGCTCAACGCGCAGCGCAGCTCTGCCGGCCTGCGCGCGCTGTCGACGCGCCCTGTGCTGTCGCGTGCCGCCGCCGGCTACTCGGCGCAGATGGTCCGCGAGTCGTTCTTCGCGCACCGCGATCTCGCCGGCCGCCTGGCCCGAGCCGGCTACCTCAGCCACGCCACGACGGATTGGCTCGTCGGCGAGAACCTCGGCTGGGCAACCGGGACCCTCGCTACGCCGCGGCAGCTCGTGGCGGCGTGGATGGCCAGCCCGGGCCACCGCCGCAACATCCTCGAGCCGGCCTTCCGCGACATCGGCATCGGCGTGGCCGCGGGCACGCCGAGCTCCGGTCCCGACGGCGTCACCGTCACGACGGAGTTCGGCGCCCGCCGCATCCGGGCACGCGTCCGCCGTGGCTCGCGCGTCCGCCGTGGCTCGCGCCAGCTGCACGCGCCGGCACTCGCCCTGCGCTCGTCGCCTACTTGATGAGGAGGGGCGTGCCGACCGGCGTGAGCCTGTAGAGGCGCTCGATGTCGGCGTTCTTGATCCGGACGCAGCCGTGCGAGGGGCGGCCCGGGATGAGACCGGGCTCGGACGTGCCGTGGAGACCGACGACCCCGCCGCCGGGCCAGTCGGTGAGTGTGTTCGAGTAAGCGGCCGTTCCCATCGCCCGCGTGCCGTAGAGCGGGTTGCCCCGGACGTGGAACTTCTCACGGATCCAGAACCTGCCGGCAGGCGTCGGGGTGCTCGGCTTGCCGACCCCGACCCGCGCCTGAAAGACCCGATGGCCGTGGTCGTACAGCGTGACCCGCAGCCAGCGGCGGTTGACGACCAGCTTCGTGTGCACGAGATGGAAGTCGCCGAGCGCGGTGGCGACCACCCATCCGGTCACGTTGTTGGGCTTCTGCGGGAGCCGTACGCGGATCCACGTCCGGCCGCGTGCGTCCTGGACGCTCGCGAGCGCGATGTAGACCTCAGGGAAGCCGTCCCCGGTCCGGAAGCGCAGCCGGCCGACGCGGCGGGCCTTCGTCGACGGCGCCGAGTGGGCCGCGCCGAGGGTCACGGCGTTCGCCCAGCGTGTGAAGCTGGTTTCGTTCGAGAGCTGGACCTGGCCTGGAGGACTCGCCGAAGCGAGCCCGGCGTCGAGACCCGCGCTCGCCATGATCGACACGATCATGGCGAGCGCGGTCGTGCTGACGGGGGTGAGCCTCATCCCGTGCTCGAGCCTCGACCTGCGATCGAGCGTTACCCCGCGAACTGCGGGGTGGTCGCCGCCGATCGCGTGACCTGGAACAGCAGCACCCTGCTCGTGGGCGTCGCGCCGGACTGGAAGGACACGGCCGCCCGGGCCCGGTGCGAGCCGACGCTGAGCCGCGAGCAGCTCATCGTGTACACGTAGCTCCCGCTCGAGTCGGGGGAGGACACGGTCTTGACCTTCCTACCGTCCACGTAGAACGCGACGGACGCGATGGCCGTGCCCGACACGGAGGCCTTCGCCCGGTTCGTGGTGTTGCACTGGGAGGTCCGCAGCTTCGCGGATCCGACCACCGGTGCCGGGGCGGGCGTCGGCGCCGGCTGCGCCGGCGTCGGAGCGGTGGGGTCGGGGTCCTCGCCGGCGAACGCCGGCGTGACCGCCAGCGCTAGCGCGGCGAGTGCCATGGTCATGAGAAGTACGGCGCGATGGAACACTGCAGAACCTCCGTGGGGCCGGGATCGGTTGACCTGAGGGAGGCTGTCGCGCCGCAGCCGAGACGCAACAACGGGCAACGCTCAACCGAGCGGCGGGATCGATCAGCGCCGCGGTCGCCCGTCGCGCTCGACTCAGGCCGTGGCCAAACAGGAACGGCCGGCGCTGAGGCCGGCCGCTGCTGTGCTCGTCGCGCCCGTGGGCGCCTCGTGATCAGCCGTCAGCGCCAGCCGGGGCGGGCGGCCACCACTGGTTGATCCGGGCCTCGATCTGCTTGTCCGCAGCGATCGCGCCGGTGAGGATGGCCTTGGAGTCGCTCGGCACCGAGGTGTCCTGAGCCGCGGCCTGCATCTGCTGTAGCTCGGCGTCGAGCAGCGCGATGAGACCGGGCATCACGGCGTCGAACGCGGAGCCTGCTACGGGTGCGGCGCCGCTCGCATGGGCGTGCACCCTGCCGTCGCCCGCGGGCGCGGGCGCCGGCGGAGCTGCGGCGTGGACGACCTTCACCAGCCGGTTGCGAAGGACGATCGCCGTGTTGAGCGTCGCCTTCACCTTGGCCAGCAGGCCCGCCTTCGTGTCGGGCGCCATGCCCACCGCAGCGGTCGCGGCGTTGAACTGGCTGGTGAACACGTCGAAGGTGGCCGTAGGGGAGTCGGCGAACACCGGCCCGCCTCCTCCTTCGGCACCGCTCGTGCGCGCCGTGATCCAGCCGTGCCCGCCGGCGGCCCCACTGCGCGAAGCGCGGATGGCGCGAAGGGCCAGCCGGCGGAATTTCTGCGGGTTCGCGCTCCCGTCGGCGGCGGGCGCCGGCGGGGCGTTGGCGATCAGGTACTTGGCTCCGTTGTAGGAGCGCAGCAGGTAGCGACGCGATGCGGTCAGCGGACCGACGGCCTGGGCGCCGTTGCCGGTGTCGATGGCGTCCGCCGCGTGGGAGAGCGCGTTCTCGGTGCGCGCGATCGGGACGCCGACGATCGGCGGGTCCACCGCCGCCGCGCCGCTTCCTGCAGCGTGAGCCACAGGCACCGCGGGCTTGGCCTGCGCGGCGGATGCCGGCAAGGCCAGCAAGAGGCCGGCCGTGAGCGCCAGCCATCGGATGCTTCTCTGACGGACCATGTAGTTGGTCTCCCTTCCTGAAATCGGAGCGGGTTGAAGGACTGGACGGCCGAAGCGATCGGCCTCGATCACGTTAGGCACGGCGGCTTGCGCCGCGGGGTACCTCCGAGACCCTTGGTGGTGCCTTGCGCGCCTTGCGTGGAGCGCCCCTGGGACGGGCCGCGCGACCGTCGGCTGCCGGCCTCGGTCGCGGCCGCAAACACGTGCGGCCGGCGCTGAGGCCGGCCGCTCTGTGCTCGTCGCGCCCGTGGGCGCCTCGTGATCAGTCCTCGGCGGCGGCCGGCCAGTACTGGTTGACCAGGGTCTCGATCTGCTTGTCCGCAGCGATCGCGCTCGTGAGAATGGCCTTGGAATCGCTCGGCACCGAGGTGTCGGCGGCAGCGGCCTGCATCTGCTGCAGCTCGTCGTCGAGCAGCACGGTGAGACCCGGCATCACGACGTCGAACGTGGGCGCTGCTTCGTCCTGACTCGCGTGGGCGCCCGCGCTGGCGTCGTCGGCGGGCGCCGTCGGGGCCGCCGCGTGGATGACCTTCACCAGCCGGTTGCGAAGGACGACCGCCGTGTTGAGCGTCGTCTTCACCTTGGCCAGCAGCGCGCCCTTCGTGTCGGGGGCCATGCCCACCGCAGCGGTCGCCGCCCCATACTGGCTGGTGAACACGTCGAAGACCGCAGTCACGCCGTCAGCGAAGGCCGGTCCCACTGCGTCGTCGCTCGCGTGCGCCTTGATCCAACCGCGCTGGTCGCCACGGCGGGCGGCGCGGATGAAGCTGCGAGCCAGCTTGCGGAAGTGCTGAGGGTTCGCGCTCGCGTCGTCGACGGGGGCGGCCGGGGGATGGGCGATCAGGTACTTCGCGCCGCTGTAGGAGCGCAGGAGGTACCGCCGTGAGGCCGTGAGCGGGCCAGCGGCCTGGGCGCCGTCGCCGGCATCGATCGCATCCGCCGCGCTGGAGACGGCCGCGGCGGTGCGCTGGATCGGGACGCCGACGATCGCGGGGTCCGGGGGAGGAGGGGGGCTGCCCGCCTGTGCGGCGGCTGCCGGCAAGGCGAGCGCGAGGCCGGCGGAGAGCGCCACCCATCGCGTGGTTCTGTGAAGGACCATGTACTCGGTCTCCCTTCAGGAGTCGTTGTGGGAACGGAGCGGCCGGCGACCGCCCTCGCGCACAAGCTAGGTTCGGCGGCACGCGTCGCAGGGCACCTCGGAGCACCCCTGGAGACTCCCCACGCCCCTGGATGGTGAGGGCCCTGGACTAGCCTCGCAGCGACTGTGGAGCGCTGGATCGGAGGGGGACAGCAATGGTGACCGCCGTGCTCAGGCGCCGGGTGCTGCCGGCAGTGGTGACGATGGTCGTGTTGGCGGTGGCGCTGGTGATCGCGGGTCGCGCGATCTCGGCCCCGACCGGGGCGCAACGGCTGCCCGACCTCGTCCAGGTGACCCCGACGGATCTCGTGATCACCCGTTCGGGGGCCGGCGCGCAGGCGCCCTACCTGCTCGGATTCCGCTCCGCGGTCAGCAACGTCGGTGATGGTCCCCTCATCATCGAGGGCCACCGGCCGGGGCAGGAGACGGGGACCATGGTCGCCGACCAGGTCGTGCAGCACGACGGCGCCTCGTCGGAGGTGCTACCCGGCGTGGGCGAGCTCCGCTACGTGGTCGCGCCCGACCATCGCCATTGGCACTACCTCGGATTCGATCGCTACGAGCTGCGCCGCGCCGGCCAGCTCGTCGCCGCGGCCCGTGACCAGAAGACGGGCTTCTGCCTGGGCGACCGCTACGCAGCCGCCGAGCGCCCCTCGTCGGCGGCACCGAGCCCCGTCTACACGAGCCGTTGCGGCCTTGGCGACCCGCAACTCCTCGGCGTCCAGGAGGGGATCTCGGTGGGGTACGGCGACGACTACACGGCCAACCTCGAGGGCCAGTACCTGCGCCTGACCGGCCTGCCGGCCGGACGCTACGTGCTCGTCCACCAGGTGAACGCCGACCGGCGCCTGCACGAGCTCGACTACTCGAATGACGCCGCATCGCTCCTGCTGGAGCTGCGCTGGCAGGGCCGCCAGCCGATGGTCCGGATCCTCCGGCAGTGCCCCAACACGGACCGCTGCGACCGCCGCCCGCCGCCACCCCCGCGCGTGCAGACCGTGGCCACCGGCCTCGAGATCCCGTGGGAGATCGCGTTCCTCCCCGACGGCCGGGCCTTCGTCACCGAGCGTCCGGGGCGCGTCCGGCTCCTCGAGCGCGACGGACAGCTGCGCCGCGAGCCCGTCGCGCACGTGGCGGTGAGCACTCAGGGCGAGGGCGGCCTCCTCGGCCTCGCCGCCGATCCGGACTTCGCCCACAACCGCTTCGTCTATCTCTACTACACGACCGCCGGCGGCATGCGGCTCGAGCGCTGGCGATTCTCGAACGGCCGGCTGCAGCGGGAGCGCTCGCTCGTCGACGGCATCGCGGCCGGGCGCATCCACGACAGCGGGCGAATCGCCTTCGGCCCCGACGGACGGCTGTACGTGGCCACCGGGGACGCGGGCGATGGCCGGCTCGCCCAGAGCGCCGACTCGCTCAACGGCAAGTTCCTTGCGCTGTCGCCCGAGCAGTACCGCGGCGCGGGCGGGAGCCCGGAGATCCTCTCCGTGGGTCACCGCAATCCTCAGGGCTTCGACTGGGAGCCCGGCACGGGTCGCCTCATCGCCACCGAGCACGGTCCCACCGAGGGGCTCGACGGTCCCGGAGGCTACGACGAGATCAACGAGATCGTCCCGGGCGGCAACTACGGGTGGCCGGTGAAGTTCGGCTTCGACCAGACCGGATTCAACGCGCCGCTGCGCGTGTATCGCAACCCGATCGCTCCGTCGGGCGCGACGTTCGTGACGCACCCCGGCTCCTCGTGGACGGGCAGCTTCGTGTTCGCCGGCCTGCGCGGCGAGGAGCTTCACCGGCTGACGTTCCGCGACGGAGCCGTCGTTGCCGACCAGCGCCTGCTGCGCCGGCGCTACGGCCGGCTGCGCACGGTGGTCGAGGGGCCGCGCGGGGACCTCTACGTGCTGACGAGCAATCGCGACGGCCGCGGCTCCCCTACCCGCAGCGACGACCGGATCCTGCGCCTCACTCCCCCGCACTCCTGATCGCTATCGACTGAGAAGCCAGACCTCTCGATCGGCGGCGCAATCCTCGTAGCGTCGGCGCCTGCATGGCCTACGACACGAAGCCACGATGGTCCAGCGTCTTCGTCCGCCCCACCACGACCGGATCGCACCGCACCCGGCGACGGGCCGGTCCGACAGGCCTCTATGGGGCGGGACCCTCGGTCGGGGAGACGATCGACGAGTTCCTCGCGGTGGTCGATGACGGATCCGCGCGCGACCGATACGGGCGCGCGTTCGCCCCCGAGGCGGCCCTCGAGCTCCACTGGAACCTCGGCGGCCACGTCGCCGAAGCGATCGGCCCGATGAGCCTGAGCGGGGTGCGTCGCCGCGATGTGGAGGCGCTCGTCTACGCGCTGGGCCACGCGGGGCTCTCGCGTCGTCGGCTGCGCCCGCTCGTGAAGTCGGTGCGCGCGCTCTACGACTACGCGGCCGAGCGGGACCTGGTCGGACACAACCCGGCGGAGCGGATCGCGATACCCGACGAAGACGAGGCGGGGCAGCCGACCGGGGAGCACAGGAGCCGGGTGGACCGCACGCAGACGAGAACGACCTTCGACCATGCCATCTCGATGGCGCTGCGGGTGGCCACGCTGGGCTTCGTGCTCACCGCGGTGACCTTCCTCGCCGAGTCGCTGTGAGCGGGCCTGCGCCGCCTCGCGCCCTGGCCGCGGCCTGAGCCTCCCGAGCGTCGCGGCCGGGATCCTGCGGCCGTGGCTATCGGGTGAGAACCGGGCCGTCTTGCGGCGCCGGCGAGCGCCCGTAGCGTGGGTCGCGACGAGGAGAAATCACCCACTCACGAAGTACGGAGGTCCCATGAGTCGACGAATGCTGTCCCTGACGGCGACGCTGAGCGCGGTGCTCTGCCTGACCCCCGCGTCGCTTGCGTTCGCGGGGGAGGATGACCCGGTTCCACCCCCGCCGCCGGTGGAGCAGCCGCTCCCGCAGCCGGTTCCGGTGGTCCCTCAGCCGGTCCCTGAGCCGGTCCCTGAGCCGGCCCCTGCGCCGGTCCCTGCGCCCCAGCCACCTCCCGTCGCTGCGCCCGCGCCCGCGCCCGCGCCCACGCCGGTACGGCACACGGTCCGCAAGCCGGCCAAGGCGGCACCGGTCAGCCACACGACCCTGCAGACGACGCAGCCGGTCGCCCGGACGATCCAGGTGAGCACGGTGCCCGTGGCCGGCGTACAGGCCGGTGGCGGCGCGATGGCTGATGCGCCCTCTCAGGCGGGGCTGCTCGGCCTCGGCGCTGGGCTCCTCCTCGTGGCGACGGCCGGCGGCGGCCTGGCGCTTGCGCGCCGCCGCGAGGACGGCTGAGCGAGCAGTGGCGGCGTGAGCGTGGAGCGCTCACGCTGGGTGCTGGGTCATGGACACCGCCGGTCGCTGTGGCTGGCGGTGTCCATCGCGATCGGCGGGCTCGGGATCGGTCTGCTCGCCCTGGGCCTCACCGCAGGGCCGTCGGGCGGCCCACCGCGCGCGCCCATCCTCGAGGGGAGCCGGCTCGGCCCTCGCGTGGTGACCGGCGAGGACCTGGCACCGCGGCGGCGCAGGCCCCGGATCGACGCGCGGGCGGCACCGCCGCGGTGGATCCGCATCCCGGCCATCGGCGTCGCGGCGCCGATGGTCGCGCTCGGGTTGAACCCCGACCGCACGCTGGAGGTCCCTCGGAGATGGGGTGACGCCGGCTGGTACACGGGCGGCCCCAAGCCCGGCGAGCGGGGCCCCGCGGTGATCGCCGGCCACGTCGACTCCACCTCGGGCCCCGCGGTCTTCTACCGGCTCGGCGAGCTGCGGCGGGGCGCCATCATTCACATCCGCCGCGCGGATCACAGCGTGGTCGAATTCCGCGTCGAGGGCGTCGAGCGCTGGCCCAAGGATCGCTTCCCCACTCGCAGGGTCTACCGCCGCACCGCCCGCTCCACGCTGAGGCTCATCACGTGCGGCGGCAGCTTCAATACCGCCACCGGCCACTACACCGACAACGTCATCGTGTACGCCACTCGCGTGAGCGTCACCCGCTCTTGAATCGTGAGGCCCGGGCGCGAGGGTGAGACGCATGCGAATCGTCTGCCTGATCGCCGTCGGCGTCGTGCTCGCGAGCCTCGGAACGCCCCCGGCGTCGCGCACCGCGGGCGCCGCCGCAAGCGAATCGACCGGCACGCCCGTGGCGCTCATCGACCTCGGTGCGATCTTCGGCGACGACGAGAACGAGCCGGACGAGAACGAGACCGACGGCGGCGAGCAGCAGCAGGAGCCGACGCGCGAGCGGCCCGCCCTCGGCTCGAGGATCTCGCTGGTCGTCGTGCTCGCGGTCGCCGTCCTCGGCGTGCTCGCGGCCGCCTTCGTCGTCAACCGCCTGCGTCGGCTCTGGGCCCGCGTTCGCGGCGCGTCGGCCCGTGCATCGGCCCGGGCGCGCGGATGGGCCGACCGCTCCTCCTGGCCGCGTCTCTAGACCGCCGGCGGCCGCTGCTGACCGGGCGCCCGATCGTCCTCGGCGACGCTGGCCAGGACGCTCGGCAGGAGGCCGGGCTGACCGCCCACGAGACCTGTGCGCATGTCCGCGCCGCGCAGGTAGGCGACCGCGGCGACGGCCGCAGTGGCCAGACCCACGCCGACCATCGACCGGCGCGACAGCCGCCCGGCGCGCGTTCGCACCAGCCAGTCGAGTCGCGCACCGGCGATGAGGGCCGCCGCGCAGAGAGCGTGGGTGCGCTCTCGCCAGGTGGTCTGCGGAGGTTCGGTCTGCATCCTGCGTACAGGCAACCGCCGCCGGCGGGCCGCACAACACCGAGCCCCGTTCGATCGAGCGCTCGACGCGATCACGCCAGGGTGAGAGCCACCCCCTATCGCATGGTCGACGGAGCTTGTTGCTCGAGCCCGATGCCCGCGTAGCTTCCGCTTGGTGGGCAATCGCGTCGCGAGGACCGTCGGCCGCTACGAGATCCTCGACGAGTTGGGGCGCGGCGGCATGGCCACGGTGTACCTCGCACGCCAGGCCGACCTCGATCGCCTCGTCGCGCTGAAGGAGCTCAGCGCCTTTCGCCAATCGGACCCGTCGTTCACCCGGCGCTTCCTGCGTGAATCGCGGCTGGCCGGCTCGCTGAGCCACCCGAACATCGTCACGGTCTACGACTACTTCGAGGCCGACGAGGTCCCGTACATCGCGATGGAGTACGTCGCCCGCGGATCGCTGCGGCCGCACGTCGGCCACATGCCGCTCACCCAGGTGGCGGGCGTGCTCGAGGGCATCCTGTCGGCGCTCGATTACGCCCACCAGCGCCACATCGTCCATCGCGACCTCAAGCCCGAGAACGTGATGGTCTCGTCGGAGGGCCGCGTGAAGCTCACCGACTTCGGGATCGCCAAGGCGACCGGTCAGGCCTACAACGGCAGCTTCCTCACGGCGGCCGGAACGACCGTCGGGACGCCGAACTACATGGCGCCCGAACAGGCGATGGGCAAGGACGTCGGGCCGTGGACCGACCTCTACTCGGTCGGGGTGATGGCCTTCGAGATGTTCGTCGGGCAGGTCCCCTTCCACGACACCGAAGAGCCCATGGCCGTGTTGATGCGGCAGGTCAGCGACCCGATCCCGGCGGCGCGTTCGCTCAACCCCGAGATCGACCAGGCGACCTCCGACTGGATCGAGCGCATGCTGGTGAAGGAGCCCGCTGATCGCGTCCAGTCCGCCGGCGAGGCGTGGGACCAGTTCGAGGAGATCGTCCTGTCGCTCGTGGGCCCGCGCTGGCGGCGAGCGGCCCGCCTGCCCGTGCTCTCGCCGGGGCCGGGCGACGCCTCGGAGCGCGCGCCCATGCCGCGCTCGACGACCACCACGGGCCAGACCCCGACGGCGCGCATGACGCCCTCGACGACAACCCGGCGCCTGAGTCTGTCCGAGGCCCCGACGCATCGCGTCGGGGAGCGGGAGAACGCGGCGCTGGCCGCCACCGTCATGCCGCGCCGGCCGAGCCCGCCGCTCGATGACGACGAGTCGCCGCAGCGGCCGCGGAGGCGCCGGCAGAGCGCGGCCCTCAAGGTCGCTTTCGCAGCGCTCGCGGCGCTTGTCGCGCTCGCAGCCGCCTTTGGCGGGCACGGCTCCGACCACGGCGGCGCTGCTGGCGGACCTGTCGCATCGCAGGGGCCCGGCGAGTCGACCCGTGCGGCAGTCGCCGCTCCGGCCTCCACCGTGACGGGCGCGCAGCTGGCGCTCGAGGTGCCGCGCGGCTGGTCGCGGGTGCGGAGCGACCCACCGGACATCGGCCTCCCGCTGTCCGGCGCGGTCGCCGTCGCGCCCGGCGGCCGCTCGCGTGGCCCGGTCGTGGAGTTCGGCGTGATGCGAGGCACCAAGGCAGCGAACACCACGTTGCTCCCGGCCGCGTTCCTCGGCTCGATCGGCCAGCCGGCCGGCACGGTCCCGGCCCGCACCGCCGTACGTCTGCCGGCGCAGCATCTCCAGGCGTGGCGCTATCGCGATCTGCAGCCGTCCGGAAGCGACCGGACAGTGACCGTCCACGCCGTGCCGACCACAGGAGGAGTAGCGACGGTGATCTGCGCGGCACCCGACGCCCAGGCGAGTGCCTTCGCCGCCCAGTGCGCGGCCGTCGCGGGGACGCTCAGACTCGTGCATGGGCGTCCCTATCCGGTCGGCCCAAGCGACACGTACGCCAACGCCCTGAATGCGGCGATCGGGGACCTCCAGCAGGCCACCGGCGCGCAGCAGACGAACCTCGACGCGGCCCAAACCCTCCCGGCCCAGGCAGCGGCGGAACGGACGCTGGCCACCGCCTACCAGACGGCGGCCGCCCAGCTGGCGAGCCTCCGGCTGAGCCCAGCCGACAGAGGCGCGAACCGCCAGCTCGTCACCGCGCTGCGGCGCGCCGGCACGGCGTACCAGAGGGCCGCGCGCGCCGCGACCGGACGTGACGCGGGCAGGTATCAGGCGGCCAGCGCCGCCATTGCCACCGCGAAGGCCGGAGTCAACTCCGCGCTGGCCGCCGTGCGCGCCGCCGGGTATCAGGCGGCGTCCGCAATCGGGCGGCCGCCCGCGTCGACACACGGAGGCCAAGGAGGGTCCAAGCCCTCCTCCGCGGCCCGGCCGACCAAGACCCGCCCGTCGGCACCGCAGAGCGACGTCGGCGACTCGAGGTCCGACGACCCGAGCGACGACTCCGAGGATCCCTAGGGCCGGATCGCTCAGTCCGTGGCGCTCGGGTCGATCGCCCTGAGCACCTGGGAGTGGTGCACCTTGCGGAGCTCCTGCGCCTTGACGGCCTCGAACAGGAGCGTTCCGGGCCGCTGAGCCTCGGCAGCGTCGCGCGCGAGAGCGGCCTCGGCCCGGCGCGCCGCTTCGGGATCCACGCCGGAGGAGCGGCCGGGCGCGTCCCCCGCCGCGCTTGCGTCGCGGCTCTCGGCCAGATCGAACCGGCGCCCGCCGGCGAACTCCCGCGCGTAATAGGACTGGTTGAGGTCGTCGACGCGGACCTTCGCGCCGGTGTGGGGAGCGTTGAGGAACTTGTCGCCGCCGAGCGAGATCCCGACGTGGTGCACGTCACCGCCCGCATCGCGGAAGAAGACCAGGTCGCCCGGCCTGAGGTGCTTGCGGTCCACCGACGTGCCGTTCGAGGCGAGTATCTGCTGCTCGGACGTGCGCGGGACCACGATGCCGGCCTTGGCGTAGGCCCACTGCACGAGTCCCGAGCAGTCGAAGCCCGTCTGCGGCGTGGACCCGCCCCAGCGATACGGCATCCCGAGGTACTTCTTGGCCTCCGCGAGGGCCGCCAGGGCGCGCGGGCCTGCGCTGTTCGGGCCGTCTGCAACAACGGGCTCGGCCTGCAGGTTCGCGCCGTCGCCAACGCCGTCATGGCGGCCTTCCGGGGCTTGCCGCAGGAGGTTGCGGGCATCGTCCAGGCGCAGCTGGTAGCGGCCGCGGTACTCCGCGCGCGGGCGCTCGATGTCGGCTATCCACTCGCCGTATCCACTGGGATCGTCCACGCTCTTACCGGCCGCGATCCGTTGGCGCTTGACGGCCAGGGCGTGCTCGAGGAACCAGTTGAGCTGCAGCTCCGCGTGGTCGGGATAGCCGGCGTAGGCGCCCTGGTTCCAGATGCCTGCCCGCATCTGGAAGTAGCCAAGCGAGTCCGCGTCGCCGCCGTCCGCGTTGTGCATCCCGGACTCCACCAGCGCGGCCATGACCGGCAGCTCCGCAGGCAGGCCGCGCTTCTGCGCCTGCCCCGCCATCCAGGCGGCGATGTCCTGTTGCGGCGCTGAGTCACCGGGATAGCTGCCAGGGACGTCGGAGACATCGACCGGCGCGGGGTTGGTGGCGCTGTCGCCGTCATCGCCGCTGTCGCTGCCGTCGTCGCCGACGTCGACCGGCGCGGGGTTGGCGCCGCCGTCGCTGCCGTCGCTCGGGTCGTCGGGTTCGTCTGGCTGGTCGGGTTCGTCGGGTTGGTCGGGCTGGTCGGGCTGGTCGGGCTCGTCGGGCTCGTCGGGCTCGTCGGGCTCGTCGGGTTCGTCCTCGTCCTCCTGCTCGTCGCTGGGGTCGTCGGAGACCGAGTCGTTGTCGTCGTCCCCACCGTCGCTCTCCGCGTCGGCCTGCGCCTCGGTGTCCCCACCCGGATCCTCGAGCCCGCCAGGCTCGGCGCCGAGCGCGCCGGCGCTCGGCGCGCCACCGGGCGGCGGCTGCGCCGGCGGCTCGGGCACGGGCGAGCGCCCAGCGGCGGCCTGCTCGGGCGTGATCGCGCTGAACTCCCCCGCGCTGTTGGGCGGCGCCGGTGGGGAGCCGGCAGCAGCGTCGGTGAGCGGCGCCATGGACCCGGGCACCCCGACGTCGGCGAACCCGGCCGGGGCGGTGAGGCCCCCGTGGTTGTGGGCGCGAGACAGCACCTGCTGGACCTGCTCCGGGATGCCCTGCAGATGGGGCGTGAGGTCCTTGGAGAAGTCGTAGATGCCGGCGCCCTCCAGGGC
>Ga0307502_10000201_pt1 | contig 16128 bp, 13 predicted proteins | sample 16_S_MG_FD_201364 | JGI IMG/M metagenome (GOLD analysis project Ga0307502, IMG submission 201364) | Soil microbial communities from Populus trichocarpa stands in riparian zone in the Pacific Northwest, United States - 16_S | ecosystem: Environmental > Terrestrial > Soil > Riparian zone > Trees... | reverse complement strand
GTCGCCGGGAGGCTGAGGATGCCGAAGGAGCCGGGATGCGGCGTCGCTGGGTGCTGTCGAGCTTCGCCAAGACGAACTTCAACCGACTCCCCGGGGCCGCGGCGCTGCCCGATCTGCGCGCTCGGCTTCATGCCGATGCCCCCGGTGGACCCGAGCGCCCGCCCGTCCTGGCGATCGAGAAGCACAGCATCGACGTCAGCGACGCCAACGGCGCTCAGGACACAGCCGAGCGATGGCTCGCGGGCGTTGAACCCTTCCGCCCCGAGACCCAAGGCGGCGCGCTGCAACCAGAGCGCGCCGTCGGGCCGTCCTACCAGCAGGCGAGGTGGTTCGGCGCCCCCAAGGCGCTGGCCAAGCTCGGCGTAGATCGGCGAAAGGAGCTCGAACGCGCGCACGACCGAGCGGGCGACGCGCGCCTCGGCGAGGGCGGCGAGCTGGCCGACGACATGCACGGCGAGGTTGGCGTCGACCAACTCGCGCGCGCACTGGGCGGATGGAACGTCACCACGTCCGATCCGGCGCGACAGGCCGTGCCTGGGCCCAACAGGACCCGCATCGTCGTGGATCTCCACTTCCGGCTCACTGCTCCGCGGTGGGTGTGTGACCTCTGGCTCCAGGCCGATCCGGGTGAGCGCGGGCAGATCGAGGCCGCGCTCCTGGAGAGCGCCCGCGCCGCCCTGGGGCACCTCGCCCACCCGACCGAGAGCGATCGCAGCACTGCTGGTCAGGAGCCGCCCGGGCTAGCCGGGGTCTGCAGCTTGCGCATCACGACGCCAGACGGTGATCGCGCGCATGTCGACCTCAGCGTTGACGGCTGGCTGCTTGCCATTGACCGCGGGGGCGAGCGGCTTGTCTCACCCGGCTCGGCGCCGTTCGGCGTCCGTGGCAAGACCCGCGCCGCCGAGGCCGCTGGGAAGGCACGGCTCAAGGAGCTCGTCGCGGGCGTACAGGCAAGCATCGAGGGGCGAGCCGAGGAGGCCGCGGCGGCAGAACGAGCGACCCAGGCCGCGAGCTTGGGCGACGACAGGAACGCTCGCGCCCCGAGCGATTCGGGCATCGCGCTGCCCGAGACGCTGCCCGGCATCGACGCCGCGCTGCTGAGCGGGCCCCCGATCTCGGTGCCCAAGCGCGACGAGGACGGCCGGACGACCACAGCCCCGCAGCCCGAGCCTGCATCTGGGCCCAGCGCGGAAGCACCCACGAAGTCACCTGAGCCACTGGCCACAGCAAGAAGCGAGCAGCAGCTGGAGCTGTCGGGGCCGCTGGCGCGCGAGCCGTCAAGTCTCGACGGACCGTCACTGCCACCGGAGGTCTCGCCGACGCCAGCCCCTGTCGACCTGACGGCGTACGACGTCTCTACGCCGACGACGCGCACGCAGTCCGCGGCCCTGGCGGAGATCGACGCCGACGTGCCCGACGCGGCGCAGTCGACGCGCGAGCCCGGCTCCCCTCGAGCGTCGCCGGACGACGATGGGACGCGCGCCCGTCCCGGCGAGGTCCGCTCCGGATCCATCTCGGAGCAGGTGGTAGACAACGGAGCCGAGTCGGCACGGGCCACAGTGCGCCGGGCGCCCGAGCACAGCTCGCACTCGCCGCCGCAGACTCGCCGAGATCACAATGCTGAGCGCCGACCGCGTCCCCAAAGCTCAACGCCTGATGCCATCGCCGCAGCGGTCGTCGCCTCCACGGCAACGCCATCCACGGGCAGGCAGACACCAGCTGGCCAGGACGGGGTCGCGCCTGTGGACACGCCCGGGGCAGCCGGCGACCGGCCCCCGCCGCTGGCCGGCGAGCGCGATCGCTCAGCTATGCCACCGCGCGAGCCCCTGGTCAGGCCCGATCCGCTCGAACGGTGGACGCGGGTCTTGGGCACCCGACGCGCCAGCGAGATCGGAAAGCTCGCCGTGGACCTCGGCACCGTCATGCCGGACTGGGAGGCGCAGCGATGGCTCGCGTGGCGCCGTCGTGCGATCGAACTCGAGCGCCCAAGCCGCGTCCGCGCCGCCCAGGCACTGGCTCTCGAGTCCGAGCTTGAAGCGCTCCAAGACGCTGCTGACGCGTCAGACATGCGCGCACGCGAGGCGCTGACCACGGGCGACCAGCAAGCTGCCGCAGAGCACCATCAGACCGCCCAAAAGATCGCGGCCGATCGGCGCAGCATGCAGCTCACGGACCCGCGGGTGGCGGGCCAGCGCTACCTCGACCACTGGACGCGCCAATACGGCCGTCAGGTCGCGCAATTGGTCGCCGTGGACCGCGAGTTGACCGAGCAGCTCTACCGCAAGATCGAGCGTGCGGTCGACCAGGCGTTGGACGACCCGCCGCAGTACGTCACCGATGCGATCGGCCCCGCGTGCGACGACCCCGAGTGGCGGGGCGTCACCGCCGCGCTCGTGTGTAGGCACCATGTCGCAGCCGCCAACCGTTCGGCGGGGGACGACGTGATCGCCCCGGTCCCTGGGGAGCGACGTGCCATTGAGCGGCGCGTCGAGCGTTTGCGCGCTCAGCGCCAACCGCCCGAGCACGGGCGCGCCGCCACCGTCGATCCCGCGCAACCCGTCGGGATCGGGGTCTAGCGACACCCCGATCGCGAGACGGCCAGGTCTTCGCTCGCCGTCACCAGACCGGCCGCCAGGCGCCCGGCGCAACCGGGACTGGACGCGGCCCTCGCTCTGGCACCGACAGTCGCCGGGGCCAGGGGGTGCAACGCGTCGGAAACGCAGGGGCGCCGCGCTGCCCAGTGTCAATAGGCAGGGCGAGGCTCGCAACACCCGAGAGGAACACCATGAGTGCCGTCCCGCCCCGAGCGCCGTTCGATATCTCCGCATCCCCGGCCAGGCTCAGCGCGGGCGAGGCAGCCCTGCTGCTGACCGAACTCGACTACGGGATCCTGGCGATCGCCAGCAGACTGCGCGTCGTCACCCAGACTCAACTCGAGCGCTTGCATCCCGACGTACCCGGCCGCACGCTGCGCTATCGCACACAGCGGTTGCGACGGTCGGGCTTCCTTGGCCGTACGCGCCCCTATCGCGACCGGGGCTCGGCGCCCAGCCACTACTGGCCGACGAACCGCGCCGACGCGCTGCTGCGCGGCGACCCACCGCCACGCCGCGGTGAGCGCCGCGCTCCCAATCCCTTGTTCCTCGCTCACACGGCCGCGGTCAGCGAGCTCTATGTCGTGCTGCGCACGCAAGGCAGGGAAGCTGGCCTTGAACTGGGCGACTTTCGTCGCGAGGGCGAGGCGCGCGAGGTCTTCACCGACGCAGACGGCGCGACGCGCGCGATCGCGCCCGACGCGCGCATCGCGCTGCGCGAGCCCCACGGCGGCGTCCTCTTGGGCCACGTCGAGCTTGACCTCGGCACGATGCCCCACGGCCGGCTGCGGTCAAAGCTCCAGCGCTACGTCGCGCACGCCGAGCAACGGCATCTCACCGCCGACGGCCAGGTGGTGCCGGCGCTACTGCTGATCACCACGAGCGCACAGCGCGCAGAGACGTTCCTCGACACGGCCGAGCGTTTGCGGAGCACTCGCGAAGCCCGCGAGGAGCTGCAGATCGTCGCGTGCGCCAGCGCCCGCCAGCTCGACGGCGTGCTCGCCGACCGGCGCTGGCAGATCGCCAGCGGACAACCCGCGCGGACGTTGCGCGAATGCCTGAAGAGCTGACCGACAGCCACCACCTGCAGTTCGCCGTTCGCAAGCGGGCGGTCGCGACCGGCGAGCCTGCGGTTTCCCTTCGGTTCGCCGAGGAGATCATCGGCACCGCGCGCCAGGTGACCTTCATGGGCTCGCCCGAGACCCTAGGCCCGCTGGGCCTCGAGTCCAATAGCGAAGTCACACCGGAGCGACTGGCCCGGGCACTGCGTAGCCAGCACGCTGACACCGAACAGCAGGTGCGCTCGGTGTCCCGCGTCACCCTCGAGTCGGCCGACTCAGCGAGCACCGAGAAGCGACAGCTCCCTGGGGTGGTGAACGTCGAGTTTGCCTACACGGCACCGGCGTTCATCACCCTTGGGTGGGACGGAGTTGACCCGCAGCGCCGCGCTGAGCTCGAGGAGGTCGGGCGACAGAGCGTCCAGGCCGCGCTCGCACACGTCACGCAGGCCCAGGGCGGGGCGGACGGGCTGGCAGTGTGCTCGGCGATCTACTGGACCGACGGCGATGGCGACACCCCTCGGCTTCACATCGACGGCGCGGTCTTTGCGGTGGACCGGGGGCAGAGCAGACTGGCCTCGCCCGCGACAAAGGCCCTGGAGCAGGCTGGCACGGTTCGCGAGGCCAACGACCGCGCAAGGATTGCGCTCGCCGACGCCCTCGCCCCGCGGCAAGCCTCCGAAGTGGCGGGGCTCGAAGCCCCGGCCGATGCGGCGACGGTCATAGCAACCGAGCGACCCTCGCCCGACGGGCGGCAGAGCGCGCTCGACGGGGCTCCTTCAACGCAGGTAGCCCCTGCGATCGCGCAGGACGGTCGTGACCCCGAGGCCGAGGCGGCTTGGGGCGTGGCGCCTGCCGTCTCGTCGGGCACGGTGATCGCCTCCGAGCCCAGCGACATCGCGGCCGCCAGCACCGGCTCAGATGTACGCCGGCCCATCGACGCGCTAGACGCGACGCGAACCCCGGACGGGCCAGCGTCCGGCGGCCGCGACGTCGCGCCAATAGCAGTCGCGGAGCCCGCATCGACAGCTGCGCACGAGGTGGCAGTGGTTGGTGGCGTGGCGCAGGGCGCTCTGTCGGTCACGCCGCGGGACTGCCGCGCGGTCTCCGCAACGACCCTCCTCGTCCGGGCGCGCGGGGTTCTCGGTGATGAGCGGGTCAAGGAGATCAACGATCGAGCGACCGCCCTCAAGCAGCAGGCAGCCCGGATCGAGGACGCAGCACTGCCTACCGTTCGTGCCGATCTGGGCGACCCCCTTCGGCGCATCGCCGGTGCTCGGCCGGAGCCGCACGCCTTGAATCAATGGATGGCGGCCCAAGGTGAACGGGTGGCTCGGGGTGTGGCGGTGGAACGCGAGTGGGCGCGCCGTGACATGCACATGCTCGCCCACAGGATGGGTCCAGCGCTTGCCCACATGGACGTCGACGCGGTCGTTGAGGGCGCCGTTGCGCTGGCCGAGTGGCTGCCCGACCGAGACGACGCCTGGCTGGCGCAGCGGCGCAACGCAGCCAGCCAAACCGTCCGGGAGATGCAAACGCCCGCCAGCGCGCCATCACCTGACGTCCAGGCGATCGACGAGCGCAGAGGCCGGGCGCTGGCGGCCGCGGCGGAACTCGAGGCTCGCGCCACCGATCTTGAGGCCAGTGCTCAGAGCCTGGGTGCGGACGCCCAGGCACAACGGATCCGAGCGACGATCGGCGACCATCGCGACAGGGCACGCGTGCAACGCCAGCTCGCCGCGGTCGACGCACACAAGCGCACCGAGTTGCAGTCTTCGCAGCGAGGCGCGCGCGACCCAGGGGTGCGAGCGATGACAAGCGCTGCGGCGCAGTGGGTGGCGCTGGAAGGAGAAGCCGCGCGACGCGAGCACGTCAGGAGACTGAGCGTTGAACGCGAAGCGCCCGGGGCGACCACGCGTGAAGCGCCCGCCGCGACCACGCGGCAGGCACCCGGCGCGACCGCTCGAGAAGCCGGCCAGCGCGCCGCGAAGCAGGCGCCCGTCGCCGCAGCCGGCTACGAGCGTTAGCACGCGACCGTCTGAAACCAGCGCTCAATGCCCGACCGCTTCGCTCTGGCTCCCGTCGTGAACGTTGCCTGGCGCGGCGGTCGCCCGCATGACCTCGGCGGTAGCTTTGGCGCTGGAGCACGGAGCACCGACCGGCGCAGAGAAGTTGCCGCGGGCGCCCACCGGTGCGAAGCTCGACCCAGCAAGTACGAGAGCCGACGCGCTTTGACTACCCAGCAAGTGCCCCAAGAGGGAGAAACCGTCGTCGTCTTCCCCGACGGACACCCGGTGCCCACGCGCGTCGTCATCAGTCCGTACGCGTCCATGGTGACCGCGATCTACGAGGTCCTCGTCCATCCCGAACTTCCACGCGGCAGCCCCAAGCGCTGGCATCGGCATGTGCTCGAGCACAGCCGGGAGCTCGATCTGCGCCCGCTGGCCGCCTACTCCGAGCGCATCTTTCCCGACTTCCTGTGGAACGTCGGCGATCCACCCCGACGCCGGATCGAGGACCAACTCGCCGACCTGCGCACGACGAGCACCGAGCGCGTCCGCGACGACATCGCCAGGGAGACCGCAAACTGGGGCGGCGACGTGCCCGCCGCCTATCGCCCCTACCTCGAGGACGCAGACGCAGCACTGGCCCGACTGGCCGCGACCCTGCAGAGCTTCTGGGACGCCGTCTTCGCGCCGCTGTGGTCACGAGCGATGGAGTCGGTCCTCGAGCGAGAGGTGCTGCGTCTCGGCGCGGCGCTCGCGACCGATGGGCCACCCGCGCTGCTCGCACGCCTCAGCCACAGGCTGCGCTACCGCGACGGCGGGCTGACGTTCCTCGCGGCGCGCCCCGAGGGCCGCATTGAGATCGGAGGACGGCGGCTTGTCGTCATGCCGATGGTGTGCGGGCCCGACGTGCTGTTCACCAGCATCGCCCGACCCGACGAGCTCGTCGTGGCCTACGCCGCGTCGGGCGTGGGCACCTTCTGGGAGCTCGTCGACATCCGCCCGGCCGCCCCGCTGGTGGAGGTCCTGGGCCAGACGCGCGCTCGGATCATGGCCGCGGTGGAGACCCCCGGCACCACCGTCGACGTCGCGCAGCAGCTTCAGCTCGGCACCTCGCTGGTCTCGCATCATCTGAAGGGGCTCGAGCGCACGGGCCTGGTCGACGGGGTGCGCTTCGGGCGGCGCATCTACTACCGCCAGACCGCGAAGGGTCGTCAGCTCTGCGAGGCGCTGCAGGGCTAAGCGAGCAACGCCGGGCCGCGGGGGAGCGCTCCCGCATCTTCTGCGTGGGGCTCGAAGCTACGCCGGCGCTGCTCCGAGAGCGCCAACCGCGGGTCCTCGATCTCGCACCGTCCGTAGGGACTCGCGGCTAGAGCGCCGCGTCGGCGCCGATGGCCGAGCCAGCGGCGCTGTCCACAGCGCCGCTTGGCACCCGGGACGCCGCGCCGTCTTGAGCGGCGGCGCGCACTAGCGGTCGGCGCCCACCGGACTCCATCCAAGCGGTGTGAAAGCACGCCGCAGAAGGCGTCGACGATGACCGCGACTCGCGTCGGCGGGCTGCGACGGCGGTGGCGGACACGATCTACGAGGCGGGCGGCGCGTGCTGTTGATGGACGAATCCGTGCCGCGACAACGGGTCCCGCGACGCAGAGGCACCTCGTCCTCCCGCTGCCGTCCGGCTGGCGCGCACGACGTGTCCGTTTCCTTCGGTCGCGGCACCAGCGGCGACATGCGGCAGGCTCGGCGTGAGCAGCTGAGATTCGCGGCGCGGTACACCGGCCGGGAACGTCTGGCCGGCCGACGGCCCGCGCGCGTGGAGGGATTCGGGCGCGGGCCGCGGCCGGCATGTCGCCGTTGTGGGCGACATTCTTGGCGACTCGTCTACGAGCTGCGCGACTAGGCGCCGCGTCAGGGCACGACGACGACCTTGGTGGCCGCGCCATGCCGAAGGAGCCGCACAGCCTCCGAGACGTCCTCCAACGGCACTTCATGAGTGACGAGCTCGGCGACGGGAAGGATGGACAGCAGGGTCAGCGCGCGTTGGAAGGTGTGCTTTCGCAGCCCACAGGCGCTGATCGTGAGATCGCGGCTTTGCACGGACACGAGGTCGATGCTGGCCACGTCGTTCGGCCGGCTCGCGCCGACGAGCACCGCGTGTCCGCCTGCTCGCACGACGCCGATCGTGTCCTCGATCGTCCGCGGCATGCCGACGGCTTCGAACGCCACGTCGAATCCGCGGCCGTTCGTAAGTCGCCATGTGGTCCCCTCGAAGCCTTCCGACGTCGGATCTACCGTGACGTCAGCTCCGAGTCGCCGGGCGATCTCGCGCTTCGCCGGATTGGGATCGGAGACCATGACGGCTCGTGCGCCCGCTCGCCGAACGAGCATGAGCAAGAGCAGGCCGATCGTCCCGGCGCCGATGATCGCCACGCTGTGATCGACGCGCGCCTGTCCTCGATCGAACGCATACAACGCGCACGACAGCGGCTCCGCCATCACGATCGCATGCTGCTCGCACCCCTCGGGTTGGCGATGCAGTGCTCTGATGGGCACCACCGTGTAGTCGGCGAACGAGCCCGAGACGCGAGCCCGCTGCTCGCACAGGTTGGCGTCCTGGCCGTCGCGGCACGCAAAGCAGCGGCCACACGTGACGTTCGGCTCCCAGGTGACGGCATCCCCTTCCGCGAAGGAGGTCACGCCAGATCCGAAGGCAGCGATTGTTCCCGCCGGTTCGTGGCCGAGGACCACGGGCGGCGCCAGGCCGGGGAAGCCGCCGTCAAGCACGTGGAGATCGCTGCCGCAGAGACCGCACGCGGAGACCTTCACGAGAACCTCGAGCGGGCCGAGCGGCGGTAGGTCCCATTCACTGATCTCCAGGCGGTCTTCCCCGCGCCAGACGGCTGCGCGCGTCGTGTCTCGCTGAGTCGTCACTCTGCCTCGCTTCCGATGGCTTGCCGCTGGCGCATTTGCCCTTCCTGGCGTGTGAAAGATGGATCGTGGCCGCCGCTTGGGATCGGCGCTCAGCTCGGCAGCGCGACGATTGCGTCGATCTCGACCCGCGCACCGCGCGGGAGACCCGACACCGCGACCGCGACCCGTGCCGGCGGGTCGTGCTCGAAGAAGGAGGCATAGACCGCGTTGACCTCGACGAAGTCGGCCATCTCGCACAGGTAGACGGTGGTCTTCACCGCGCTGGAAAGGCTCGCACCCGCGGCGGCGCACACCGCGGCGAGGTTTTCCAGGCAGCGCCTAGTCTGCTCGCCGGCGCTTGCGCCGACGATCTCGCTCGTCTCTGGGTGCAGGGGGATCTGCCCCGAGCAGAACAGCAGGTTGCCAGCGCTTACGGCGTGGACGTAGGGACCGACGGCGGCAGGCGCGTCGAGCGCGGTGATGGGCTCGCGATCGTGGGACACGGACGGGGCTCCTCTCGTTGACGACGGAACGGGGGATCGTGGGCGCGATGAGAAGTGCTGCGGGAGACCGCCGCCGATGACGCCGCCAAGGGCCATGGGAAGCGCCCGTGGTCGGTCGAGGCGCCGGCGCCCAGCGGGGCCGCTTCGGGCGTCCCGTTCGCGTCTGCGTGCTTCGCCGCGAGCAGTGCCACGGTCGAGAAGCTCGCGCAGAACGACGCGAAGCCGCCGATCGTGCGGTCGAGCTTCTGGGAGTACCCGAACCGTTGGAGCTCGGCGTCGTCGTGTGCGACGCGGTGTCGGCCGTGGCTTTCCGTGGTGTGGGTCATAGTTCGTGGCCTGTGCTGCGCGGCTGCGAGGTTGCTTGAACGAAACTGATCAACATGGAACAATAGACTGCAACGAACCGTTCAGTCAAGGCTTTTCCGCGCCTGTCTGATCAAAGTCGTTCGTGCTACGGTGCCTAGTCGAGCGAAGTCGCTCGGGTTGATCTGAGTCATGCGCCAGCCACCTGGCGCAGCCCTAGCGCGGGTGGCCGAATGGAGGTCGAAATCGCATGCATGCGTCCGATGTCGTGACGACGAACGACCCCGAATCAGTCACCGCCGTAGAGGTGGCTGGGTCGGGCTACGTGATCCGAGTGCCGCAGGGTGTGGAGGAGAACGCCGCGTCGGCGCGCGTCTTCCACGTGGTGTTCAAGCTCCTGGCCAACGAGTGGCGTGGCACGACGCGGCCGCTGTTCTCGACCTCGACCTTGATCGGGGAGGGCTATGCGCTGACCGAGTGCGTCCGCGATGCCTCCTCTGGCCGCGTGCACTACATCTTCGACCGAGGGCGTGCAGCGTGAGCGACAGACTAGGTCGGCCAGTTGCCGATGCCGACGAAGTCCGCACGCAGGCGGACCACGTCCGGCGCCACGTGCTGCGAACCGTCGCACGCGTCGGTGAGGGCTACTTGCTGCAGGCGCTGGGGGCGGTCGACATCTTCGCGGCGCTGTACTTCTCCGAGCTGCGGCTGGACCCGGAGGTTCCCGCCCACCCCGATCGTGACCGCTGTCTGCTCTCCACCGCGCACAACTCGGTCGCCCTGTACGTGACGCTCGCCGCGAGAGGTCATTTCCCGATCGAGGATCTCGCGAGCTACGGGCGCGACGGCAGTGCCTTCGAGATCATCTCCTCCGAGCACGTGGCCGGCGTCGAGGGAACGTTCGGGTCCCTCGGCCAGGGGCTGTCGGTGGGAGTCGGGCTCGGGCTGAGCGCCCGCCTGCGGGAGCGTGCGTGGCGAACGTACGTGATCCTCGGAGACGGCGAGATGCAGGAGGGCCAGACCTGGGAGGCGGCGATGGCCGCAGCTGCGTTCCAGCTGGACAACCTCTGCCTGATCGTCGACGTCAACGGGATGCAGGTCGAGGGCCCAACCAACGATGTGCTGCCGATGGGCGAGATCGCGGCGAAGTGGCGGGCGTTCGGCTGGGCGGTCCACGAGGTCGACGGCCACGACGTCGACGGGCTGCTGCGCGCTCTGCAGGCGGCACGGGAGACGACTGGCCGTCCCTCGGCCATCATCGCTGCGACCCGACCGGGGCATCCGATTTCCTTCCTGCTGGGGCGCATGGACCACTACGCCAAGCTCAACGCAGAGCAGGCCGAGATGGCGCTCGCCGAACTCGACGGGACAGCCGTCCTGGAGGTTTCCTCATGAGCGCGACCGTGTGGGCGACGAACACGCCGACTGCTCTGAAGGCGTACGGCACCGCACTCGTAGATTTGGCCCGGGAGCGCCCCGAGGTCGTGTGCATCGGAGCCGACCTCACCGGTCCCACGGAAACCGATCTGTTCCGCGACTCGCTGCCGGAGCGCTTCTTCAACATCGGGATGGCGGAGGCTAATGCCGTTGGCGTCGCGGCGGGCATGGCGCGCGCCGGCGAGATCCCGTTCGTGAACACGTTCAGCGTGTTCATCAGCCGCCGTGCCTACGACCAGATCGCCATGCAGGTCGCCTATCCACGAACCAACGTCAAGCTCGTCGGCTTCATGCCGGGACTGACGACCCCTGGGGGCGTCACCCACCAGGCGATCGAGGACGTCGCCTTGATGCGAGCGCTGCCGAACATGACCGTCGTCGAGCCAGCCGACGCCAACCAGATCAGTGCCGCCGTACGGGCGTTGGCCGACCATCGGGGTCCGGTGTACATGCGGATCAAGCGCGGCGAGGTGCCGGTCATGGCGAGCGCCGCGGAGCAGGCCTTCCGGATCGGTCGAGCCGACGTGGTCCGCGAGGGCGGCGATGCCGTGATCTTTGCGTGCGGGCTGATGGTCACACTCGCCCTCGCCGCCGCCGACGAGCTCGCCGGGCAGGGGCACGACGTCACCGTCGTGAACGTGTCAACCCTCAAGCCGCTCGACACGGGGCTGATCGCCGAGTTCGCCCGGCGGACCGGGCGGGTGGTCACCGCCGAGAACCACTCGATCATCGGAGGCTTGGGCTCTGCGGTCGCCGAAGCGCTGATGGAGGCGGGCGCGAGCTGCCGCTATGCGAGGGTCGGCATCCGCGATACGTTCGCGGAGGGGGCGTCGGCGCCGTATCTTTTTGAGAAGTACGGCCTGAGCACCCAGGCGATCGTCGATGCGTGTCGCCACGTGCTGGACGGCGCGTGAGCGCGGGCGTGTCACTGGATTGCCTGCAAACGCCGGCCCTGTTGCTTGACGTCGGCCGGCTGGAGCACAACGTGCGCGAGATGGCGGACCTGTGTCATACGCACGGGAAGGCTCTACGACCGCACGTCAAGTCGCACAAGACGATCGAGATCGCCGCTCGTCAACGCCAGCTCGGTGCTGTCGGACTGACCGCTGCGAAGCTCGGGGAGGCGGAGGTCTTTGCGGACGCCGGCTTTGACGATCTCTTCATCTGCTACCCGCTGGTCGGCGCGGGGAAGCTCCGACGGCTGATGATGCTCGCTCAGCGTGTTCGGGTCTCGACGATCGTCGACGACGTCGACGCCGCAACCGAGCTTGCCGCCGCGGCGCGCGCAGCCGAAACGACGATCGAGGTGCTGCTGAAGATCGATCTGGGAATGCACCGCGTCGGCGTGGCCGAGCCGCAGGTCGACCGGCTTGCCCACGCCGTGGCGACACTCTCCGGCCTCTCACTCCGGGGCGTTTGCATCCATGAGGGCGAGACCTACGGCGAGCCTGATCCGGCGCAGAGGCGAACGCTGGCGCGAGAGCGAGTCGGCCGGCTCGTCGAGATCGCAGAGCGCCTGCGGCGCCAGGGGCTGGCGATCGACGTGGTGAGCAGCGGCGCGACGCCGGCGGTCCGCGACGTGGTCGACATCGACGGGCTGACTGAGCTGCGGCCGGGGAACTATGTCTTCTACGACGCAATGCAGGCGGGGCTCGGGGTCGTGCCGGAGGACCGCTGCGCGCTGTCGGTGCTCGCCACTGTGGTGAGCAGGGCCGGCGAGGGTCGGGCGATCATCGACGCCGGCGCAAAGGCGCTTACGCTTGACCGGGGTGTCCACGGCTTGGAGCTGCTGGAGGGCTACGGGCGCCCGCGAAGCAGGAGCGACGTGACGATCACCGCGCTCTCCGAAGAGCACGGATGGTTGCTGGTGGCCCCAGGATCCGACCTGCGCGTCGGCGATCGTCTCGAGATCGTGCCCAATCACGCTTGTGCGGTGGTCGACAACTTCGATGGCCTCACGCTGGTGGAGCGCGGGGCTCCGGCCGGCGAGTGGAGCGTGGCCGCGCGAGGGCGCATGACATGACTGCCGACCCCGACACGGGCAACGGTCGAGCGCTTGGCCGGTCGGCAATTCGCCGCTAGTATCACGGACAGAATCATTCACTCACCAAAATGGATTGAACGATTTGGATCATGACTGAATTGATACCGTCAGAATTAAGACCGTTCGAGGAGGAGCTCGGGTCGCGCGTGGCAGACGCGCGCGGGCGACTGTCGGGAAACGACGAGCGGATCCTCGAGCACCTTCAGCAGGGCCTCGACGAGTTGCCGTTTCACACGTCGGACACGCTCGCGCAGAGCGTCGGCGTGAGCCGCGCCGCCGTCGTGCGGTTCGCGAACAAGCTCGGCTACTCGGGCTTCACCGAGCTGCAGCAGGCCTCTCGCCGTGCGCTACGTCAGTCGCAGGAATCTCCGCTCTCGCGGTTTGCCGGTGCGCCGGCGGGATCGCTGCTGGAGCAGAAGGCGGTGCAAGACAGCAGGAACGTACTCGCCACCGAGGCCCTGATCCGGGACACCATCGGACCTGCGGCACAGTCGATCGCGCAGGCCGAGCGCGTCTTCCTCGTCGCTGCGCGCAAGTCCTCTGGCCTCGTCGTGCACCTGCATCGGCTCCTGGCGGGCGTGCGCGAGGGCGTACGACTGATCGACCCCGGGTTCCCCGACGAGATCGCCGATGTCGGCCGCGGCGACGTCCTTGTCGCCTGCCTGTTCCGGCGCTACTCGCGCCTCACCGTCGATCTGCTGAAGATCGCACGTGCGTCACGGGCCCACGTCGTGCTCCTCACCGACGGGCGCGGCCACGACTTCGCCGCGCACGCCGACCAGGCGATCGTCGCCGTGGCGAGCAGTCCCACGCTCTACGACAGCATGGTGGCGCCCGTGTTCGCGATCGAGGCGCTCGTCGCCGAGGTCGCCGCGGTGGATCCCCGTCGCAGCCGGGCTCGGCTCAAGAGCGTCGAGGACTTCACCGAGGCGCACCGCCTGCTGCTCGGATAGCCCAGCAGCCGCGATCGCAGATATGCCCATTCCCCCCTCAGACACAGCTCCGAGTCCACCGCATGTCGGAGGCCGCTGGTCTTCGGTCGCGCGCTGGCGTCCGCAGGTCGCCGTGGGCAGCGGGCCGTGGCGGGCTCAGCTCGACCCCGGCACCGGGACGGCCTTCGCGGAGGTGCTCGACCTCGATCCCGACGCGATCGGCAGCCACGTCGAGCGCATGTGTGTCGCGTACGCAGCTGCGCCGATCCCATCGTTGCGCGAGCGCGGCGACCTGCTTGAGCGCGTGGCTGCGCACGTGGACGACGCGGCGGTTGATCTCGGCGAGCTCGACGCGCTGTGCACCGGCAAGCGCCACGCCGACGCGACGGCGTCCGCCCACGCCGGCGCCGCCGTCCTTCGCCACTACGCGGCGCTGCTCGACGGCGATCCCTATTCCTCGCAGGTGGACTCGGGCGTGGCGAGCATGCGCCAGGTCGTCGATCGCGTGCCCGTGGGGATGGCCGCCTGCATCCTTCCGTGGAACTTTCCGGTGTCACAGGCATGCGCCCGCTTGGCCATGCTCTTCGCCGCGGGGAACGCCGGGATCTACAAGGGCTCCGAGCTTGCGCAGCCGCCGCTTCTGGCGCTGGAGGAGCTGACGCACGAAGCCGGCCTGCCGTCGTGGGCGTTCTCCGTGGTCACCGGAGGGCCCGATGCCGGCCGCGCGCTCGTCGAGGCCGCCCAGATCGATGCGGTGTGCTTCACCGGGGGCGTCCCAACCGGACTGGCCGTCGCCCAGAGCGCCATGCGGACCCTCAAGCGCCTGGTGCTCGAACTCGGCGGTAAGACCCCTTACGTGGTGTTCGCCGACGCCGACCAGGACGCCGCGCTGGACGTGGCGCTCAAGGCTGCCTTCAACTTCCAGGGACAGGCCTGCAACGCCGGTTCGCTGTTGCTCGTCGAGGAGCCCGCTTACGGCGGCTTTCTCGAGCGCTTCGTAGCGCGGGCGGCCGAGCTGCGGATCGGCCATCAGCTCGCGGAGACGACGGACGTCGGTCCGATGATCTCCGCCGGCCAACGCGACCGCGTGGCTCAGATGGTCGACGACGCGGTGCGTCACGGAGCCAGCCTCCACACGGGAGGGGAGTCCTTCAGCGGGCCCGGACAGGGGTTCTACTACCGGCCCACCGTGCTCTCGGAGGTCCCGCCGGTGGCCGCGGCGGCGAGCGACGAGGTCTTCGGCCCTGTGGTCGTCGCCTATCCCTTCGCCAACGAGGCGGAGATCGTCAAGCGGGTCAACGACAGCCCGTACGGGCTGGCGGCGACGGTGTGGACCACTGACCGAGATCGCGCCGAGCGTCTGCGAGACGCGCTGCGCGTTGGACAGCTCTACATCAACACCCACGGCCAGACCGCCAGGAACGTGCCCTGGGGCGGCTTCCGCCTCAGCGGCCTCGGACGGCTCTACGGCCACGATGGCCTTTACGCGTTCACCGAGGCCAGGTCGACCTACGCGATGGATCCGGTCGCGTGACGGGCGTCGCTCCCCGGACACCGCTGCGCTCGTGACCGCCACGTATCGGCTCGACGGCCTCGACGCCGCCGTCGAGATTCTCGTCGACCGTTGGGGGATTCCGCACATCTATGCGGCGTCGTCGCGCGACGCGTGCTTCGCGCAAGGATTCAACGCCGCGCGCGACCGCTTGTGGCAGCTTGACCTGTGGCGGCGGGCGGGACTCGGCCGACTAGCGGAGGTGCTCGGGCCCGACTACGTCGAGCGTGACCGTGCCGCGCGGCTGTTTCTCTATCGAGGCTCGATCACGCAGGAATGGAACGCCTACGGATGTGACCTGCAGGACGTGGTCACCCCGTTCGTCGACGGCGTCAACGCGTACGTCCGCGAGGTCGCCAAGCGCCCCGAGCTGCTTGCACCGGAATTCGAGGTTCTTGGCTACGAGCCCGCTGAGTGGTCAACGCACGACCTGCTTCGCATCCGCGCCCATGGTCGCTACCGCAACCTGCGCAGCGAGGTGGCGCGCGCGCAGATCTTGCATCAGTTCGGACCGGCCGCGGAGGCGCTTCGCGTACGGCTCGAGCCGGAGGTCGACCTCGTCGTGCCCGAGGGTCTGGACCTTTCGCTCATCACCGCCGACGCTCTGCGCCCGTACGACCTGGCGACCACGCCCGCCCTGCCGCTCGCAACGCAGCCGTCTCACGCGGTCAGCGAGGGCAGCAACAACTGGGCTCTCGCGGGCCAGCGAACAGCGAGCGGCCGTCCGATCCTCGCCAACGATCCACATCGCGCGCTGTCGCTGCCCTCGATGCGCTACCTCGTTCATGT
>Ga0307502_10000200_pt1 | contig 16152 bp, 17 predicted proteins | sample 16_S_MG_FD_201364 | JGI IMG/M metagenome (GOLD analysis project Ga0307502, IMG submission 201364) | Soil microbial communities from Populus trichocarpa stands in riparian zone in the Pacific Northwest, United States - 16_S | ecosystem: Environmental > Terrestrial > Soil > Riparian zone > Trees... | reverse complement strand
GACCACCCCCAGGAACAACGCCATCAGCCCCACCCACCGCCACGGCACGCCCGGCGCACGGAGGAACAAGATCGCCGGCACGGCCGCGACCAGGAACCGCAACGCGGAGAACAGCAGCGGCGGGAAATGCGCCAGCCCGACATCGATGATCACGAAGTTCACGCCCCACACGAGGGCGATGCCGAGCGCTAGCAGCAGGTGACGGGGCGACATGCACCCAGCCTCCGGCCAACCGAAGTGAAGCACAAGTCAATTGTTCTGGCGTCCATACATTAGAATCACTTCATGTTCGACCTGTCCCGCCTGCGTGTCCTGCACGCCGTCGCCGGCCACGGCAGCCTCGCCGCGGCCGCGCAGGCATTGCACCTCACCCCTTCCGCGGTGTCGCAGCAGATGGCCAAGCTCGAGCGCGAGGCCGGCTGCACCCTCGCCGAACGCCAGGGTCGCCGCCTCCGCCTCACCGACGAAGGTCGCGTCCTCGCCGCCCACGCCGACCGCATCCTCGCCGCCGTCGCCGAGGCGTCCGCCGACCTCGACGAGCGCCGCGGCCGCGTGCTCGGCCAGGTCAACCTCGGCGCCTTCGCCACCGCCGCCCGCGGGCTCGTCCCGGCGGTGCTGCGGACCTGCGCGGAGCGGTACCCGGACCTGCGCATCCGCCTCCGGGAGGTCGAGCCCTACCAGTCGCTCGGCCTCGTCGCGGCGGGTGACCTGGACGTCGCGGTCGCGCAGGACTGGATGAACCTCCCGGTCGCCGTGCCGGACCGGCTCGCCAGCGCGGACATCGGCCTCGACTTCGCGGACATCGCCCTGCCACAAGGACATCCGCTCGCCGAGCGGGACGGCATCGCTCTGCTCGACCTCGCCGGCGAGCCATGGATCGCGTCCACCGTCGGCACAATCTGCTACGACTGGCTGACCACGACCTTCCGCCGCGCCGGCCACGAGCCGCGAATCGTCCACCAGGCCGCCGAGTTCCCGACCCAGCTCGCGCTGGTGGCCGCCGGCCTCGGCGTCGCGGTCGTCCCGCGCCTGGCGGCCGACTCGGTGCCGCCGAACGTGTCGCTGGTGCCGGTCGAGCCGGCCCTGCACCGGCGGGTCTTCGCGGTGTGGCGTGAGGAGGCCGCGCGCCGGCCGGCGATCCAGGCGGTGGTGAATGCGCTGAAAGAGTCCTTCACTCCGTGACGCTGCCTATACTCCCTGTTCAACAGGTCTCTTGGGGGAGTCATGTCAGCTCGATGGGTCGTCGCGTTTGCATGTGCCACTGTTCTGCCGGTCTTCGCGCCGGTCGCCGCCGCGCAGCCCTCGTCCGAACCGGAACAGCCGAGCGTCGGGATGCCGACGCCGCCGCCACTTCCGCCCGGCTACCAACCGCCCCGCGACGACGGCCAGCCGGACAAGGACTACCAACCCAGCAAGACGTGCGTCTCGTCGCTGCCGTCGACCGAGCAGCTCGACGAGAAGCCGTGGGGCCAGGATCGCCTGCGGTTCAACGAGCTGCCGAAGTTCGCGACCGGCGTCGGCCAGACGGTCGCGGTCATCGACACCGGCGTGTCCCAGCACGACTACCTGAGCGGGCGGCTCGACGGCGGCGGTGACTACGTCGCCAAGGACGGCGACGGACTTGAGGACTGCGACGGCCACGGCACGATGGTCGCCGGCATCATCGCGGCGGACCCGCGCGATGACCGAATCGGCTTCCGCGGCATCGCACCGGCGGCCAGGATCGTCAGCATCCGCCAGACCAGCGCCAACTACGAGTTCAAGGATCCGACGACCAACGAGTCACAGGGCGCGGGCAACCTGGTCACGCTGGCGAAGGCGATCGTGCACGCGGCCGACACCCCGGGCGTCACGGTCATCAACATCTCGATCAACAACTGCCGCCTGGTCGACGGGACCGTCAACCCGGTCGAGCAGAACCTGCAGGCCGCGCTGCGGTATGCCGTGGAACAGCAGGACATCGTCGTCGTGGCGTCGGCTGGCAACTTCCCAGAGGGGACCTGCGCGGAACAGAACGGTCCCGACCCGGACAACCCGACGTGGCTGGTCTTCCCGCCGTGGTTCGCCGACTACGTCCTGTCGGTCGCGGCGGTGGACGACAACGGCGACCTGGCGGCGTTCTCGATTCACGGGCCGTGGGTGTCGGTGGCGGCGCCCGGCACGGACATCATCTCGCTGAACCCAGGCGACCCGACGAAACTGGCGAACCGCACGATCGGCGACAAGGGCGAGCAGGGCCCGATCCAGGGCACGAGCTTCGCGGCCCCGTACGTGGCGGGTCTGGCGGCGCTGGTGCGTGACCGCTTCGAGAACCTGACCGCGAAGCAGGTGATGAACCGCATCAAGACCACCGCGTCCCACCCGGCCGCGACCGGCGGCCACGACGACCGCATCGGCTACGGCATGATCAACCCGGTCGCGGCGCTGACGGCGTTCATCCCGGCGGAGAAAGGGATCGCCGCCGACACACCGATCCCGTCCCCGTACACGATGCCCGCCCCGGAGCACCGCGACTGGACACCCCTCCAGGTGGCGATGATCGGCTCCGGCGGCGGGCTGGGCCTGTTGCTGCTGACCCTGTTCGTGGTCCACACGATCCGCCGCAACCGCGGCGACGGTCAGTCAGCCAATGAGCGCCGTTAGCAACTCGGCGCGTCGTGGGTCGTCCGCGGGGTGCCACGGACAGGCGATGTCGAGCGCTACGACCTGCCCGGTGTCGACGATCCGCCGCACGGCGTCGACGACAGCGCCGGCGGACGGCCCACCGGGCACCGGGAACAGCAGGCCGGGAAGATCTTCCGCGTCGATCACGTCCAGGTCGATGTGCAGCACGACCGGGCCGTCCGGCACCACGGTGTCCGTCACCGAGCGGCGCTGGATCGCCGCCGTGGCGAGGTAGTCGACCTCGGCCGGGTCCAGGTCGCGTGCGCCGACCAGCGTGACCCGGTCCTCGGCGACCGGACGCAGCCCGAGCCGTGCGATCCGGTCCGCGTGCGCGCCGAGGAGGAGCCGCAGCGAGAGTCCACCGAGGTAACCCGAGGTCGAGGTCTCCAGCGTGTGCACGTCTCCGTGGGCGTCGAACCAGATGACCGACGGGTCGGCCCCCGCGCGCTGCGTGCCGGCCAGCACGCCGACCGAGACCAGGCAGTCGCCCGACACCACGACCGGTGGTGTCCCGGCCGCGGCCACCTCGTCGGCGACCGCGTCGTACAGCGACGTGAGCCGGTGCCAGACATCGCCGTCGGGGAGGGACGGCGACACGGTCCGGTGACCGTCGCCCGGCACCGGCAGGCTGCCCGCCGGCAGGAGTTCGTCCTGGTGGTAGGGCACGACGATGACCGGCGTCATGCCGGCGTCCAGTCCGTGTTGGCGCCGCACAGGATGAGGCACGGGAGGTCGCCGGGGACGAGGCCTGCCAGCCAGGCCGCGAACGGGACCGCGCCGGCCGGTTCGACCGCCAGCCGGAACTCCTCCCACAGGCGGTCGCGGGCGGCGAGGATCTGCTGGTCCGACACCAGGACCGAGGACGCCGCGCGCAGGATCGCGAACGGAACGTCGCCGACGCGGGTCGCGCCAAGTGCGGACGCGGCCACCGAGCTCACCGAGGAGTCGACGGGTTGTCCGGTCGCCAGCGCGTCGTGGAATGCCTGGCAGCCCTCCGGTTCCACGGCGACCACGTGCCGGCCGCCGGCACCGAGCACCGTCCCCGCGCCCAGCCCGCCGCCGCCCACCGCGACCACGAGGGTGTCCACCTCCGGCACGTCGGCCACGACCTCCGCCGCGCACGTGCCCTGGCCGGCCACCACCAGCGGATGGTCGTAGGCCGGCAGGTAGAACGAGTCCGGCACCGCCATCGCCACCGCCGCGGCCTCCGCGTACGTCGCGCCGTGGCGGATCAGCTTCGCGCCCGTCGCCTCGATGCGCCGGGCCTTCGCGGCCGGCACGGACTCCGGTGTGTACACCGTCACCGGCAGGTTCAGCAGGGACGCGGCGGTCGCGACGGCCAGGCCGTGGTTGCCGCCGGACGCCGTCACCACCCGCTCCGGGCGCTCGTCCGCGCCCAGCAGGGCGTTCAGCGCGCCCCGCACCTTGAACGACCCCGTCAGCTGGAGCTGCTCCAGCTTCAGCAAGACCTGCCGGCCGTCGACCTCGGCCCGCATGACCGGGGTGTGCCGCACGTACGGCCGAATGCGTTCCGCCGCGGCGGCCACGTCTGAAAGCATGGCACCACCGTATATCGCGCCAGGGGGTGGCGAAGTTGATCTCCATCGTCGCGTTCGGGTTCGCCTGGTGGCTGGGGCTCTACCTACTCGCGCGGGACGTCACCAAGCCCGTGCTCCTGCGCGCCGGCATCGGCCTGCTCGGCTACGCCCTCGCACTCGCGACGGCCGACCTCCGCGACGACCATCCCGCGCTCGCCGCCGTGCACGCCGTCCTCCTGTCGGTGCCTTCGGTGATGTGGACCGGCGTGTTCGTCGCGCTCGTCCCGCGTCATCCGGTGCTCGACGGCGTCGTCTGGCGGTGGGTGGTGCTGCCGGTCGCGCCGGTGTTCGCCGCCGCCAGCCCGTTCGTCGGCGCGTGGAGTGCCGGGGTCGCGGTGTTGCCGCTGTTCTCGGCGTTCGGCCTGCTCATGCGCGACCGTGCCCACATCGGCCGCGGCATGGCGCTCGCCGCGCCGCTGATGTTCTGTCTCATGACCGCGCTGCTGGTGGTGAGTCTCAGCTCCGGCGAGCCACGCACGGTGCTGCTCCCCGCGATCGGCGTCGACCTCGTGCTGCTCGGCGGGTGCGTCGCGGTGTTCGACGCGTTCGACGAGGGCGAGACGATCCGCCGCGACATGCTGTGGTCGCTGCTCGTCGCCGGCGGCACGGCCGTGCTGTTCGGCAGTCAGGTGGCGCTCGCGGCGTGGCTCGTCGACCGGTCGCTGATGCCGCTGGCGTACGGCGTGGTGGGCGCCGCGATCACGGTCCAGGTCCTGGCGCGACCGATCAACGCGCTGGCCGACCACTTCGCGTTCCGCGACCCCGCCATGCGCCGGGAACGCGGCGACCTGCGTGCGGTCGCCGCCGCACTGCCGCGCCGCGCGGAGGTCCCGCTCGCCGAGTTCGACGACGCCGAGTTCGCGAGGCTCACCCGGCGGGCGCTGTCGCACTACGGCGACCTCGGCAAGCTCGCGTCGAGCCCGCTGACCGCCCTGCTGGTGATCACCGAACGGCTCGCCGAGCGTGGCGTGCCGGCCGCGCCACTGGCCCGGGCGACCGAGCTGAAGACGTTGCTGCTGGAGATGATCACGAGGCTCAGGCCCGCGGCCGGCGACTTCGGCACGTCCGAGGAGTGGCGGCACTACAACGCCCTGTACTTCTACTACGTGGCAGGCGTGCGGCCGTACAGCGTGCGCACGAAGGTGACCGAGCTGGACCCGGTGGCGCGGCGCGCGCTGGCGTGGTTCGCCGACCACGTCCCCGAGCGCACGCTGCACAACTGGCAGGCGGCCGCGGCCAGGATCGTGGCGGCGGAGCTGCGTCTGAGCAGTAGTCGGCAGTAGTTTTCGTGGCTCTGGCAGCGCGGGCCGGGCGAGCCTCGGCGGCATGACACTGCTGCGTGAGTCAATCAAGTTCGACGGGTTCGCGACGCTGCCGAGCGGCGTGCTCGTGGCCGCCCTGGCCGGCGTCCTCGCCGACCCGCTCGGCATTCCGGTGGGCGTGCTGGTCGGTGCCGGCGTGTTCTTCATCGCGTGGGGCGCCGGCGTTCTGTACCTCGGCACGCGCACCGTGATCGACCGCCGCGCGGCCGCGGCCGTCGGGATCGTGAACGTGGTGTGCGCGGTCGACGGCGTTGCGGTCGCGCTCGTGGCCGGCCTGCCGGCGCTCGGCACGGTCGTGCTGCTGGCGCTGTCGGTTCTGGTCGCGGGGATCGGCGGGCTGCAACTGTTCGCGGTGCGCCGCTAGATTGTGGCGGTGCCAGCACAGTTTCCGACCGCCGCCGCGACCGCCATCGGTTCCATGCCAGGGACCGACCCGGTCGAGGCGGCGGCCGTCGTCGTCGGTGAGCTGCCCGACCTCCCGCATCTGCCCGAGCTGCCGCGTCGTGGCCTTGGCGCCGACATCGTGGGGCGGACCGCCGCGATGCTGGTCGACCTCGCGGTGGAGGTGGTGCCGTCGGCGTACCGGGTGACGACCCGGCCCGGCGCGGACCACCGCACGGCCGTGGACCACCTGCGCCGGGACCTGGACGCGTTCGAGGAGGCGGCGGAGCAGGCCAGGCCCGGACTGGTGAAGGTGCAGCTGGCGGGCCCGTGGACGCTGACGTCCGAGGTCGAGCTGCCGCGCGGGCACCGGGTGCTGACGGATCAGGGTGCGTTGCGGGACTTCACGGAGTCGCTGACGGAGGGCCTGACCCGGCACGTGGCGGAGGTCCACAAGCGGACCGGGGCGGAGGTGGTCGTGCAGCTGGACGAGCCGTCGCTGCCGGCGGTGCTGGCGGGTGCGCTGCGGACCCCGTCAGGGCTGAGCACGGTTCCCGCGGTCGCGGCCCCGAACGCCCGCGACGTGCTGGCCGCGATCATCGACGCGGCGCGGGCCGCGACGAACCAGCCGGTGATCGTGCACTGCTGTGCGCCAAGGCCACCGGTCGCGCTGTTCCGCGGCGCGGGCGCCGACGCGGTGGCGCTGGACGCGACCCTGCTGGAAGGTACGCCGGCCAAGTACACCGACCAGCTGGGCGAGGCATGGGACGACGGCTGCGTGCTCCTGCTGGGCCTGGTCCCGAGCACCGACCCGAACCGCCCCCTGACGCTGCACGACGCCGCACGGCCGGCCCTGGAACTGGTCGACCGCCTGGGTTTCCCCCGCACGATCCTGGCCGACCGCGCCGTCCCAACCCCGACATGCGGCCTGTCCGGCGCGACCACGGAATGGGCCCGGCGAGCCCTGGAACTGACCCGCGACCTGGGCAAGGCCTTCGTAGAACCACCCGAGTCCTGGTAGGCGCTCGTGCCAATGCCCTGAAGGACTTCCTTCAGGGCGCTCAGCGCCTCGAAGGGGTCCTTCAGGGCATCGCCGTTACTGCCGCCGGAAGGTCAGTGCCACCAGGAACGTCAGCAGCACGATTCCCGCCGACGCCGCCCAGGCCGACGTCGCCGCGGTGACCACCGCGTCCGTGCCCGTCAACCCCCGCGCCCCGGAACCCGCGATCGTCACGAGGATCGCCAACCCGAGCGTCGAGCCGATCTGCTGCATCGTCTGCAGCGCCCCGCCAGCCGCGCCCGCGTCGGCAGGCGGCACGGTCGCCATGATCAGGATGTTCAGCGGCGCGAACGCCATCCCGCCACCGATCCCCATCAGGATCATCGGCCCCAGGATCGCCGGCACATAGGACGAGTCCGCCGACAGCAGCGACATCCACCACAGACCGGCCGCCATCAGCAGCGATCCCGTCAGCGCCAGCGGTTTCGGGCCCGTCCTCGGCAGCAGGCGCGGGATCAGCCGGGACATCCCGAAGATCCCCACCGCCATCGGCAGGAACGCGAAACCGGTCGTCAGCGCCCGGTAGTGGTCGACCTCCTGCAGGAACTGCGTCATGAAGAAGAACGCCGACATCATCGACAGCGGCCCGAGGAAGAAGTTGGTGTACGCCGCCGCCCGGTTCCGGTCCCGGAACAGTCGCAGCGGCAGCATCGGGTTCGCCACCCGTGCCTGTGACACCACGAACGCGACCACCAACACCGCGCCGACCACCAGCGGCAGCACCGCCGACGCCGTCCCCCAGCCCTTCTCGGCCGCCTGGATGAACCCGTACACCAGCGACGCCACCCCGACCGTCGCCAGCCCGGCGCCCACCAGGTCCAGCCGTGCCGGATGGCGTTCCGGCTCCGCGATGTACCGCGCGCCGAAGACCAGCACGACCAGTCCCAGCGGCACGTTGATGAACATGACCGACCGCCACGTCAGCCACTCGGTCAGGAACCCGCCGAGGATCAGCCCGATCGCGAACCCCGAACTGGACATCGCCGAGAACAGGGACAGCGCGCGCACCTTGGCCTGTGGCTGCGTGATCGTGCTGGTGATCAGCGCGATCGTGCTCGGTCCCGCGAGCGCGGCCCCCGCGCCCTGCACGATCCGCGCCGCGATCAGCAGCCCGGCCGAGTCCGCCAGCCCGCCGGCCAGCGACGCGGCCGTGAACACCGCGATCCCGGTCAGGAACATCCGCCGCCGGCCGAACATGTCGCCAAGCCGGCCGCCGAGCAGCAGCAACCCGCCGAACACCAGCGTGTACGCGTTCATCACCCACGACAGCCCGGCCGGCGTGAAGCCCAGGTCACCGCGGATGCGCGGGAGCGCCACGTTCATCACGGTCGCGTCCAGCATGAGCATGAGCTGGCACGTCAGTATCAGCGCCAGCGCGACGCCTGGCCTGGCCGCGATCGGCCTGGCCGGCGCCAGTGTCGTTTCTGTGGAGACAGACAAGACTCACCCCTAAGCGGAGAAATTCTCCAGTTTGACTGCGCTAGCATATGGAGAGCATCTCCGGATGCGCAAGACTAACCGGAGAATCTCTCCGAATGGAAGGGGTGCATCGATGCGCGCCGACGCCCGCCGCAACTACGAGCTCATCGTGGCCACGGCGCGCGAGGTGTTCTTCGAGCACGGCGTCGACGCGCCGCTCGACGACGTCGTCAAGCGGGCCGGCATCGGCGCGGGCACCCTCTACCGGCACTTCCCGACCCGCGACGTGCTCGTCGAGGCCGTCTACCGCCAGGAGATCGAGGACATCGCCGAGCGGGCACGCCAGCTCGCCAAGGAGCGGCCGCCGGAGGAGGCACTCGCCGAGTGGCTGCGTGAGATGGTCCGGTTCCACGTCGACCGCTCCGACCTGACCGCGGCGCTGAAGGCGGCGATCGACGAGGACTCGGCGACCTTCCAGTACTGCAAGGGCGCACTGCGGGACGCGGCATGGGAGCTGCTCTCACGCGCCCAGGACGCCGGCATCGTCCGTGCCGACCTCGAGTCGGTCGACCTGATGCGGCTGTCCCACGGCCTCGGCGCGAGCGCCAAGCACGCCGACGAGGCCGCCAGGGAGCGCATGCTGTCCGTCGTGATGAACGGGCTGCGGCCGTGAAGCTCTTCCGCCGGAAGGTCACCCCGGTGCCCGCCCGGCCAGACCCGGCGGCGCTGGCCGAGAAGTTCTGGCAGGGCTGGTACGAGCTGCTGCCCGAGGTGTCCTCGGCACTCGGCGACCGCGAGCCCCAGCGCGTCGAGAACCAGCTGTGCGACCTGGTCGCCGCACTGCACCCCGAGCTGCACTTCTCGCTGGAACGCGGGCAGCGCGCCATCTACGCGCTGGTCGTCTCCGGCCAGGAGGACCCCAGGCTGCGCCCGTACACCGACGCGTGGCGCGCGGCCGCCCCGGCGGAGGACCAGATCTGGGAGTACCACGACTCCGTCCCGCCCGTGCCCGACCCGACCCTGGTGACGGTCAACCTCGGCGCGCACCGGATCCCCCTCGATGACGTCCGCGTGGTCGCGCAGGTCGACGGCGACGTCGTCGACGTGGCGGTCTACCACCCCGAGATGGCGGCCCTCGACCAGGCGTCCCGCGACGCGATGACCTACCTCCCGCTGGACGCGGCGCTGGGAGAGCGGCTCGCGGCCGAGCGGCTGCGCCGCGTCGAGACCTCCCTCCAGGAGCCGACTGACACGATCGGGTTGATGGAGTTGCGCACCCTCGTCCAAGGGCTCGTGAGGGCGGAAATTGTCGGTGGCAACGACTAGTCTGCCCTCGTGACCAGTGCAGATGACGTTTCGGTAGAGGGTGTCGAGGATGTGCCGGCAGACGTGCGGGAGCGGCACGCGGCGCTGTCGGAGGAGATCAACGGCCACCGGTTCCGCTACTACGTGCTCGACTCGCCGACCATCTCCGACGGCGAGTTCGACACGTTGTGGCACGAGCTGCTCGGCATCGAGGAGAAGCATCCGGGGCTGGTCACGCCGGACTCGCCGAGTCAGCAGGTCGGCGGGACGTTCTCCACGGACTTCAAGGCGGTCTCGCACCTGGAGCGCATGCTCAGCCTGGACAACACGTTCGACGCCGACGAGCTCGGCGCGTGGGTGGACCGAGTGGAGAAGGAGCTGGGCCCCACCGACTACATCTGCGAGCTGAAGATCGACGGGCTGGCGATCAACCTGCTGTACGAGAACGGCCGCCTGGTCCGCGGCCTGACCCGCGGCGACGGGACCACGGGCGAGGACGTCACGCTGAACATCCGCACGCTGGACGACGTGCCGCTGCGGCTCACCGGCACCGACGAGTTCCCGGTGCCGAAGCTCGTCGAGGTCCGCGGCGAGGTGTACTTCCGGCTCGAGGACTTCGAGGAGCTGAACGCGAAGCTCGTCGAGGCGGGCAAGCCCGCGTTCGCCAACCCGCGCAACACGGCCGCGGGTTCGTTGCGGCAGAAGGACCCCAAGGTCACCGCGAGCCGCAGGCTGCGGCTGATCTGCCACGGCCTCGGCAAGCGCGAGGGCTTCGAGCCGGTGCGGCAGTCCGAGGCGTACGAGGCGCTGAGGACGTGGGGCCTGCCCGTGTCCACGCACACCCTGGTCGTGTCGACGCGCGAGGAGCTGTTCGCGCACATCGAGTACTGGCACGAGCACCGCCACGACGTCGAGCACGAGATCGACGGCATCGTGGTCAAGGTCGACGAGGTCGCCAAGCAGCGCAGGCTCGGCACGACGTCCCGGGCGCCGCGCTGGGCCATCGCGTACAAGTACCCGCCGGAGGAGGCGACGACGACGCTGCTGGACATCGAGGTCAACGTCGGCCGCACCGGCCGGGTCACGCCGTTCGCGGTGATGGAGCCGGTGAAGGTGGCGGGTTCGACGGTCAAGATGGCCACGTTGCACAACGCGAGCGAGGTCAAGCGCAAGGGCGTGTTGATCGGCGACCGCGTCGTGATCCGCAAGGCAGGCGACGTGATCCCCGAGGTGCTGGGCCCGGTGATGGACGCCCGCCCCGCCGACGCCCGCGAGTGGACGATGCCGAACGTGTGCCCCTCCTGCGGGACGAAGCTGGCGTACGAGAAGGAAGGCGACGCGGACATCCGGTGTCCGAACGCGCAGAACTGCCGCGGCCAGCGCATCGAACGGCTGACCTACATCGCGGGCCGTTCGGCGCTGGACATCGAGGTGCTGGGTTACGAGGCGGCCGCCGCACTCATCGACTCCGGCGTGCTCCACGACGAGGGCGACCTGTTCGACCTCGACGAGTCGCGGTTGTTGGAGGTCGAGCTGTTCCGCACCAAGGCCGGTGCGCTCTCGGCCAACGGGCAGAAGCTGCTGCAGAACCTGGAGACGGTGAAGGAACGTCCACTGTGGCGGATCCTGGTGGCGTTGTCGATCCGCCATGTCGGCCCGACGGCTGCGCGGGCACTGGCCCTGGAGTTCGGCTCGCTGCCCCGCGTCAAGGAGGCAGGCGAGGAGGAACTGGAGCAGGCCGAGGGCGTCGGCCCGACGATCGTCACGGCGGTCCGGGAGTGGTTCGCGACGGACTGGCGCAGCGAGATCGTGGACAAGTGGGCGCGGGCCGGGGTGCGGATGGAGGACGAGCGGGACTCGTCGATCCCACGCAACCTCGAGGGCATGTCGATCGTGGTCACCGGCAGCCTGCAGACGTACTCCCGCGACGAGGCCAAGGAGTCGATCATGGCCCGCGGCGGCAAGGCGGCTGGCTCGGTCTCGAAGAAGACGGCGTTCGTGGTGGTGGGCGAGGCGCCGGGTTCGAAGTACGACAAGGCGGTACAGCTGAAGGTCCCGGTACTGGACGAGGACGGCTTCCGCGTGCTGCTGACCGAGGGTCCGGACGCGGCAAGGGAAGTGGCCCAGATAGGCGACGGCACGGAAGCGCCAACCGAGTCACCCGAGTCCACCGAGGATGCCGAAGCATGAGCGAGGTGACGATCCGCCCGGCCCGCGAGGAGGACCTACCCGCGGTCGGCGAGCTGACTTTCGAGGCGTACCAGGCAAACGGCTACCTGGAAGGCCGCGAGGACGGCGCGTACGCGGGCAAGCTCAAGGACGCCCGGCCCCGCCAGCAGGAGGCCGAACTCCTGGTAGCGGTGGACGAGGCGGGCGCACTGCTGGGCACGGTGACGATCGCCCATCCCGGCACGGCGTGGCGCGAGATAGGCCAGGACGACGAGCTGGAGTTCCGCATGCTGGCCGTCTCCCCGGCGGCCCGCGGCAGAGGCATAGGCGAGGCCCTGACCCGCCGAGTACTGGACGAGGCAACGGAACAGGGCTTCAGGGCGGTGGTCCTGAGTAGCTCGAAGAGCATGCACGCGGCCCACCGCCTGTACGAACGCCTGGGCTTCCGCCGCACCCCCGACCTGGACTGGACCCCGGAACCGGACGTCCACCTGGTCACCTATCGGCTGGACATCTGACCGATCACTGGAAGCACCGCGACGGCGTGACCCCGACCTCCCGCCGGAACGCCGCGATGAACGCACTCGCCGTGCGATAGCCGACAAGCCGGCCGACGGTCGTCACCGGACTGCCCGTCGCCAGTAGCCCCAGGGCCGTGCGGACTCGCAGGCGCGTGCGCCAGCGGCCGAAGCCGACCCCGGTCTCCGCCACGAACAAACGGGACAGCGTCCGCTCGCTCGTGCCGACCTCGCGCGCCCACGCGGCGGTGTCCCGCTCGTCCGCCGGGTCGGTCGCGAGTGCGTCGGCCACCCGGCGGGCCCGGTCGTCCCGCGGCCACGCCAGCTCGCTCGACGCGACCGGTGCCGGCGTGAGCACGTCGAACAACACCGCTTCCGCTCTGGCCCGCGCGTCGTCCGTCAGGTCGCTGCTGAGGTGGCCGACGAGCGCGGTGAACATCGGCGACGCCGCGAGCACGGTCGGTTCCGTCCACAGTGGTGGGCACCGCTCGGGCCGCAGGTACAGGCTGTGCATGTCGACGACCGACGCGCCCGCGGTCGTGTGTGGCACCTCGGCCGGCACGAACAACGCGCGGCTGGGCGGCAGCACCCACGACGTGTCGCCGACGCCGACGGTGACGACTCCGGTGCGGGCCCAGACGAGCTGGTGGGTGGGGTGCGTGTGCGTGCGGTAACGGGTGCCGCGACCGAGTGCGAACCGGCCGACGAGCGCGACGCCCAGCGGCGGCTCGACCCACTCGACGGCATGACCGTAACGCGACATCGTCTGACAGGTTACGTGGTTTCGGCCGTCGCCGGGTCCTCGTAGCGTCGAGGCCATGCCGATGAACGCGATCCACCGCAAGATCTGCCAGTCCGACGACTGGGCCGAGTCGATGCGCTCGAAGAAGCTGCCCTGGGCCGTCGGCGACATCGCACTGGACGGCGACGTGCTGGAACTGGGACCGGGTTACGGCATCACGACCCGCTGGCTGGCCGACCACGGCGGCCGCCTGACCGCGGTCGAGGTCGACCCGGACCTGGCCGCCGGCCTGCGCCGCCAGTTCGACGGCGAGGTGGACATCCACCAGGCCGACGCGACCGCGCTGCCATTCCCCGACAATTCCTTCGACACGGTCGTGTGTTTCACGATGCTGCATCATGTGCCGTCACCGGCGCAGCAGGACCTGCTCTTCGCGGAGGCGCGCCGGGTGCTCCGGCCGGGCGGGGTTTTCGCGGGTTCGGACAGCCGGGTGAGCCTGCGTTTCCGGATTATTCACATCGGCGACACAATGGTCCCGGTCCCGCCGGAAACCCTGCCGGACCGTCTCATCGGCGCGGGCTTCGAACACGCGAAGGTGGGCACGGGTGACAGGTCGATCCGGTTCCGCGCCACCGCATAGCTGGGACCCGGCATCCCCCGCAGAGGTGGCCGGGTTGTTCGTGAACACGCGGTGGTGGCTGGCCGGCGGCTACGCGCTGGAACTGGCCGCCGGCCGCGGCTGGCGCCAACACGGCGACATCGACGTGCTGCTGCTGCGCCGCGACCAGTTGTCCGTACAGCAGGCGTTGAGCGGTTGGGAGTGGTGGGCCGCGGCCGGGACGTTACGCCCCTGGCACGCAGGCGAAGTCCTGCCGGCGGAGGTGCACAACCTCTGGTGCCGTCGACGGCCCGAGGAGCCGTGGCGCGTCCAGGTCATGCTGGACGAGTCAGCCGGCGAGGACTGGGTGTCGCGCCGGAACCCGGCGGTGCGCCGTCCAATCTCGACACTCGGTCACGTGCGCGGAGGGACCCCGTACCTGGCCCCGGAAGTCCAACTGTTCTACAAGGCGAAAGGCCCACGTCCCAAGGACGAGCAGGACTTCGCCGAGGTGCTGCCCATCCTCGACACCGAGCAGCGAACCTGGCTGCGCGCGGCCATCACGAGCACCTACGGCGACCGTCCCTGGCTGCGCGCACTCGCCCTAACCTGACAGCACCACCGCGATGATGCCCGCGAGGTGAGCCAGCCTGGCCACCTCCGCGGCGCGGAACTGCGGCCCACCCGGCCGCCCCACCAGCAACACCCGCTCCGGCTTCCCGAGCGGCGTGGCGGCCAGCTCCGTCCCCAGCTCCTTCCACGTCTCGGGCACCCAGTCCTCCTCGCCATCGAGGACCGTCGCGCGCCCGAGGGGCAGGAACGGCAGGTCGAGCGTCTTGAGCTGCGGCGCGGCCGTCGACGCGGACACGGTCTTGGCGGCCCTGTCCTCCGGACCGACGACCATGGCCCACCCGGCGCGGATGATCCTCGGCACGCCCTCGGTGAAGATGGCGAGCCCCTGGTCCGGCTTGGCGGCCACCTCCTCCACCAGCTCTAACTCCCGGTGCGTGTCGAGTACGCCGGCGTAGGGCCGGACGGCGTCGACCTCGACGTCCTTGACCGATTCAGCGGCGGTGATCAGGACATCGGGCAACCGGCCCTTCGGCAGCTCGACCACGAGGTCGTCGATGGCCGTGCCGTCGCTTCGCTCCACGACGTCCACGGACAGGATGTCGGCCCCGATCTCTCCGAGAGCGGTCGCGACCGCCCCGAGTGCCCCCGGAACGTCCGGGAGCTGAACCCGGATCAGGAAGGACAACGCGAACGCCTCCCGCAACGTAGGTGTGCATGCCGGCCGACGATTGTCCCAGACGTCGGCATCCCGCTGGCCTGACCGTCCATACCCCGAGACGACCAGGTGCTATGCCCAGCTTGCCACCTCGATAACCCGTTCGTGTGTCGGCACGGGGCACAAATAAACTCGCCCCACACAGAGAAGGAGTTCTCCCGTGCCCAATATCTCCCGCGACGAGGTTGCACACCTCGCTCGCCTCGCGAGGCTAGCCGTCACCGAGGACGAACTGGACACGTTCGCTGGTCAGCTGGACGTGATCCTCCAGTCGGTGGCGCGAGTCGGTGAGGTCGCGGCCGACGACATCCCGCCGACCTCACACGCCGTGCCACTGACCAACGTGTTCCGTGACGACCTCGTCCGTCCCGGACTCACGCAGCAGCAGGCCCTGGCCGGCGCGCCGGCCGCGGAGGACGGCAGGTTCCGGGTGCCGCGGATTCTGGGAGAAGAAGCATGAGCGACATCACCAAGCTGACCGCCGCCGACATCGCCGAGAAGATCCAGAACAAGGAGCTCTCGGCCGTCGAGGTCGCGCAGGCGCACCTGGACCGGATCGCCGCGGTCGACAAGACCGTCAACGCGTTCCTGCACGTCGACACCGAGGGTGCGCTGTCCGCCGCCCGCGCGGTCGACGAGGACGTCGCCGCAGGCCGCGAGCCCGCGTCCCCGCTGGCGGGCGTGCCGCTGGCGCTCAAGGACGTCTTCACCATGTCCGGCCTGCCGACGACCTGCGGCTCGAAGATCCTGGAGAACTGGGTACCGCCGTACGACGCGACGGTCACCCGCAAGCTCCTCGAGGCCGGCATCGTCATCCTCGGCAAGACCAACATGGACGAGTTCGCGATGGGTTCCTCCACCGAGAACTCCGCGTTCGGCCCGACCCGCAACCCGTGGGACCTCGACCGCATCCCCGGCGGCTCCGGCGGCGGCTCGTCCGCCTCGCTCGCCGCCTTCGAGTCCCCGCTGGCAATCGGCACCGACACCGGCGGCTCGATCCGCCAGCCCGCCTCGGTCACCGGCACGGTCGGCGTCAAGCCGACGTACGGCGGCGTGAGCCGCTACGGCCTGGTCGCGCTGGCCTCCTC
>Ga0307502_10000199_pt1 | contig 16161 bp, 15 predicted proteins | sample 16_S_MG_FD_201364 | JGI IMG/M metagenome (GOLD analysis project Ga0307502, IMG submission 201364) | Soil microbial communities from Populus trichocarpa stands in riparian zone in the Pacific Northwest, United States - 16_S | ecosystem: Environmental > Terrestrial > Soil > Riparian zone > Trees... | reverse complement strand
CGCCTCGGGCCTGGCCTCGTTCGCGAACACCGTGCCCGACCCGAACCCGATGGGCGTGACGCCCAACCCGATCGGGCCGCACGGCATCACCGTCCTCGGCGCCGATCAGGTCTTCGTCACCAACGGCGGGCCGACCGAGCCCAAGGACGCCAACGGCGCCGACATCTCGCGCGACACGCTCGCCGCGCAGAACCCGGCCGCCGACCTCTTCGGCCGCCTGCTGTGGATCAAGCACCACGGCCGGCCGCGGTCGATCGCCGACATCTGGGCCTTCGAGCGCGACGTCAACCCGGACGCCGGCGTCGGCAACCCGGCAGTCGACTCCAACGCGGTCGACGTGCTCTTCGATCGGGGGCGCTTCGTCATCGCCGACGCGGGCGGCAACGCGATCGACCGCGCGTCGTTCTTCGGCCGCGTGTCGAACCTCGCCGTCTTCCCCAACCGCCTGGTCCCGAACCCGTTCGGCGGCCCGGACATCCCGATGCAGGCCGTGCCGACGTCGGTCGTCGAGGGGCCGGACCACCAGTACTACGTCAGCCAGCTCACCGGCTTCCCGTTCCCGCCAGGCGGCGCGAACGTCTACCGCGTCGATCCGCGCTCGGGCAACGCGACCGTATTCGCGGGCGGCTTCACGAACATCATGGACCTCGCGTTCGGCCGCCACGGGACGCTGTACGTGCTCGAGATCTCCCACAGCGGTCTGCTCAGCGGGGCCGACGGCGCGATCCTCGCCGTCTCGCGCGACGGGACTAAGCGCCAGATCGAGCTGCCGCCGGGGACCCTGACCGCGCCGGGAGGGATCACGGTCGGTCGGGACGGCCTGTACGTGTCTAACCAGACGTTCGTGCCGGGCGAGGGTCAGGTGCTGCGGATCCAGCCGCGCTAGGTGTGTCAGTCTCGAGGAGGTTGTTCAGCCGTGTGATGGGCGGCTGATGGCCGACGGCTGAGGGTCGGCGGTGATGGTTGCCCTGTGTCCAGCAGCTCATCGCGGCCTGTCGTAGCGACGACCCCATTTCAGTGCAGCGATGCCGGTTCCCCGAGCGCGACGCGACCGAGGTAGTCGTACGCGCGGTTGACGCCGAGCGGGTGCATGAATGAGCCGGCCTTGACGTCGCGGTACGCGCGCGCGAGCGGGCTGCCGTTCAGGTAGCCGGCGCCACCTGACAGGGCAAGCGCACGGTCGACGACGCGGGCGGCTGCCTCATTCACGAACGCCTTCGCCGCCTGCGCCTCGGCGAACAACGCGGTGAGGTCCTCGGCGATGCCGTCGGACGCCGGGTTCGCGGCGCGGTGGTCGTCGATCAGCGAGGCTGCGCGCGACAGGGCGCCCCGCGCGGCGACGAGATCGACGGCGTTGTCGGCCACCTGCATCCGCTGTCGCGCGTCGGCGTTGATGCGTCCGGCGATGCCACGGCGCGCGATGGCGTCGACCGACTCGGCGATCCCGAGCGACGCCGCGGCGTGGAACAAGCCAGCGAGCAGGTTGCGCTCGATGTACGGCACCGGATCGCCGGCCCGGAAGCCGCCCCTGACGGCGGACTCGGGCACTGCAACTCCCTCAAACGAGACCGAGTTGCTCCCGGAGGCACGCATCCCCAGCGCGTCCCAGTCGTCGTGGACGACGACACCCGGGGCGCAGGTAGGGACCATCGCGTAGGCGTAGCGCTCGACGCCGTCGTCGTCGCTGTAGGTGACCGCTACGTAGAGATCCGTGGCGGCCGGGGACATCGTGCAGAACAGCTTGCGGCCGTCGATCCGCCACCCCGACCCGGTGCGGGTGGCCACCGTTGCCGGCCGGGTGAGGTCCTGTCCGCGCTCGCTGATCGCCGCAGCGAGCACGACGCCGTCCCGGGCGATCTGCGCGAGCGACGCGGTGAACGCGCGCGCGCGACGTTCGTGTCCGGCCGCCACCGCGACCTGACGGCGCCGCTCCATGTTGGCGACCGCGATGAGGTGCATGTTCACGCCGATCGCGACGGAGGCGTCGCCGCGCGCCAGCCGGCTCGACGCCACGACCAGGTCGTGCGCCGAGCACACGCCGAGCCCGCCGAGGCCGATGGGTATGGGCGCGGCGAAGTAGCTGGCGGCCTTGAGCGCCTCGATCGCCTCGAACGGGAAGCTGCCGTCGCGATCGTGCTGCGGGGCGTGCGCGGCCAGCATCTCGGCGAGCCGCTCAGCCGCGATCAGGAGCCGGCCGCCGGCCTCGGTATGGGCTGCGAGCTCGATCGGCACGCGCGCCTCAGCCGGTCGCGACGGTCATCGCGACGGGCACGCCGTTGGTGACCATGTCGTACACGGCCGAGCGCTGCCGGGCGCGCTCCACGACCTCTCGGAGCTTCTCCTCTGGCGCGTCGCCCGTCACGCGGAACGAGACGTCGATGCGCTCGAACCCGTTGCGCGGCTCCGGGTCGAGGCCGAAGGCTCCGCGCGCATCGAGGTCGCCCGTGAGGATCGACTCGACCGACGTGAGCGGCACCTTGCGGGCCGCCGCGACGTACACGATCGACGTCGTCAGGCAGGCCGCGAGCGCGTGCAGCAGGAACTCGACCGGGTTCGGGCCTGTGTCCGCGCCGAGCAGGACTGCGGGCTCGCCCGCGTCGAGCTCGAACGCCTCGGCGCGGCTCGTGTCCTCCGCGCCCGCCCCGTAGAAGGACTTGATCGTCGAATGGTTGTGCGCGCCGTCGATCCAGCGGTTGGAGACACGGAACTGGAACTTCGCGAGCTCGGGCTGTTCCTTGATCAGGGTCAGCGTCCCGTACATCTGCTCGGTATTCACGCCGTTGCGGACCGTTCCCGTGTCCACGCTCATGTCACGACTCCTTCAGCTCGCGGCGGGGCAGAGCACCGAGGCGGTTGCTAGTCGACGACCTCGATCAGCGCAACGATGTCGTCGCGCGTCAGCTTGTCGGCGAGCTGCGGGTGGTCGCTGCGGAGGTGCTTCAGCGTGAGCTCAATGACCTCATGCTCGGTCTCGCCGCGGACGATCTGGCCGCACTCGCATGTGATCTGCCTGGCCATGGTTGGTTGTCGAGCCGATTGTTGGCTGCGCACCTTTCCCGTATGTTGCATCAAAGGTTGGAGCGACATTGGAGCGCGACGCGCACACCTATGTCCAGCTCTGCGGGCACTTCGTGGTCGAGCTCTGTGGGCGTCGTATCGAGCAGCGGCTCCCGAGCCGGCAGGGCCGCACGCTGTTCGCGTACCTCGTGCTCCAGCGGACCCGCGCGGTCGGCCGCGATGAGCTGATCGAGGCGATCTGGGCCAGCGCGGCGCCGAAGAACCACGCCCAGGCACTCACCGTGCTCCTCTCCAAGCTGCGCGCCGCCCTCGGCGCCGACGTCCTGGTCGGGCGGGGCGAGGTGCGTCTCACCCTGCCGGCCGACGCCCGAGTCGACGTCGAACAGGCACTGGCCGCCGTGCACCGCGCCGAGTCCGCCGTCGTTCAACAGGACTGGGCGCGCGCCTGGAGCGCCGCGCTCTGCGCGCGGTATGTCGCCGACCGGCCGCTGTTGCCCGGCCAGGACGACCTTCCGTGGTTGGACGGTTGGCGGCGCCGGCTCGACGACACGTTCGAGCGGGCGCTCGAGGCCTACGCCGCGGCCTGCCTCGGCCTCGGCGGCACCGAGCTCGCCGGCGCCGAGCGCGCCGCCCGACGCCTCGTCGAGCACAACCCGCTCCGCGAGACCGGCTGCAGCATGCTCATGCAGGCGCTCGCCGCCCGCGGCCAGGTGCCCGAAGCGCTCCGTGTTTATGAGCGAGCCCGCACGGTGCTGCGTGACGAACTCGGCATCCCGCCTGGACCCGTGCTCGCGAGACTCCACACACGCCTGCTCGAAGGACGACAGATCATCGAGTGAGGCAGGAGAGACTGAGAGCGGTAGTCCCTACCGCGTCTGGACCTACGAAACCGTGGGCGGCGCGTCTCTGTCAGCCCGTCTTAGAGGCACTGCATGGCCGCCTCGACCCGGTCGAAGCGGCCTGCAGAGAGATCTGCCGACGGCATGCAGAAGAAGATGGCGCCGTCGTCGGCCCACGTCATCCCCGTCTCGACGTCAGCGTGCAGTTGGAGCAGGTGACGCCAGTCTCCTACGAGACCGATCGCCTGGTCGTCGTAGGCGCCGGGCATGCCGTCCCTGCCGAGTGAGACCACGGCACAGTCCAGCAGCGGGTCGCCCTGGATGTGGTCAGCGTGGCCGGCCAGCCTGTCGCATCCCCAATACGGCACGACCACCGGCTCGCCCGGCGAGGCTTCGGGGTCGGAGAAGATGGGGTCCTGAGCATGAGCCAACCACTGACGAAGGTGCGTGTACGCGGCCTCCTCCGCCTCGGTCCGGCTCGACCCAAAGCCCAAGCGCTCCAGTGCGAGCGCCGGCTCGACCGCTTCCAGCTCAGGCAGCATCACCCACTCCTTCAGCGTGACGTTCGTCTCTCGAAACCGATTGTCCGGCACGACAGCGGTAGGCCATGCTCGCCGCCGCAGTTCGACGCCTGCCGGGAGATGAAGAACTCTCGCCGAACCTTTCCCCCAGACGCCCTCGCTCTCCGGGTCTCTCGCACAGAAAAAGCTCAAGAGCCCTGAGCGGGGACCCGGCCAGTCGCCACCGCGCAACTCAGCGAGCTGGATCTGCCCGACAAACGCCATCGGAGCGCCCGGCGCGCTGCAGGAACCCGGCGCTATCGGCCAGCTCGCGTGATCGGGTAGATCTGGCTCGCCGCCGAGGCGAGAGCGCCCCACCGCCGCGCCCTGCGCCGCGACCGATGGCCCATCCAAGCGCCAGCCGGTGGACGCCAACGCCCCCAACTCATCAGCGATGTCGTCGAGCCCAACCTCGCGAGCCCTCTCTCCAACCAACTCTCGGTCCACTACCCCCAGGCTACGGAACTGGGCTGCCGCAATGGCACGCAGCGGCGCTGGCCGCGTCCGCCGAGTCCTAGCTCGAGAACTGGGTGATGGCCATGGTGTTGCCGTCGGGGTCCTTGATCCAGGCGGCCCTGAAGTCGCCGGCGTCGAAGACGCCGCGCTCGTCGGTCTTGATGCCGGGCTGGTCGTAGGCCTCGAAGTGCACGCCCCGCGAGCTGAGCTCATCCATGGTCTCGTCGAGGTCATCCACGGTCCAGCCGGCGAGAGTCGCCGACGACGCGCCCGCGTTGTGCGGCTGGAGATAGACGAAGAGGCTCGTTCCCTCTGCGCAGAAGTAACGGACGCCTTCTTGCTCCTGCTCGGCGGGCACCAGCCCGAGTTGGTCCTCGTAGAAGCGTCTTGCCGCGTCGAGATCCGACACGGCCATCAGCGCGCCGACCCTGCAGTCCTTCAGTCCCATCGGAGACTCCTTCTCGGCAGTTGCCGCAGATCACGTGCGCCGGTGAACGCGGCACGAGGATCGCGCGCTCGCGCATGCAACGGCATCCGCAAGTGTGGCTCATCCGGCGACTGCTGCATCGGACGAAAGCGGCGACCGCCGCGCGCGCTGCGACTGCGAGAGGCCATGTCGGCCGGGACGACGATCCCTCGGCGGCCGGGTGAAGAGCGGGGGCCCAGCTCCTGATGGACGACTGGGCGGCGGGTCCGGGGTCGTGCGCGGCGCTATGGTCCAACGCGCGTATGTCCCACGGGGGAGCGACACCAGCGGCGATGAAGTGGTGGGGCTGGGGCGAGGAAGACGTCTTCTTCACCCATGAGGGGAAGCCAGAGCTGGCGCCGTTCATCGAGCGTGTCCTCGGCCTCGACGTGCGTCGGCCGGGCACCAGCGCCATCGCTTTCGAGGACCTGGAGATTCCGGCGGCGGCGCTCCCGGCACGCCTGCGGGCAGACCTCGATGACGCGGTCGGACCCGAGCAGGTCTCCACCGCCGATCGAGACCGCGTCGTGCATGGGAGAGGCAAGAGCCTCACGGACCTGATCCGCCAGCGCCGGGGGGACCTGGGTCGGATGCCCGACGTCGTGGTCCGCCCTGCCGGCGAGGACGAGGTCGCCGCCGTCGTCGAGGCCGCTCTGGAGGAGAACGCCGTGGTGATCCCGTTTGGGGGCGGGTCGAGCATCTCTGGCAGCCTCCAGGCCGAGTCGGGGGAGACGCGGCCCGTGATTTCGATCGACATGGGCCGCCTGAACCGGGTGCTTTGGGTCGACGCGACGTCGCAGCTGGCGTGCGTGCAGGCAGGCGTCTTCGGCCCCGACCTCGAGCGTCAGCTGAACGCTCAGGGTTGGACCTGCGGCCACTTTCCCGACAGCTTCGCGCACTCGACGCTGGGCGGCTGGATCGCCACGCGCTCCTCGGGTATGCAGTCCGATCGCTACGGCGATGTCGCCGAGCTCACGCGCGGGCTGCGGGTGGTCACCCCGTCGGGCATGCTCGCCGTGCGACCGGTGCCGAGCACGTCGACCGGCCCGAGCGTGCGCGAGATGGTGCTGGGCAGCGAGGGTCGGCTGGGGGTAATCACCGAGGCGACGATCCACGTCCGCCGCGTGCCGCCCGAGCGCCGGATCCTCGGCTATTTGTTCCCCACCTGGGCGGCCGGCCTGGCCGCCATGCGCGACCTCGCCGCCAGCGAGGCCTCGCCGTCGGTGACGCGTGTGTCCGACGCTCACGAGAGCGCGTTCTCGTTCGCCATGCGCAACGCCCCGACGCCGCTCGACCGCATCAAGTCGAAGGTGCTTCAGGCGTTCCTCAGGCGCAGGGGCTGGGACCTGGAGGCGATGTGCCTGTCGTTCATCGGCTACGAGGGAAGCGCCAGCCACGTGGCCGCCCAGCGCAAGCTCAGCGAGCGGATCGTCAAGCGCCACGGCGGGCTGTGCATCGGCCGGAGCCCGGGCGAGCTGTACGACCAGAAGAAGTTCGACACGCCTTACATTCGCGACTTCCTGCTCGACCGCGGGGCTCCGGCCGACGTCTCGGAGACCTCGGCGCCGTGGAGCAAGCTACAGACGGTCTACGACAACGTGATGGCGGCCGGTCACGGCGCCTTCGACCAGCTTGGCGTACCCGGTTATCTGATGTGCCACCTGTCGCACTCCTACCACGCGGGTGCCTGCCTTTACTTCACATTCGCGCTCAACCCGCCGAAGGAGCGAGACGCCCTGGAGGACTACGGCGTGGTGAAGTCTGCGATCCAGCAGGCCTTCGTGGACTCCGGCGCCACGCTGTCCCACCACCATGCGGTCGGCACCGAGCACGCCCAGTGGCTGGAGGAGGACATCTCAACGCCCGGTGTCGCGATGCTGCGGGCGCTGTTCGAGGGGACCGACCCCGGCGCGAACCTCAACCCGGGCAAGATCGTCGCGGCCGAGGCCACGTACCGACGCCAGCCGGCCTGACGGTGGCCCGCGTCTTCGTGACCGGCGCCAGCGGCTTCATCGGAGGCGCCCTGACGACCCGGCTGCTCGAGCGCGGAGACCAAGTGGTGGGGCTCGCGCGCTCCGACGCGGCGGCGGAGAGGGTCGCCGCGCGTGGGGCCGAGGTCGCCCGGGGCGACCTGCTCGACGAGGAGTCGATCGCCGCCTGCATGGTCGGGTGCGAGGCGGCCTACCACGTGGCCGGCGTGAACTCCCACTGCCCACCTGACCCGGACATGCTCCTGAAGGTCAACGTGGGCGGCGCAGCGGGCGCGGTACGGGCGGCCGCCAGGGCCGGCATCGGCCGCATGGTCTACACGTCGTCGGCCGCCTCACTCGGTGAGCCCGCGGGCACGGTCGGCACCGAGGACTGCACCCATCGCGGCTCCTATCTGTCGGTCTACGACCGCTCCAAACATGAGGGCGAGCAGGCGGTGTTCGCGGCGGCCGCCGAGACGGGCGTCGAGGTGGTTGCGGTAAACCCATCTTCGGTCCAGGGTCCTCCGCGCACCGGCGGCAACGGCGGCATCATCATCGCCTACCTGAACGGCAAGCTGCCGGCGTTCGTGGACACCTATGTGAGCGTCGTGGACATCCAGGACTGCGTCGAAGGCCATCTGCTGGCGGCCGAGCGCGGCGAGAGCGGCCAGCGCTACGTGCTCAACGGCGCCACCCTTCACTCGCTCCAAGCGCTGGAGATCGTTTCCGAGCTGTCCGCGGTGCGCGACCGCGTGCGGATGATTCCGCCGCCGGTGGCGCGCGCGGCGGTTGCGCTGGCCGAGGCCGCTTACCGCTTGCGGGGGAAGACCCCTTCGATCTGCCGTGCCCGCGTTCGGACGATCCTTCACGGCCACCGCTACGACGGCTCGCGGGCGAGCCGAGAGCTCGGGTTGGACTACACCCCCGTCGCCGACACCTTCGCGCGGACGATCGAGTGGGCCGTGGCGGAGGGTCTCGTCACGAGGCCGCTGCCGGGCGCTCAGCGCGCCGGGGCGTAACCGCGCGGCGGCTGGTCCGCATCCCTGCGAACGCGAGAGCGGCGAGCGGCACTCGAGTCCGCCTGACTACATCCGGCTGTCGTCCGACAAGAACGCCAAGTTCAGTCTTCGGGGCTCGCCGCGTGGAGCTCGATCCGGTAGACGAGGGTGTCCTCGTCTGCGATTGCCGGGTCATATCCGCCCGTGTGCGCGACGGCGCTTGCGTGCGAGAGCGTCGAGCGCTACGGCGGCCAGGAGCACGCCGCCCGTGACCATGAACTTGACCGACGACGCGAGCGCCAGCAGATCCATCCCGTTCGAGATGGAGCCGATGACGAGCGCTCCAAGCAGGGCCGCCCACACGCGTCCGCGGCCGCCGAAGAGGCTCACGCCCGCGATGACGGGGCCTGCGATGGCGAGCAGGAGGAGGTCCCCGCCGCCCGACGACTGGTTCACCGCCAGCAGGCGCGAGGCCTCCAGGACGCCGCCGGCAGCGGCGAGCGTTGACGCCAGCACGAAGACCATGGTGCGCAGGGTCGCGACGTTCACGCCGGCCCTCCGGGTTGCCTCGGCGTTGCCTCCGACGGCATAGATATGGCGGCCGAAGACGGTGCGCGTAGTGAGCGCGTCGACGAGCACGACGAGCCCTACAAGGATCAGTAGCGCCAGGGGCACGCCCCGGTCCGCGTTGAGGATCGCGACCGCCCCCACGATGGCGACCGTCGCCGCGACGAGGCGCAGTACGAGCGCCGCGAGGGGCTCGGGGCGCAGGCCCGCACGCGTCCGCCGCCGGCGGTTCAGGAGGGCGCCACCCACTATCGCTGCGACCGCCAGCCCGGCGACGATCCAGCCCACCGCGTCCGAGTAGAACGTGTTGGCCAGATCGACGATGCCGGGCGCTGTCAGATTGACGGTGCCCGTGGTGCCGAGCACCGCCAGCAACGCGCCCTGCCATCCCAGCAGCCCTGCGAGCGTCACGACGAAGGATGGGATTTCGAGCCTGGTGGTCACCGTCCCCTGGAAGAGCCCGATGGCGGCGCCCGTCCCGAGCGCGGCGAGGATCGCCGGCACCGCCGGCCAGCCCGCCTTGGCCGACAGGCTCGCCATTACCGCGGCCGCCAAGCCACTCACGGCGCCGACCGAGAGGTCGATCTCGCCGAGCAGGAGGACGAGCACGACGCCGATCGAGATCGTGCCGACGGCCGCGATCTGCAGCGCGAGGTTCGTCAGGTTGACCGCCGTGAGGAAGCGGTCATGCGCGATCGCGAAGACGATCCATACGATCGCCAGGACGATCAGCACGCGCAGGGATCCGAGCTCCCCCTGCGCGAGCCTGCGCAGCGCCTCCCGCGGGCCCGGCACCGCCGCCGGCGCGTCGACCTCGAGCGGTCGCGGGACGTCCGCCGGCTCCGATCGCGCCGGGCCACGCTCGAGCGTGCTCATCCGCGAACCTCGCGTGCTGCGGCGGGGGTGAGGTCGCCCGAGACGCCGGTGATCGCCGCCACGACTTCGCTGCGGCGGGCGGCGTCGGCGGGGAAGGTCCCCGCGTTGCGGCCGAGTCGCAGGACGGTGATCCGATCCGCGACCGCGAACACGTCGGCGAGGTTGTGCGAGACGAGCACCACACCGAGCTCGCGATCGCGCAGCCGCCGAACGAGCGCCAGCACCTGCTCGGTCTGCACGACGCCGAGCGCGGCCGTCGGCTCGTCGAGGACGACCAGCCGCGCCTCTCCGAGCAGCGCTCGAGTGATCGCGACCGACTGGCGCTGTCCGCCAGACATCGTGCCGACCTCGCGGCGGACGTCGTCGAGGCCGCCGATCGACAGCGAGGCGAGCAGCGTGCCCGCACGCTGCTCCATGGCGACGCCGTCGAGCGGGCCGCGCCTTCCGCCGCGACGCGCCTCTTGCCCGAGGAAGAGGTTCGCGACGACGTCGAGGTTGTCGCACAGCGCGAGATCCTGGTAGACGGCCGCGATGCCGAGCGCGGCCGCGTCGTGTGGGGTGCCGATCCGCACGGGCTCGCCGTCGAACGCGACATCGCCGGCGTCGGCGGGCCCGACGCCGGTGATGACGTTGACGAGCGTCGACTTGCCCGCGCCGTTGTCGCCGGCGAGCGCGACGACCTCGCCGGCGCGGACGTCGAAGTCGACGCCGGCGAGGGCGTTGACCGCGCCGAAGCGCTTCTCGATCCCCCGCAGCGCAAGCAGGGGGGTCCCATGGTCGGGCACGCCGCTCAGCCGATCCCCGCCTTCGCGCATGCGGCCGCGTACGGCCCGGTGCAGATCTCGGCGGGCGTGAGGAACCCGTCCTTGATCACGGTGTCGTTGATGTTGTCCTTGGTGACGGCGATCGGCGAGAGCAGGACCGAGGGCACCTGCTCGGTGCCGTTGTCGACCTTGGCATTCACGAGCCCGGCCGGGGCCGGCTTGCCCTGAGCCGCGGCGACGGCGAGTTGGGCCGACGTCTCGGCCTGCTTCTTGATCGCGAGGTAGATCGTCGAGTACTGCTCGCCGGTGAGGATCCGCTGGATGGCCGCGGCCTCGGAATCGCCGCCTGTGGTCGGCCTCGACGATGGCTTGATGCCCGCGCTCTTCATGGCCGCGATGATCCCGCTCGCCATGCCGTCATTGGCCGAGTACACGCCCGCGAAGCCGCCCTTGCCCAGCGCCGTGATCGCCTGCTCCATCTGACGCTGGGCCTTGTCCGGGCTCCAATCCGGGGTGTCGTATTCCTTGGCGACCTTGACCCCGCTCTTGTCGAAGACCTGGTGGGCGCCCTTCTTGTAGTCGCCGGCGCTCGGGTCGGTCGGCGCGCCGTTGACCATGACGATCGACTTGCCGTCGGCCGTCGCGCCGAGGTCGTCGAGCAGGGTCTTGGCCTGGATCCGCCCTTGCAGGACGTTGTCGAAGGACACGTAGTAGTCGATGTCGGCGTCGGAGATCAGACGGTCGTAGGCGATCACCGGGATCTTCTTCTGGTTGGCGTGCTTGATGATCGCGCCGACGGACTTGACGTCCACAGCATCGAGCACGAGCACGTCGGCTCCGTTGGTGATCGCGGCCTCCGCCTGCTGCTGCTGCTTGGCGGCGTCCTGGCTTGCGTTCGAGTACAGGATCGTGCATTTGGGGCACAGCGCCTTCACCTTCGCGGTGAACAGCGGCCGATCCTTGGCCTCGTAGCGCGTGGTCTTGGTCTCGGGCAACAGGAGGGCGATCTTCTTGGCCTCACCGCCTGCTCCAGCTGTCCCGTTGTCCTCGTTGTCGCTGCCGCACGCGGCCAGCCCGGTGGCGGCCAGCGCCGTGACGACGGCGACGATCAATGGCGTGGACCTGCTCCTCATTGCTCCTCCTCTGACTTGGGTCATCGGGACGTCACCGCATCGAGTGCGAGCGCGATCGCCCCGCGCAGAGAGCCGTCGTGGACGAACCGGGCCGCAACCAGCTCCGGCGGAAACGGCACCGCGGAGCGCAGGCGCTCCTGGAGCGCGGCAAGGACCACCTCGCGGTGGCTCATCAGACCGCCGCCCACGGCGATCCGCGCCGGGTCGACGACGATGGCCATGTTCGCGACGTGCACCGCGAGCTGTGCCAGCGTTTCCTCGACGAGGACGCGGGCACGCGGGTCGGCGTGGGCGAAGACGTCGGCGGCGGTCAGCGTGCCGCCGAGCAGCCTGCTGCCCCGCTCCCCTATCGCGCGCCCGCCTGCGATCTCCTCCAGCGGCGCCCGTCCGTTCGCCGCTTCGGTCTCGTGGGTCGCGTCGCCCAGGCTGCTGTAGCCGATCTCGCCGGCAGCGCCGTTGGCGCCCTGCAGGACCTCGCCGCCGATCACGACCGCTGCGGCGAGTCCGGTGCCCAGGATGACCAGGATCGCGGGATCCGCGTTGCGCAGGCTGCCCCAGCGCAATTCGGCGAGCGCCGCCGCCTTGACATCGGTGGCCACCTCGGTACGCGGGTGGCCGAGTCCGTCGATGAGCATCCCCGGCAGGCCGAGCTGCTCCCAGCCCGGGACGTTCGGAGCCAGCAGAACACGGTCCGCGTAGACGATGCCCGGGCTGACCGCGCCGACGGCCAGGCAGCGCCCATTCCTGGCTCGTCGGGTGACGGCGACAAGATCCTTCGCACGCTCCAGCGCCCGCGCGACCGCCTGGCTCGCCCCCCTCGTCGCCTCGGTCTCGAGGCGCGCGGACTCCAGCGGCTCGCCGTCGAGGGAGGCGGTCGCGAGCGCGATCTTCGTACCGCCGAAGTCGATGCCCAGGACGAAGTCCCGATCCGTGGGATAGGCCTGCGGCGCGTCCGCGTCCCGCGCGACACTCTTCATGGCCAAGCCCGGCACATTAGATAAGTTAGTTTCCTAACAATGGGGCGTCAAGAGCGCGACAACCATCAGGGCGGGACCCCGCGTCTGCTGCGAGCGATCAACACGCGTGCACTGCTTGAGGCGCTGCGCCGGGCGGGGCCGTCGTCGCGACCGCAGCTCGCGCGCATTGCCGGGCTCTCGAAGCCGACCGTCTCGCAGGCGCTCGGCGACCTGGAGAGCGCCGGTCTTGTCAGGCTCGTCGGTCCGGCGAGTCCGTCCGTGGGACGGACGGCGATGCTGTACGAGGTCGACCCCACGGCCGGTTACGTGGTGGGCATCGACGTCGGCCGCGCCTGGATCCGTATCGCGGCCGCAGACCTGTCGGGCGAGATCGTCGCTCGCCGCGACGAGCGCAACCGAGAACGCAGCGCCACCGCGTTGGTCCGGACCGTCTCGGCCGTGGCGCACGATGTCGTCGCCGCGGCCGGGCTCACCTGGGGTCAGGTAGCGCACACCGTCGTCGGGGGCCCGGGCGTCTTCGATCCCGATACGGACCGGCTTCTCCACGCGCCCAACCTGCCGGGCTGGAGCCGCCCGGGGCTGATGAGCTCGCTGCGCGAGGCGCTGCCCCCGAGCGTCGAGTTGGACAACGACGCCAATCTCGCCGCCGTCGGCGAGCGCTCCTACGGAAGCGGGCGCGACGCCAGCACCTTCGTCTACGTCTCGGTCGGGACAGGGATCGGCATGGGGATCATCATCGACGGCAACCTCTACCGCGGTGCACACGGAGCAGCCGGAGAGGTCGGCTACTTGCCGCTCGCAGGCGAGGGCGGGGACGCACGGGCAGATCGCGACGCACGGCTCCGCGGCATCCTCGAGGCCGCGACGTCCGCCGATGCGGTCGTCCGGACCGCCAAGCGGCTCGGCATGGCAGGCGCGTCGTCGGCGAAACGGGTCTTCGCCGCCGCGCGCGCAGGCGACGCGCTGGCACGGGCCGCCGTCGAATCCGAAGGCGAACGCCTGGCGTTGGTCGTCGGAACAATCGCCGCGATCCTCGATCCTGAGTTCGTCCTGCTCGGCGGCGGCGTTGGCAGCAACATCGACCTTCTGCGCCCGCCGCTCGAGCGCCGCCTCGCCGAGCTCACCCCGCTGGCGCCGCGAGTCGCCGAGGGTCAGCTGGGCCAGGACGCGATCGTCCTCGGCGCCGTGGCCAGCGCGCTTGACACTGCGCGGGACCGCGTGTTCGAACAGCGGGCGAGCGGCGAGGCTCCCGCTACCGAGCGATAGCGCCACAGCGACAATCGCCGCTCGCTCGGAACGAGGGCAGGCGCCGTCTTTGTGATGACGATCGCGGACCGGTCGCCCCTCAGCCGCTCCACGTCACCGACGCGTTGTTGGCTCCCGAGCAGGTCACGCCACTGCCCGCCGCGGCGCACGACATCGTGTAGGTCTGGCGGGTCACCGGGCTGAAGACCCGCACGGTGGCGGTCGTGCCGGGTGCTGCGTCGTAGGCGTCGCGGACGTTCCGCGCGAACGGACAGCTCGTATTCGGTCCGGCGTGCAGTCCGTCGCCGCAGACCCTGGCGCCGCTCGACGACGGCGGCGCCGGTGAGCCCGACATCGCGCCCCGCTGAGTGCGGCCGGCCAGGGTGGCACGCTCCCTGGCGAGGCTGTCTTGGCCGATGGTCGCGGACGCCGCCGCGCTCGGCGACGCTGGCGCTCCCGCGTCTGCCTCGTGGCTTTCAGACCGCAGCCCGGCACCCGTCGGCGGGTGAGCCGGCAAGAGCTGGGCCCGAAGCGAGACAACTCCGGTGGCCAGCGTGACGGCAGCGGACAGCGCGGCGATCACGCCCTTCGCCCGGCGGCTGAGCCCTCGCGGGCCGCACGACGACGCGGGCGTCTCAAGGGGATGCGTGCGGGTCTCCACGCGATGCCTCAGCAGCGATCCTCGTCGGCGTTCGCGCCGGGGGCGCCGCGACGAGCCGGTTCGGCGGGCGATCGATCCGCGCTGGGTCGAAGGTCCGGTCGGCCGAGCGAGGTTTGGCCGTCGGGGTCATCGTGTGGGCGCGGCGTAGCGCGGGCCGTGCACGTCTGCAACGGAGTCATGTCAACAATGGAGCACGACGGCCTGCGCTCGAATACATCCGGGACAGCACATCCACGCAAGCAGCAGCGCGATTGCCGAGTGCTTCGCGATCGAGTCCAGGCGGACGCGGAAGCGACGTCTCCCGTGCTGTCGGTGTCCGGTTGGATGCTTCAGACTGGCTCGGACACCGAGCTTCGAAGGAAGGAGAGCGCGATGAGCGACAACGCCGAGACCGCGATCCTCGCGGGGGGCTGCTTCTGGGGCGTCCAGGAGCTGCTGCGCCAGCGCGAGGGAGTCATCTCGACCAGGGTCGGATACACCGGTGGGGAGAACGACAACCCGACCTACCGCAACCATCCTGGTCACGCCGAGGCGGTCGAGATCGTCTTCGACCCCGAGCGCATCTCCTATCGAGACATCCTCGAGTTCTTCTTCCAGATCCACGACCCGACGACCAAGGACCGCCAGGGCAACGACTTCGGCTCGAGCTACCGCTCGGAGATCTTCTATACGAGCGACGAACAGCGCCAGGTCGCCGAGGACACGATCGCCGACGTCGACGCCTCAGGCCTGTGGCCCGGCAAGGCGGTGACCGAGGTCAGCGAGGCCGTCCCCTTCTGGGAGGCAGAGGCCGAGCATCAGGACTACCTCCAGCGCATCCCGAACGGCTACACCTGCCACTTTGCGCGGCCGGGCTGGAAGCTGCCACACCGCGAGACCGCCGCCTAACACAGTGAGCCGCCGGGCGATCGCGGCCGCCGCACCGGCGCACTGTCACGTGGCAGCACCCGATCGCGGCTTCGTCGAGTCTGGAGTTCGGATACGGGTCCCGCTCGTTGACAGCTTCACGCGCCTCCGTTTGCGGGGGCGGGCTGGCTGTCGCGGGCTGTCCCCGCCGGCGGCGCGGGCACGGCAGCGCTCGCCGCGGTCTCGCGATTCAGGAAGGCGCCGAGTTCCTGGATCGTGCTCATGAGCGGAGCCGGGAAGACGACCGTGGAGTTCTTGTCGACGGAGATCTCGACGAGGGTCTGGAGGTTGCGCAGCTGGAGCGCCAGCGGGTGGGCCATCATCACGTCGGAGGCCCGGGCCAGCTCGCCGGCGGCGAGCGCCTCGCCCTCGGCGGCGATGATCTTGGCGCGCTTCTCGCGCTCGGCTTCGGCCTGGCGGGCCATCGCGCGCTGCATCCCTTCGGGCAGCTGGATGTCCTTCAGCTCGACGATGGTCACCTGCACGCCCCACTCCTCGGTCTGGACATCGAGGATCTCGCGGATGTTCTGGTTGATCGTGTCGGTCTCCGACAGCGTCTCGTCCAGGGTGTGGCGTCCCACCACCGCACGCAGGGTGGTCTGGGCGATCTGGTTGATGGCGGCCGAGACGTTCTCGATCGCGATGACCGAGCGCACCACATCGGCGACGCGGTAGTAGGCGACGGCCGAGACGTCGACGCTGACGTTGTCGCGGGTAATGATCCC
>Ga0307502_10000198_pt1 | contig 16260 bp, 20 predicted proteins | sample 16_S_MG_FD_201364 | JGI IMG/M metagenome (GOLD analysis project Ga0307502, IMG submission 201364) | Soil microbial communities from Populus trichocarpa stands in riparian zone in the Pacific Northwest, United States - 16_S | ecosystem: Environmental > Terrestrial > Soil > Riparian zone > Trees... | reverse complement strand
GAGAACTGCCTGCGCGCCCCGGGCTTTGGGCGCTGTTCTCTAGACGGAGCCGCTCGCGACGCGCGCTGGCCCTGAACCACCGATACGGTATCTACGACTCCGGTCGGACGCCGTCCATAGGGTCTAAGGGCAGGAAGGTGCTTGACCTCTGGGAACTCCTTACGCCTAGCGGACGGTTCGTGGTGGCTCGCCCAGATCGATCGCTGAGCATCGAGAGCCCGCTGCGCGCGAGGCAAGCGCTCCAGAGGAGTCGACCTGAACTGACAATACTCGCGGGGAGCACGCAGTCGCGTGCATGGATGAGGCGGAGGTCGCTCGTCGGGGGGGGTCGGGGTCCGGGCAGGCGCTCCTCTCGTGAGGTGACCCGCACGTCTTACGCCTCGCCGCCACGGTCAACGACGATCAGCAGGTACTTCGCGCCGGGCGCCCGGCGAAGCGCTTGGCGATCCAGTTCGCCGCGTACGGGGCCGTCTTCTGCGCGACATCGCGGTGCGCGACTCCGCGAGAGACGCGGTACTGCACGCTCGCGCCCTGCGAGCACAGGCGCCGCACGAAGCGCCGCGTGAGCGCGGGGCGTACGAGCTGGTCGCGCGTCCCCTGGGTGATGAGGATCGGCGCGGGGATGCTCCTGTCGCCTGGTGAGTTGCGCTCCAGCAGTCGGCGCAGCACCGCCGATCGGAAGGGCCGGGCGAGCGCGAAGCTCACGTCGTCGGCGAGCTTCGCGGCGGTCGCGTCGATCGTCCCCGAGTCGGCGGGGACGCACAGCTTCGCAAGCCGGTCGGCGGCGGCACGTGCGTCCGGCGCAAGGGCCTCGCCGGGGCCGAGTTGCGGGTACACGCGACCCCACGACATGAGCAGGTACGTCGCCAGGATCCGGCCCGGGATCGTCCTGCGGTTGGCGTCGAACAGGGGCCCGAGGTCGCTCGCAGGCGCCGCCGCGGCGACGCCGGCGAGCTCCAGCTCAGGCGCGTAGCGCTCCGCCTCCTGGCCCGCGAACAGGGCGCTGTGGCCGCCTTGCGAGAACCCCCAGGCGACAAAGCGCGTGCTCGCCGCCGCAGGCTCGAAGCGGTTCGCCGCGCGGACCGCATCTAGCGTCGCGCGACCCAGCGCGGGGCCGACGAAGAGCGGATGGCTCCCAGCCGTGCCAAGACCTTCGTAATCGGGCATGACGACCGCGTCTCCCGCACGCAGGAAGCGCATCAACCCGGGGATCTTCGGCCAGGAGGAGGGGTCAAGCGACGGCGCGCAGCGCGTGTCGATGCCGACCACCGGATGCGCGAAGACGACGACGTTGCGCCCGTTCGACGCCGCCGCGCGGTTGGGGACGAACACGACGGCGCTCAGTGCCGTGCGCTTCCCGATGTGGCTGCGCGAGATGTAGAGCAGCTTCCAGCCCAGCGTCCCGGCGGGCGGATGGGCGATGTCCTGGCTGCGCAGGATCGTTCCCGGACGTGCGTTCGCAAGCGGATCCGGAACGACGTAGAACGCGTCTGGCCGGGACAGCGTGTCGCCGCCGGAGAGCAGCGTGATCGCAACCGCGACGATGACGGCCAGGGCGACGACGACAAGGATGAGCTTGCGCCGCGCAGGGCGCCGCAACGGGCGCTTGCGCGCCTCGGGGTCCCCGCCGGCCACGCCGCGATGCTACAGGCGCCCTCCGACGCTCACGACAGTTCCGGGCGCGCTTACTCGGCCTGGCGGCCGAGGATCACGACGAAGCGCTCGACGCGCTTGCGTTCGTCATCGGTCAGTGCGGCGTCCGACTCGACGAGCAGGGTCATCGGGCCTCGCTGGTGCGCCCACTTGCGGGCGCCGTCGCCAAACGACGCGGCTATCCAGACCAGCGGCTTGGAGCCGGCGTAGGCCATCACGGTGGACTGCTGGCGCGCGGCCGTCTCCTCGACGCGCAAGAGCGGGACCGTGACCAGGTCGAGCGCATGGGCGAGGGCGGTGACCGCATCCAGACCGCCGTCGTCGACGAGTAGCGCGAGCTCGCCCTCCTGCAGCATCGTGCTCACCCAGCCCTCGGGCACGCCGGCGAGCCCGCCGGCGTTGCAGACGAGGCGAAAGAGCGAGCCGGCCACGGGCCAGACGCTACATCGTCTCGGCGGACGGCTCGCCGGTGGCCCGGGGCGGTTGCGCCGCAACCGCACGTGACCGGCGCTGCGCCCGTGCGACCGCGTTCTCCGTGCACGCGGCGGCCACGCCATAGGCCCGTGCCGCGCCCGCTGCGTCGCCGGCACGCTGGAGCAGGTCCGCCCGCGCCGCGTGCAGCGGCGCGTAGCGGGCCAGCGTGGGCCCGGCGAGCAGCGGTCCGAGGATCGCAAGGCCGGCGTCCACGCGCCCCGCTCGCCCGAGCGCCACGGCGCGGTTGACGTCGATGACCGGCGACGGCGCGTGGCGCGCAAGCGCCTCGTACAGCGCTGCGATCTGGATGTGGTCGGTCTCCTGCGACGTCGCCGCCGTCGCATGCAGCGCGGCGATCGCAGCCTGCAGCTGATACGGACCGGGGCGCCGGCGCCGCAGCGCGCCGTCGAGCAGCCGCTCGCCTTCGCGGATGCGCCCACGGTCCCAGCGCGAGCGGTCCTGATCGTCGAGCGTGACGAGCTCGCCGTGCTCGTCCACGCGCGCCTCGCGGCGCGAGTCGTGCAGGAGCATGAGCGCGAGCAGCCCCGCCACCTCCGGATCGTCGGGCATCAGGCGGCACAGCAGCCGGCCCAGGCGGATCGCCTCCGCGCACAGCTCACCACGCACGAGCCGGTCGCCTCTCGAGGCACTCCAACCCTCGTTGAAGACGAGGTAGACGACGGCGAGGACACCCGCGAGGCGATCGGAGAGCTCCTCGTCGGGCGGGACGCGGTACGGGATGCGGGCAACCGCGATCTTGCGCTTCGCGCGCACGAGGCGCTGCGCCATCGCCGGCTCCGCGACGAGGAACGCGCGCGCGATCTCGCCGGTGCTCAGGCCGCCGAGCGAGCGCAGCGTCAGGGCGACGCGCGCCTGCATCGCCAGCGCCGGATGGCAGCAGGTGAAGATCAGGCGCAGCCGGTCATCTGCGACCGACGACGGCTCCTCCGCCGGCACGTCGCCGGCCTCGCCCTCGCGCTCGGCGAGCGCGCGCAGGCGCTGCACTCGGTCGCCCAGAACGCGGTCGCGGCGCAAGCGGTCGATCGCTCGCCGCCGTGCCGTGACCGTGATCCACGCGCCGGGCCGTTCCGGCACCCCGTCGCGCTCCCACGCCACGATCGCCGCTGCGAAGGCGTCTTGGAGCGCGTCCTCGGCGAGCTGGAAGTCGCCGAGCTGTCGGATGAGCGTCGCGAGCACCGCGGCGCGCTCGTCGCGGAACGCCGCCTCGGCGGCCGCGGTGCTCGCCCGGCTCACGCCTGCGCCGGCGGCTCCGGGATCTCCCACACCGGGCGGACCTCGACCGAGCCGTAGGCGATGTTCGGCATCTTCGCGGCCCACCCAAGCGCCGCGTCGAGGTCCGGCACGTCGATCAGGTAGTAGCCGCCGAGGATCTCCTTCGTCTCGGCGAACGGACCGTCGCTGACGATCGTCTCGTCGTCGCGCACGCGAACGGTCGTCGCGGTGTCGATCGCCTCGAGCGCGTTCCCGCCCTTCAGCGCCCCCGACTGCGCCAGCTCGTCGGTGTACGACATCCACTTCGCCATCTGGGCTTCCTGCTGCTCGGGCCCGGGAGCGTCGGCGGGGTCGCCGTAGATCAGGAGCAGGTACTGGGGCATCGTGGCCTCCCTGGTTCTCGGCCGGCGGATTCCGGCTTTGACACGTCGACGAACGGGAATGGGCCGATTCGACACCCCAGCGTAGATGGGTGGCGAGCGCGACCCCGCGCGGGTGCTCGGCGTGCTGGACGCCGAGCCGCGCGAGGTCCGGATACGTCTGCTAGACGAGGTGCATCAGGCGGGTATCGCGGTCGCCGAGGATGCGATGGCGCGGTGCGCAGTCGACGAACAGGCCGACGGACTCGAGCTGGAAGACGGCGTCTACGACATCCTGCTCGCCGATCTGCGGGTAGTCGGTCTGTAGCTCGGAGAAGAGCTCCGGCGTGCTGCGCGAGCCGTCGGCGAGCTCGACGAGGCGATGGATCGCGCCGTCGGGATCGGGGATCGACGTGATGTCGTGGCTGCCGACGATGTGCAGCTCACCACCACCCCGCAGGAGGGGTGCCGACGTCTTCAGCCGTGGGCGTGGTGCTGCGTTCATGGGGGCTCCTTCGGTGTCCTCGGTGTTGCTCACAAGGGATAGAGGCCCCAGGCAGCGCGTTGATACAGGCAGATTTCGAGTTTGTTACGGAACCGCCGCCGTCTCCCAGCCGAGGTTGGCACAGACCTCCATCGTCGCCGCCGCTCGGTTCATCGTGTAGAAGTGCAATCCGGGCGCGCCGCCGTCGAGCAGCCGGCGGCAGAGCACGGTCGCGAACTCGACCCCGACCCGGCGTAGCTCGTCGGGCTGGTCGGCGACGGCGAGCAGCTTCTCGGAGAGCTCGTCGGGCAGGCTGGCACCAGACATCGCGGCCATCCGCTGCACCTGGCGGACATTGGTGATCGGCATGATGCCCGGCAGGACCGGCGCCTCGGCGCCGCGGGCGCGCATCTCGTCCACCAAAGCGAAGTAGTCCTCGCTGCGGTGAAGGAACTGCGTCAGACCGAAGTCGGCCTCGCCCAGCTTGGCGGCCTGGTGTCGCCAGTCGGCCTCGCGCGACGGCGCCGCCGGGTGACCCTCCGGGTGCAGCGCCACCCCGACGCTCGGAAAGCCCAGTTCCCGCGCGAGCCGCACCAGCTCGACCGCGTAGCGCAGGTCGCCCCTCGGCAGCTCTTGCGTCGCGGACAGCGGTGGGTCGCCGTGCAGCGCGAGCAGGTTGTTCACGCCGGCGCGTCGATAGCGCTCCATCAGCTCGACCAGCTCGTGTGTGTGGTGCGCGGCGCACGTCAGGTGCGCGAGCGGCAGTAGCGGTGAGTCCACGAGTCGCACGACGAGGTCGTGCGTGCGCTCGCGAGTCGAGCCACCGGCGCCGTAGGTGACGGCCACGAAGGCGGGTCCCAGCGCTGCCAGCTCGTCAAGCGCGGCCTCCAGCGCTTGCGCCGATTTCGGGGAGCGCGGCGGCCATAGCTCGAAGGAGATGACGCGGCCTGCACCGATGCGTTCAGCCACCGTTGGCACTCGGGCAGAGTACCGAGCGAGAACCCGCTGGTTCAGGGCGTACGCGTACGCTGACGCACGTGCTGCGCCATGCCGATCCCGCCCGTGACGCTGCCGCCTGCGCGGCGATCTACGCGCCCTACGTCGCCGACACGAGCGTCTCCTTCGAGGAGCTGCCGCCGACGGCGCAGGAGTTCGCCGAGCAGATCGAACGGTCCTCGCGGACGCACCCGTGGCTCGTGCTCGAGCGGGCCGGGCACGTCGTCGGGTACGCCAAGGCATCGCCACACCGGACGTTCGCTGCCTACCGCTGGGCCGCTGAGGTCGGAATCTACGTCGATCCGGCTCACCAGGGTCGCGGCGCCGGCCGGCGCCTGTACGTGGCGCTCTTCGAGCTCATGACGCGCCAGGGGCTTCGGATCGCCTGCGCCGGAATCTCGCTGCCCAACGACGCGAGCATCGCCCTGCATCGCGCGCTCGGCTTCGAGCACGTCGGGACCTACCGCGGCATCGGCTGGAAGGCCGGCGCCTGGCGCGACGTGTCGTGGTGGCAACTGCGGCTCGGCTCAGACGACGGCGGGCCGCCCGGCGAGCCACGCGAGCCACAGCGCCTTCCCGACGCCCGGTGACCGCGGTCTTCGTCGGCCTCGACCTTGGAACGCAGAGCGTGCGCGCGCTCGCCGTCTCGGCCACTGGCGAGCTGCTCGGGCGCGGATCGCACCCGTTGACGAGCCGGCGCGACGGCGTCCGCCACGAGCAGGACCCCGAAGCGTGGTGGACAGCGCTCACGGCAGCCACCCGCGAGGCGCTGAGCGACATCCCACCGGGGCGCGTCCGAGGCGTCGCGACGTGTGGAACCTCCGGAACGATCGTCCTCGTCGCGAGCGACGGACAAGCCGTCGGTCCGGCGCTCATGTACGACGACGCGCGGGCGACCGAGCAGGCGCGGCGGCTGGACATGGCGTCGAGCTGGGCGCTGCCGAAGCTTGCGTGGCTGATCGACCAGCGCGCCGACGGCGTCCGGCTCGCCCACCAGCCCGACGTCGTCACCCGTCGGCTCGTCGGCCACGACGTCCCCACCGACTCCAGCCACGCGCTGAAGACCGGCTACGACCTCGTCGCCGACGCATGGCCGCCGGCTCTGCGCACCGAGTACGGCGGCCTGCTCCCAGACGTCGTCCGTGCGGGCTCGCAGCTCGGCGTCGTCTGCCCGCAGGCCGCCGTGCAGACGGGGCTGCCGGCCGGCACGCCCGTGATCGCCGGCATGACCGACGGCTGCGCCGCCCAGATCGCCGCCGGCGCGCTGCGTGAGGGGGCGTGGAACTCGGTGCTCGGCACGACGCTCGTGCTCAAGGGCGTCTCGGCGCAGCCGATCCACGACCCGCAGGGCATCGTGTACTGCCACCGCTCGCCCGACGGTCAATGGCTGCCCGGCGGCGCTTCGAGCAGCGGCGCAGGGATCCTGTCGACGACCTTCCCCGGCCGCGAGCTCGACGAGCTCACCCGCCTCGCCGCCGGTCACGAGCGCACCGGCGTGCTCGCCTACCCGCTCGTCGGTCGCGGCGAGCGCTTCCCATTCGTCGCGCCAGACGCCGAGGCGTTCCTCGTCGGCCAACCCGCGGACGAGGGCGAGCACTTCGCCGCCCTGCTGCACGGCCTGGCGTTCGTCGAACGCCTGTGCTTCGAGTACCTGCGCCTGCTCGGCGCACCCACGGACGGCGAGCTGAGCCTGACGGGTGCAGCGACGCGCAACAGCCACCTCAACCAGCTGCGCGCCGACGTGCTCGAACGACAGGTCCGGCTTGTGGACAACGCCGAGTCGGCGTACGGGATGGCGATCCTCGCGATGGCCGCGGTCGAGGGCGAGCGCGTCGCGGACACCGCAGCGCGGATGTCGCGCACGCGCGAGGTCATCGAGCCTCGCGCCGAGCGCGCCGAGCACCTGCGCGAGCGCTACGGGCGCTTCGTAGGCGAGCTCGAGCGGCGCGGCTGGCTGGTCCGTCGGCCCCGATGAGCTCGGGCGCGCGATGAGTCTCAAGGCGCCGCCTGGTCTATGACTACGTTGTTCGTGACCACGCGCCGGTTCCACGGTGCGGAAAGGAGAAACGCATGGGACAGCCGGTAGTCCACTTCGAGATCGCCGGGAAGGACGCCGAAGCGCTCAGGAGCTACTACGCGGAGCTGTTCGGGTGGGAGATCAGCTCCGAGAACCCGATCGGCTACGGCGTCGTTCAGCGCGACGGCAACACGAACGCCGACGGCGCCGGCATCGGCGGTGGCATCGCAGCCGCACCCGAGGGCTATCCGGGTCACGTCACGTTCTACATCGAGGTACCCGACGTGGAGGCCTCGCTCGCGAAGGCCGAAAGCCTCGGCGGGTCGCGGATGATGGGCCCCGCGCAGGTGATGGAGGGAATCGAGATCGGCCTCTTCAAGGACCCCGAGGATCACGTGATCGGCGTCGTGAAGTCGGCGTCGTAGAAGCTCTGCACGCACGCAGGGCCTCGCGCGGCGCGGGGCCCAGCTGGCCTGCTCGTGAGACCGCGCGGTTTGCAGGTACGAGCCTGCGCCGGACGACATCCGTCCAGGCGGCGGGCAATGCCCTACATCGTGCGTTCGTCCACGTCCGGGGTGCGCGCCGGTCGTCCAATCGTCGAACAGCCGACGACGCCATGTGTACCCGAGTGTCACACGCTGCGTTGCAGCCTTCGTCGCCAGCATCGCATTCTGGGGCACCTGGACCTCGCCGGCTGTCGCGGCGCCCGATCCGATGTTCGACCAGCAGTGGGCGCTGAGCATGCCGAGCGCGGTCGGCGCCTCGGAGGCGTGGACACAGTCCTTCGGCGACGGCGTCATCGTCGCCGTGCTCGACAGCGGCGTACAGCTCGACCACCCCGACCTCCAGGGCAACCTCTGGACGAACCCCGGCGAGATCGCGGGCAACGGCGTCGACGACGACGCCAACGGCGTGATCGACGACGTCCACGGCGCGAACATCGTCAGCGGCGGCGGTAACGTCGCCGACGACGAGGGCCACGGCACGCACGTCGCCGGCATCATCGCCGCGGGCGCGGGCAACGGGATCGGCGTGGTCGGCCTCGCGCCGAAGGCGCGGGTCATGGCGGTCAAGGTCCTCGATGCGAACCGCGCGGGCAACGCGTCGCAGCTCGCGCAGGGCATCCATTACGCCGTCGACGAGGGCGCACGCATCCTCAACGTCTCGCTCAACGGCGACGCCACGAACGACGAGCTCGACGCCGCCGTGCGCTACGCAAGCCAGAAGGGCGCGACGATCGTCGCGTCCGCCGGCAACAACGGCCGCGACCTCGACGCGCGGCCGTCCTATCCCGCCTCCTCGAACGATCCGGCCGTCGTCAGCGTCACGGCCTCGGACAGGGCCAGCAACCTGCTGGGCTTCGCCAACCGCGGGCTCAACTCGGTCGACATCGCGGCGCCGGGCGCGGAGATCCTCTCGACCGCGACGGGCTCGGGCTACGAGTTCCGCGCCGGAACGTCGATGGCGGCGCCGTATGTGGCCGGCACGCTCGCGCTGCTCGCCGCAGCGCGCAGCGACATGTCCCAGACCGAGCTGCGCGGGGCGCTGCTGTCCAGCGCCACGCGGTTGAGGGGGCTCGCGGGCTTGCTCGCGACGGGCGAGCTCAACGCCGGCTCGGCGATGCACGCTGTCCTGCCGGGTCGGCTCTGGCGCGTGGCGCCGGTCGCCGTCGCCGCTTCCGCCGGACCAGCGGCCACGACGATCCGCCTGCGGCTGCGCACCGGTCGTGCCGTCCGGGCCGGCCGTCGGGCGACGCTGCACTGGTCGGCCCGCGGCACACCGAAGGTCAGCAGCTGGCGCGTGCTGTTCGACGGCCGTCGCGTCGCGACGGTCGCCGGGGATCGCGCGCTCGTGGCGCGCAAACGGGTCGAGCGCGCCGGTACGCACCGCTGGAAGGTCGTCGGCTCCGACGCCCAGGGCGGCCGCCTCGCGTCCGCGACGCGCAACTTCAAGGTCCTGCGCAGACGCTGACGCCGAAGCGCCCGCCCGCGCGCCTCTTATGGACGGCTGGCCAAACGCCCTGGTCAAGTCCTGGCCCGGATAACAGTGGTCTCCGCGCGCCGACGGACGGAGAATGGCCGGATGAGCGACGTGGAGATCGCGCGGTCGCAGGACGTCTACTGTCCGGCCCGGGGGTTCTATGACGAGCTCTTCGACGGCGACGGTACGGCGCGCCCGCACGCGGCCGCGCTCGCCGCCGCGCTGGCGGCGCTCGGTCCCGAGCAGCTCGCGGCCGCAGGGCGCCGCCGCGACACGATCTTCGTCGAGCAGGGGATCACGTTCGACACCGCCGGCGACGACGGTCCGACGCTCGAGCGCCCGTTCCCACTCGACCTCGTGCCGCGCATCCTGCCCGCGACGGAGTGGACGCACATCAAGCGCGGTGTCGCCCAGCGCATCCGCGCGCTGAACCGCTTCGTCGACGACGTCTACCACGCGCGTGAGATCGTCCGCGCGGGGATCGTGCCGTGGCGCCTCGTCGTCAGCCGCAGCCACTTCGCGCGCGCCGCGCACGGGATCCGCCCGCCCGGCGGCGTCTACTGCCACGTCGCGGGGTGTGACCTCGTGCGTGACTACGACGGGTCCTGGAAGGTCCTTGAGGACAACGTCCGCGTGCCGTCGGGCATCTCCTACGTGCTCGAGAACCGCGTCGCGATGACGCGGCTCGTACCGGGGCTGTTCACCGACTACCACGTGCGTCCGGTGGACCACTACCCGCAGCTCCTGCTCGCCGCGCTGCGCGCCGTCGCGCCCGCCGCCGAGGGCGAGGCGACGGTCGTCGTCTGGACGCCGGGACCCCTGAACTCTGCCTACTTCGAGCACGCGTTCCTCGCGCGCCAGATGGGCGTCGAGCTCGTCGAGGCCTCCGACCTCGTCGTGCGCGACGACGTCGTCTACATGCGCACGACCCACGGCCTGCAGCGCGTACACGCGGTCTACCGGCGCCTGGACGACGACTTCATCGACCCGCTCGAGTTCCGGCCCGATTCCGCGCTCGGCGTCCCGGGATTGATGCGCGCCTACCGCGCGGGCACGGTTGCGCTGGCCAACGCCGTCGGCACGGGGGTCGCCGACGACAAGGCGATCTACCACTGGGTGCCGGAGATGATCCGCTTCTACCTCGGCGAGGAGCCGCTGCTGGAGAACGTCAAGACCTACCTCATGTCCGATCCGGAGGCGATGGAGGCCGCGCTCCGGCGGATGGACGAGCTGGTCTTCAAGCCGACCGGCGAGTCCGGCGGCAAGGGCGTCTTCATCGGCCCGGCGACAGACCCGATCGAGCTTGCCGGGCTTGCCGACGTCATCCGCCGCTCGCCCGAGAAGTGGATCGCGCAGGAGCTCGTCAGCCTGTCGACCGTCCCGACGGCCGACGAGCACGGCAACCTCGCTCCGCGCCACGTCGACCTGCGGCCGTTCGCGGTGTACGGCGAGACGATCAGCATCGTGCCCGGCGGACTGAGCCGCGTCGCGCTGATCGAGGGCTCGATGATCGTCAACTCCTCACGCGGCGGCGGTTCGAAGGACACCTGGGTGCTCGAGAACGGCGAGGATCACAGCGACAGCGCGGTGCCCACCCGGCCCGAGAGCCTGCCGCCGACGCTCCCCGACCTGCGCTACGGCGCGTGGACCGGCCAGGTCCAGCAGCAACAGCAGTAGCCGATGCTCGCCCGGATTGCCCAGGAGCTCTTCTGGCTCGGTCGCAACCTCGCGCGCGCGGAGTCGATGTCGCGCCTGCTGGAGGGCGTCTATCTGGCCGATCTGCAGGGCCGCCCGGAGGACCCGAGCGCGACGCGGCTGTCGTGGGACTCGCTGACACACATCATGGGGGGGCGCCTCAACGGCGAGGGGCGCCCGCGCAGCGACGAGGTGCTCGACGCGCTGACGTTCGACACGAGCGATCCGGCCTCGGTCGTAGCGTGTGTGGCGAGGGCGCGCGAGGGCGCGACGACCGTCCGCGATGTCATCTCGACCGAGATGTGGGAGGCGATCAACACGACGTACCTGCGCATGCGCGACGGCGACCTCTCGCGACCGGTGCTGTCGGGACCGGTCGCGCTCTACCAGCACGTCAAGGAGCGCTCGGCGCTGTTCTGGGGACTGACCTCGCGCACGATGCTGCGCGACGAGGCGAGCGCGTTCCTCTACGCGGGCGGGCGCATCGAGGCGGGCGACATGGTCCTGCGAATGCTGCGCGTGGCGCTGCCGACGGGCCGCGGCAGCGGCCCGGACGACGGCCATGCGATCGCGTTGCTGCAGGCCGTCGGCGGGCTGCAAGCCTACCGTCGCGCCGTCCCGGCGCCCGCGCACGCGGGACCGGTCGCGCGCTTTCTGCTGTTCGAGCGCAACTACCCGGACTCGGTCGCGGCTGCGGTGGACGCGGTCAATGGCGCGCTGCGCACCGCCGACGCGCGGCCACGCAACTCCGAGCCGATCCTGCGCCTGAGCCGGCTGTCGGCCGACCTCGAGTTTCGCCGCAGCGCCGAGGGGGACGCGGACCTCGGCGTGACCTGTCGCGAGGTGCAGCGCGAGCTCGGTCTCGTCGATGGCGACATCGCCCAGCGATACTTCGGCGGCGCGCGAGCGGCATAGGCCGTGTCCGATCCCATGCACTTCGCTATCCGCTTCCTCACGGAGTACGTCTACGACACGCCCGTGACCGACAACCTCAACGCCTTGCGCGTGCGGCCCGCGACGAACTCCAGCCAGCGCTGCGACGAGTTCACCGTGCGGATCGATCCCGAGGCACGCGTCGGACGCCACTCCGACTACTTCGGCACCGAGGTGCTCGAGTTCGGGATCGTTCGCCCCCACACGAGGTTGAGCATCGACGTCCGCGCGCGTGTGGTCACCGCCGATCCGCTGGAGCCACCGGACGCGCCGTGGTCGGCGGTCCAGACCGAGGCCTACGCCGAGGCGGCGGGGGAGTACCTGCTGCCGGCGCACGACGATCCGCTGAGCGACACGCTCGACGAGCTGGTCGATGCCGTGCGCAGCGACAGGCCGCTGGAGACCTTGGAAGGGCTTTGCGAGCTCGTCCCCGACCGCTTCGAGTATCGCGCCGGCGTGACGTACGTCGGCTCCACCGTGGAGGAGTTCCTTGCGGCCGGCGCCGGCGTCTGCCAGGACTACGTCCACCTCGGCCTGATCATGCTGCGCCGCAACGGCATCGCCGCGCGCTACGTCAGCGGTTACCTCTGGGCGGCCCCCGAGGACGGCGGCGACAACTCCGTCGAGGTCGAGACGCACGCCTGGATCGAGGCGCTGCTGCCCAGCGAGAACGGCCGCGGCGAGCCCGTCTGGGTCGGTGCCGACCCGACCAACCGCCAGCTCTCGGGCGAGCGCCACGTCAAGATCGGCCACGGGCGTCACTACGCCGACGTCCCTCCGGTCCGCGGCGTCTACCAGGGCCGCGCGGCCTCGACGCTGGACGCGAGCGTCCACATGACGCGCCTGGACCCGCAGGCGAGCGCACGGGCCTAGAACCGCGAGCTTCTACGGCCGACCCACTCGCAGATCCGGACGCGCTAGACTGACGAGCAGACCTGCCTGCGCAGGTCGTTTTTCTGTCCTCTTGCCGTCACGGAGCTGCCGAATGGCCCGCGGAGACGTGCGTATCGCTGTGACTCTCGCCTGTGAGGAGTGCAAGCGGCGCAACTACCAGACGAATAAGTCCAAGCGCAACAATCCGGAACGCATCTCGCTGCGCAAATACTGCAAGTGGTGCAGGCGCCACACCGGCCACCGGGAGACCCGGTAGCGACGCGAACCAGCGCATCCGATGGCACGCAACCGCCAGCGCGCGAAAGATCGCAAGCGCAAGAACCAAGAGAACGGACAGCCCGCCGACGTCGACGAGGCCGTGCGTCCGTCGCTGACCAAACGCAGCGCCGGCAGCGCGCCGCCCGACGCCGAGCCGGATCTGAACGATGACTTCGAAGGCGACGATCCGGTGGCACCCGCGACGATCGGTTCCGGCGCCACCGAGTCCGCCGTGCCGGTCCGCAAGCAGCAGGGCTCTAAGCTCGTCAACTTCATCCGGGCCTGCTGGGCTGAGCTCGAGCGCGTGCAGTGGCCGGATCGCCGTCAGGTCGGGCAGGCGACGGCCGTCGTCCTCGGCTTCGTCGTGATCGCCGGGGCCTTCCTGGGTCTCGCCGACATCGCCGCCCAGAAGCTCGTCGACCTCATCCTGTAGACCCCGAATCTTCCGAAGGCAACCATGTTTCGCTGGTACGTCGTAAACACCTATTCAGGCCATGAGAACAAGGTCAAGCAGAACCTCGAGCACCGCGTGGTCTCGCTGAACCAGAAGCGCAACGTCCGCCAGGTCGTCGTGCCGACCGAGTCCGTGTCGGAGATGAAGGACAACCAGAAGATCACGGTCGAGAAGCGCACGATGCCGGGCTACGTGCTCGTGAACATGGAGCTCAACGAGGACTCGTGGGGCCTGGTCAAGGGCACGCCCGGCGTCACCGGCTTCGTCGGGGCGTCCAACGAGCCCGTGCCGCTCACCCAGGCCGAGGTCGATCGCCTGCTGCACCGCGAGGTGGCCGTGCGCGAGCGCAAGAAGGCGACGTTCTCGATCGGCGAGTCGGTCAAGGTCATCTCGGGACCGCTGTCGGACTTCTCCGGCGAGATCTCGGAGATGAACGAGGATGCGTCTCGCCTCAAGGTGCTTGTGTCAATCTTCGGTCGCGAGACGCCGGTCGAGGTCGGCTTCGACCAAGTGAAAAAAATCTAGAGACCGGAAGTCATGGCAAAGAAAGTCCTCACACAGATCAAGCTGCAGGCCGTCGGCGGCCAGGCCAGCCCGGCACCGCCGGTCGGCCCTGCCCTGGGTCAGCACGGCATCAACATCATGGAGTTCTGCAAGGCGTTCAACGCCCAGACCCAGGGCGATGCCGGCACCACGATCCCTGTCGTCATCACCGTCTACGAGGATCGCTCGTTCACGTTCGTCACCAAGACGCCGCCGGCCGCCGTGCTGATCAAGCAGGCCATCGGTCTCGACAAGGGCTCGGGCGAGCCGCATCGCATCAAGGTCGGCACGATCACCCAGGCGCAGCTGCGCGAGATCGCGGAGCGCAAGCTCGAGGATCTCAACGCAACCGACCTCGATCAGGCCTCGAAGATCATCGCCGGAACGGCGCGCAGCATGGGGGTCGACGTTGTCTAAGCGTGGCAAGACATTCCTGGCGGCCCGCGACATGGTCGACCGCGAGCACGAGTTCACGCCGGCCGAGGCGATCGCGCTCGTCAAGTCGCTGCCGGGTCCGAAGTTCAACGAGACCGTCGAGGTCCACGTCCGGACCGGGCTGAACGTGCGCCACGCGGACGAGCAGCTGCGCGGCACGATCGCGCTGCCCAACGGCCTCGGCAAGGAGGTCAAGATCGCCGTCTTCGCCCAGGGCGACAAGGCGCGCGAGGCCGAGGAGGCCGGGGCGGACGTCGTCGGTGCCGAGGATCTCGCCAAGCGCGTCGAAGGCGGCTTCACCGACTTCGACCTGGCGATCGCGACGCCGGACCTGATGCCCGTCGTCGGCCGGTTGGGGCGCGTTCTCGGTCCGCAGGGCAAGATGCCCAACCCGAAGGTCGGCACCGTGACGATGGACGTCGGCCGGGCCGTCGCCGAGGCGAAGGCCGGCAAGATCGAGTACCGCACCGACCGCACTGCGATCGTCCACCTGCCGATCGGCAAGAAGGACTTCTCAGAGCGCCAGCTGCTGGAGAACTACGCCGCCGTGATCGACGAGCTCGTCCGCGCGAAGCCATCGGCCGCAAAGGGCCGCTACCTGCGCACGATCACGATGGCTTCGACCATGGGCCCCGGCGTCAAGGTCGACCCGTCCCGCACCCGCGACATCCTCGAGGAGGCCGCGCCGGCGTCAGCCGCGTAGTCCCAACCTTCGAGGCCACCGCAGACCCCGGGCGCGCGTGATGTGACACATCACGCGAAGAAGTCCCGGCGAGGAGGCAGATGAACCGAGAGCAGAAAGCCGCGGTGATCGAGGAGATCACCGTTCAGATCACAGAGTCCGAGGCGGTCTTCGCCGTCGACTATCGCGGGATGACCGTCGCGCAGGCGCTTGAGCTGCGCGGCAAGCTGCGCGATGCCGACGCGACCCTGCGGGTCGTCAAGAACACGCTCACCGAGCGGGCCGCGGACAAGGCGGGCGCGCAGGGGCTCAAGGCGCTCCTGGAGGGCCCGACGGCGCTGACGTTCGCGCGCGGCGACATCGCCACGGCTGCGAAGGCGGTCGCCGACTTCGCGCGCGGGACGAACCTGCTGGCGTTCAAGGGCGGCGTCATGGGCGGCGAGGCGCTGCAGACCGATCAGGTCATCGCGATCGCCCGCCTTCCCTCGCGCGACATCCTCAACGCCCAGCTCGTGAACATCGTCGCGTCGCCGCTGACCGGCCTTGCGACGAGCCTGTCGAACCTCATCAGCGGCCTGGCGCGCCAGCTCAGCCAGGTCGTCGAGAAGAAGGAGTCGGGAGAGATTGCGGCGGGCGAGCCGCCCGTGGCGAGCGCGGCTCCGCCGGAGCCCGAGCCGGCTGCCGAGCCCGACGCACCGATTGACACGCAGGCCGCCGCCGAGCCTGAGGCCGAGCCGGCGCCTGACACCCCATCTGACACTGACGACGAGAAGGAGTAACCATGGCTACCACTCAGGATTGGATTGACGAGCTCAAGAGCATCTCGGTGCTCGAGCTGAGCGAGCGCATCAAGGCGCTCGAGACGGAGTTCGGCGTGTCCGCGCAGGCGGCAGCCGTGGCGATGCCCGCCGGCGGCGGCGGTGAGGCCGCTCCGGAAGCGGAGGAGCAGACGAGCTTCGACGTCATCGTCACGGCCGCCGGCGACAAGAAGATCCAAGTCATCAAGGTCGTCCGCGCGGCGACGAGCCTCGGCCTCAAGGAGGCCAAGGCGCTTGTCGACGAGGCGCCCAAGGCCGTCCGCGAGGGCGTCGACAAGGACGAGGCCGAGAAGCTCAAGCAGGAGCTCGAGGAAGCCGGCGCGAGCGTCGAGATCAAGTAGCGCCTGCAGCG
>Ga0307502_10000197_pt1 | contig 16301 bp, 18 predicted proteins | sample 16_S_MG_FD_201364 | JGI IMG/M metagenome (GOLD analysis project Ga0307502, IMG submission 201364) | Soil microbial communities from Populus trichocarpa stands in riparian zone in the Pacific Northwest, United States - 16_S | ecosystem: Environmental > Terrestrial > Soil > Riparian zone > Trees... | reverse complement strand
TGCTTGCCGACGTCAGCCGCGGCGCGGCAGCCCGGCAAGCCGAGATCGAAACGCGCGCCGAGCTGGAGCGCCTGCTGCTCGGAGAATCGCATCACCGCGTCAAGAACAGCCTGCAGGCCGTCGCCGACCTGTTGCTGCTCGGACGGCCCGAGGGACAGCACGGCCGCGCCTTCGACGACACCGCTCGGCGCATCCGAGCGATCGCCACCGTTCACGAGCACCTCGCGGGCAGCCGCGGCGGAAAGATCGACGCTGGGGCGCTCGTGCGCGAGATCGCACACACGATCGATGCCGAGGCCCAGGTCAGCACTGAACACGTTCACCTGGATGCGGTCATGGCGCAGCACATCGGCATCGTGGCCAACGAGCTCATCACCAACGCGGTCCAGCACGGAACGCCACCGATCGCCGTCCGGCTGACCGGCGGCGACTGCATCACCCTCTCGGTCGAGGACGCAGGGACATCCGGCGAATCTCAGGACGGGGGATTCGGGCTGCCGCTGGTGCGTCAGGTCGTCGAGCATTCGCTGCACGGCTCGTTCAGCTTTGCGTCCGACGCGTGCCAGACGGTCGCACTCGCGCGCTTCCAGGCTGCGCAGTGATGCGGATCCTCGTCGCCGAGGACGACCCCGTGATCGGCCTCGGCCTCGTCGAGCGGCTCCGACAGCTCGGCCACGAAGCGGTCGGGCCGATGCCAGACGGCGTTCAGGCAGTCCAACGCGCACGGCGCGAGCAGCTCGACCTGTATCTGTTCGACATCAACATGCCGCGCCTGGACGGGCTGGCCGCCGCCGAGCAGCTCGCGTCCGAGGGGCTACGCCGACCGATCGTCGTGATCACCGGCGTTGACGATCCCGGCCTCGTCGACAGGTCGATCGCGATCGGCGTGAGCGCGTACCTGACCAAGCCGATCGACGATCGCGAGCTCGACGCAGCGATCCGCCTGGCCGCCAGCCGGCACGCCGAGCTGCTCGCGCTCGAATCGGAGGTCAGCCGCGCGCAGCAGGCCCTCGAGGACCGCAAGATGGTCGAGCGCGCCAAGGCGCTGCTCATGCAATCGCTGACGCTGACCGAGCCCGAGGCGTTCCGGCGAATCCAGCAAGCCGCCCGCAACCGCAACTTGCGCCTGGCCGACGTGGCCCGCAGCATCCTCGAGCAGCAGGACATCATCCAGCGGCCGGCGCCCAGCGACGACACGCAGTGACCCTCGACCAACCCCGACGCCTCCGAGCAGACCGGGCATCCCGAGATGCCCGGCAGTCAGTGCGCGATGTTCGCGAAGTGGCCGGTGTCCGGCAGGACCACCATCAGCCCGATCACCACGAGCATTGCGATGGCGGCCAGGACCGCAAGCAAGAACTTCCCGGGTGTGACCATGAAGGACTCCTCTCACGAAAGACCGATTGGGCATGAGCCGGCGACGTACCAGAAAGTATTTGCGCTCAGCACGAACGCCATCAAGCATGGATCGTTAGGCGAAGGTTGCGCTGTCGATATCGCTTCGCGTGCGTTGTGCAGGCGATGCGGTTCTGGAGGTGCCCCGCCTGATCGCTTCGGCCTCGTGCCGATGCCCAGGGAGGACGATCGCGGCACCGGTGGTCTGATCGAGCGCGGCGGCTACGAGCCTAGAACGACGCCGGAACGCACGAAGGCCCTCTCGGGGCAACCGAGAGGGCCTTCGATGGAGCAGCTACGAGCGGCTTGTCGTGCTAAGCGTGGTCGACCTCGGGGGCCGCGGGATTGCCGTGCGCGACGTTGCCCGCCGCGTCGGCGGCCTTGCCCTCGCCCTCGCCGTCGCCGGTATTGCCCTCGTCGTCGGGAATCGTGGGGCTGTGCACGGGCGTGCCCTCTCCGGTGCCGCCCTGCTCGATGCCGGTGCCGCTCTTGATGTCGTCTGCGCCCTTGAGGGCGTCGTCGCCTTCAGACATGGGTTCTCCTCCTGTTGGCTTGATGCTGGCCTCGCCATACCCCGCTCGCCACTCCGTGAACGTGGTATTAACCGGCCGCCCGGCCAGCCACGTGGCAATCCCGCGCCGTCGCGGTTAGCTATTCGGCACGCCACCGACCGGCCCGTCAGCCGAGCCGTTGGGGCGCGTACCGGTGCGTAGCGTCGGCTGTCGGGCGTGGCGATGCATGAAGCCGTGATGGCCGGGAAAGACGGATGGCAGCGAAGCGCGTCCGGGCGGGCGCGCGTCGTTGGCGAGTCTGCCTGTCATGCGGCGGGCGTCCGGAGTGGCGACGCACGACAACAGGCTGTATCCGAACCTTGGAGCAGCCGTGCGACAGCTACCCTCCGACACCGTTATGCAATCGTCGCCCCCTGACGGGGCGCGCTCGCCTGCTCGCCGCGGTGAGCAACCCGAGGACGTAGAACAGCACACGCAAGCACGCGAGGGCGTCGAGATGGCGACGTCGGCGCCGATCGCTGACGAACTTCTATCGGCGTCTGCGGGCCGGGTCCGGTTGTGCGTCTTGTGCGGTGGGCCGCTTCGCGCTGGGCAGCACCTGATCCGTGTGCATGGGAGCACGATTCATGCGCGCTGCCGCGCTACGAAGCGAAGCTAGCGTCGGTTAGCCGTCCGAGAGCGTTAGACGCTGACGACCGTCCCGGGGCCGTCGCCGTCGCTGGGTGCATGAGCAAGATCTCGACGGCGACCGGTCGGCACCACCCGCTCGAGCGTCTCGGCCGCCTGGTTGAGCGTGGCCTCATCCCACTTCAGGGAAGCGAAGGCTCGCCGCGCGCTGACAATGACTGTCCTCAGCAGGGAGCGTGTCGCCGTCGAACCCAGCCCGGCTCGCCGCGCTCGAACGCACCCCACACCCGTTGGTGGCGTAGTTGGTTGGTAGCGCGAGGATGATGCGCTGGTTAGGCGCTGGGTAGTCGGATACGTATGCATGTTCCGGGTTTGGCGTCGCTGAGCCAGATCTGGCCGCCGTGTGCCTCGATGATGGCGCGCGAGATTGCGAGGCCGAGGCCGGCGCCGCCGTCGGAGCGGGCGCTGCGGTTGCCGCCTTGGAAGAACGGTTCGAAGATGCGTTCGCGGTCGTCTGGTGCGATGCCGGGTCCGGAGTCGGCGACCTCGATCTCGATCGTGTGCTCGGTGGTGGGGCTGGCGCGGACGACGACGGTGCCGTCGGCGGGGGTGTGGCGGATCGCGTTCTGGATGAGGTTGAACAGCACGCGTTGGATCTGCTCGGGGTTGCCCTGTGCCGTCGGGAGGCGCGGGGTGAGCTCGGCGTGGACGGCGATCGCGCCAGCCTCGGCGTGGGGCCGTATGGCGTCGATCGTGTCGTGGACGAGCTCGTCGAGCATGACGCGCTCCATCGTCCAGTGGACGTCGCCGGACTCCAGTCGAGACAGCTCGAAGAGGTCGTCAATCAGCGCGCTGAGGGCGTGGACATTGGTGGAGATCCGCTGGAGGTACTCGCGGCGCGTCTCCGGGTCTGTGACGATGTCATCACCGATCGCGTCGACGAGCAGCCGCAGCGAGGTCAGCGGGGTGCGCAGGTCGTGGGAGATGGCGGCGATCAGCCCGCTGCGTGCCCGCTCTTCGGCGCTGAGCGTAGCGATCATGGCGTCGACGTCGGCTCCGAGCCGCGCGAGCTCGTCTCCTCCGGCGAGGTCCGTGCGTACGTCGCGACGGCCGTGGCCGACGGCTTCGAGCGTCGTGCGAACGGCGTCGACGTCAGCTAGCGCGCGGCGTCCGAGCAGCCGCCCGGCCCACAGGCCGAGCGCGCCGGTGAAGCCGGTTACAAGCGCGGTGAAGAACGCGTCGTGGGCGGAGACGAACATGAGCTCGACGAATACACCGACGGCGATCGCGAGTTGTGTCGCGGCGACGGCGGCGAGCAGCCCGAACTGGCGTCGCAGCCTGCCGATCCGTGCTCGCGCGGTGACGATCGCGTGCGCGGCGAGGACCGTCGCGAGGCCGAGCGGCGCGAGGATCAGCAGCGTGGTGCGGCCCGCGGCGGCGCCGTAAGCGGCGGTCGCCAGTCCGGCGGCGACGGCCGCCGCCAGGCCGGCGAAGGCAAGGCTCTTCGTCACGGCGAGAACCTGTAGCCGACGCCCCAGACCGTGTCGATGTAGCGCGGTCGCGCCGGGTCGCGCTCGATCTTCGCGCGCAGGCGGCGGATGTGCACGGTGACGGTCGACGTGTCGGTGTAGAAGGAGTAGCGCCACACGAGGTCCATGAGCTGATTGCGCGTGAACGCCTGTCCCGGATGGCGCGCGAGGAAGAGCAGCAGCTCGAACTCACGCTGCGTGAGTGACTCCTCCTCGTTGCCGATGGTCACACGCCGCGCGGTCGGGTCGATCACGAGATCGCCAAACTCCAGTGGCGTTTCGGTGCTGGGCGCGGTGTCGAGCCGGCGCAGCACGGCGTCGACGCGCGCGACGAGTTCGGCAGGCGAGAACGGCTTGACGATGTAATCGTCGGCGCCGAGGCGCAGCCCGATGACGCGGTCTGACTCCTCTCCGCGGGCCGTCAGCAGAATGATCGCCGTGTGGTCCCGATCGAGTTCTCGTACGCGGCGCATGACCTCCAGTCCATCGATGCCCGGCAACATGAGGTCCAGGACGATGAGGTCGGGTGCCTGCTCGTGGACGGCCGTCATCGCGGCATGGCCGTCGTCGGCGACCCGGGTGTGGTAGCCGGCGTGCTGCAGGTAACGGCACAGGACCTCGGTGATCGTCGGCTCGTCGTCGACGACCAGGATGTTGCCACGGGCGTGATCGTTGGTCGCCATGGGCTGGCTCAGTGTCGCAGCGGGGACCGCCTTCGTTCTGTGATCTCGGACGCTGTTCACAGCGGTGCGCGCAGCGTTGCGGCGGCGAACTCGGCTATGCCCGCGTCGAAGTTCTCGCGGGCACGGAAGCCGAGCCGCTCGGCCGCCAGCTGTGTGCTGGCGAAGACGTGACGGACGTCGCCGAGCCGGTAATCGCCGGTCGTCACGGGTGCGGGAGCGCCGGTTGAGCTCGCGGCGTGCAGGGCAGCGGCTATCGCGCCGATCGTGCGTGGGGTGCCGCTGGCGACGTTGAACGTGCCGGCTATCGCTGCTGGCGACGTGAGCGCGAGGACGTTCGCGCGGGCTACGTCGCGCACGTGGACGAAGTCGCGTAGCTGGCCGCCGTCCTCGAAGACCCGCGGTGTGCGCCCGGCCGCAAGTGCACTGGCGAAGATCGACGCGACGCCGGCATAGGGGGTGTCGCGTGGCATCCGCGGGCCGTAGACGTTGTGGTAGCGCAAGGCCGTCACCGGCACTCCGGTCTCGCGGCCGAAGGCTGCCGCAAGGTGCTCTTGGTGCAGCTTGGTGGCGGCGTAGATGTTGCGGGGGTCGGTGGGCGCGTCCTCGAGGATGATGCGCGGCTCCAGCGCAGCGCCGCACATGGGGCACGGCGGGTCGAAGCGGCCGGCCGCTAGGTCGTCATCGCGGCGCGGTCCGGGTCGCACGATCCCGTGCTTGGGGCAGGCGTAGCGACCCTCGCCGTAAACGACCATGCTGGATGCCAGCACGAGTCGGCCACGGAACCGTTGGCGGGCGAGCTCGCGCAGCAGGACGGCCGTTCCGAGATCGTTGTGCGCGACGTAGTCGGCGATGTCGCCGATGTCGGTCCCGAGGCCGACCATCGCCGATTGATGACAGACATGATCGACGTCCTGCAGTGCGGCAGTGACGGTGGCAGCGTCACGGACATCGCCGTGCACGAACTCGGCGGCGGGATCGAGGTAGTCCGGCCGCGCGGCGTGTGCTGCAGGGTGCAGCACATCGAGGATCCGCACGCCGTCGCCGCGCGCGAGCAGCGCGTCGACCACGTGTGACCCGATGAACCCGGCGCCGCCGGTGACCAGTACGCGCGTCATCGTGCGGCGTGCCTCACCATGGCGAGCGCACCCCCACCTGCAGCGCGAGTCCCAGGCCGACTTGCGCGGCGAGCCAGGAGCGCGACCGTGCGAGCGGCGCCGTCGCGACAAGCAGCCAGGGCACGAAGGGCAGCCAGATGCGCTCGGTCTCGCCCTTGGACATGCCCGACAGATCGGCCGCGGCGAGCGCGGTGAGCGCCCCACCCGCCAGCAGCCAGATGCCGCGATCGCGCAGCCGCGCGAGCCCGGCCGCGGCGGCGGGACCGACGGTGAGCGCAAACGCGGCGAGCGAGATGACGATGAACTCCACGTACGGCCGTCGCTGCGAGACGCCCGCGAGGTACTGCTCGCGCGTCCCCTGCAGCCCTTCGAACCAGTTGAAGTGCGCCGCGAAAAAGGCGCCGAGGACGAGCGCGACGCTCGCCCCTGCCAGCGCGATGACGGCGGGTCTGCGGCGGCCCAGCGCGATCGCGATGACGACGGCGGCGAGCGTGGCGACGCCATAGCTGAGCTGCAGGGCCACGCCGAGCACGATCCCCGCGGCCAGAGCGAGCAGTATCGCGCGCCGGGGGCGCTGGTCGGTGCAGGCAAGCGCGACGAGCGCGATCCCAGCCGCACTGACGCCGGCGTAGAGCGCGTCGAATGACGTAGCCATCCACACGGCGGCGGGCGTGAAGGACAGAAAGGGTGCGGCGGCGCGCGCTTGCGCCTCACCGGCCAGGGCGCGTACGGCGACGAGCGCCGCCGGCGCCGCGATCGCGCCGCAGGCGAGCACCAGCGCGGCTGCCGCCTCGGCGCCGCCGAGGCCAGCGCCGCCGAGCGCCCACAGCAGCAGCACCCCGCCGGGCGGGTGTCCCTGGACGTGCGTCGCGTAGCTCGGCAGTGCGTCGGTGAACGTCTGTAGGAAGCGGCCGGGCGATTCGACCAGCGGCATGGTGGTGAGCAGCTCGAAGCGGCTCTGCAGCGGTGTGGCCAGCGCCTGCCATCCGTCCGTGGTTGCGAGCGCGATCGCCCAGCCGGCCGCCGCCGCCCAGCTCGCCGCGAGCAGGCCGCGCCAGCGCATGCGCGCCGCGAGCGCCGGTGCCCATATGACTGCGGTGGCGGCGAGCGCCAGCGCTGGCAGCATGCGCGTCGACAGGCGCAGGTCGAAGCTGCCGACGAGCGGCGGCGCGCCGATGTGCACGAGCGGGTCGCGGGCGTACAACGCCTCGCCTAGCACGTGGCCGGCGACGACGACCAGGACCCAGCCCGCGACAGCGGCGTGCTCCAGGCCCGCGCGGTGGGCGCCGACCGTGGCGCCGTGGCGGGCGCCGCGTTTCAAGACGAGTTCCATGCTGCCGGACGCTACGGACGCAGGTACGACAAGCGAAGCCCATCTGGCCATTGTTCGCAGTTCGTAATCGAGCCTGCGGCTCGAGCTTCGTAGTGTCGCCGCCATGTCGCCCGTAGTCGTTCTCCCGGTGCTCGACGAGGCGCAGGCGCTGCCGTGGGTGCTGGCGCGCATCCCGCAGGGCTACACCCCGCTCGTCGTGGACAACGGCTCGAGCGACGGCTCGGTGCAGATCGCCGCGGCGCTCGGCGCGCGCGTCGTGCACGAGCCGCAGCGCGGATTCGGTGCCGCCTGCTACGCGGGCCTGCTGGCTGCCCGGGGCGATGTCGTGTGCTTCATGGACTGCGACGCCTCGCTTGATCCGCGCGACCTCCCGCGCGTTGGCGAGCCCGTCGTCTCGGGCCGTGCCGACCTCGTGCTCGGGGCACGCCACGCCGAGCACGGCGCGATGGCGCCGCACGCCCGGCTCGCCAACCGCGTCCTGACGCTCGAGCTGCGGCGCCGCAGCGGCCTCGTGCTGCGCGACCTCGGGCCGATGCGCGCGGCGCGACGCGACGCACTCCTCGAGCTGGGGATCGCGGACCGCCGCTTCGGCTGGCCGCTGGAGATGGTGCTGCGCGCGGCGGCGCAGGGGTGGCGGGTCGCCGAGGTCGAGGTGCCCTATCGCGCACGCAGCGGGCGCTCCAAGGTGACCGGCACCGCCCGCGGCACCGTACGCGCGATCCGCGATATGGCGGCCGTCCTGTCGCACGAAGAGCGACGATGACCCGCGTCCTGCACGTCTGGCCCGGCAACGGCGCACGCTCGTGACGACCATCGCCGTCATCGCCAAGGCGCCGCTAGCGGGCCGCAGCAAGACGCGCCTGTGCCCGCCGTGCACGCCCGAGCAGGCGGCGGCGCTCGCTGCCGCGGCGCTTGCCGACACGCTTGCCGCGGTCGCCGCGACGCCCGCTGGCCGGCGCGTCCTCGTGCTCGACGGTGCCCCCGGGCAGTGGCTCAGGCAGGGCTTTGAGGTCATCCCCCAGCGTGGGGACGGGCTCGGCGAGCGGCTCGCGGCCGCGTTCGCCGATCTGGGCGAACCGGCGCTCGTCGTCGGGATGGACACGCCGCAGCTCACGCCGGGGCTGCTGGCCCACGCCCTCGACCGACTCGCACACGCGCAGGCCGTCCTCGGTCCCGCCTACGACGGCGGCTACTGGGCGATCGGACTACGGCGCGCCGACGACGGCGTCTTCGCCGGTGTCCCGATGAGCGATGTCTTCACGTGCGTCGCACAGCGCGAGCGCCTGCAGGCACTCGACCTGACGACGCACGAGCTACCCGAGCTGCGCGACGTCGACGAGATCGCCGATGCCCGCGCCGTCGCGGCGCTCGCGCCGCACACGCGCTTCGCACGCTGCCTCGCCGCGCTGTCCGTGTACGACGTGGTCGGCGCATGACACCGACGCCCAGCGACCTGTACGGTCGCGCGCTGGAGGACACGGCGACGACGCTACGCGCACGCCGCCCCGACGACACGGCCATCCCACTCGCGCTCAAGCGCTGGTTGGGTCCCCTGGCGGCGGCCGACTCGAATGTCCTGGACCGCGCCGGAGCCCCGGTGCTCGACGTCGGCTGCGGCCCGGGCAGGCACGTGCTGGCGCTCGCCCGCCGCGGGCATCTCGCGCTTGGGGTCGACATCGCACCCGCGGCTGTCCGCCTCGCCCGGCGGCGCGGCGCCCAGGTCGTCGAGGCGTCGGTGTTCGCGCGCATCCCAGGCGCTGGAACGTGGGGCAGCGCGCTGCTGCTTGACGGCAACATCGGCATCGGAGGCGCGCCCGACGCCCTGCTCACACGGATGCGTCAGCTCCTGCGCCCGGCGGGCGAGGTGCTCGTCGAGCTGGCGCCACCGGACGTGGCGGTGACGAGCGAGCGCATTCGCCTCGAGGTTGACGGTCGCTGCAGCCGCTCGTTCGCGTGGGCCTACGTCGGGGCGGATGCGATCGACACGGTGGCACACGCGGCGGGCTTCGCCGTCACCGAGCGCTGGCAGGACGAGCGGCGCTGGTTCGCGCGCCTCGTCGCTGTGCGTTGATGACTATCGCCGCCGCGCGCGAACGGCGTACACGAGCGCTGACGCCGCGAACAACGCGCCGCAGAGCAGCAGCCAGCGCCCGAGGTAGACGTCCTGCGAGAGGGTTGTCGCGCGTTCGTAGCGACCGTCTCCGAGGCCGAGGATCAGCGGAAAGAAGACGATGAACGAACATGCACTGAGCAGCGCTGGCACGCGCACATGGTTGACGGGCCGGACCCGGCGCCCGCGCCCGAGCGCCAGACGGTTGAGCCCCGTGTAGAGCGGAAAGGCGACCAAGTCATGAAGGATGACCGCGCCGACGAACCACAGCACGACGTTCCACGGCTGTCCACCGGCGAAGATCCGCGTGAACGCGTACGCCGCCAGCGCGAGCGCCGCGACGTGGCTCAGCAGGTGCAGCGGGCCGTCACCATAGCCCCTCAGCCTCATGCCTGCGAACCCTTGAACTCGAGCCGGTTGACCCACTTCGTGCAGTGCACGCCCGGCAGCGCGGGCACCACGATGCGTGCCGGATAGCCGTGGTCGGGCGACAGGTCGGCGCCGTTGACGCGCAACGCGAGCAGCGAGCGGCGGTCGTTCGCCTGGCGGGCGCTGAGCGATGCGCGCCGGAAGCTACCGCCGCGCTGCACGGACTCGACGTACAGCTCGTCGAATGCCTCGACGCCGATGAGCGCCGCCAGGTCGCGCAGCCGCACACCACTCCAGGATTGCGTCGTCGACCAACCCTCGACACAGGCGATCGTCAGCTCGTAGGTGTGCTGGGGCAGCGTCAGCAGCTGCGCACGCGAGAGCTCCAGCGGACGCGAGCCACCGGACACGCGCAGCCGCCACGCATCGCCGGTCTGCGCGGAGGTGATCCCAAGCGATGCCGCCGTCTTGTTGACCTGGAAGTCGTTGGGTCCGCTGCCCAGATCACGGCCGTGCGGCGCGAGCAGCGCGAGCTCGCGCAGCGGCCCGCCGACGGACTGACCGGCGGTGAGCACGAGCAGCCCCAGCGACGCCCCGCCGGTCAGGCCCAAGACGCCGCGACGCGAGATCGTGGGCGCGCTCGGCGCGGCCGGAATGAGCCCGGATTCGCCGGTCTCCGGTGTCGTCTCGGCCAATCCCCGGCGCAGCTCGTCAAGCAGCCGGCGCTCGCGCAGCGAGCGACGCATCGTCGGGAGCTTGAGCGCCGCGTGCAGCACGAACGCCGCGAGGAACACCCAGGCGCCGTAGAAATGCGCGGCCAGAAACGAAAAGCGCCACGGGTAGTAGAGCTGCGCGTTCAGGATGCCGGTCGCGAACTGAAACAGCGTTGAGCTCACGAGCAGCGCGAGGCTCACGCGCTCGAGCAGGTGGGCCGGCGATCGCAGCGGCGGCCACTCGAAGAGCTTTGGCATCGCCGACCAGAGCTTCACGAGCACGATCGGCACGAGCGCGATCCCGCCCGTCACGTGCAGGCCTTGCGTCAGGGTGTACAGCCAGCCGGGGCTTGTGGGCCACGAGATGACATAGAAGTCCAACAGGCCCGGGTCGCCGATGAGGTTGTTGCCGCCCAGCGAGGGTTCATACGCGACATAGGACAACAGGCCGGTCACGGCGACGACCGGGACGCCGGCGAGCAGCACCGCACCAAGCACGGAGGTCAGCCACGGTCCACGTAACGGGCTGTGCCAGTTCTCACGCCGGAACGGACCCCGTGCGGCACGTTGTGGGAAATGGTTCACTGCGTCAGCACGATCCTGGAACGTGCCCGGCGCCGCCACCGCCCGCACCCGAGTTCAGCAAATCGTCAGAACCGCCGCCTCCAGAATTGCTCAAGGTGAGCATGCGGATCGACGTCGTGGGGTCGGGGCAGGTAGCGGCGATCTGAGCATGGAACCCGACCGTCGTCGCCGCGCTCGGCGGCGGTCAGGAGCCTTCCCGTTCACGGGCCGGCTTTCGCGCCTGATTGCCGACTGCGCGCCGAGACCGGCGGCGCCTGCGATCCGTCAGTCGGCCGCCGCGTACGGTTGCCGCGACGACGAGGACGGCGGCGACAAGGATGATGTCCTTGAGGACGTACTGGCCCTCCAGCGTTGGCGCGTGGTGCGGGCCGCTGAACAGTCTGTCGCCGAGCAGCACCACCGGCGCGAGGATCCCCACAAGCTCGATGGCGAGCAGGTACATCGCGCCTCGGAGTGCCCGTCCGCTGATGAGCCACAAACCGATGACGCACTCCAGTACGGCGATGCCGATGATCGCGACCGACCCGGGGACAAGGTCGAACGTCAGCATCGATGTCGTGTCCATCACCAGCTGCTCAGCCGGGCTGACCATCGGGAAGAACTTCAAAAACCCGAAACCCAAAAACACCAGTCCGAGGCTGACGCGCAGGAGGCTGATGCTGTGGTCCACGAGCCAGCAATGCACGGCCAACTCGATTGCGTCCAGGCGCTGCGCAAGCCGTGCTAGCGCACGCCGCCGGGGGACGGGGCGTGCGTCACGATCGTGCTTGTCGCTGTCATGAGTTTGTACGGGCTCGCCGCCGCTGTTAACAGAACCGTCATTCCTCGGATCCGGCATGAAAATCCCTCTGGAAGGTGGATGTTGCTTACCTACAGACGTCAGGCGAACGACGTCTGATACATCCCTCTCGTGCTGCCCGGTCTACGGGCGCAGATATATGACCAATCTCTGACGTAGCGCCGCGATGTCCTGTATCAACTCACGCGGCCCGGCGTCTATGTGGCAGTGAGGTCGCGTTGGGTGACCTCGATCCGACCAGAAGGGAACCACCATGGCTGATGCCGTCACCCATTGGAATGATGTGCTGCTCAAGGTCATCCGACACCTGCACGGTGACGACGCCGCTCCGACGCGGGTGTCGCGAGGCGGCGCGATGATGCATGGCGCGATCTATGACGCGGTCAACTCGATCGAGCCTTCGACGCACCGTCCGTATCTCGTTTCGGTGCCGTCGGTGCCAGGCACGTCCGTCAGGGCGGCCATCGCACACGCGGCGCACGACACGCTCGTCGCGGCGTTCCCGTCGCAGTCCGCGTTGATCACAGCGGAGCGCAATGCCGAGATCGCGGCGATACCTGCCTCGGCGAACGTCACGCAAGGCGGAATCGTCGGCAAGGCGGCCGCGCAGGCGATGGTCAACGCTCGCGCCAATGACGGCGCCAACATCCCGATGCCGTACACGCCCGGCAACCAGCCCGGCGATTGGCGGCCGACGAATTCGGGCCCCCCTGTGGGTGCGAACTGGCCGGACGTGACGCCGTTCGGCATCCCGGCGGGCAACGCGTTTCGCCCCCCGCGGCCGGGCGGGTACGCATCCAAGAGCCAGATGCTCAGCAGCGCCGAGTACACGGCCAACTTCAACGAGGTAAAGCGGGTTGGCAGGTTCGACGCGCTGACGACCGGGAACAGGACGGCCGAGCAGGAGGAGATCGCGAAGTTCTGGGCCAACGACCTCGACGGGACGTACAAGCCGCCCGGGCAGCTCTTCGACATCACGCAGAGGATCTCCAACCAGAAGGGCCTGGATCTCGTCGACAACGCCCGCCTGTTCGCGCTGGTGGCGCTGGCCATGGCCGACGCCGCAATCGTTGCGTGGGACGCGAAGTTCGCGACGCCGCTGGACCTGTGGCGCCCCGAGACGGCGATCAAGTTGGCCGGACCCGACGGTAACCCCGCGACGGCGCCGGACCCGAACTGGAAGCCGCTGTCATTCGATCCGACCACCGGCGGCCCGACGTCGGGGATGCATTTCTCGCCTCCGTTTCCGGCGTACGTATCGGGGCACGCCACGTTCGGCGGCGCCTTTGCGGGCGTCATGCGCGGGTTCTTCGGCACCGACATCGTCATGTTCAGCGCCGGTACCGAGGATCCGAACCTGCCGAACCCCTCAGCCGTCACGCGAACGTTCAAGAGCTTCACGGAGATGGCGATCGAGGAGGCTCGCAGTCGCGTGTATCTGGGCGTGCATTTCGATTGGGACGGCGTCGAGGGGCGCCTGGCGGGTACCGCCGCCGGGAAATACATCTACGACCACGTGCTCAGGCCGATCGGCGCGTAGCACAGAAACAGGAAATCGGAGGGGCCCCTCCTTGGACGGGCCCCTCCGCGTCGTCGCGGCTACGAAGTCGGCAGGTGGACCGGCGATTGTCCGCGCAGCTGCGGTGGGATCTCGCTCGCGTATTCCCGCGCGACATCGACCAGCTCGTCGAGCTCGACACAGGGCACGCCGTGGCGTCGAGCGAGCGCGCGGATCTGCTCGGTGTGATGCCACGTCTGCATACGCCAGAACGAGAGGCAGACGATCCGCGCGTACTGCGACCGGAAGTCCGTCGACGTCGTGTCGATCGCGCCCCACGCGGCGATGGCGCCGTAGACGGCGTGGTTGCGGCCAAAGCCGCCGTCGCGGCATGGGTCGGGCGGCTCGTAGCAGGCGTGCAGACCGCATGTGCAGCCGCCGTACGGGGCCTCATGCCCATGACGGCACCGAGCGGTGACGATGCCGGGCGCCCAAGCCGTACGGGCGTCCGGATGGACGGCGACATAGGACATCAACTCCCCGTCGCTCATCCGCCAGGCCCGATAACCCAGCACCTCCCCGGCGAGGAATGGGACGTCGTCGTTCATGTCGCAGCCTTCGCAGGCTCCTTCGCGGGCTGCGGCGGTGGCGCCGGCTCGGCCGGCGCGACGGCAGGCCGACGGAGGGGCTCGACGATAATGCGGCGGGCGGGCTCGGTGGAACCGGCGTTCATGACTGTCACTCCTTCGCTACTCGCGCTTCTGCCTATGGGCAGTGATCAGTCGAGTCTGACGCAGACCACGAGCATGATGGAGATAATTGAGCAACGTCGCAGAGGAACGTCAGCGCGACGCGGCGGTCGCGGCGTTGCCTGGATCAGCGAGCCACGAGCGCGAAACGATGCGGGTGGTCCTCCCGTTTTTGGAGGGCCACCCGAAATATCTGAGAGACCAACTGCGCCGACGACCTCAGGTTGGCGCCATTTGCGGCTTCAGTTATCAGGCCGCTCGCTCATAGCCCTGCGTGATCAGACCGACGCGCATCCCTTCACGGCGCAGGCGCGAGAGCGCGCGCGCCCGCATCGGCCCGATGCTGCCGATGGCGATCCCCAGGGCGGCGCTGATCTCGGCGTAGCTCGGGGTGGGATCCGCAGCGAGCATTTGCAGCAGCGCGCGGTCGCGCGGCCCGAGTCGCTCGAGGGCGGTCTGCACGTCGAGTGCGTTCTGTTCGGTGCTCAGCCGCTCGGCGGGGTGCGGATCGTCGCTCGGCAGATCGGGCAGGTCGTCAGACCGCGGGATCAGCCGCACCGCGCGGCGGATGATGTTCAGGCTCTCGTGCCGCGCAGTCGTCGCCAGCCATCCACCCAGACGCGTGGGGTCCTGGATGCCGTCGAGCTTCTCGACGAGGCGCATCCACGTGGTCTGGAAGACGTCGGCCGCGTCCGCGTCGCTGAGCTTGTACGCGCGTGTGGTGGCCCACACGACTCCGCCGAACTCGTCGATGAGCGTCTTCCACGCAGCCTGATCGCCGTCCGCCGCCCGAGCGGCGAGCAACGCCACATGGTGGCTCGCGAGCCGGCCGCGTCTGGTCGTTCCGTATTTGGGTTCGTTTGCCATCAGTGACTCCCGTGGGGGTGTTCGGCGTGATCACATCCAGCCCGGCGCGGGCAGCGACACGCTGTCCGACGAGCCCGGATGCTGTTTGGCACTGGTGCTGCGCATTGACGGGCGTCCGGGCGAGACGATCCTCGAGGCCGGACACTCGCTCTCCTCGTGAAGCTCGACATCTCCACGATGGGCGACCAAGAAGAACGTACTTGCGCTCGAGTTGTTCGGAAAGAGACCCTAGGGTGTGTGCGCCACACCAGAAGTGCCTGGATCCGATGTTGCTGGCCTGCTGTGGTTCATGGTGCTCATCACGCAAGCAAGTGTTCGGATACACGGCTTTCAACCATGTTTCAGTCGATTACAGACAGCTTTCAGCCGCTCGCCAGACGGAGTAGCGTCGCGCCGGACCTTCGGCATGACAGTCCAGACGTTGTGGGGGTTCACGGACACGTCAGGCTGCAGGGGGCAAGGACCGCCGCCGAGCTTTTGGGATATCGGAAGCACGCCGCGCGGGTCGAGCTCGCGAGTTCGTGAAGCACATTCTCGGCGGTGTCGAGCTCCGACAGGCTGCGCCTGGTGGCGGTAGTCGCTGACTGAGGATCGGCTTGACCTCGCGTCAGAGCTTCCGCAGGTCGTGGCCGGTCAAGGGATTGTGGGTGCTCTCGCGTAGCCAGGTCGCGACGTCCACAGGTGCTTGAGTCTGAGCTCCACGCCGCAGCCCTCCGGCACCTGCTCGGACTCGGCGGTCCCGAGCCGCAGGGCGGTCGTGTACTTGATGAGCTGGTCGTAGGTCGATTTCACGACCGGCACCGCTATCTGGCCCCGGCCGCCCATTCCCGCAGACGAAGTCATCCCAGTCCGCCGAGGCAGACGCCACGGCGGAGGCGAGGGCCAGCGCCTCACGCTCGGGCATGAACCTCGCGATCTGCTTCAACGCGATCCCCGCCATCGCCAGCGAGCGGATCGCGTCGATACGCCAGCTCACGTGGTAGGGGTCGAACTTGTGGTCGGGGAGAGTCCCGTCGTCCGGGACGAGCGGACGTCGTTCGGGCTCAGCGGTGGCGTAGTCAGCTCTTTAGTTGAGGTCGAAGTTCTTGTGCCAGTCGCACCGACGCTTCGATTTCCACCCGTCTGATCGAGACGCTTTCCACGTTGATTCCGAACGGCACGCCGAGCGTGCGGCAGTACGTCGTCAGTTCGGTGGCCGTCGTCAGGGCTTGCTGGTAGGAGGCCTCGAGCGTGTCGGCAGCGTGCTTGAGGTCGTTCTCGATCCATCTCGGCACATCGACACCCAACCACCGCAGAAAGTCCAGCGTCTTCATCGATCCGCATACCGAGAGCGTGAAGACGAAAGGCGCTGGTGAGATGCCTCTCGCGCTGCACTCGTAGTGGTAGTCCGAGACGAGGTTCTTGGCTGCATTGGTGT
>Ga0307502_10000196_pt1 | contig 16338 bp, 16 predicted proteins | sample 16_S_MG_FD_201364 | JGI IMG/M metagenome (GOLD analysis project Ga0307502, IMG submission 201364) | Soil microbial communities from Populus trichocarpa stands in riparian zone in the Pacific Northwest, United States - 16_S | ecosystem: Environmental > Terrestrial > Soil > Riparian zone > Trees... | reverse complement strand
CCACTGCTCGGGTTGGTTGGCAAGGCCGTGACCCACGACACCGGCGGCCTGTCGATCAAGCCGGCCGCGGGCATGCACGAGATGAAGTTCGACATGTCCGGCGGCGCGGCCGTGCTCGGGGCGCTGCAGGCCATCGTCGCGCTCGCGCTGCCCGTCCGCGTGCTCGCCGTCGTCGGCGCGACGGAGAACACGATCAGCGGGTCGGCGATGAAGCCCGGCGACATCGTGCGCGCCATGACCGGCACGACGATCGAGGTCAACAACACCGACGCGGAGGGCCGGCTCGTGCTCTGCGACTGCCTGGCCTACGCGGTCGCGCAGCGCGCCGAGCGGATCGTCGACATCGCCACCCTGACCGGCGGCATCGTCACCGCCCTGGGCCCCACCTACGCGGGCCTCTTCGCCACCGACGAGGACCTGGCCGCGGCGGTCACCGCCGCCGGTGCAGCGACGGGCGAGATCGTGTGGCGCATGCCGCTGCACGCCGAGTACGACGAGCAGATCAAGGGGCGCTACGCGGACATCGTGAACTCCGAGGGCCGCAAGGCCCACCCCATCCAGGGCGCCTCGTTCCTCAAGCGCTTCGTCGGCGACGTGCCATGGGCGCACCTCGACATCGCCGGCACCGGCCACGACAACGGTCGTGCCTACACGGCCAAGGGCGGCGCGGGCTGGGGCGTGCGGCTGCTCGTCGAGCTGGCCCGCGCGCAGGGCTGACCGCGGGCTACAGCCCTTCGGGGTGGCGGGCGACGAACCCGCTGGTGCTGCGCCCGGTGGTCTGCCAGCGCGTGCCCGAGCCGCGGATGCCGCCGGTGTCGAAGCGCAGGCCGGCGACCTCCATGAAGACGTGGCCGCCGTTGGCGTAGATCGTGATCCAGCGGCCCGGCCCGGCCGCGCCCCAGCGGGCGAGGAGGCCCGAGGTCAGCGGCGAGTCGAGCAGGCCGGCGCCGGCGAGGGCGAAGGAGACCGAGCCCGAGCAGTCGTAGCCCGAGGCCGACCAGCTGCCGTGGCCGCCGCCCCACAGGTACGGGGTCTTGGCGATGACGTTGCCGGCGCGGATGACGTCGCGCACGACCTGCGGCGCGTCCTGGGGCGCGACGCCCCGGCCGTCGGGCAGGACGCGGCCGACGGCGCCCACCGGCAGGTCAGCGCCGGCCGCGAGGTGCTTGAGCTGGCTGAGCTCACGCCGGATCTCGGCGTCGGTCGGGCTCTGCGAGGCGTTGGCGGAATCTTTGGTGGCCGACGACGGTGAGCTGACGGACTGCTCGCCTGCGGGCACGCCGGCCTCGGGCTCGACGGCCTGCGGATGCGAGCTCGGAAGCGCCCCCTCCGGATCCTCGTAGCCGGTAGGCGCGGCGGCGACGCTGGCCGCGGGCTGATTACCGGCCGGCAGCGCGGTCGCGGTCACGGCCGCGGCGAGGACGAGCACGGCCAGCACCGCGCCGGCGATCAGCGCGCGCCTCACGAATCGCGTCACGCGCCGGTGCGCGCTTGCCATAACACCTCTCACAGCCCGTGAGATCGACCGGGCGCGACGGCGCTTGAGCGCTGGTGTCGGGCAGGAGGCGCGGGGCGGCCCCCGAACCGCTAAGGCGTGCCCGAGACGCCAAGCGATCGCGGCTCGCTGGACCTGCTCGATCCCGACGAGTGGAACGAGGGGGCGGACCGCGCCGCGCGCGAGCGCGCCGAGCGACGTCGCGCCCGACAGGCACGACACCCGCGCCCCGGGCGCGACGATCACCTCCCCGCGGGGCACGGCGGCGCACGACGCCTGGCCGGCACCGGCTTGGGGCGTTTGCTGATCGGCTCCGTCGGGGCGCTGGCGCTCGCCACCCTGGTCGGTCTGTTCGCGCTGTGGCCCTCGCCAGCGCATCACGGTCCGTCGCAGGCGTTCGGCGGCAAGAGCTACGGGGCGGTCGTCACCGCGGTGCGCGACGTGCGCTGCCCCGGACCGGTCGCCCAGCGCTGCCGACGGGTGAGCGCCCGCCTGCAGGACGGCCCCAAGCGCGGGACGGTCGCGGTGCTCGATCTCGGTCCGTCCAACCTCGTCTCGAGCTATTCGGCGGGCGACCGGGTGCGCGTGCAGCCGGTGGCCGCGCCACGGGGCTCTCACGCCGCCCCGTCCTATGAGTTCGCCGGCCTGGATCGTCGTGGCACCCTGCGCTGGCTGGTCATCATCTTCGCCGCCCTGGTCGTCCTCCTGGCGCGCTGGCGCGGCGCGTTGGCGCTCGTCGGCTTCGCCGCGAGCCTGCTGCTGATCGTCAAGTTCCTGGTCCCCGCGATCCTCGCCGGGTCGCCGCCGCTGCTGGTCGCCCTCATCGGAGCGCTGGCCGTCATGTTCATCACCGTGGGGTTGACCTACGGCGTGTCGCCCCAGAGCGCCGCGGCGATCCTCGGCATCTCCGCCAGCCTGCTGTTCGCCGGGGTGGCCGGCACGATCGCGGTCCATTCCGCCCAACTCGACGGACGCTCCAGCGACCTCGCCATCTACCTGCAGCAGAGCGACAGCCGCCTCTCCCTGCAGGGCGTCGTGCTCGCCGGGCTCATCCTGGGAGCCCTCGGCGTGCTCGCCGACATGGCCGTCACCCAAGCCTCCGCGGTCATGGCGCTCAGGCGCGCCAACCCCGAGCTCGGAGCCCGGGCGCTGTTCAGCGGCGCCTTCAGCGTCGGTCGCGACCACCTCATCGCCACCACCCACACCCTCGTGCTCGTCTACGTCGGCGCCACCCTCCCACTGCTGCTGGTCCTGCAATCGGCGGGCGTCAGTACCACCGACGCGCTCAACGCCCAAGACGTCGCCGAGCCGATCGTCGCCACCCTCATCGGCGCGATGGCGCTGCTGCTCTCCGTGCCGCTCACCACCGCGCTGGCCGCCGCGCTCGTCAGCCACGTCCCGGCCGAGGCGCTGCCCGAAGCGCACGCCGACCACCACCACTAGAAAGACCGAGGTACGCTCGCACCGTGTGCATGCAGTGCATGGCCACCGCGATGACCGCCGGCGCCGGAGTCTCCGGAACGCGCGCCTACGTCGCCGCCAAGCACTTCTCCTGGATGACTCCGCGACGCATGCGCGCCATCACCGCCAGCCTCCTCGCCGCGGGCCTCCTGGCGTCCGCCACGCTCGTCAGCGGCTCTACCGCTCAACCCCGGGCGGCCGCGCCGGCCAGTGCGCACACGCAGCAGCGCTGAACAGGCGCCTCAGACGAACAGGCCCGAGCCGACCCAGTCCTGGCTGTCGCGCGCGCCGGGCGGGGCGAAGAAGTAGCCGCCGCCGGTCGGCACGACGTAGTCGATCAGTGGCTCGCCAGCCAGCCGCTTCTGCACGACCTCGAACTGCTTCTCGACGTCGGCCTGGAAGCAGCAGAACACGAGCCCCATGTCGAGCTGGCCGGAGAGGTCGAGGCCGCGCGAGTAGCTGTAGCCGCGGCGCAAGATGCGCGAGCCCTCGGTCTCCGGCGTGCGCGGGCGCGCGAGGCGGATGTGCGCGTCCATCGGGATCCGCTCGCCATCGGGGTCGGAGGGGTAACCGGGGTCGTCGGTCTCCTTGGAACGCCCGAGCGGCGCGCCCGTCCCCTTGTCGCGCCCGATCATGAGCTCCTGCTCCTGGCGCGCCACGCGGTCCCAGAACTCCACGCGGTTGCGGATGATGCGCACCACCTGGTAGGTGCCGCCCGCGGCCCATGAGGGCTCACCGTCGCGCGCCCACACGACCCGGTCCATGAGGCCACGGTCGGCGGTGTCGGGGTTGGCGGTCCCGTCCTTGAAGCCGAGCAGGTTGCGCGGCTTGCCGGCCTCCTTGGAGACGGGCAGGAAGCCCTCGATCTTCCAGCGCGGCGCGAGCGAGCCCCGCGTCGCGCGCATCAGGTCGCGCAGCGCGTTGAGCAGCGTCATCTCGCCGTTGGCGCACAGCTGCACCATCACGTCGCCGTGGCACTCCTCGGTGACGAGGGCGTCGTCGGGGAAGGTGGTCATCGGCTTCAGCGCGCGCGGCTTGCGCGCGGCCAGCCCGTAGCGGTGGTCGAAGAGCGAGGCCCCCAAGGCGATGGTGACGGTCAGGCCGTCGGGCGTCACGCGCGGGCCGAGGATCCCCGAGTCGGGCGTCGGTCCCTCGCCCGGGGCGCCGAGCAGGGCCTCATAGCCGCGCGTGAGCCGGCGGGCGCGCTCGGAGAGCGCCTCGAGCGCCGTGGCGAGCTCGGCTCGCGAGGGCGCGATCGCGTCGAACGCGGCGAAGATCGCGTGTGGGGGCGCCGGCGTGAGGATGCCCGCCTGGTGGGCGCCCTCGAACGCGATCGGCGCCGCCCCGGCAGCGGGCGATCCCGCCGCCTGTGCCGCGGTCGCCCCGCCGCCCGGGCCGATCACCCGGTCGATCGCGGCGCCGGCGCCCAGCGCCGCCGCGCTGCCCAGGAAGGCGCGGCGCTTCATCCGCTGTCGCCGAACGGCCGCTGGGCCGCGCGCGGCGGGCGCGGGTCGATGAGCTCGGGCACGTAGGCGAGCTGCTCCGCCACGCCGGCGGCCAGCCCGTCGACGAGCTCGCGGTCGCGCTGGCCCAGGCGGTCCCAGCGTGGCAGCGACCCGTGTGCGCGTTCCAGGCGCGCGAGCGTCGTCGACAGCCGACGCAGCGCACGGCGAGCCTGTGGCAGGGCGCCGCTCGAATCGCGCCGCGCGATCATCGGCTCGAGGGTGGCCAGCACCACGCTCGTGCCCTTGACCTGGGCCCGCAGCGCGACGAGCGCCGACCCGCTCCACGGGCTCGCCTGACCGGAGAGCTGCAGGTGGATGCCGTCCTCGAGGATCTCGTGCGCGCGCAGCGAGTACTCCAGCGGGTCCATCGTCATCGCCCTGACCTTCGCACGCAGGCGCGCGACCGCCCGCGCCAGGCTCCCGGCCGGGGCGGCCGCATCGCGCGTGGAGCGGCGCCGCCACAGCGCGAGCTCGATGCGATGAAGGCCGGTGAAGTCCGGCGAGCGGATCCCGCCCGCCAGGCCTGCCGGGCGGCCGTTGACAGCTGCATCGAGGTCGCCGAAGGCGCCGTACGCCGCGCCGATCGACTCATAGCGCGCGTCGGCCGTCAGCCAGGCAGCGCGCGCGCCCGCCAGGTCGTGGCGGGCGATGGCCGCGCGCAGCGCCGCGACCTCGCCCAGCAGCGTTCCGAGCTGGCGCCCGACGTAGCGCTTGTAGGTCGCGATCGGCCGGCGGTAGTCGGCCGGCGTCACGCGCGCCACCGCGCCGGGCGCCGTGCTGCGCTTCGAGTAGGGCTGCGCCGGCGGGTTGGCGGGATCGCCGCCGCTGCCCTTGCCGGCGCCACATCCGGCGAGCGCCACCGCGGCGAGGGCTGCGACGACGGCGATCGGCCTCAGCATCCGGGCTGCGCGCTCCCGAATGCGTTGAGCGGGTCCTCGGAGTACGTGCGGATCGTCGAGTCGTAGCGCGCCGCGCGGTGCGGTGTCGCGCCGGCTCCGAAGCACTCGCCGGGTTGCAGCCGCACGGCGTACCGCGTTCGCTGCCCGCGACCCTCGACGCTGCGCCAGGACACCGTGCAGCCCCACGTCCACGCGCCGCCGCCGCTGGGCCGGGGCGTCGTGGAGTTGCAGCGCACGCTGCGCAGCAGGCCGGTGGGCAGCGGCTGGCCGAGGTCCATCGCGTCCTCGCTGCGTTGCGACATCACCGCCAGGCGATACAGGCCCTTGCGGAAGGCGTTGCCGAGCTGGCGCTGGAGGTCTGAGTCCGCGAGATACCCGCCCGCGGGACGCGGGGCATCCTTCGTGGCGGCGTGCCCCTGCCCGCCGCACCCCGCGAGGCAGGGCACGGCGAGCAGGAGCGCCGTCAGCGCGAGTCTGCGCAGCGGCGTCAGACCGTCACCACCCGTGCTTCTTCTTGGTGGCGACGATCTCGTAGGTGATGTTCGCCCCGTGCTGGCCGGTGACGAAGATCCGCCACGGGCTGCGGCCGCCAGCGTTGAACGGCAGCTCGGACCCGAGGATCCCCGAGGGCGAGGTCGAGCCGTCGGAGACGTGGATCCCCGTGACCTCGTTGTCGCCGTCGTTGTGCGTCTTCGCGGGCGGGGGCTCCCTGAGCGTGGAGTCGCTGGTGGACTCGGGGTCGCGGCCCTGCGCGATCAGGCGCTTGGCGTCGGCGTTGATCTTGTCCAGCGGCTTGCTTATGTCGAAGGACCACAGCGAGTCGAGCGCGTTGGCCTGCTGGTGCAGCGTCTCGCCTCGGTCCTCGCTGAGCAGCACCGTTCGCTCGTCGAGGAACGCGACGTTGTCGAACGATGCGTGCGCCTGGTCGCCGACGACGAGCGCCCTGACCGTGCCGGCGTCAGCGCCGGCCTTGGGCAGGTCAACGCGCAGCAGCGCGCCCCATGCGCCGCGCTCGGCCGCACCCGCGGAGTCGCCGGCCGTCTTGCTCGTGTCGCCGGTCTCGGCGACCACGAAGGACCTGAAGTCGCTCCCCGGCACGAACTTGGCGTTCTCCGGGCGCTTCAGCGGGGTGCCCTTGTTGGCCGGGTTGGCGTTGGCGCCGACCCCGCCGGCCTTGGCCGCGGCGTTCGCGTCGAATGCCGCCGTGCCGTCGACGGCCGTGTCGTGGATGGTCACCCACTTGGCCTGCTGGGGCGACCCCGAGTGCAGCGCCCTGATCGGCTCGCCGAGCGCGTCGGCGGTCACCGCCGCCGCACCGTCGGGCACGGTGGTGTGGAAGACGACCGGCGTTCCGTTGACCGAGACCTGGAGGACCTGGAGCTTGCCCTGGGTCAGGTCGCCCGCGTGCGCCGGCTTGAAGCGGTAGACGAAGGAGTTGGGCTGCTTGACGCCGTCGGTGTTGACGTTCGCGCCGCCGACGTCCTCGATGATGATGAGGTTGCCCAGCTTGTCGTTGTGGATGCCCTCGTAGCCGGCCTTGCCCATCGAGCCGTCGTAGTTGGCGACAGGCGGTGCGGTCGTGCCGCTCCACTTCAGCGCCTGACCGAACACGCCACCGAGGTTGCCGGCTTCGGCCGTGAACAGGAGCTGCCCGGTGAACGGGTCGAAGGTCGAGCCGTCGATCGAGCGCACACCGCTGTCGGTCGCGTCGGCCGGCAGCGGGTTCAGCAGCGTGACGCGGTGCGCGGGATCGCTGACGTCGAGGTTGACGCGGGTGAAGTACGCACGGTTGAACGTCGCGTTCGAGGGCGTGAATACCTCGTGGCCCTGGATCAGGAAACGATGCCCGTAGTCGTAGCCCGCGGTGGGGCCGCCCGGGTTGCGGCGCGTCACCAGGTAGGTGTTCTGGTCAGGCTCGGTCTTGGTCGGGAAGCCGTCGGTCTGCAGCGTGGAGTCGTCCAGGTAGCCGTAGCGGCTGAAGATGCCGGCCGGGTTCTCGAGCGTGTCGTTGCCGTTGACCACGCGCTGCAGCGCGAAGCCGTTGGCCACCACGTTCGCGGGGCTCCCGCTGCGCGGGTTGGCGTTCGGGACGCCACTGATGATCTGGGCGACGGCGACTGCCGCCAGCACAAGGACAACCGCGCCTGCTGCGGCCCCTACGAAGACTCGACGCACGTCCCTTCCCTTTCCTTGGACAACGGGCGGGGAGATTCGTACAGCGCGGCGCAGGGCTCTCCGGTTGCCGATCTGTGAACAATGGCGCGATGCACTTCGACCTCCCCGACGACCACCGCCTGCTCCAGCAGACCGTTCGCGACTTCGCGACGCAGGAGGTGGCGCCCGTAGCCGAGGCGCTCGACCACGAGAAGCGCTTCCCGTACGAGATCGTCGCGAAGATGGGCGAGCTCGGGTGGATGGGCATCCCGTTCCCCGAGGAGGTCGGCGGCGCCGGCGGCACCACGCTGCAGTACGCGCTGGCCGTCGAGGAGCTCACGCGCGTGGACTCCAGCGTGGCCATCACGATGTGCGCGCACACGTCGCTGGGGACCCAGCCGATCTACCTCTTCGGCTCGCAGGAGCAGAAGGACGCCCTGCTGCCCGATCTGTGCTCGGGCGCCAAGCTGGGCGCCTTCGGGCTGACCGAGCCCGAGGCGGGCTCGGACGCGGGCAACGTGCGCACCCGCGCCGCGCTCGAGGACGGCGAGTGGGTCGTCAACGGCGCCAAGCAGTTCATCACCAACGCCGGCACCGACATCTCCGGCCACGTCGCCATCACGGCGCGGACCGGCGAGGGCGAGATCTCGAACATCGTGGTCGAGAACGGCACGCCCGGCTACGAGCAGGGCACGCCGTATCGCAAGATGGGCTGGAACGCGTCGGACACGCGCCCGCTGACCTTCGCCGACTGCCGCGTGCCCGAGGACAACCTCCTGGGCCCGCGCGGGCAGGGCTTCAAGCAGTTCCTGCACATCCTCGACATCGGCCGCATCGGGGTGGCGGCGATGGGCGTCGGGCTCGCGCAGGGCGCGCTCGACGAGGCGCTGGCCTACGCCAAGGAGCGCCGCGCCTTCGGCCAGCCGATCTCGAAGTTCCAGGCCATCCAGGGCAAGCTGGCCGACATGGCGACCGAGATCGAGGCGGCGCGCCTGCTGACCTACAAGGCTGCCTTCTTGAAGGACGAGGGCCGCAACTTCACCCTCACCGCGGCGCAGGCCAAGCTCAAGACCGGCCGGCTGGCCGTCCGCTGCGCCGAGGAGGCAGTGCAGATCCACGGCGGCTACGGCTACATCGAGGAGTACCCCGTGTGCCGCTTCTACCGCGACGCCAAGATCCTCACCATCGGCGAGGGCACCGACGAGGTCCAGCAGATGGTCATCGCGCGCGCCCTCGGCGCCTGAGTGCGCCGCGGCGCCGCGCTGTGGCTGGCGCTCTTCGCCGTCTACGCGGCCGGTACCGGCCTGCACGCGAGCCCCGGCGAGGACCTCAGCGCGCCCGAGGCCCACGTCCTGCTGCTCACGCGCTCGATCGTCGACGACGGCAACCTGGACCTCTCCGACGAGTACGGCGCCGCGGCGTGGCGGCCGTTCTACGGCGGGACGCTCGTGCCCCTGACCGGGCCGCGCGAGCGCGGGCAGCTCGAGCCGATCGCGGCCGGCTTCCCGCTGCTCTGCGCGCCCGCCTACGCGCTGGGCGGGCGCCTGGCCGTCGAGCTGTGGCTGGCCGCGCTCGCCGCGCTGGGCTACGTCGCCGCCGCGTGGATCGCGCGGTGCGTGGTGCCCGATCCCTGGGCCACGGGGGGCGTGCTCGCCGTGGGGCTGTCGCCGCCGGCGGTCGTCGCCGCCACCACGATCGCGCCCGACGCGGTGGCCGCGAGCGCCCTGGCGGGCGCCGCCGCGCTGGCGCTGGCCGCCCGCGAGCGCCCGCTGGCGCGCCTGACGGCCTGGGCGGGAGCACTGCTGGCCCTGCTGCCGTGGCTGGGCGTCAGGTTCCTGGCACCGGGGGCCGTGGTCCTGGCCGGCGTCTTTCGCTGGCCGCGCCGGCGCCAGCGCGGCCTCGCCGGGCTGGTCGGCGTCGAGGTCGCGCTGTTCTCGGCAGTGCTCTTCGTCTCCATCAACGACCGTCTCTATGGCGGCTTGACGCCCTATGCCGTGCTGCCCGAGGGCGAGAGTCCGACCGGCGCCCACGGGCTCGCCGCTCACCTGGAGCGCTGGCCGCGGCTGCTGTGGCTCTGGGTCGGGCGCCCTGAGGGACTGCTGCTGTGGGCGCCGGTGTGCGCGCTGGCCTTCGCGGCGCTGTGGTTGCTGGCGCGCTCGCGGCGCGAGCGCCTGGCGCGCGTGCTCGGCGAGCAGGCCGACGTCGAGGTCACGGCCGGGTTCCTGCTCACGATCTGCGCCACCGCCGTGGCGGTCGCCGTCTTTCTCGCGCCCACGATCGCCGGGCCGTGGTTCGCCGGCCGCGAGCTCGTCGTCGTACTGCCGCTGGTCGGCGCCCTAGCGAGCTGGGGCCTGCGTCACTTCCCGCGCATCGGAACCGTGCTCGGCGCCCTCACGCTGGTCGCCACCGTTTGGGTGCTGGTCGCCGTGCGCATCGACGCCGACGCCGGCGTCGCTCCCCCACGCGGCGCCCTGCCCTGGACCGTCCGCTAGGCGGGCGCGCCCGGCGCGCCCGGCGCGCCGGCGCGGCCGGCGCACCCGCACCTCCTGGGCCAGCGCGTAGGAGCCGATGACGAAGGCCATCGCGCCCACCTGGGCGCCGATGGTCTCCCACGTCGGATAGACGCCGAACCACAGGCCCAGCCAATAGGGCGGATCGACGTCGATCGGCGTGATCGGGATCCAGCCCGTGCCCTGCATGGTCCGCGCGGTCTGGCCCACCATGACCACGAGCACGAATCCGATCATCACCCCGGTGACGACGAGCATCCGCTTGTAGGGCAGCTTGCGCTGCAACGCGAAGGTCAGCACCGCCACGGCCAGCGTCATGGCCAGGCCGAGCCCGGCGCCCTCCAGCACCGTCGCCGTGCCCGCGCTGAGCTCGAGCGACTGCAGGAAGAGGACCGTCTCGAAGCCCTCGCGATAGACGCTCGTGAGGCCGAGGACGGCGAGCCCGATGACCTGGGCCGAGGCGAAGCTCGAGGTCTCCAGTCGCTTGCGCTGACGGTGGAACTTGCCGATCCAGTCGCTCCAGTAGACGCGATGGAAGAACCAGTTCGTGATCAGCAGCAGTACGCCGATCGCGATCAGCCCGACCACCGCCTCGAGCTTCTCGCCGTAGCGCTCGAGCGAGTGCAGCAGGGTCTGCGCCAGCACCCAGGTGACGACGGAGGCCAGCAGCCCAAGCCCCGCGCCGACCAGCACGGGGCGGCGCAGCCGGCGGCGCACGCCGACGAAGGACGCCGTGATAGCCGCCAGGATGAGCACCGCCTCGAGCCCTTCGCGGAAGACGATGATCGCCGAGTTGGTGACCACCGTCGCGCGGCTCGCGCTGTCGCCCAGCGTTGCCGCCGCGTCCGCGAGCCGGTCGTCGAGCGCCAGGCGCGTCTCGTGGATCTCGCGCCGCGGCGCGCGGCGGTCGATCAGCTTCGCCAGGCCCGGCGTGCCGTGCGATCCGAACCACACGAGGCCCTCGACGTCGAGCGCCAGGCCCGGGTCGAACGCCTTGAGCCGCCGCTCGGGGCCGAACTCGAAGAACGCGTAGGCCTCCAGGCGCGCCTGCTCGGCCTGGCGGAACTGGCCGGCGCCGGCGGCGGCCTCCATGCGGTCGAGGGTGATCGCGATCAGGTCGTAGTCGGACTCGTCGGTCGGCGCCTCCCACTCGTCGGGCATGGCCGCCCGCAGCGCGTCCTCGGTGGCGCTCGTCAGCTCCTTGACGTCGTCGTCGCTCGCGACGTCGTCGCTGCGCTTGGTCGCCGCGTCGACCACCACGCCCAGGCGATCCAGGCCGCGCGCGGCCGCGTCGGTGCGCCCCCGGTCGCGCTTGGCCAGCTGGTCGCGCAGGTCCGCGAACGCGCTGCCCGCGCCGGTGCGGAAGGCCACCGCCTCCTGGACCTCGAAGGCGAGCGTCACCCGCCCGTCGTGGACGCCGCGCGCGTACTCGACCGGCACGAGCGCGAGGAAGCGCAGCAGCTGCTGGGCGCGGCGCGCGGCCTCCTGGGGCGTGAACGGCGCGGCGGTGAAGCCGCCGAGGGCGCCGGCGGCCTGCGCGCGCGTCGCGACGAAGCGCTCGCCGCCGGCCAGCGCCGCGGCGCGCAGGCGCGCGAACACCTCCCCGGCACGTACGGCCGCCGGCGCGCCGCGGTCCTGCGCGTAGCGCGCGGCGAGGATGGCGAAGTAGCCCTCGGCCTGCGCGGCGGCCTCGGCGCGGCGAACGGGCAGATCGCGCTCCTCGCCGCGCGCGGCGTCGTCGAGCAGCTCGCGCAGCCGGGCCTGATAGGCGTCGAGGAGGTCCTTGGCGACGGCTTGGCGCGCCGCCGGGGCGCGCAACTTGCCCGACCGCAGCCGCGCGACCGCGACAGTGGCGTCGGCGCCGGGGCGCGTGAAGCGCGTCGCCGTGCGGAACTCGCGCAGCAGCAGCCAGTCGCGTGCCGTGGTGGCATCGCCGCGGTCGACGGCGGCCAGCGTGACGGCGAAGGAGCCGCGGAAGAGCGCCGCGCGCAGGCTGCCGCGCGCGCCCGCCAGCCGCGTTGCGTCACCGGCCCGCGCCGCACGTGCCGCGGCGGCGAGCGCGCGCCGGGCGTCGGCATCGGCGCGGGTGTCGGCGCGCCGGATCCCGGCGCGCAGCTCGCCGCCGTAGTGCTCGCGCGCGCGTGCGACGGCGTCGCCGGCCTCGTCCGGCCCGCCGACGATGAGCTCGGACTGCGCATCGAAGAGCCCGGCGCGCAGAGCCTCGGCCGCCCGCCACGGCGCCTCGGCGCCCGCCGCCGGCGCCGTCGCCGCCGCCGCGAGAGCGGTGAACGTGATTGCGAGGGCGAGATTGCGCAGCGCCCGTCAGTCCTCCAGCTTGATGCCCAGCTGCCCGGCGGCCTGCGTGACCTGGCCCGCGATCGCCTCGGCCTGGTCCTGCGCCTCGCCCCCGAGCGTGTCGGCGTCCTGCGCGGTGAACCGCTTGCCGCCGGCCTCCTGCTCGCGCAGGCGCTCGGCGAAGCTCTGCAGGCGCTGCAGCGAGGCTCCCGTCTGGCTGGCCTGCTGGCGGTCGACCTTGGCGATGCTCGACTGGACGTTGTCGTAGACGAGGTTCAGCCCGCCGAGGATGTCGGCGATGTCCTGCAGGCGCGAGGCGACGACGAACGCCTTCTCCTGCGCCTTGTCGCCGGCGATGAAGCGCGAGTTCTTCCACGCCTCGAAGTACTCCGACATCGTCGGGGTCATCACGACGAGGGCAGTGAAGGCGTCCTGCTGCGTGGGGCTCCACTTGCGCGCGGCCGCATCGAGCTCCTTGGCGCTGCTCTCGAAGCCGCGCGCCGCGGCGACCAGGAAGTCGGCGTCCGGCAGCGCCTCGCCGAACTCGACGCGGCCGTCGCCGTCGAGGTCGGGCTTGACGCCCTTGGCGACGAAGCGCGGCTCGGTCCCGAAGGTGCTCGTCTCGACGAGGTAGTTGTAGTTGCCGGGCTGCTTGAACGTGCGCCCGGCGGGCGTCTTGACCGAGAACGGCACGGCGCTCTCGGGATCGGAGGCGTCGCTGCCGGCGTCGATGATCACGTCGAAGTCGGCGAGCGAGGGCACGCCGGCCACGACTCCCTCCATCTCCTCGTAGGCGGGATTGGCCGCGGCGAAGTCGGCTTGGAGCTTCTTGACGCTCGCGGCGACCTCGCTGCGCTTGTCCGCGAGCAGCTTGCCGTAGTCGAAGTCGGCGCCCTCGGCGAGCTTGTAATACGCCTCGGCGTCGGCGCGCAGGGTGCCGGTGTCGGCGACCAGGCGCTCGGTGTGGGCGAGCAGGTAGTCCTTGACGGCGCTGAGGTCGGCGCCCCTGGCCGCGGCCGCCTGCGTGGTGGCCGCGCGATCTTCGTCGTCGCTGCCGCCGCACCCGGCGGCGGCCAGCGCGACGCAGGCCGCGAAGATCATGCTGGCGCGTCGTAGCCTGGTGCTCATGCGTCCCCTCCCACGAGTCGTCGGTGCAGCGATTCGGGGACCCTAACAAATCCCGATGCTTCAGGTTGGTCTTAATGAGGGGACCCTAAGGTAGCCTCAGGCGATGCTCCATCAGCAGCTCCCCTGGTACGTCGGCGGGCCGGTGCTCGGGCTCTGCGTCATCACCCTTCGCCTGCTCCTCAACGGCCGTCTCGGCGTCACCGGCGGCTACAGCGACGTGATCGAGAACGTCCCACGGCGCACCGGCTCCTTCGACTGGCGCGGCTGGTTCTTCTTCGGCCTGGTCGTCGGGGGCGCCGCGTTCGCGCTGATCGCCGGCGGGCCCGACTTCCACGGCTACGGCTGGCTGACCGACACCTTCCACGGCAGCGGGGAGATCATCATCGCCGTCGTGCTCCTCGTCGCCGGCGTGCTGATCGGCTTCGGCTCGAAGACGGCGGGCGGCTGCACGTCGGGCAACGGCCTGAGCGGGACCTCGATGCTCTCGCCGGCGAGCCTCGTGGCCACCGCGACCTTCTTCGCCACGGCGATCGCCGTGAGCTTCGCCATCGAGGCGGTGATCTAGTGGGAGACCCACTAGTGCGCGCGCGACTCGCCGGTGGCGTGGGCAGCCTCATGTTCGGCGTCGGGTGGGGCGTCGCCGACGCGTGCCCGGGGCCGATCGCCACGCAGGTCGGCCAGGGCGTGCTGTGGAGCCTCTTCACGATCACCGGCGTGGTCGGCGGGATCGTCCTCGCCCAGCGCGTGAGCGCGTCAGCCGGCGAGCGCGCCGGCGGGGAGCACGTAGACGCGCTGGGGAGCGGCCGGCGGGGGCGCGACGCGGCGGCCGGGACGCAGGCCGCCTGAGGCGGGCGCGCGTGCGGTGCGCAGCTGGCCGCCCTGCGCGACCACCCATGCGTCGAGCGCCGCGAGGTCGGTGCCCAGGGTCGCCGCGCGCCCGGCGTCAGGGCGCGCCTTGACCGCGTAGCCGCGCGGGGTGCGCAGGACGCCGCCGGCGTCGGGCAGCGCGTCTACCAGCGCGCGCAGTTCGTCGTCGCTCACACGGCAAGCCTACGCGCCGGCGAAGATCTGCAACGGCAGCAGGGCGCTGACCACGTACTGACCGGCGTCGACGATCTCCGAGATCCGCAGGTCGACGCACAGGCTGCAGAGCAGGTAGGCGTCCTCGGGCGAGAGGCCGTAGTCGCTCGCGAGGTGGTCGACCATCGCGCGCACCGCCTCTTGGGCGCCGACGAAGAGGTCCGGGCCGACGCCGGTCGTCCCGTACCAGGGGCCGTCCGCCACCCGCGGGGCCAGCGGCCCGCTGGTGAGGTACTGCGGCGCGGCGATCGGGCGGTCCTTGTGCAGGGTGAAGCGCAGGGCGCCGTACATCGGCGACTCGAGTCCGGTCACGCAGACCTCACCGTCGCCCTGGGCGCCGTGCGCGTCGCCGCAGCTGAAGAGTGCGCCCGCGACCTGGACGGGCAGGTACAGCGTCGTCCCGCGCGTGAGCTGGCGCGTGTCCATGTTGCCGCCGAACTTGCCCGGCGGCATGACGGGCTGCGCGCTCGCGCCCTCGGGGCAGACGCCCATCGTCCCCAGGAAGGGCTCGATGGGGATCGCGATGTCCTCGCGCAGGTACGTCACGTCGCCGGCCGTGAGGTCGAAGATCCGTAGGTACGGATCGGGGAAGTCGTCGGCGAGCAGACCGAGCCCGGGGAGGATCGCGGTCCACCCCCAGCCCTGGGTGTGGAGGTCGAGCACCTCGATGGCCAGCGTGTCGCCGGGCTGCGCGCCGTTGACGGCGATCGGCCCCGCCAGCGGGTAGACGCGGTCCCAGTCCAGGCCGGCGATGACGTCGACGGTGGAGTCGGGCCCGATCTGGTTGTCGCTGACGTCGCGCGTGTGGACGACGACGGTGTCGCCGCTGTCGACGGTGAGCACCGGCGCGTTGCCCGCGTCCCAGGTGAAGTGGACCTCGTCGGACGGGAAGTAGTGGGTCGCGGCCATCGTCGCTCCTCGTCTTCAATCGCCCAGCGGGCTGGGGTGGGTCGGCTGGTAGAGACCGAGCTCTCCGCCGCCGGGCACGCGCAGGCGCGTCATGCGCCCGAACCCCGCGTCGGAGATCGGCGCGACGAGCTCGACGCCCTTGGCTTCGAGCTCGGCCACGGTCGCGTCGATCTCGTCGCACATGAGGTAGAGCTCGTGGCGGCCGCTGTCCTCCGGCGCGGTCGGGTGGCAGGCGAGCTCGGCCGGCGGCAGGGCGAAGATCAGCCAGCCGCCACCGGCGTCGACGGCGCGCAGATCGAGGACGTCGGCGAAGAAGGCGCGGGCGGTGTCGGCATCCTGGGCGAAGACGATCGCGTGCGTGCCGGTGATCACAGCGCCCAGCCTACGCCGCTTCGCCGGCGTCGAAGCGCTTCAGGATGGTGGTCGCGGCGCTCGCGGGATCCAGGCGCCGCGCGACGACCTCGTCGAGTAGCGTGGCGAACTCCTCGTCCTGCGCCAGGCGCTCCTCCAGGCCGCGGCGCAGGCGGAAGGTGCACAGGCCGAGCACCTCGTTGCGCAGGTTGCGCCGGCGGCGCTCCGAGAGCGTGCCCTCGGCCTCGATGTAGGCGCGGTGGGCGTTGAGCTGCTCGACGAGCGCCTCGACGCCCTCGGCGCGCACCGCCTCGGTCTTGACGATCGGCACGCGCCAGCCGCGCTGCGGGGCGAGCGAGAGGACGCCGCGGATCTCGCGCACCATCGTGTCGGTCAGGGGGTGGTCGGCCTTGTTGACGACGATGACGTCGGGGATCTCCATGATCCCCGCCTTCAGCGCCTGGATCGAGTCGCCCGAGCCGGGCATGAGGACGAGCACCACGGTGTCGGCGTGATCGATGATGTCGACCTCGGCCTGGCCGACGCCGACC
>Ga0307502_10000195_pt1 | contig 16376 bp, 14 predicted proteins | sample 16_S_MG_FD_201364 | JGI IMG/M metagenome (GOLD analysis project Ga0307502, IMG submission 201364) | Soil microbial communities from Populus trichocarpa stands in riparian zone in the Pacific Northwest, United States - 16_S | ecosystem: Environmental > Terrestrial > Soil > Riparian zone > Trees... | reverse complement strand
GAAGAACAACCCGAACTGGCATGTCACGGCATCGAACGTTTCGGGGCGGTACGGCAGCTTGTGAAAGTCGCCGTATCGAAAGTCGATGTTGACGGTCTCCCCGACCGTCGCCTCAGCGGCGCGGGACCGTGCGATCTCCAGCATCTCGCTACTGACATCCACGCCCGTCGCAGATCCACCGGGCGACACCGCGCGGGCGGCCCGCACGGTCACGGCGCCGCTTCCGCACGCGGCATCGAGGACCCGCATGCCCGGGTGCAGGTCGAGCGACCACACCGTGCGCGTGGCCACGAACGGCCAGAGGCCCTCCGCAGCTCGCGCGTAGTGGCGCGCCGTCCGGTTGTAGAGGTCGGCCGGGGAGCCGAACGCAGCAAGGTCGGTCACTCATGACCTCCACAGCTCGTAGTAGACGAAGCCGCGCCCCAGCTCGGCGCCGATCGTTGTGGCCTCGCCGGACCACCCACAGCGCCCTAGGTGCCCGAGCAGGACGTCGGGCTCCCAGAACACTTTCACGACCGGGAAAGCCTCGCCGTTGGCGATCCGCTCGACCACGGGGACGCCGCATTCCTCCCAGCGCCGTGATTCAACGAACATCTCCTTGGCCGTCACGTCCAGGACGATCACCGATCCACCGGGGCGCACGGCACGTGACAGCGTGTCGAAGAAGGAGCCGACCTTGCCGGGGGGCACGTGTGAAAGCCAGTTCGCCATGAACGCCGCGTCCCATTGCCTGTCCGGCTCCCACGTGAAGAGGTCCGCATGCACGGCAGTGACGTGCGGCAGAGCGCGGTCACGGAGGATGTCGAGCATCGCTCTTGACCCGTCCACCGCTGTGACGTGGCTTGCCATGCCGCTGAGCAGCGCCGTCAGCTCGCCGCTACCCGGCGCGCACTCAAGGACATCGCCGTGCAACGCGGGGCTCGCGTGCATGAGCGCGGCAATCTCGTCGCGGACATCGGACAGGTAGCCAGCTATCCACCTGTGATACGTCCCCGCGTAGAGGTCGTAGTACCGCTGCTGCGCTGTTTCCAGAGTCTCACCCGAAGTCACGACTTGGGACTCCTAACATGATGCGTCCGGGCGACTGGACACGCTGTGTCCGTCGGTGGCCACTCCAGCGTAAGCCAGGGTTCGCGAGGCGGCATCGACCGTCTGGCTTACCTGGCGCGCGGATCTCACACTTCGTGTATGACGTGGCGGACCTGTGACGTCGGCAGCCTCGCCGTGCCATGGTCACGACCACGACGACCAGGGCGTCAGAGGGTGAGTCCTCCGTCAATCGTGATCACGCTGCCCGTCATGTACTCAGCGGCGGGCGAGAGCAGGAACGCGACCAGGGCCGCCAGCTCCTCCGGGCGGCCGATCCGGCCCGCCGGGATCAGGCTCAAGATGTGCTTCGAGCGGTCTTGGTCGACTAGCGCCCGCTCGGTCATGGGCGTGCCGAACCAGCCGGCACAGATGGTGGTGACGACGATGCCGCGCGGCGCCAGCTCCAGCGCCATCGACTGAGCGAGCGAGACGACGGCGCCCTTCGACGCGTTGTAGTCGGCCACGTGCCGCTCGGGTCGTAGGGCGTTGGCGGACGCGTTGAAAACGATGCTGCCGCCGTCGTGCATGGCCCGAGCAGCCGCGCGGGCGATCAGGAACGCGCCGAGCACGTTGACGTCCAGCACGCGCCGGAACTGGGCGGCGTCCAGCTCCAGGACGTCGCGGCCCTGGCCGTCGATGCCGGCGTTCACGAAGACGCCATCAAGGGCGCCCAGCGTGGCAACGGCATCGGCACACACTGCGTCCACCGCCTCATCGTTCGTGACGTCGCAGGCGCCGGCGCCGGCGGTGCCTGGCAGCTCGGCGAGCGCCGCGCCGACGGACGCAGCATTGCTGCCGAGCAGCCACACGCGCGCCCCGTCGGCGATGAGCCGCCGCGCCGTTGCCAGCCCGAGACCCGACGTGGCGCCGGAGATGAGCACGCGGCGCCCCTTGATCTCTGTCATGGCGCCGCCTGGATGTTGCGGGAAAGGCCGTCCGGGTGCTCGCCAGTGCTCACAGATGGCTGTGTCGTCAGTGAGTGTTCGGACTGGGGGGTGACCTGGATCTTGAGGCCGTCTCCGGCCCGGAACGTGTCGATCGCCTCGCCGTAGGCGTCCAACGGCATCAGGTGCGTGAGGATGGGGTCAACGTTGACGGCCCCCTGCATGAGCAGGTCGCGCGCACGCGCAAAGGAGTGCAGGACCGCCATCGAGCCGATGACGCGAACCTCGTCGTGGTAGATCTGAAACGGCGAGATGCGGGCGGTTGACTTCTGCGCGACCACGCCGAAGTTGAGGAAGGTCCCGCCGCGCCGAACGCGGCGCATCCCGTCCTCGATGGCCGGGATCGTTCCTGTCGCGTCGATCACGACATGCCATCCGCCGGGGTGGTGCAGCTCGTCGGCCGACACGGCGACGTGCGTCGCTCCGAGGTTGGTAGCGCGGGGCAAGCGTGACGCGTTGAGATCCACGACCGACACGGATGCGGCGCCCGCGTTGGCGGCGAGCTGGGCGAGCAACAGTCCCATGGTGCCGGCGCCGTAGATGAGGTAATCCGCGCCGAGACGCACCCCGACCTGGTCGAACCCGTGTACCGCGCAGGCCAGCGGCTCGACCACGGTGCCGTGGCGGCGCGGCACCCTGTCCGGGAGCGGGTGAACGCTGGCCGCCGGGACCGCCACGAAGTCGGCGCATGCGCCCGCCGTGCTCACGCCGATGGCGCCCCACGTCTCGCAGAGGTTGCCCCGCCCTTCGCGGCAGAAGCGGCAATGGCCGCAGTGAAGCGAGGGGTCCACGCAGACAAAGCTTCCCTCGGGAACGCCCCGGGCGTCGCGTCCGGTCGCCACGACCGAGCCGCAGAACTCGTGACCGGGCACGAGCGGGTAGCTGGCCGGGAACTCGCCGTCGAGCAGGTGGACGTCCGTGCCGCAGAGACCGACCGCTTCGACCGCGACGACGACTTCGTTCGCGCCGGGGGTGGGGTCGTCCAGGCGCTCGATCGCGATGGCGCCGGGCTCGGTGATCACAACCGCCTTCATTCGATCACCTCCGCTGGCGAGAAACTCCGGCGCGGGTAGGAAGGAACTACTACTTCGGCCGCGCGCGCGGCGAAGCGGGAAGGCACCGATTCGGCACCGTGGTCAGGCGTCATGCGTCGAGCATGCCCCGGGCCTCGGATCGTGCGCAAGGGATCGCGCGGGTACGGGCTTGCGCCCGTCGGCGGTGGCACCTAACGGGTTATTGGCACGCCGGAGCCGGACGCGTAGCGTCGAGCGCGTGTAAATGACACAGCCGCACGATCACGGAGGATCGCGATGGCAACGAGCAGCGCACCCATTCTCGCCGTCGACGGTGGGCGGCCAGCCGTCGACCGCGACGAACTACGTAGATGGCCAGAGATCACGAAGGCAGATGTGGCTGCCGTCGTCAGTGCGCTTGAGACCGACATTGGCAGTGCCGCCGGGAAAAACGTGACGCTCCTCGGCGAGGAATTCTGCGCGTATACGTCGCGAAAATATGCTGTGGTGGTCAGCTCCGGGACCGCCGCGTGTCACGCCGCGCTGATCGCGGCGGGGGTGCGATCAGGTGACGAGGTCATCGTGCCGGCACTGTCGTTCCAGGCGACGTTCCTGGCCGTCCAGCAGTGCGACGCACGTCCGATCATTGCCGACATTCGCCCCGACACGTTCACCATGGACTGGGGCGACGCCGCGCGGCTGGTTAGTGAACGCACGCGCGCGATATTCCCGGTGCACGCTCACGGCCTGGTCGCGGACATGGACGCCGCGCAGAAGTTCGCCACACGACATGGGGTTGTGCTCGTGGAGGACGCGTGCCAGGCCATGGGCGCGACGGCGCACGGCCGCATGGCCGGTGATTTCGGCGTGACGGCGGCGTTTAGTCTGGCGCGCGCCAAGCCATGGACCGCTGTCGTCGGAGGGATCATGAGCACCGACGACACGGACTCCTACCAGGCCGCGCGGTATCTGGCGAACCTTGGGGAGCGACGGCAGCCCCTGGCGCCGGGCGACCTGCGGGCCTATTGGTGTGAGTATCCGGGTTTCAACTACCGGCTCAGCGCGTCGGATGCTGCCTTGGCGCGCTCCCAGCTCAAGCGGCTCGACGCGTACCTGGCCCGCGCACGCGAGAATCTGGCGGCGCTTTGTGACGGCCTGGATGGGATACCGGGCCTGGTCGTTCCGCATATCCCGTCGGACCACGTCCCGAGCGTTGCGTATGCACGGTTCATGGTCGATCCGGCCGTATTCGGCTGGACTGGGCATCCGCGCGAGTGCAGCGATCGGATCATCTGGGCGCTTCGGGCCGAGGGGGTAATGGCCAGCAGATGGCAGCTCAATCCGCTGTCCGCCATGCCGGCACTGCGCCGCAGCACCGCCGAGCCGTATTACCCCGGAATGCCTCAGGCACCGCTGAGGCCGGTGGATCGGACACTTCACCCCGTGACGTGGCACGTTCTAGATTCCTCGTTCATCCTCGGCGAGGAGCCATACATGTTCCATGTGCAAACGGATCGGGCGATGACGCAGTTTGTCGAGGGAATCCGAAAGGTCTTTGAGCCGGCGCACATGGCTCGGATTCTGGCGAGCGACGACTACAAGCCGGTTCGGATCGTGCCGCCGATCCCGGAGGACATCATGTGACGACAAAACCCCGGGCTGCGTCCGAGCCCTGCCGGGTGGAGGTAGCGTGAATGCGGCGGTGCAAGTCGTAGGCTTCTGTGCGGCCGTGCTGAGTACCGCGCAGTCCTGGCCGCAGGTGTACCGGGTGTGGACCCGCAAGAGCGCCGAGGACATCTCTCAGTCTTGGATCCGATTCACCGCTGCGGCGGCGTGCTTGTGGATCCTCTACGGGGTGAGCTATCGCGCCTGGGCGATGGTGCTCGCGGACACGTCAATACTGTTAGCCGTGCTCGCGCTCAATGTGCTCAAGCGGAGGTACACGGCCGGTAGGGAGCTGAGGCCAGGTGTCGCTAGACGCGGTCCTCTTCGACCTTGATGGGACCTTGGTCGATTCAGAGCCGGTCTGGGAGCTGGCCGTCGTGGCCCTGGCCGAGCACCTCGGGGCGCGGGTGTCCGCGCCGGCCCTAGCGGCGACGTTGGGAGTCAGCCAGCGGGCCAGTGTTCGGATCGTGTTCGCGGACATCGGGATGCCGCTGGACCGGGCGAGCATCGACGCCGGCAACGAGCTACTGACCGCCTTTGCGAAGCGGGGGTTTGCTCGCGGGGTGCCGTGGCGGCCGGGCGCGGCGGAGCTGCTATCGGACGTTGGCGCCGCTGGGGTGCCGAGGGCGCTCGTCACCTCGGCTGACCGCGTGTTGGTCGAGCTGGCGCTCAAGACCGTCGGGCGCGAGCACTTCGGCGCCATCGTCTGTGGGGACGAGGTCGACGGGCGCACCAAGCCGGACCCCGCGCCCTATGTGATGGCTGCGCAGCGGCTGGGCGTCAATCCGGCCGCGTGTGTGGCGGTAGAGGACTCGGCCCCTGGGGTGGTTTCCGCGCGCTTGGCTGGTTGCGTCGTCGTGGCGGTCCCGCGCGCAGGGATCACGCTGCAGCCCGGCCCGCGTACGGTCGTGCTTGAGTCGCTGCGCGGCGTCAGCGTGGACTTTCTGCGCGCGACCGTGGGATGACCCCACCAGACGCGCGGAGGCCGCCGCACACCCGACGACCTCCGCACGCTCCGCATCCGGTTCGACCGACCCCGGGCTAGCGCCCGCCGACTTGTACGTCCCACGCCAGAAGGGCCGGCCACCCGAGAAGGGCGCGAAGCATCACCTTGCCGTCCCCTGCTCCGGGCAGGTCGCTGCGCATGAGTGCAGCGCGGCTCCACGGTAGTTCGTGGCAGTCGTTGACGACCAGGTTGTGGGCGCGGAAGGCGCTGAGGTAGTCCTCTACCAAGTGCGCGTGCTTGCGCACCCAGAGCAGCACGTCGGGGTCGGGTGACGGCACGTAGACGTGCAGGCCGATCATGACGCTGGCCGGGTGCACTTCCGTAAGGATCAGTCGCCCTCCCGGGCGGATGACCCGCACCAGTTCGGCAATCGGCGCTCTCACATTTGGCTCGTAGCCGATGGTCAGCGAGCACAGCGCGCCGCCGACGCTGTGGTCATCGAGCGGGAGCCGTTGCAGGTCACCGACGCGAAACGTGGCCTGGGGCAGCTCGACCCTTGCGCGCGCCAACATCGCCTCGTTGCTGTCGACGCCCACGACGGTGTGTCCGGCCGACAGCATGCGCGCGGTGTGGCGCCCCGTGCCGCACCCGGCGTTCAGCAGGGCGGTCGGCGCCTGGTCGAGAAGGAGCCGGCGCAGGAGCGGCTCCTCGACCACGTGCAGCGGAGTCGGCGTGTCGCCCCAGCCGAGAGGCCAGCGGTCATAGGCCTGCTTGAGCGTCAGCTCCTGCGCGAACAACCCGTCCTCTGCGGTGATCGGTGACAAGAACTCAGTCTCGCCCCGGGCAATCTCGGCCGCCGTCGGGTCGATCTCCGGCCAGCTCCGCGCCACACTGAGCCACCGCATCATGGCTACGTAGATGTCTCCTTGGCGCACGGGTGCCCTCTCTCTCAAAGTGGACTGGTTGGGGCGGTGACACTACGCTCGCCGCCGAGCAAGCCCACACGGAGAGCTTGCCGCCCGGGAGGGAACACCCGACATGGTGAATGGCCAGCCGGAGCCCGTTGCGGGCTTCTCACTCAAGAAAGCAATCGGTCAACCGGGTGACCCCAACGACAGCCGTCTGACCATCGCGCAGACGCTTGCTCTGGTGGCGATGCTCCACGCTCGGCGTGACGTGACCGGGAGCACGCTCGATCCACTGGGCGGGCCGGTTCACACCACGCTCGTGCGGTCTGAGCCTCTGAGTCTGCGAGACGCCCTGTACGTGGACGATGGCGCGCGCGCTCTTGGCGCAGCGAGCGGCACGTTCAACGCGCTGTACCTCGGCAGCATCCCGTTGTTCGTTCCCGACGAGACTCGCGGGCCGACGATCCGTGAGTGGATACGCCTGAGCAGTGAGCACGGCTGGACCCTGGCGATCCCGGTGGACTACCGAGAGGGGCCAGACGAGCAGATCGAGGGCGAACGTCTGACGACGCCGATTCAGCGCGGGAGCGGTAGCTCGTGGCGTGACTCGTTCTGGGGGAACCGGCTGGACTTCAATGTCGTCTTCGATCACCCCTGGTACCGCGAGGTGCCCGACGCGGATTTGACCGGGCACATCAACGGTTGTGCCCCAAAGGTCATGCCGGGCGGCGTCGACATCGGCCGCTACCCCGAGGCGCACGACGCGGTTCGAGCGGCCCACCGGCTGTATCAGGAGGACCGCGGACGCGCGGTGTTCTCCGTCCTCGGCTTCCGTGGGATCAGCCCCGGCGTTCTCGGGCCGTTCGTGCTGATGACGGCAGGCGATTGATGGGCGGCTACCGGCTGGCGCGTGTGCCGGCGTGGTCCTCTCGGGGCACGCGTCCGGTCCGCCCCGTGTGGGCCAGCGCGGCCCGGCCGGAGGTGCAGACGCAGTGAGGATCGTCCGAGCGGGGGCAACGAGGTCTCCGCGTGGGCAAGCGACGAGTCCCGTCGTGTACCGGGGTCGCCCGGGGGTCGTGCCCGAGCCCGCGCAGTTGGGCGACATCGATGGGATCCACAGGGTTCACAGCGAGGTCTACGCGTCGACCTACGCCAATCAGGAACATGGCATCAGCGCGGAAGCGCTCACCGCCTACATGGCCCGCAACACGCAACGGCGGTTGACCATCTGGCGCATGCTCCTGGCCGGTCCCACCCCGCACGGCGTGTTCGTGGTGCGCGCGGCTGGAGCGGTCGTGGGCTTCGGCGCGGCGACCGTGGGCGCGGACAGAGCGAGCATCATCCAGGCTCTCTACGTGCTGCCGGGTCATCAGCGGCGCGGGATCGGCAGCGCGCTGCTCCACCGCGCGGTCAACTGGCACTCGGCCTATTCCCCGGTCTTCGCTTATGCCGTCCCCTACACGCCAGCGGTCAAGTTCTACGAACGGCGCAGTTTCGCCCGCACGGGGCGCGACATCTCGCACCAGTGGCCGGAGGTCGACAGCGGCACCAAGTTGCCCCTGATCGAGTTGTGTAGCCCGCGCTTCGCGGGCGTCGGTTCGCCCTTCAAGTGAGCTGATGGATCCCGATCTCGATGAAGAGAACCTGCCCCGATGACCGTTCCCCACGGGACGTCCCCGGTTGGGCGATGCTGCACGCGCGCGTCACCCTCGGCGAGGACACGCTGATGCCGGGGCCGCTGGTCGAGACGTGTCCTGCGCGCCGCGGGCTGCGCCCGTTTCATCATTTGGTGCCCGCACCCCCGGGGGGCTCTGCCCCCGGACCCCTGGCCCTCACTCCGGAGGGGGAGGGGGAAGGGCGCGTTGGCTCTCCTCCGTCGCTCGGTCAGGCCAAGGACACAGCGGGACGCCCGGGAGCGCAAGGGCAAACGGCGGCCCTTGCGCTCCCGCGCGCCCCGCTGTCGGGGGCGCCTGCCCGAGCGACGGAGGAGAGCCAGGTTGGAGGAATGTCGGCAGACGGCCGGAGTGGTGCGGTCGGGATGCGGAAGCAAGCGGGCGCTCAGGTCCGGGACGGCTCGACACGGCCGCCGCGTACGGGGACGTCCCAGGTCAGGAGGTCACATGAGCTACCGCCCGCGCGTCGGGAAGGCAACCTTGGCATTGCTCGACCTCATGGAGAGCGACATCTCGCGTGAGTGGTATGGCTTCGAACTCATGCGCGCGACCGGGCTCCAGAGTGGAGTGGTGTATCCGGTGCTAGCTCGGCTGGAGCGGGCGGGGTGGCTGATCCGTTGGGCGGATGACATCGAGACGAGGGAGCCGGGGCGGCCACCGCGGCGCCTGTGCCGTCTGACTGAGGAGGGTCAGCGAGTGGCGCGCGCCGTCCTGACCAAGCGCGGTGTCCGCATCGCACCTGCGGACACGCCCTAGTGGCGGTCACCGTGGCAGAAGCGGGTCGGTCGCGCCGCGGCGATGCGATCCCACCAGCAACAGGACACTCCCACTTAGTGGGGGTGTCCTGTTCAAGGTGGGTCGAGATCCGGCGTCAGAGTCCGCGCGAGCGCATGGTTTGCAGGTCGCACAGACACCTCCGAATGAAGCGCGCGACTCGGCTGGCTTGCAAGGTCGCGACATCGAGTTGGTAGGCAGGCGACAGGCACGCACGCGCGAAACGACAGCGACCGACGACGTGGTAGTAACGGCACGTGAAACGCGCGTGCCGGTTGTTGCGAAGCCGGCAGGCAACAGGCCGAGGACTCCTGGCGACGGGGGCAGCCCCGGCCCCGAGCGGCCGGCCTGCCTAGATCGACCACCCACCGCCCGAGGGCAGCGGGCGGCGTCGTGGCCGATCGCGCGCCGAGCCTCGCGAGCCGGGGTGGCCGGTGTTCACCCCGGGTCCGGTGGCTCGGTGCGCTGGCAGTGCCGGCCGGCCGACGGTTCGTCCCTTCCCCAGGGATTCGCCGCCGACACGTCGGGCGCACCGTCCGGTCCGCCCGACCTCGTGGGGCGAGACGCGACGCTGCCTGCTTGCCGGGCAGCGTCGCGCCTCTCCCGAAGCCGCGCCAGCCTCTCAAAACCGTGCGCGACCGGCGGCAACGTTAGGGGCGGCGCGACGAGACCACTAGTCGCGAGATCGGGTGATCTTCGGCCGCCCGGAGCGGTCATCGGCTTCGGGATGGTGTCTGGCGGCCGGCCGATCGACGCTCGCGCTTGTACCTCAGCATCGCAAAGTCTGCTTGCCTGAGCAGTTGGTCAAGGTCGCTGCCGGGCTGAGCCGTGACCCCTCCCACGGAGAGCGAGAGCGTGATGCCCGCCACGGTGAACGGCGCAGCCAACCGCGCGCAAAGCGCCTCTAGAGCCTCAGCCGAGATGTCAACGGGAGAGGGCAGGAAGGCGACAAGCTCGTCGCCGCCGTAGCGCCCGATCAGCGGCACTGGCCCGAGGACGCGCCGGAGCAATCGTGCGGTCTCGCGTAGCACCTGGTCGCCGACCAGGTGCCCATGCGCGTCATTGACGCTCTTGAAATCGTTCACATCGCAAAACAGCAGGACGCCCCTCGTCTGGCGGGCCGCGAATGCTCGCATCCACGCGGCGCGGCCCAACAAGCCAGTCAGAGCGTCGTGGTCCGCAAGGGCGGCCTCTTCCTGTGCGCGTCGCGTGCGGTCGCGCTCCTGCTCACGCTGGGCATGGAGCCCGACAATGTAGACCCACTGCACCGCAACAATCGCCACGAGTGCCAAAACGGCGCTCACCATCACTCCTGCACTGGCGACCGCCTGCACACCACGGCTGGCCGCCGACCGGGCCGTCAGCGCCGCAAGCGCCGTTGCCGGGCAGCCCGTCCCGCTACTGCCCGGATCCTGGCGCTTACGGCGTGCAAGCCACCAGCTAACTCGCAGACGTTGGCTGTCGTCAAGGCCCAGCCGCTTCGCCGCCGTGTCGATCCCACGATGGCGCGACACCACGGGTTGACGACACGTTGCCGGCCGTCTGCGCGCTGACCAGTCCAGTCCGCCGCAGACCCGCCCGCAGCGGCGCGCAGGGGTTCCGGTGTGACTCGCGACAGCAACGGTTGCTCTCGCGCTATTGACCGGAAAAGGTGAACCAAGCGGTCGGATGTCACTACTTGCGATCGGCTGTCCTATGATCGACCGCCAACCGCCGGCTGGCTCCCGGTGCCGCACAGCGGCACCAGCTCACGGCAGCGATCCTGCCCCCACGAGCCGACCGGGTCTGCCGCCTCACGCAAGGCGGCGTGTGACCGTCGCGCCCCACCGATCCGCAGTTTGCACCCGGCCCCGCCCGGTGCGCCTGCACACCATGCTGAGGAGACAGCGCCCAATGCCGGACACGGCCGTCGAGGACACCGAGCAACAACACAAGCCCGCTCCGTTTCGGTCGGTGTGGGCCAACCGCGAGTTTCGCGGTCTGACCGGCGCGTATCTCTGCACTCTGGCAGGCGACCAACTGGCGCGCGTGGCTCTGACGCTGCTGGTCTACTCGGCCACGGCATCGTCACTGGCGGCAGCGAGTGCGTACGCCGTGACCCTGCTGCCGGGTCTGGTGGGCGGCCCGCTGCTGGGTGCCGTTGCCGACCGCTATCCGCGCCGAGCGGTGATGGTCGCCTGTGACGCGCTCGGCGCTGTGCTCGCCGTCGCGCTGGCGATCCCCGGCATGCCCCTAGCGGTCCTGTTCTGTGTTGTGTTCGCGGTCAGCCTGCTGGCGATGCCGTTCGGTGCGGCCCGCTCGTCTCTGGTGAGGGACATCTTTCCCGATACGGCCGAATACGGTGCCGCAACCACCATCAGCAGCGTGACGGTACGCATGTCGCAGGTGCTCGGGTTCACGACGGGCGGGGTGCTGGTCGCGGTGATCGGTGCGCGGCACGCCCTCCTTGTCGATGCCGCCAGCTTCGCCGTTTCGGCGGTTGTGGTGCGGGCCATGGTCGCCGCGCGTCCAGCGGCGGCGGCTTCCCGGGCGCGCGTGGGTCACTTCGCGGAGATGGCGGCTGGCGTACGGCTCGTATTCGGCGACCGCAAGCTGCGTGTCCTGACGGGCTACGCCTGGCTTGCCAGCTTCTACGTGGTGCCGGCCGGGGTCGTGGCCCCGTACGCGGCTCGGCACGGCGGTGGACCCGTCGCCGTCGGGGCGTTGCTGGCGGCCGTTGCGGTCGGCTCGGGGGTGTCGATGGTGCTTCTCATTCGCATCAAGGACCCCGAGCGGCGAATGCGGCTCATGAACCCGCTGGCATTGCTGGCTGTCGTGCCGCTGGTCGTCTGCGGGCTTGACCCCGCGATGCCTGTCACGGCGTTGCTCTGGGGGTTGTCCGGTTTCGGCGCCGGCCACCAACTAATCGCGAACGTCGCGTTCGTTTCGACCGTGCCCAGTGACCGCCGAGGGCAGGGTTTCGCTCTGGTCAATGGCGGCATGGTCGCGGGCCAGGGCGCGGCGGTGCTTGCTACCGGCGCACTGGCGCAGGCCATCGGTCCCGCACTGGTCGTGGCGGGCAGCGGCGCCGCCGGCACCGCCGCCGTGCTCGCCCTGGCCTACTGGAGCAAGGACCGCGCCAGCACAGAATTGCACGCCGCCTAGCCGAAGGACCGTCGGTCCGGTCCCTCTGAGCACGCCGCGCGCGAGCGCGCCGGGCTCGCCAGCTCTCCTCTCGGATATTGCAGACGCCTCGCCGACGGTCCCCGCGTCTGGCTCGCTACGAACGACAAGGAGCGCACCCGACCATGCCCGCTACTGGCACCGCGCGCTCCGCAAGGCGCCGCGAGGAGAGCCGCCCGTACCAGTTGGATGCGGTTGAGGCGATTGCAAGCGGGTTGGAGGTTGCCGACCGCGTGCAGCTCGAAACCGCCTGCGGAAGCGGGAAGACCCGCATGGCCCTACGGGCCGCCGAACGCGTCGTACCGGGCCACGGTCTAATCGTCTACCTGGCGCCATCCATCGCGCTGGTGGCCCAGACTCTCGCGGAGTGGCGGGAGAACGCCACCATTCCATTCGAGGCGCTCGCAGTGTGTTCGGACGACACGGTCGAGGACACCTCGACGCACGTAGCCGACCTCCCCGTTCCCGTCACAACATCAGAGACACAAATAGCATCATGGACTCGCACGACAAGGTCGCGGAAGGTGATCGTCGGGACCTACCAGTCAGCGACGCGCGTCGCTGGCGCGCTGCAAATGCTCGGCCTGCCGGCCGACATGCTCATATGTGACGAGGCGCATCATCTAGCAGGCCCGGCAACCCACAGGTCGGCGCCCATTCTCGACGCTGACAGCTTCCCGGCCAAGCGTCGCCTATTTCAAACCGCCACGCGCCGAATCGGTAGGAACAGCACCCGCGGATTGGGGATGGATGGCGAAGAGTTTGGGAAGGTGGTGTACCGCTATCCCTTCGCGCGGGCCATCGCCGAAGGATACCTAGACGACTACCGCGTTGCGGTGGTTGGAGTGACCGACTCTCAGATTCGGGGCATGCTAAGTGACGAAGACCGGTCTTACACAGTTGGACCAGACCGCCTCACTCTGCGCGAGGCGGCCGCCCAGGTCGCGTTAGCCCAGGCGGCGCGGACCTATGGCGTCCGCCGCGTCATCTCCTTTCACCATCTCGTGGCAGACGCGGCCAAATTCGCCCGCACGCTCCCGAACACCCTTCAACTACTAGACCAGCGCACCGGCGAGCTCTACGCCGAGCACGTTTATGGGGCCATGACGACTGACGAGAAGAGAGACATTCTCGCTCATCTTGTGCAGCCGCCCCCAAACGGCTGGACCGTCATCGCGAACGCGCGGTGCCTGGGCGAGGGCATCGACGTGCCCGCATGCGACGGCATCCTCTTCGCTCATCCCAAACGCTCGCTCGTAGATATCGTTCAAGCGGTCGGCCGTGCATTGCGCCGACACGGGAAACAATCGACCGCCACGATAGTGGTCCCGATCATCATCCCAGACCACCCGGCTGATGCGGACGATGACAGGAGCCTGGAAGAGGTTGACGCTGGGGACTACGAAACCCTGGTGGAGGTCATCAATGCCCTGCGCGCTCACGACTCGGAGTTCGGTGACGCGCTCGATCTGGCGCGTGCAGACTTTGCCGCAGAACAGCTTGACGAAACCGTTGCCACGGAGTCTGCCGATCACGAAGTTGGGCATCATGCCATCCCGTCGTCCGCCGAAACCACAGGCGTCGCGCCAGGGTCCGCGGTCGTCGTTGGCACCGATGAGTCCGACGAACAGTTAGCCGAGGCGTGGCGTGCCGATAACGGCGCTGCTAACGGCGCCGCTGAACCAAAAGTCCCGGGCAAGGTAATCTGGCACCTACCGCCGGACACGACAAAGCGACTTCTTAGAAGTCTGAAGGTTGTCGTCGTCCGGGGCGCGACGTCACCGTGGTGGGACGGGTATGCGGTGGCCCGCGCTTACAGCGAGCGGCACGGTCACTTGAACGTGAAGCTGCGCGAGTCGGTGCGAACGTACCCACTCGGGACTTGGCTGAACGCTCAAAGGACACTGCACAGGCAAGGCCAGCTAATACCAGAGCGATACAAACTGCTAAGTGACCTAGGCGTGGTGTGGGATCCGCGCGTCGCAGGGTGGCAGACGCACTACGAGCTACTCGCCGCGTGGGTGGCGGGAAATGGCACAAAGGTCCCGACGACGCTCTGCATCGACGGCCGCCAGGTGGGAGCGTGGCTGCGAACACAGCGCGACCTGGATCGCGATGGCCGGCTGGCACAGGAGCGCGCGGCGCCGCTACGCGAGCTCGGAGTGTTGGAAGAGATCGGCCGAGCACGTATGTGGGAGGAAACGGTCGCGCGTCTGCGCGAGTTCTACGCGGAGAACGGCCACATCGACCTACCGCCGGACCACCCACAGCGCAAGGTGATTGACGCGTCGCGAGCACAACGGAAGAACAAAACGCTCAACCCCGAGCGTGAGCGAGTGCTGACCTCCCTTGGGCTGGAGTGGGACCCGCGCGCAGCCCGTCAGAACGGGCACATCGCCGCCCTGCTCGCGTGGTATCGGAAGCACGGGCACGTGGACATCCCGAATGGCACCCAGACTACGATGGGCACCCGTCTGGATGTGTGGTGGGGCCACACGAAGAGACGCTACAAGAATGGGACGCTCGCGGCCGATGTCGCCACGCGCCTGGAGGACGGCGGCATCGACCTGGCACGGGAGGCGAGCCATCCGCCGGGCGTCCGAAAGCGACGACCCTAAGGCACGAGGCGTCCTAGCGAGTGCGCGGTCATCCGCGCGTGCGTCGCCGCCGGGCCAACCCAGGATGACGCCCGGGATGACGCGGACACCGGCCCGGCGCCGCGCCGCGAGCGCGCTGCCGTGATCCCGCCCGGATGGCCAGCCGTTCGCGGGATGATCGTGCGCGAGCACCTGGTCTAGGATCAGCGGCCGAGGTGCCTGGCATCCGACCGGCCAGGGCGGCGGCCAGCTCGGGCAGCGACCCTGCCCTGGTGCCTCCAGCTCGACACTCGCGCCTGCGATGGCGCGGGCTGCGCGTCTGGGCAGCGGCGATCCCGCGCAACGGACGCCCGGATTCCGCCCGGCCCAGCTCGCCTAGCGGCGGTCGTACCTGCGGCCGTCTCCGACTCCGCTTCCCAAGGAGGCATCAGCGTGGACCCCTCAGCGAACCCCACGTCACGGCGAGGCAGACCGCCGGCCCGCCGCCGCGCAGTGTGGCCGACGATGCTCGCGGTCCTGGCAATCATGCTCGCCGCGTGCACCGGCGCCGCAACCCGAACGGCGGCGGACAACTCCGCTGGCGGCAACGGGGGGACGCGGCCAGGGTGCTCCGGCACGCTCACGGTGCTGACGAGCTGGTACCCGCAGGTCGAGCACGCCTACCTGTACCAGGCGCTCGGCGCCAATGCCGTCCCGAATTCCGACGACAAGAGTGTTACCGGGTCGCTGATGTCCCATGGCGAGGACACTGGCGTACGGTTGAAGCTGCTCGCGGGTGGCCCGGCGCGCGGCAGCCAGAGCGCCAGCGACCTGATGACCGTGGATCGCTCGATTACGTTCGCGATGGTGAACAGCGACGAAATCGTGCAGCAGGCGGGCCGGCATTCGATGCTCGGAGTTGTCGCACCGTTCGACCTCGACCCCGCGGCCATCATGTGGGACGCGGACAAGTATCCGTCGATCAACACGATCTCGGATCTGGGTCAGACCGACGTCAAGGTGCTCTACCACGCGGGATCACGGGCCTTCGACTTCCTCATCGGGACCGGCATCCTCAGAGCCAGCCAAATGGTGGACGACTTCGACGGCACGCCCTCCCGGTTCGTCTATGACAAGGGGGGTGACGCCGTCCAGGCGTTTGTCACGAACGAGCCGATCGCCTGGCCGCGCAAGGTCCCACAGCTCAAGAAGACGCGGTTTGCTTACGAACTCATCACGAATCGCGGCTATCCGACGTATCCCAATGTCATGGCGATCCGCAGCGGGGACCGCGGGAAACTGGACGGCTGTCTGAGATGGCTAGTGCCAATTCTGCAACAGGCGATGGTCGACTTCATCAAGGACCCGGGCCCGACGATTCAGAGGATCGTGGCCATCAATAAGGCGTACAAGGGGAGCTTTCCCTACGACGCAGAACTAGCGCGCGGTGCCGTGAAGGCGATGCTCGACAACGGGATTGTCGGCAACGGCAACAACACGACCCTTGGCGATTTCGACCCCGCGCGCATAGCCAAGCTCATCAGCGTCTGGGATCCGCTCATGGCCAAGCAGAAGGATATTCCCTACGTCCCCAATCTGCCCATCAGCCAAGTCATGACCGACGAC